>Ga0209544_1000627_pt1 | contig 46556 bp, 28 predicted proteins | sample MesohylPK_FD_187297 | JGI IMG/M metagenome (GOLD analysis project Ga0209544, IMG submission 187297) | Host-associated microbial community of the marine sponge Aplysina aerophoba from Gulf of Piran - sponge mesohyl, lysed by proteinase K... | ecosystem: Host-associated > Porifera > Sponge >... | reverse complement strand
GGCTCACGAGCCAGCCCTCGGCGAGACCGAGTGCCTGAGCCTCAAACCCACCGAACTACCGAACGGCAGGGCCGAATCGGGCCCGAATCCAGCCAGATTGGGCAGATCTGGGACAGGTTCAGATGAGACTGTCTCAAAAGTCGCCAAACGCGAAGGGGCGGGACCGTTAGGCCCCGCCCCTCGTGTCAGAGCGATGCGTCTGAGGCGCGCCGCGGACTATGCGCGGTTGCGGACTCGGCGGAGGCCGAGACCGGCGACTGCTGCGACGCTCAGCGCGATCAGCAAGCCGATCAGGCCGGCTGAGACGCCGCTGCCGTCTGCGAATCCACCGCTACCCGTGTCCGGGAATTCGGTGTCACCCATCTTGTTTTCGTCGCCCTCCATGGCTGGGAGGTCGTCATCGCCGCCGGAGAGGTCGGCGTCATCGCCATCGCCGGCGAGTTCGCCCTCTTCGCCTTCTTCGCCCTCTTCCATGGCCGGTTCTTCCATGGCCATGGCCGTGACGGAGACTGCGGACTGGCCGGAGCCGGCGGGGGTGACCTCGGCGTCGGCGGACTTGCCGTTGAGCGTGAAGCTCACGCCGTCAACGGAGTCGCGGTCGACATCGATGTACCAGGTGCCGTCTTCGGCGACGGTGGTCGAGCCAAGCTCTTCACCCATGCTGTCGACCACACCGATGGTGTCGCCGGCGGTCGCGCCGGTGCCGTAGAAGCGGTGAGGTGGTTCTTGCTGCGCAGAGGCGGAGGCCACTGCGGCAATTGCAATCACGACACCCAGCGCAACTCCGATGACTCGAGTCAACATTCCAAATCGTTGCATTTCAGCGTCCTTTCTGAGGTCGCCAGTATCAGCAGTGTTCGCTGCCCCCGATTCGTCGGGGGCAGCGAACCGCTAGCGATTGCTAGTTGCTGATGTAGAGGATGTCGTTCTCGGTGACCATGAAGTCGCTCGAGCCCGGCACCATCGTGCCGTCAACCACCGAGTAGCGGACCCAGGAGGAGCCGTTCCACAGGTGGATCGCGGTCGCGCCGCGGCCACTGACGAGGCCGAAGATCTCCGAGGCGGAACTCTCGACGCTGCAAGACCAGGTCGCGAAGCCTTGGAGGTTGCTCAGGCAGGCCACGGTGGCCTCTTCGGCAACCGGGGCCGCTGCACCGGCGGTGCTCTGGACAACCTGGACATTGACCACTGGCGTGGTGTCGTCGGAGACGGTCGCGGTGATCACGGCCGAGCCGTCACCAACGGTTACGAATGTGACCGAGGCGGTCCCGCCCTTGGTGCCCATGTTCTCACTGGTGGTAGCGATCAGGACCGAGTCGGTGTCGCCGGTCTTGTCGCGGCTTCGGAACAGGACCTCGGTGCCATCGGCAACCGGCTCGCCGCCGGAGGTGACGGTCGCGGTCACGACCACCTGGTCGCCGATTCCGCTCGGTGCGGAGTCGCTGACCTCAACCTCAATGCCGTCAGCCGTGTGGACCACGGTGAACGCACCAGAGGTGCTAAGCGAACCGGCCGAGACCTTGATCTGGTACGCACCAGCAGCCAGGGCCTTCGTCGCGGCCACGTCGATGTCGAGGTGCAGCGTGTCGCTGAGATCGCCAGACTGGCTGGTCTCAAACTTGTTGTTGCTAACAGCCACTCCGTCTGGACCAGTGATCTTCGCGCTCAGACTCGGCGTACCCACGGTCGTGCCGGACTTGTCAGCAGCACTCACGGAGAACGAAATCTGGTCACGGGCGTTCATGCCCTTGTCAGGCGCTTCCACCGGATCGTAGTCGGACTCTTCGTCGTCTCCGGCGTTGTAGCCGAGGACGGTACCAGAGGCATCGCCAATCTCAAGCGAGGCGGCCGGACCGTGGAAGGTCACCTGCTGCTCATCGTCGATCAAGACGTTGCCGGCGCGAGAAATGACCACGACGCGGATGTCGGCGGGTCCGGAGCGAGTCGGAGCAGCCAGCAGGAACTTCAGGCCCGTCACCGGCAAGGCGGTACTCGCAGTACGCGATGGTTCTAGCTCACAGGTCGTCGAACCACCGCCACATTGGCCACCGGAGTTCAGATCTGTGTCACCTGAGTGCTCAGAACTGAACGTGCCGCTTGTCGTACTGACCACAATCGAGGAGATCGAGTTCATCTGCGACGGCTTGTCGTTCGCGTTGAAGACGTGAAGCGTGAACTCGGTCGTTCCACCAGCCGTCGAAACGAAGGCCGACTCGGTGGTGCCAGGGTCGGTGCTGCCGCGCTTCGGCGAACTGCGACCAAAGACAATCGAGTTGACTTCGTCAACGTTGCCGATGTTGAGAGTTGCCGAACCAGTACGCGTTGCATTTGCGTCCGAAAGTGTCGGCAAAGCGGTCTGTGGGGCGTCTGCGGTCGCCGCTGGGTCAATCGGAATGTAGATGCTGACTGAATCTTCTGCTGCACCCGGTTGCAGGTCGTCATTGACATCGGTAACTGCGTCGGACTGATCAGCATCTGCAATATACGGGGTGTATGTGATGGTGACACCAGCGACAACGGCTGCCGAGATCACAGCCGATGGATCATCAACACCGGCAGGAACGATAGCTGTGAGCGCGTCACTGCTGATCGTCACGGTATGGGCGGCTGCCCTTTGCGCGGCGGTACTGGCAGGGGTCAGGTCAACTGCAGCGGGATCTGATTCCAGCACTGCCGCCGAAGCATCAGCACCGGCAAGGACCACGCCAGCTTCATCAGCAATCTTCAGGATCAGACCTTCAGATGCACGGATGTACGTCAGTGCCGTCCCCTCTGTGTAGGCAAAGTCGTAGGTCAGAGCGGACCAGTCGCCCGCTTTGGCGTCAGCTTCTGTGACCAGTCGGCTAGTCAGGTCAGTGGCCGATAGTCGCAGTCTGACCTGAGTCTGCGTCCCGGCAGCAATCGTGTCGTCCGAGTCCTGGGGGAAGTCAACCAAAAGGTTGAGAGCTGCATATGGAGGGGTCTGCGCCTTGGCTGGCGCCAAGACGACGAACATCGCCCCGACTAAGGCGACGAGTGCCGCCAGAGCTGTCAAGTGAGACAGTCTCAGATGAGACTGTCTCAAAAGTCGGCAAACGAGAAGAGGCGGGGCCGAAAGGCCCCGCCCCTCTGGTTTGGACAGGGTTGTCCGGTTGCGCGATAGCTAGGCGCGGTTGCGGACTCGGCGGAGGCCGAGGCCGGCTGCTGCGGCGACGCCCAGCGCGATCAGCAGGCCGATCAGGCCGGCTGAGACACCGCTGCCGTCAGCGAGACCGCCGCTGCCCGTGTCCGGGAACTCGGTCTTGCCGTCGTCCATGGCGCTTTCTTCCATGGATTCTTCTTCCATGGCGCCCTCTTCGCCTTCGAGCGAATCGAGCTCGTCGCTGTCTTCCATCGAGCCGTCGTCCATGGCGCCTTCTTCCATGGATTCGTCTTCCATGGCCATGGCCGTGACGGAGACGGCGGACTGGCCGGAGCCGGCGGGGGTGACTTCGGCGTCGGCGGACTTGCCGTTGAGCGTGAAGCTCACGTTCTCGGCGGCGTCGCGGTCGATGTCGATGTACCAAGTGCCGTCATCGGCGACGGTGGTCGAGCCGAGCTCGTTGCCCATGTCGTCGACCACACCGATGGTGTCGCCGGCGGTCGCGCCGGTGCCGTAGAAGCGGTGGGGCGGTTCTTGCTGCGCCGAAGCCGAAGCCACGGCGGCGATTGCGATCACGACACCCAGCGCAACTCCGATGACTCGAGTCATCATTCCAAATCGTTGCATTTCAGCGTCCTTTCTGTAGGTCGCCCGCCCCCGAATCTATCGGGGGCTTGCATCAGCGAGGCTCGCCGCCCCCGACGAATCGGGGGCAGCGAACCGCTAGCGCTCGCTAGTTGCTGATGTAGAGGATGTCGTTCTCGGCGACCATGAAGTCGCTCGAGCCTGGCACCATCGTGCCGTCAACCACCGAGTAGCGGACCCAGGCGGAACCGTTCCACAGGTGGATGGCGGTCGCGCCGCGGCCGCTGACGAGGCCGAAGATCTCCGAGGCGGAGCTCTCCACGCCGCAGGCCCAGGTGGCGAAACCGTTGAGGTTGCTCAGACAGGCCACAGAGGCCACCTCAGGCTCGGGCTCCTCGACAACTGGCGCGTCGAAGGTGCTCGTCACACGCTCGACATCGGACTTGCCATCAGCCATCGCAATGATGGCGGCGCGGCCGGGACCGATCTCGATGAATGTCGCCTTAGCGACGCCGGCCTTGGTCTTGCCCTCGGACGAGGTCAGGTACAGAACCTGATCGTCGTCACCGCGCAGGTCGGCCTCCTGGATCGTCACGGTCGTGCCGTCAGCGACCGGAGTGCCGTCTTCGTCGGCGCTCACCTTGACGGTGACGTCGATCTGACCGTTCTCGTTGGCCTCGGTGGCCATGATCTCGACCGAGTGCGCAGTGCCAACCACGGTGAAGGAGGACGTTGCCTTCTTCGAACCAGACGAGAACGTGATCTCGTACTCGCCCGTCTTCAGCGGCGCCGTGGCGCCCGTGTCGATATCGAGGTGGACCTTGTTCTTCAGGGCACCTGTCTGAACAGGAGCATTGCCGTCGTTGAACTTCGCCTTGTTGACCACCTTGCCATCCGGGTCGGTGATCTTCAGGGCCAGCGGCGGCGTGGCCAGGACGTTGCCTGCAGCGTCGGTGGCGTCAACGGTGAAGACGATCTGGTCGCGCGTGTCTGCGTCCTTATCGGCGTCTCCGGCGTCCTTAGACGACTCGCCATCCTGACCAGCATCCTTGTCATCACCGACCACGTCATGGGCCAGCACGGTGCTAGAAGCTTCGCCAGCTGCCAGTGCGTCCAGCGAGCCAGCGAAGGTCAGGGCAACCGTGTCGGAGTTCTTGGACGAGGAGGTGCCGAGCACGATCACGTAGATGTCGATCCCACGCGGCGAGCCATCCGCCGACTTTACCTCAAGGAGCATGCTGCTCACTGAGTCGTCTGCGGGGATCCGACCGTCCGATGGCAAAGACTTCAGATCGCCAAGGGCTTTGCCAGTGGCGTCCGCGTACCTGACTGACGCTCGAGGTGCGACCACCAAGATTTCCTTGATGTCGCCGCTGTTGGCTGGATTGCCAAGCGAGTTCGTAATCGCCAAGCTCAAATTGATCTCGCCGGTGGAGGGGCTGGAGCCGCTCTCAGAAGTGTCGTCGGTCGAATCCAGAGGCGTGTTCTGGCCCTTGCTAACGCCGAGGGTCAGCGATGCTGAGCCAATCGCGTCACCGGCGCCGCCGACGGTCAGTACATCGCTGCTCGCGTAGCGCTTGCTATCGCGAGTGGTGCCTGCTTCTGGATCGCCGGTCGGAGCAACGGCAGCTGCTGAGAGAACAACGGTACCATCTGCGGTGGTAGTTACTGCAACACGGTAAAGGTTCACGCTCAACGTGTACTCGCCCGGGGTAGTTCCTTGAGGCACAACGATACGGCCGGTGTACTTCAGTTCGTCCTGATCAGCAGTCAGTTGAGCGGCCGCAGACGGTTCATCCACATTGATAACAACGTTGTCAAGTTCGCCTGAGACATACACAGTTATCGCTGGCACCACAGGGTCCTCTGTCGAGGTGGCTGGGAGCGCGGGAATCTTCTTGGTGGTGATCGTGAACGGGTATGACCCCGTAAAGGCGTTACTCACCGTGTCGTCGGTGTCGTCGATCTCAAGCGTGACCGACCTGACTGTGGTGTCAACGGTTTCAGAGTGCGACTCTACCGTGATGACGTAGGTCTTCGCTTCGCTGGACAGGGCCGGCGGGCCAGTGACTGCCCACTTCACCGTTAGAGTCACAGTTCCGGTCTCGGTGCCCTCTTGGTTCTCCAAGCCACCTGCCGTAATGGTCAGAGCTGCATCGGCTCCACCACCACCGATGTGTACGGCATCTCCATCGCCGTTCACAGTGACTTCGGCAGCACCGCCTGTGACGCCCACGGGAATTGTGCATTGTTCGGCTGCGACTGCTGTAACGGGCGGAGTCGCAGCACCGTCCGCTGCCCGGGCCGCCTTCAGCGTCTGCGAAGCACCACATGGTGCCGTCTGTGCCATTGCCGGCCCGAGCGCGACGAACATCGCCCCGACCAGGGCGATCATCACCGCCAGCGCTGACAAGTGAGACAGTCTCAACCGCATGCGCTTGCGCGCAAGAGTTCCAGAGATGGTTCGTGGAGCGATGCGACCGCAGACTCACGTGATTTCCCGAGCCAGGCGATCCTCGCTCCACTCTAGGGCGCGAGCTCTCTGGCGTCAGAGCACCGATAACTCAGCATGGCTGAAGCGATACCGTGGCAAACGTCGGCCTTGAGGTTGGATCCAGCCCTTCACACCGAGTGCGAACCACCAAACGAGCATGCATCGCACCGTCTGTCAGCAGAGCCCGACAGCGGCAAGCACGCAATCATGACTCGGTCGCCGGCGTCGGCGGTTCTGGAGCGAGCAGCTCGTACAAGCGCCGCCAGTGCTTGCTCAGCGCGCGCAGGTTGAACGCCGTCGCCAGCAGCGACCACTCCGCCTCCACCGCCTCGATGCTGCGCAGCAGGAAGCGATGGCCCGCCTGACGCTCCTTGATGATCCCGAAGACCGATTCGATCAGGCCCGGTCTGCGGCGCAACACTGCCTCGGCTCGTTCCGTCTGCATCCAGCGCCGGTGTTGCTCCAGCGCCTCGGACTGTTCGGATATCGTAATCGTGCGCCCGTGCAGTTCTGACGTGGTGCAGTCGCCGAACGCCCGGCAGGCGCGGCAGTCGGTCGGGTCGGCGCCGTACAGCTTGGCCGGCGTCTGGCGGGTGAACTTCTGTTGGCGGCGACGAAGCGGCTTGCCTTCCGGGCAGAGGTAGCGGTCCCGCTCCGGCTCGTAGCGGAAGTGCCGCCAGTGATAGGGGTGGTCCTTGAACGTGCGGCCCTCGGGCATCACGACCGCCATCCCGCGCTCGCGCAGCAGGCCCAGCGTGTCGGCGCTGAAGTAACCGGCGTCGGCCACCGTCAGCTCGGCTTGTCCGACCTCGGCGGCCGCCTCGACCAGGCGCGGCAGTTCACCCGTGTCTACCGGCGATTGCGTGACCTCGGCGGCGAGCAGCAGCAGGCTCTCGCCCTCCCGTCCCCTGGCCCGCAGGCGCGCCGAGACGGCCTGGGCGTTGTAGCCAGTCACCGTGCCGCCGTGCGGACGGCGCATCATCCGGGCGTCCGCGTCGACCAGACTGACGAAACGCTGGTTGGGCGAGAGCTGCAGCTGATGCTGCGCCATCCGAATCCGGTGCAGCCCCGTGCGCGCCTCCGCGATGGGCTCAGTCAGGTTCGGCGCCGAGGCGTTGCCGATCTCGTGGGCCGCCTCCAGTTGTTCGATCTCCCGCAGCGAGCGTTCTTCCAGCCGCTGCAACTGTTCCTCGTTGAACGTCAGGCGATTCGAGGCGTCGCCCTGAATCTTGGTCCCGTCCGCCGCTTGCAAGGCCCAGTCGATCAGGTCGAGCTCGGCGGCGGCCTCGATCGTCTTGCGCAACAGGCTGCGCATACCCGCGCGGTGAGCCTGGTAGAAGCGCCAGAGCGTGTTGTGGTCGGGGCGCTGACCGCCGGCCAGCCAGAGGTAGGGCAACTGCTCGCGGCAGGCCGCCTCCAGCTTGCGCGAGGAGCGCACGCCGGTCATGAAGCCGTAGAGCCAGACGCCGAGCAGGGCGCGGGGATGGTAGGCGGGCACGCCCATGCGCCGCGGTTCAAGCGCGACGCCCTTGGCCGTCCAGTCGTCGGGCGTGAGCGAGTCGACGAAGGCGGCGACCACGCGGGCCGGATGGTCTTCGGGCAGCAACTCGTCCATCGTCGGCGGCATCAGCCAGCCTTGGAGGCGATTGAGTTCTCGCCAGGGCATCAGCGACAGGGCTCCCTTCCGGACAACGACGGGTGACAGTTGCCAGACCGGGAATCGGGTGTTGGGTTGCGCCAAGAAGGGAGCAAGCCGGGACGCAGGGTCCACTCAGCGGCGCGCAGTAACACCGATCACGGGCCTGACCGTGGAGAAGATTAACAAAGGAGTCGGAAATGATCACTGGAGTGGATCGATGCTCAACGTAGGAACTGAACCTGAAGACTGCTCGCATGCGGATCGGTCCCGCAACAACCTACCGGCCTGGAGTGTCCGCCTCCGTCCGATCTGCTGCGAAAGGCGGAGCGCCAGGACGAAGATCCCCTGATTCAGGACCTTCCCGCGTCGCTGGGCGACGATGATCGAGGCGCGCGAATGGTGCTGATCGACGTGTGGCTGCCGAAGTGCATCGAAGCGCGGATGCAATCGCAGGCGCTGCGGCTTGAGTCTCACGGGACGCAGAAGTGGAAATGCTTCACATCTCCAAAGCGAACACCAACTCGAAGGTTCTTAATTTTGTCCAGTTTGGAGGGCCATCTTCGCATTTGCTCAGCGGCGCCATTCGGCGATGTTCCACATCTCGCTGTCCCAGGCGTTGAAGCGAGTGCCCTTAAGCGTCGTGGCATGGGCCGAAACGACGCCGCGGCTGACGAGCGGAATCTGCACGTAGCTGTTCACCAGGATGTTGTTGAGCCGCTTGATCAACGCCTGGCGGTCAGGACCCAACGCCAGTTGCGGCAACGGCTCGTAAGCGGCGTCGTACTCCGGATTGCAGGCGCGCGCAATGTTGCCGCCGGCCCAGAAGTTGTTACGAGTTGCAATCTGCCCGCAGCGCAGGTCGGAGAGGGCGATCTGCGGTTCGATTCCGCCCCCGGTCGTGAACATCTGCACGTCGGCAAAAAAGCGTCGATAGGTCTGCTCAGCGTCGTCTACTGGATCGCCCCCGAAGTAGACACCGGCGTCGAAGTCCAGCAACTCCGTTTCGATCCCCAGCTCTGTCCACCAGTGCGCGACCAACGCCTGAGTCAACTGGCGGATCGCATTGGTCGACGTGATGTACGTGACCCGCAGGGGAATGCCCTGGTGCTCGCGGATGCCGTCGCCGTCCGTGTCGAGCACGCCGTGTTCGTCCAGCAGCCGGTTCGCGCCATCCAGGTCCTGCACCAGGCAGTCGTCGTTTGCGCCTGAACGGTATTGCGCTGGTCCGGCGACGAGATCACATTCGGCGCGTCCAGCGAACCCGTACAGCACCGCAACTCGGGCCCGATCGATGGCCATCGACATCGCCTGCCGAATCGGATGGAAGGAGAGGAACGGATGCGGGTTCTGACCTTCGAGGTACTCCGAGCGGTCGTCGCCGAGCGCCGGGTCAGGATTGGTCTGGTTCAGCAAGATCCGCTCCACCAGGTCGGCGAAGGCGGTGACCACTGTCCCCTCGCCCATCGCTTCCAGGTCGGCGAGCAGCGACGGCTCTACCTGGAGGTTCCAGGCGTAGTCGGCCTCGCCTCGCTCCAGCAGAGCTCGAGCAGCGTCTTCGGCGCTGCCTCCGCCTTTCAGGACCACCTCGTCGAAGTACGGTTTGTCGCCGCGATAGTGAGGATTGCGCTCGTACAGGACCTCGGCACCCGGAGTGAAGGAGACGATCCGGTAGGGCCCTGTTCCCAGCGGGGCGGTGTTCTCCGCCTCACAGGAACGAGCCGCCTCGCCGATGCAGTCTTCGAACTGCGAGCGGCTAATGATCGGTGATCCGGCGCTGACGAATGCCTGGTACGGGTACGGCATCGGTGCGCCAAAGCTGATGCGCACCGTTCGGCTGTCGAGTGCCTCGACGGCGCTGATACCCGCGAACATGTCCTTCGCGGTGCACCCGGTTCCGTCGTCGGTGCAGTAGCGCCAGGTGAAGACCACATCAGCGGCCGTCATCTCGCTGCCGTCCGACCACTTGAGATCGTCCTTGAGCGTCCAGGTGATGGAACGAAGATCGGTCGACAGGCCGCCGTTGTCCAGGGTCGGGATCTCCTCGGCGAGCGTTGGCGCCAGCACGCCGTCGGGGTCGTAGTGGGCCAGCGGCTCCAGCGTGATCGCGCCAGCGTCGCGATCCTTTAGCCCGCTGGACTGATAGGGTCCGGCCACCGATGGAGCTTGCCAGTAGAGGATCGTCAGGACCTTCGGATCGCCACCGCAACCGACCAGCAGCCACAATCCAACCAACAGGAGAGCAGCGCCAACTGTGTTGCGTACAAGTACAGTCCACGAACGCGTCATCGAATTCATCAACGCCAGCTTATGGGCCCCACAGTCCATAAGAAACCTGTTGCTGTGGGGCGACAAACAGTCTGAAGGATTGGCCCGGCCCAGAGCCGTGAGCGCCTGGATGGGTCCAGGGCAGATCTACCAAACAGCGGTGCAGTGGCCGGTCACCCTGAGAGTCACTCTTCATCAATGCGCCAGGTTGAATGTCAGTTCAAAGGAACTGGAGATGCGTCAGTTCGGTGGAGCCTCTTGTGGGTGTTGAGCGATTCTACGGGCAGGTGCCAAACGGCATTTGACCGCGCGGTCTTGCCGTCGCCCATCGCAGTCAGTCGACGGTGGCGCATCGAGTGACCAACGCGCTCTGTTGTTAGCACGGTTCTGATTCGGCCTGCCCGGGAGGGGTGGAGCCGGTGAATCCCCAGTACGATGTTGGGCGGACGGACGTGGAACCGGGCTGGATTGTCCGCATGCCACCGACTCTTCGAAGGTCCAGTATGCGCGCGCCTGCCATGATCTGTGTCGCCATCGGCCTCCTGCTATTGGCTGGCTCGTTCACTTGGGCGCAGTCGCCGCCGCTCGCGATTTCGCTGAGCGGACCGGAGATCTGCGAGAACGATGCGTCCACCAACTCCAACGGGGTCACGCTCGATGCGCCCGAAGTCGAGATCACCTGGGCCGTGACGGGGGGCTCCGCGCCCTACGAAGTATTGGTTCACGGCCAACGCCGATCCGGGGACAGCGGCCACATTCGCGTCCTCTGCAGCGTCTGGTCGGACGAATGGCGTTCAGCGTCGGGCGACATCGCGGTCCCTGCAACGGTCACCGATGCCGAGGGGCGCCAGGCCTCCGCGATTCATGACATCTACAGCATTCGCTCGTACCGCGATATGGGGAACCAATCAGCGGTCAACTCTGCATACCGAAGCCACCGCCTGTCCCCGGACGGAACCTACCGCGTACACGGACACCTGTTGACCATTCCGGAGGGTTACGCCGTCCAGATGCGCGAGCACCTCTCCGCCGATTGCGCGTCGCCCGGACCGGACTGCCTCGATCGGTTCCGCCTGCAGATGTACGAGGCAATTGGAAACCGTGATAACCAGGGCCATGTCTGGATCAATCGCTGGACCGGCAGTGAGCACTCGCGGTGGCTGGACAGCTCGAGCGGACGGCGCGGCGTGCTCGTCCTCGCCGATGATCCGGATGCGGAGATTCCCGCCTACGAGCACAGAGCCAGCGAGCTGTTTGACCGGCTGCTGGATTCCCAGGGCCAATCGCCGGGCAAGTTGGTCGTATCGGCGGCCGGAACACACAGGGGGCAACTCTCCATTGCCTTGGCCTTGCCGCGGTTGTGCCGGGGGATTTCCTTCAGTCAGGACAGCGGTCTACCTGTTCATTGGACAATCGAGGGGGGCATTCCCCCATATGAAGTCACGATCGGTGGATCGCGCTACCTGGGCAGAGAGGGAGTGCATTGGCTCAAGTGCGTCTTCGAACCGGGACGCGCGCTGGATTCGGGTGAGCGCACCATTCAGGCGGTCGTGGTCGACGGCCGCGGCGACACCGCGGCCGCACATGGCGACATGCTGGTGGCCCGCTGGTTCTCTCCCGGCCATTGGCAAGTCGAACATCTGACCGCCGGAAAAACCTACTTGATTGGGAACTGGTTCGGCACCCCTCCCCCGGGCGCGCAGGTCCGCTTGGTCGCGCCGTTTCAGGAGGAGCGGTACTGCGAGTCCGAGGATTCCGGCGGGGAGGAGCAGCTCTGTGACTATGCAATGAACTTCGAAGTGGAGCAGGACGGTGCCATCGGCTCGCTCAAACTTGGAGCGGTGGCGGGCGACGAGTACGCCCGCGAACTGCCCAATCGCGCTTCTGCGGCCTTGAACCAGGCGATTGATGCCTTTGTCGCTTCCATCGGGCAGCGCCCGCAGCCGGGGGAAGACTTTCGAGACGCCTCGGGGCCACCGCCGTTTCGTTGGCTGGCCAATCCCGGTGAATGTGTGCCCGGCGGTTCCGTGTATGTCGAGGTCAGGGTGACGGGAGGTCAATGGTGGCCGCCCTGGAAGATTGAGCTGGGCGAACAAGAGGAGTTCCTGGCGAACACCGAGCGTGGCGGGCAAACATCGTTCTTCGTACCGTGCGGCGAGGCGTCGCAGCCGTTGGAGTTGGAGCTGCGCGCCGTGGAACTCCGCTATTCGCCCCTGGAGTTCGTGACGACCATCGCCGACGAGCCGGTCGTGATTGGCGTCCGCGACTCCAACCAGGGCCAGTACGACAATGACACTTACACCCAGGTCGGTCTCGGCATTGACCATGGCCGGTGCGTCGCCGGTGAGCAGTTCGGCATCGATTGGCACTCGCGACCCACTTCAGGGCATGAGGGCCGAATCAGCGTGACCGTTGACGGTCTCGCCGGCGTCCATGGCCCGGAGGGTGCTGTTCAGGTCCGCTGCGCTGAGCCGCCGGGACCACACCTGATCACGATCAGGATCCGAGCAGACTTCGACCCTCCGCAGTTTGAGACGCTCGACTTCGTCTACGAGTCGGTGGCAGGACGACCGGAACGGGTCGCACGATGATCGCCGGCGTCCCGCGCGGTCTGTTCTGGTCCAGTCTGGGCATGCTGGTCGGATTGTTCCTGCACTGCTCGATCTCTTCGGCAGGGGGACAGGAGCCGCTGACCCTCGCGCTGACCGCGCCGCCCAGTTGCGACGCTGACTATGACGAACGCAAGGTCACCCGCAACGTCGACGTTGAGTGGCAGGTCAGCGGAGGCCAAGGGCCGTTTGCTGTCGTCATCGACGGCGCTTCCCATATGGGTGAGCGGGGCGTGGCTCCCGCCATCTGCGGCATCTGGCACGACATCGATCGCGACCTAGTCGATTCGGGCCTGATGACCTTCAACGCACACGTGCGAGACGCGCGCGGCGAGCAGGCAACCGCGGTCGCCCATACCTACGCGGTCCGAATCGTTCGAGCCGACGGCGAGCCAGGGTACCGCGCAGTCGGCCTCTCTGCCGGCGAGACGTATCGAGTCCACGGCATCTTGCTGACCATGCCAACGGACTTTGGCCTGGTCGTCGGCCCCTATCTTAGCGGTCCCTGCGCCAATCCCGCCAATCTCGAATCTTGCCAAGACGAGTTCCAACTCCGCACAAGTAGCTGGACGGACCAGCCGCCTTACATCTGGCTGCGGCGCTGGACCCAGGACGAAGCGCGACGGTCGGTGGCTTCCTTGGACGAATACTCTGCGGCCGAGGTGGCGGACTACTTCGACCGACTGGTCGCGTCAATCGGGCAGCTGCCGCCCGTTGTCCCTGGGGCCCTTAGCGACACAGAACGCCCTGGTGATCTACAGATTGAACTCTTCGCACCACAGATTTGCGAGACCTACTGGGGTCGGTACGGGGGCGCTCGCCAATCGATCTCGGTCGAGTGGCGGGTCAGCGGCGGCGTTGCGCCCTATCAGATTGAGATTGGCAACGACCGGTTCGAGGGCAAGTCCGGCGCACTGTCAGTTCCCTGTGGAAACCCAAGCACCGATCGGACCGGAATCGAATCTCAACTCATGGCGGTCCAGGCGATCGTCACCGATGCCGGAGAGGACAGAGCCTCTGGTGTGGTCAGCACCTATGTCATCGCAGCCGGCCGATTCGCCGACGACCGGTTGCGCGCGGGTTGGACACACCGCGTCCAGGGCCTGCTGATGACGATTCCAGTGGGGTTCGAATTCGATGTCGATTCCTTCGGGGCGACGTTCGTCGATTGCGAACCCGAAGAAGAGGAGGAAGAGGAAGAGCCGGAATCCGACCAAATCGCAATCGACGCGGTCCTGGTGCAAACCGGACTCCCACCCGCCAACCGAAACAGCAACCGCTACCGCTGCCAAAACTTGTGGTCGAAGAGCGGCGAGTGGACGATCGACGGCCACAGCGGCAGCATGTGGGTCAGCTATGGCGAGACGACCAAGGATGTCACCGACTACCGCGTGGAGCTCGATGAATCATCAGCCGCTGTCAGCGGCTCAGAGCAAGCGCGAGCCGAAGCGGAACGCCGAATCTGGCAATTGGCCCACTCGGTCGGCGAACCGCCGAGCCTACCCGAGACCGGAATTTTCAATCCGGCCCCGCTGCGTCTGCGAGCCTGGGCGGAACCGTTGACTTGCGGATGGCTGTACGACGGCCATCGGTCCCGCCAGGCGAGCGCACAGCGCCGCGTCGCGGGCGGGTCGTGGTGGCCGCTCGGAGTAGGCAACGAAGCATGGGCGAACGAGCATCTCAATGCCAGCCTCGACTGTCCCGCCGAACTCGGATCCCATCAGTCGACCTTTGAGGTCCACGAGTTGGGCCCCGACCCTGCAACAGTGGAAGCGACGGTGACCCACTACGCCGTGCCGGCGGTTGTGACCGGCGATCTCAGCGGCTCCGGTCGAGGTTGGCCGACCAGCTATTGCGCTCCAGGCAGCACCAGAACGATCAATTGGACCGTCAACGGCGGCTCGGGCGCCTACCAGGCGCGAGTCAACGGCGCCGACGTCGAAATGGAGTACAACGCGGAGTTTCGCTACGGCAACGGCTGGACGCAGGTTTCATGTGCGGACCGGCTGGGACTACAGGCGATGACCGTTAAGGTCTGGGTCGAGGCCGAACCGAGTAATCGTATCGTGTTCCCCGTCCTGCTCATGGCGGTCGAGGAACATCCATCCGGACGATCGTGGTCGGAGTTTGAGTGAACGCTCAACTCAGGATCGTCGGGCTAAAGCGTGCGAAGCCGTGAATCCTCTCCGCTGGCGCCTGCTTGATCGGCACCGTGGCACCCGCCGTCGCGCTGTTCGGATCGTCACCGTCGGGCTTGGGCGGCCAAAGTCCCGCCGGCTGACACGAGCGGGCGGCTGCTAGTCAGCAGATTGTCCTTTGCCCATGGGCCGCACGGTGTTGATAGGCTCGACGCCATGTATTCGTACCGAGTTCGCGTCTACGACCTTTTCCATGCTGCTCACCGCAAGGCGGTTCAGTTGGTGCTGAGCTACGCCAATTGTCCTCCCCCACCGAGAAGACCTCGATTTACGGCTGTCGAGACTCCTGACGATGAGCAGCAAGCCTTTGATGAGGGACTCCGGGCAGTTGAGGACTCCTTTGCGGAAACGGAACAGGCGATCGAGGATTTGCGCACCGTTCTCCCTGAAGAAGTGAGGAATGCTGGCAAACTGGGACAGCACCTGATGTTCACACGGCACTACCTGAGTGAGAAATCCCCTGACCGTTGTGCGCACGATGCTGACGATATTCTGCTCCGCGACCTGCCTCTGCTCATTGAGCGCTTCGACGCCTGGTACCAGGCTCAGTCGCGCCTCGACCCTGAGCTGCTGCAGCGGCTTGAGGCATTCACTCAGTTGGCACACGTCAACAGCGCGGTCAGAGAGGGCTGGGCGTCCTTCAAGACCCGCAGCGTCCGGAGCTTTGATCTCTCCGAAAACGTCGATGGAGCAAGACTGGCAGTCCAGCTGTTCGGTAGTAGTGGCGTCCTCAGGGACTCGTTAAGTGACAAGGACTGCGAGGCTTACCTGAATCTCTTGCGCGGCCTCTATTCGGTCAGCAGAAATCCAGTCGTTCACAACGACGCGTCGCCGAATCCTGCGGTAGCCGACGCGGTCTTGACGCTTCTCAGCTATGTCCTCGCTCGTTTGGCAGATGTGCAAACCGGCGACAACGAGGGCCATGGCCAGTCAGCTGACGCTCGTAGTTTCGCCGTCACGCGTGAGTGAGCCCCTTGCCTTTGAACGGCGATAGGAATCGGCCAGCGTAATGGCGGCACTTGAGTGGAAAGCGCCTCATTCATTTGAGGCTGTATTGATCGCTCTAGAACTCGGCTAATGATCGTTGACGAGCTGCGATTTTGTCGGTCGCTATCCAAGCAGCGACTCGGTCCCTCCCGAATTCGCAAGTGGGAGGAGACGGACAGTGACGCAGCCAGAGATAGCGAGACGATTGGTGCTGGAGAGTGCGAAAGCGGGCGACCCGGGAGCGCTACACGGGAAGCACCCCCCCTTCTGAGCGGACTGCTCGGAGAACTCGACCTGAGCTTGTTCGCGGTCCGTCGCATTCTGCAGGAGACAGGCCGCAGAATCCGCATCGCGGCCGGCCGAGCGTCCAGGAATGATGATCTCAGCTGGCCCGGTTTGATCATCGTAGCTGGCCCCACCTTGCGATCGGGTTCAGTCCTGGGGAGCACCTCCTTTGGCGGACTCAGAAAGCCGGAGCCGGTCTCGACGATGTGAGCGCGGAAGGTGAGGCGGTCGACCACGAGGGCGGCGCTCAGCTCGCGGACGGCGGCGCTCAATTGGAGGACTGCGGATCGCGGACGATGACCTCGGAGTAGCCGACGAAGGTTGGCGCTTGCGCAAAGCCTCCAGGACATTTGGTTGTGACCTTAACCCGGACGCGGCCGGCGACGGTCGGGGTGCCCTTGATGAATGCGCGGTATTCGCTGTCGTCGCTGAAACTGATTAAGGTCGAGAGCGACAACCCGTTCCACTCGCCTCCGGGATTGACGCTGAACTCGGTTCTTGGACTGTGGCTTAACCTTTTGGTCGTTCCGTCGGCGTATTGCTCTGTCACCGTGCAATTCGGAGCCGTTTGCGGGGTTGCCACCAACTTGTTCGAAGCAAAGGTGTACGTTCGCCCAACCTCCAGGACGACCCGTAGCAGCATCTCGTCCGCGTCGATCGGCGTATGGTCGGAAGGTAGCACCGGCGCTTCTTTGGCCAGCATCTGGCGCACGTGCGTCGTGCGCCCGGATTCTGCTTCGAAGGGCGGCGGCGGTCCGATTTCGACCTGATAGCGCTCGGCAAGCTCCACAGCGCGCTGTCTGTCAAAGCCTGGGACATAGCGCTCCCATAGCGCCAGCAGCGTTGCAGTGAAGGCGCCATCATGACTCTGCTCGGCGTCGGCAATCGTATGGGCGAACTCGTGGAGAATGACGTATAGACCAGCACGCGAGACAGCGATCGTGCGGTCCGACGCGTACGCCCCCCAGGCTATGGTGTCTAGCACTCGTAACTCGACGGGCTCCGCGTTGCCGCGATATAGGTCGTCGATCATGGCATCGAGCCAGGCGCGAACCTGATCCCAATAGGCGTCCCAGTCGGGCAACAGGTAATACCAGGACTGGTTCCAGGACCATGGAATCATCTTGATCAAGACGCGCGCCTCCCAGTCGTACGCGCGGAACTGTTGTCTGTCGGCATCGGTTCCGACGACGGGTGCGTATATGTGCAACTCCGCCCCTGACCCTGGCTCAGGCCCTTCAATGCTTTCGCGGTCCACACCCGCCCAGACTCCGTTACCGGTGCTGCGCAGCGGAATCTCACCAGGTGGCGAGCCTTCGCCTAATCCGGACCGATCCTGCCTGGCGTGGTACCAACCATCTGCGCCGTCGATAATGAACTCGCCGCGGGTCACCCATATGGTGAAGTCCGTATCGGACAGACTTCGTTGGTCTTCGCGGATGCGCTCTCTCCCGATGCAGGGATATCCCGGTGCGTTCTGTCTCGTGATACCTGCGCGAACCTCAAACTCTCGTTCGCAGTTATCGGCAAACACCACGCGATCCGAATAGGCTTTGATCTCCACAATCGTATGGAGCGCGTTGGCGAACGACCAGAGCAACGAAGTGTCGCCGAGATCGAACAGGATGCCATTCTCGACCGCCTGAGCGTCGAATCGATACACCTGCTCCTGATCGGCAGCCGACTCCAAGCATGACATGAGCGCAGTTCGCGACGCGCTGCCGGGGATGCCCTCGGAGTACCTGAGCCAGCGAGAGCCGTCGAAACACCATGCGGCCGAACGGACGGCATCGGCGCTCAGCAATGCAGTGGTCGCCAACGTCGAAATCAGCGCCACTAGTAGGAGCAACCATGCTCGAAGGAGCGTGCGAGCAACCGGTATGCGCATCGCCTCAGAACCTCATCTCAGCCGCCCTACTCAAGATACTCGCGATTCAGCTCCCTCAGTTCATCCATGTCGGGAAGGCGGCCCGTGGCGGCTTTGCTGAAGACCAGTTCTCCGTTGACCGAACACTCGAATAGGTCTTTGGTGTCGGGGATCAGCTTGATGTCTGAGACGAGATGGTGGGTATCGGTCATCAGCTCGCCGAGCATCCACGAAGTACGAGGCCAGTAGCCGCAGTCGGCGCAGTCGGCGACTTCAATTTAAACTGTTTCTCGGACACGGCCAGATCCTCTGGCCTGGATTGGCTGGCCAAACCCTCGGGGAGAGGGAACTGGGGCAGGAGAGGGGATTGGGGCTTGCCGCCCAGGTACTGCTCGAGGCGCCGGCCGACCTCAGCCGTCGTGCCCTCCGGCAGCAGGACCATCTGCAGCTCGGCGCCGGCGTCGGAGCGCGACTTCAGGAGTTCGGGCACTTCCTCGTTTGACCTGATCACCTGGATTTCGCGAACCATGTCCTCAGAGAAGGCCATCAACGCACCTTCGGCCACGCCGTCGGCCCAGGCAGCGCAGGAGTCCTTGAACTCCGACTCGTAGGGCGAAAGGCATGCCAAAGCGACAGAGTTAGGAACCGTCCTGCCCAGAGAGGCAACCATCGATTGTCGTCGCCGGGTTGCCTATCGTCTCACTTCATCCTGATGGCTCCAGTCGTCCCGCCCCCGCCTGCCCGGCTGTGGCGCTGCGAACGCTAGATGTTGCGCAGCCTGGTGCCAGGGCACTCCTCACGGCCGTGTGGTATCAGCAAATCGGTGGCCACCAACCAATATCAAGTCCGCTTCCAGATCAGAGTGCCAGCGAGAATCTCAACTCGAAGGTTCTTGATCTCGTCCGGTTGGTGGGCCAGCATGGAGCCTGACCAGGCCGCCTGGGCCGTCGATCGGTTCGGTCTGCACCCGGTTGCAGCGTTCAACCAGCCAGTCGGGCTCGATTCGTTCTGGGAACAGTCCTGGGTGGGACACGACCGTGATCGGGTGCCGACAGGCGCCCAACCCCGGCGAGGCGCACCAGCGCCGCTGCGCCGAAAAGTTCGGCCCAAGCTGGCACGAACTCGATACCGGCCATTAGCCGATGCTCAGCACGCCGGACGAACTGACCAACCTGATCCTCGGTGGCTAACACTGGCTTCACAGGCCTGCCAACGACATCCTTGAGGCCTCCCACGCCAGCAGTTGAGCAGCACGGCATGCCCGAAACCTCGGTATGGTTGAACCCGCGGGGGAGGAGTGCGTTTCGCGTATGAGCCGCGGGTTCGCCTTCCGAGTTGGCGCGATCGCCGCTCTGGCCTTGTCATTGGTTATGGCCTGGACGGCCAGTACGGCTTTCCATGACTCGGACCCGACAGCCGCCATCGCGCGATCAGTTGACAATCTGTCGTTGTCAACTATCGCTCCCACGCACTACTCCGATACATATCTGTCGCCCATTGAGGACGATGTCCCAGAATTCCCAACCGCGGACAGCGATGTGGTCTCGACTCCTGAAGAAACTGAGACCGAGCCAGCAGTCAGCGTCTCGCCAGCCGGTAGAGATCTATCTCCGTATTCGCCGTTGACGATCACGTTCCGCAATCCTCCTCAAGAAAGCAATCCACAACAGGTCGTCTCAATCGACCCACACCTGGACGGCACACTCGGCTGGCTGGACGACTCGACACTGCTATTCCGACCTGCCGCACCCGGATGGCAACAAGGCCAGCAATACCAGCTTGTAATCCTGGCTGCGGCTCTGGGCGCTGAGAGCGACTTCTCACACACATTCATCGCCGGAGGCGGCCTGGAAGTTGCATACTTCGTTCCCGGCGATGGTGACATCGAAGTACCGGTCGATGCGCAGATTCTGGTTCAGTTCAACCGTTCCGTCGCACCGCTGACGGTGCTGAGCAACGTTTCCGGTCCCTCCGCCCTGGAGTTCCAGCCACCGCTGGAGGGTGTCGGAGAATGGCTCAACACCTCCTTGTTCCGCTTCAAGCCCGACTCGCTGGCCCCGAGCACGAAGTACACGGTGCATGTCCGTGTTGATCTAACCTCTGCCATCGGCGAGCATTCGATTTCCGACATCAGCTGGAGCTTCACTACCGTCCAACCGGCTGTTGTGGCCGTCACACCTCCCGATGGCGCCGAACACATCGCGCTCGACTCGCCCATCGTCGTCACATTCAATCAGCCGATGGACCGGGAATCCGTCGAGTCTCGCCTGCAACTGGGCGATGCCGGGTCAGCGCTCGTAGGCACGTTCGACTGGAACGATGACCTGACCACTGTCACGTTCACGCCCGCGGATGCTCTGGATCTGGGCAGGGTGTACAACGTCGTGGCGCCGGAAGGATTGCGCAGCGCCAACGGCGGCGCATCTCTAGCAATGCGCTCATCCAGCTTTAGGACCATCCCCTGGCCCAGGCTGATCCAGACCAGACCCCGCAATGGTGCGACAGAAGCCGGGCGTACCAGCATTTCCCTGCGTTACAACACTCTGATCGACCTCAGCTCATTCGAAGACCGGATTGCGATCAGCGGAATCGATCCATCGAGCATCGAGTTGTCCGGTCACTACTGGTCCGAGTCTTTCGGCGATTTCACTGCCTGGTTCGACGTCAACCTGGACTATTCGACGACCTACACGGTCAACGTCGCCGCTGGCGTGCTTGATCAGGACGGACGGCCGGCGCCCGCCCATGAGTTTCGGTTCACCACGGACCATCCTCCCAATTGGCCAATCCTGTCCCTGGCCTCTCGATCCAGCTTTACCACCATGTCCGCGGACCGGGATCAGGTGGTCCACTTCAACGCGGCCCGAATTGGCGAGGCGCGATTCGAGCTCTTTGAGCTTTCGCAGCAGGAGAGTGATGTCTTTCTCCGTCGCGGCGCCATCTATGGAGCTCGCTCAATCCTTGCAGAAGCCGCTTCCATACCGGCGTCAGACTGGCCGGATCGGGAACCGGTGCGCCAATGGTCGGTGGAGATTGAACCCTCGCAGCAGGAAGAAGTTCGTCTCCACTCGACCGTCCTTGGAGGAGATACTCCGCTCGAACGCGGCCACTATCTCCTCGTCGCCACTCCTGACCAAACCTGGGACGGGGAAGAAGAGCAGTACGGCCGCTGGCTCATGGTCAGCGTGGTCGACACCGCCATGATCATCAAGCACGCGGCTGGCGAACTCGTCGTCTGGGCTCTGGACCACGACACAGGAGAGCCTCTGGCTGAAGTCCCAGTCCTCGCTGCTTCGATGGGCTACACGGCCGACAGTCCCTTCCAACCAGGCAATACCGACGCCGACGGCGTCGCACGGATCGCCATGCCCATTGAAGAGGGGTTCTACGATGAGCCCTACTGGCTGTACGTGACGAAGATTGATAACGGGGCGAATCTCGGCGTGTCGGCAACCTGGTGGGACAGAGGCATTTCACCGTGGGAGATGGACGTGCCGACTCGGGCTTACTTCCCCGGCCACCGCGCTCACCTGTTTAGCGAACGCCCTATCTATCGCCCGGGCGAGACGGTGTACATCAAAGGCGTCATTCGGTTCGACAGCGACGGAACCTACACCGTCCCAGACGACAACGAAACGTTCAGCCTGGAGATATCCGACCCGCAATACAACTCGTTCTTGACCAGAGCGCTGAAACTGAGCGACCTCGGGACGTTCAACATCGAAACCACGCTCCCAGTCACCGCTTCCACGGGTACCTACCGGGTCAAACTCTCCGACACGAACGAAGAGGTAGTTAAGCAAACGTCGTTCAGCGTCGAGGAGTTCCGGCCGCCGGAGTTTCAGATCGCCGTGACGGCGGCCGATCTAGACCTGGTCGCAGGTGATGCGACGGACGTAGAAGTGCTGGCCACCTTTTTCTTCGGCGGAGGCGTTGCCGGCGCCAGAGTCGACTGGCAGGTCAACTCGTGGCCCAGCACAATGCGGGTTGCCGGCTACCGGGATTACACGTTCTCGGATCGCGCACACCGGGTTAACAGACCTCTGAACGCTCTTGTCGCACATGGAGAAACAACTACGGATGCGTCCGGCGCCGGTAGGTTCGATTTAGCTGGTGAGTTGACAGAGGAAATGCGGCCGAACGAGCTCCACATTGGTGCCACTGTTACCGATGCCAGCGGACAGGTAATCGCCGGAAGCACAAGGGTCACCGTGCATCCTGCGCGTTGGTATGTCGGGATCAAGCCTGAGTCACGCCTCGCGCGCGCCGGAGTGCCGACCACCATCAATCTTGTCTCCGTCGATTTCCGTGGAACCCTGGCACCCGAGCGGCCCGTCACAATACGCCTCTACAAGCGGGAGTGGACCAGCTCCCTTGATCCGGAGACGGGGCTCTCCGAAAACCAGATTTCGGAAACTGAAGTGGATGCCTGGGAGCTGACGACCGACGAAGATGCAATCGGTTCCGTCGATCTCGTCGCCGACGAGCCTGGCTCTTACGTCGTGGTCGGCGAGTCGACCGATGAACAAGGCCGAAAGGCGATCGCCTCCCGATCCCTCTGGGTCAGAGGCGGCGGCCGAGCGTCATGGCCCGAGAGTGACAACGGCGCGATCAGTCTGATCGCCGACCGCGAGCAATACCAGGTTGGCGATGTCGCCGAGATCCTTGTGCCGGCTAGCTTCGCCGGAGCGACGGGGCTCGTCACATTCGAGCGAGGCAGCGTTCTCACGACCGAGGTACGGCACTTCCCGACCAACGCCGAAGTGTTGCGAGTTCCAATCGAAGATTGGCACATCCCCAATGTCTTCGTCGGTGTCACCCTTTATCGTCCACCGACTGCCGACGACCCGTATCCGCGATACAACATCGGCTATGCCGAGCTGCGCGTCTCATCCGCGCCGCGCCAGCTCGAGGTCAGTATCGAACCAGAGCAAGCACAAGCTGAGCCGGGAGAGACGATCTCGTATCGGTTGCAAGTCAGAGACGCCGACGGCCGGGGCGTTGCAGCTGACGTGTCAGTGGGCGTCGTGGATCAGGCCGTGCTCTCGCTGTTGGATGAAGCCGAGCCCGACGGCATGCGCGTGTTCTGGGCCGACCGTCGTCTCGGTGTCCGCAACTCATCGTCATTGGCGGTGTCCATTGACGCGCTGAATCGGCAGTTTATGAACATCGCCAGAGGCGATCGTTCCCTTGCAAGCTTCTCTCGCAAGGACTACGCAAGGCTGGCAGAAGAGTTCTATCCGCAGAGCGGCGGTGGTGATGAGCTCGCTTCTGATCCTCTGATCGGCAGCGCTCAAGCCGACGAGACCCTCCGCTCCGTCTTCCGCAACACGGCTCTCTGGCTCGGGCAACTGCGCACAGACGCAGATGGGCGAGCGAGTTTCGATCTCCCCTTGCCCGACAACGCCACCACCTGGCGCATCCGCGCCCGGGCGTCCGACGCCGAGACGCAGGTCGGAGAAGATGTCGAAGAACTGCTCGCCACCCGACCACTGCTCGTGCGACCAGCCTTGCCTCGATTCCTGCGCGTTGGCGACGAGGTCACGCTCCGCTCCCTGGTGCAAAACGGCACCGGCCTGCCCCGGCGAGTCTATGTGTCGATCGAGGCTCAGGGCGTCGTTCTACACGAGTCCGGCAAACGTTCGCAGCTGGTCGCGAACGGTTCCTCGTCCGCCTTCGGTTGGATGGCGCGCGCCACCGAGGAAGGCGTCGCCGTGATCCGCTTCCGAGCCGTCACCGGGAGGTTCAACGACGCCGTTGAAATCACCATTCCTATCCATCCAGCCGTGACGCCCGAATCAACCGCCACTGGCGGCGTGGTCAGGGACTACCCGGTTACTGAGCCAATTTTGCTGCCCGATGACAACGTCACACGGCGCGGCTCGCTGGAGGTCGCCCTGCAGGCCTCACTGGTCGGCACGCTGGAGGACGAGCTTCAGCACCTGCTGCCACGCGGGGCAAGAGAGTCCAACGTCCGAATCGCCAGTCGGATGTTGGCGTTCGCCGCGGTCGAGCAGGTTAAGTCCGGCACTCTGACAGACCAACAACGCGAACAGCTTCAGACGGATACTGAGCTCCTGGTCCGCGAGCAGAGCAGAGACGGTGGATGGGTCTGGTGTCGTTCCTGCGTCATTAGCAACCCTACCGTGACAGCCTGGGCGCTCCTGGCGCTCAGCAACGCTCTGGCGGCCGGATTCGATGTGCCGGTGCGCGCCGTCATCGACGGTATTGAATACATGAACAGTGAAGTCCTGAAAACCGACAGTCCCAATCTGCGAGCATTCCTCCTCTATGCGGCCGCCCAGGGCGGTTCAACGAACGACGCCCAGCCGCCAATCACGCAGTGGCAGCGGTTGGTCGACCAGCATCGCGAAGAACTGTCCCACTGGGGTCGCGCCTACGCGGTCCTTGGGTTGATGGCGGCGGGTCACGACCGAGATCACGAAATCGTGCGACTCCTGCTCAATGACCTCAACGCAGCAGCCCAACCCAGCGCAAACGGCAACCAGTGGGCCGATGATCCACACCCCGGCTCAATGCACAGCAGCAGCGTCCGTATCACCGCGATCGTCCTGGCCGCGTTGGTCGAGGCCGAGCCGGAGCACCCGCTGATCGAGGAGACCGTCCGCTGGTTGGTCCACGCCAGAGGCGCAAGACGTTGGCAGTCATCCGTCGAACGCGCCCAGGCTGTGTCAGCATTGGCGGCCTTCGCCCGCGGCACCGGCGAACTCGAAGCCGAGTACGACTATCGAGTGCTGCTCGACACGACGGAATTACTCAATGGAACATTCAATGTGTCTGCCAGAGAGTCCAGCGATGGCACGGAGCTTCCACTCGACGAGTTCGGCGGCGATGGGTTGAGGCTGCTTCACTTCGAACGCGACCCCAACACCGCCGGACGGATGTACTACACGCTCAACCTGCAGTACTCGACCCCGGCAACCGAGGTATCGGCGCTCAACCGCGGTATCGCCGTCTCTCGCCGATACTCGCGAATCGATGACCCCGACCGATCAGTCAACCGAGCAGCGCTGGGCGAAGTGGTCCGAGTGGAACTCACGGTGGTCGTCTCAGCGTTGCGGCACTACGTCACAATCGCTGATCACCTGCCCGCCGGGCTGGAGCCGATCGTGACGCGACTCAAGACCACCGCGCCCTGGCTGCGAGAACAGCTCGCCGAGGAGCGCGGCGAGTCGCGAGGATTCAGCAACGCTGGCTACTACGCTCCCTGGTTCGCCTGGTACTTCAGCCCCTGGGATCAGGTCGATACGCGAGACGATGGCGTCACGCTTTTGGCGCAGCAACTGGCTGAGGGCGTTCATCGGTACATCTACTACGCAAGAGCCACGACGCCCGGGGACTTCTTCGTCGCCCCTGCACACGCGCAGGAGTCCTACTTCCCCGACATCTTCGGCCGAAGCGACAGCACGCGCTTCACCGTTCACGATTCCCTGCCAATCTGCCATTCGCGAGAGTGACCGGTCTCGGTTCGGCGCAGCGAGTCAAGCAGCCTCATGGTCGAAACATTCGTCATACCCGCGCTCCCAACTAGAGGCTGTGGGTCGCCCATCCGCTGGCTCACCTTTCGCTCGACCACGACTTGCTACGCCTCAACACACACGAAACGTGCGCGATGCCAACGCATCGCGCACGTCGTTGTCGGAGTTCGGGCCGCAGCGGGAGGTTGAGGCCCACCGATTCCGATGCCGGAGTTCCCAAGTTCCAGGGCAAGCCGGCGGCGCCTGATCCGACCGGATGGTAGGTCAGCACGTCGGTCCAGGTGCTGAAGAACATCCAGACCGGCATGTAGTCATACCCGGGAGCGAGGGTGGAGACGTAGCCATTTGCGAAGGCGTCATCCACGCGGAAGTCGGTATCGAGAATCTCGATTCCATCCGAATCGGAATCGGGGCTCGTGAACGTGTACTCGAACAACAACGTCGTGACTTCCGTCAAGTCACAGTCGTCGATCAGGGTCGCAGGCCTGACGTTCTGGCCGACCAGCAGATCGATCGTCGGCGTCGACTCGATGCTCACTTGGTGATCGAACACGATCTCAAACGTGAACGTCTCATCCGCTTCGTTGTAGTCGTCGTTGCCAGGCTCGGAGGTAACGTTCAGCCCGGCCGCCCGCCACACCGCCATAGACGGTCTGCCGCGGATCGGCCGGAATCTCGTCGAAGTCGCTGTCGACGCTTCCGCCATTGATCGTCTGGACATAGTCGTAAGCTCCATCGCTGCTGGCCCGTGTGATGCTGTTGCCGTTGTAGGCGGCGTCAGCCTTGCGGAATTCGCTCGCAAACTGCCACGTGTCGGCGCCGCTGCCGCCGGCGCAGTTGAGAGTCCGGCTGGAGTCGCCGTGCGGGCAATCGTGGTCTCTGCCGAAGATTTGCGGATACGCGTCGGGGTCCGTCAACGTCACGGCCACCTCGAACAAGACCTCGATGCCCTTCGATCGTTCGTAAAGGAACCACGATCCATCGAATGGTTCGGTGGCGACTTCACGGCTCCAGCCCAAGCGCAAGAGGTGAGGCGTGCAGCCTTGCCACATCCAACAACAAGGATGAAACCGCCCTGACCAATGTGGCGAACCCTCGAGGAGGAGTGCAGGCTCACCCAACTATGTGTCGAGCACGAACCTCAACTCGAAGGTTCTTGATTTTGTCCAGTTTGGTGGAGCCAACGGAGCGAGGCAGGAGATTCCGCCGGCTCGCGATTAGTGGACCATAAGTGCTGTGCCCCCGATTACCCGGTCCGCCACGCTCGCCTGCTCGATTAGACCGGCTATCCGAGAATTTATTCCTGATTACACGCTGGATACACGATCAGTTCTACCTACATGCACGTTCCCAAAGTCAAAGAAGTGGGAGAATGGCAGCGACGGCCAACAAGGTGATTCCGGGTGGGGTGGACGGAGGTCGGGATGTTGCGACGCGTGCCGAGACTGCGAACCGTGTTGCTGGGCTGTGCCATGCTGTTCGGTCTGGCCGCTGGATCCTGGTGGACGCTGCCCAGCGCGGATGCTCAGGGCGGGATGCCGGGCGCGCCCGACATTCACACGATCACGCCCCTGCACCAGGGGCTGCGGGTCTACTGGTGGCCGCCCGGCCGCGACGGCGGCACGGCGCTAACCGGCTACGACGTGCACTACCGCGCCAGCGGAGTTCAGGCCTGGACCGACGCCGGACACAGCGGTCTCTCTCAACCGGCCGCGATCAGCGGCCTGCGCTTCGATGCGACCTACGAGGTACGGGTGCGGGCGCGCAACGCCAACGGCGCCGGACCCTGGTCGATCGTGGATTCGCGGCGCACCGCGCGCGACGACGGCCGTCCCGATCCGCCGTTGCCGCCGACCCTGACGCCAGGCGACGGCGAGATCGCGGTGTCCTGGCAATCGCCGGCTTACACCGGCGCTCGGCCGATCAGCGGCTACCGGGTGCGCTACACGAGCGACGACGGCGACACCTGGCGCACCTGGTCGTCGGGCGGGAGCAGTCTGATCACGGGGACATCGGCCACGATCACGGGTCTCGACAACGACGTCCTGACGGGCGTCATCGTGGCGGCAGAAAACAGCCGCGGCCGGAGCACCTGGTCCGCGCATACGGCCGAGGCCGTCCCGGTCGGGGCGCTGAGCCTCACGCTGGAGAGTTCGCGCGATCTCTGCACGGCCAACACCCTGACCGAGCTGAGTTGGACGATCACGGGCGGCGTCCCGCCTTACACACTGACCATCGAGGGTGAGAAGGTCGATTCGAATGCGGAGTCCCACCGCGTCAACTGCGGACCATTGCAGATCGACCCCCAAACCGAGGAACCGCTGCCGAATCAGAAGAGGGAGTTCTCGGCTAACGTCAATGACTCGCGACTGCCGATCTCGTCATCGGTTGCCACGGTCATGGTCGGGCTTGCGCGGCCACTTGCTCCTCCCAGTGATCTCAGCTTGTCCACGTTTCCCGAGCGAGTCTCCGTTACCTGGTCGGATGACTCCGAAGAGTTCCGCACGGTCAATCTCGCAGGCGAGGAAGCTGGCGTTGTGATTCGTTATCGCCCTCTGAGATCGGTTCTATGGACCTACTCGCAGCGCGTCAGCCGATTCCCAGGCACTTGGCTGCAGGCGGAGACTGGCGAGCACGTGTTGCAGGCGACTGCAGTTCGTTCGCCGATCGAGTTGCAGACACCCGCAGCCCTGGTTTGGGGTCAAGATCTCCGTTTCGCTCGGCCTACCGCAGCACAGAACGTGGTCACAGTTGCCACGCATGACACGATCGTCGTTAGCTGGGATCGGCAGCCCCTGTCGCGCGCCTCCGGCATCGTTTCTCTTCGCTCCCCAGATGACGACTATCTGACTAGAGGCTTCCAGGAGGATGGCAACGCTGGGCGGCAAGAGATCGCGTTCAGCCATCTGCCGCCAGATACGGAGTTCGTGCTCACGACTTACGTGCAGGGAAGCGATCACGGAGGTCCGGTGACGAATAACACCTACGCCAGTACTACGATTCGCACCCAATCGCCTCCGCCTGGTTGGCAGGCACCGCAACGAGTTCCGCAGAATCTCAGAGCCAGCGCCACCGCCAACTCCATCACAATCGACTGGGAGCCACCCTTCGCTGGAGCCGAAGAGAAGTACCTAGTTCAAGTCTTCGAAACCTCAACGGGTGTGGAAATCGACTCTAGGTCCTTCCATGACGGCACCAGAACCTGGACTACGGGGGGGCGCTATTGGCTGGTCGTCGCAGGGTTTTCCTACCGTGTTCGTGTGCTACACCGCGCCATTCCCCAAGCCGAGGCAAGCGTCATAGTGACAGTTGCCTCCGGCGGTGGTGTACAAGGGCAAGGCACCGCGACTACGCCTACCGATCCGTGGGAGGAGATCTGGAACATCCCTTTTCGTCCGATCTGGCCAGTGTCCGTCAACGCGAACTACGACTATGTCGATGATCCCTATAAGTGGCGTCTCGAGTACCAACGAGATCGCTCGCTTGATTCGAAAGAAAAGTGTGCCGCGTACAAGAGAACGCATCCTTTGGCCTATTGGGGACCAGACAACAATCAAAGTCCATTTTGCTATGTAGATCTACCCCACAAAGCGAGGTATCACGCTGGACTCGACATTGGTGCAGATGATTCGCTGTTCGAGTATCACAGAGCTGAAGAAGTCCGCGGAGATGCTGTCGTTGCCGCGGAAGCCGGCCAAATGCGGTTGTACAACAACGTGCTAGCTGAAGAGAACCTGGTGTACTACTGCCCACAGGTCGGTGGCCGACTAACGGATCAGTTCATCACTCATAGAGATCAACGTCGGGGAAGCCTGGGGTGTGACAACTCGCTACTCGGGCCGTCAAGCGGCCGAACGATCCTGATTTTTCACGATGGCGGACTGGGTCGGCGATACGTCACCAAGTATGCGCATCTGCAGGCGGGATCCATTCCAGCAGAACTATTGGTTGCACTGGGGGTCGACCCGGCCTGCGATGCTGAACGGTTGGCTGCGGTCGGCGCTACTGAAGATCAAGCCTGCAAAGCCGACCCGGCGCGTGCCGTGCACGTCAAGAAGGGAACCGTCATCGGGGCGGTCGGCAGCTCCCAATACCTGCAAGGCAGCGGCGCATCAGAACACAGCTTTTCGGACGTCCATCTGCACTTCGAGATTCGGTACTTCGATGGCACGGACTACGATAGTTGGTACAAGGCGGACAATGCCAGCGGCTGCTCTGCTCGTCCTCCAAGTCATTGTGGGTGGACCTCCATCCGGAAGATGGACACGGTGGAGGATGTAGAGAGGCATCTTCCCCCGTTACCTGCATCCTGGGTACCTACGGACCCAGGCGGCCACTCCTCTGAGGAATGGGAACCAAGCGATCCCTTGATTCGAAAACTACCTGCCAATCGGCACGTGATCGAAGTGGTTGGCACTGAGATTGTTGCTGGGCAGCAGAACAAACCGGATGCGCTCAAGACGCAGGTGTCGGCCGCATTCTGGCGCCCGCTTTTCTATTCGCGCTACTTCCTCGAACCGCCACGCACGGCGACTCACGGCATCGCGGGAACCAGAAGTGGGGTTGATCGATACTTCGTTGCGTCGTCATGCCAAGACGCGGAGCCGACACCTGCTCCGGGGCCGGTCACCGGCGACCCCGCGGTCGACCGAAACAACGAGGCATCCCCTGCCGGCGAACTACCTCGACAAATGGTCATTCTTGATCTGAACCAGGGCGACTCATGCATCGTTGATGTGCTTACTGGAAACTGGTCCTATCCGGAACCAATCAGAAATCCCAGCACAGGACGCTGGGGTGTGCACCGAAGTGATATAGAGTTACGCGATCCGTCGGCGCTTATCGCCTGGGCAGCGAATCTAGAGGCTTCCGTGGACGAGCAGACTCTGCCGGGACAGCAGTTGGCAGGCAACGCGATTAACCTCTACACGTTCGTCGGGCATCGGGGACACACGTACCAGTTTTGCACGATCCCACCCGCTCCGAAGGCTCCGGTACCCGGAGTCTGCACAGACGAAACATCTGCCGCGAACACGGCCGAACTGCTGCTGGTGGGACCCTCGGGAGCTATCCCTGACGGGATCGCGAACGCCAACGGGTTGTCTTGGACCGTGCCGGCCAGCGCGCCGCCCGAAGCGACCTACACGCTCGTCGTGCGCCGCCGCGACCGCGAACGTCAGGCGAACCCGTCGCCGACCAACTACAAGTTCGCGCTGCGTTACACAGTCCCTCTGATCAACAAGTGCGGGAGCCTGTCCGGCATTTCAGGGCAAGGAGGCCCCGTGGTCCGCGCCGTCGCTGCGACGACCGTCTGCGAACCGCCGCTGCCGACCAATGTCAGAGTGACCAGCCAGACGGACGACAGTCTGACTGTGGCCTGGGACGGCGTGGACGGTGCGACGAAATACGAGCTGAAGGCGATCACAACCACCGACTGCGAGGCAGACCAGACGCCGGACGACCAGCTCAAGTCGACGACTGACACAACCTATCCGTACCTCGGCCTCGAAGCGGATACGGACTACACCATCTGCGTCCGCGCCGAGAGAGTCATCGGCTCGGCGCGTAGCGCATTGACGATTCGGGCGGCCTGGGCGAGCGGTTACGGACGAACGCTCGCAGAGGATCGACTGCCTCAGCCGACCAAGCTGCGTGTCGTCGAGCGGACGAGCGGAACCCTGACCGTGCGCTGGGACGGCCCAGCTGGTACGCAGTCGTACCAGTTACGAACGGACGAGGATGACACCACGATCACGTCGGCGAACGATTTTGCGGGTACGCGGTCGCACCGCCTAACCGGGCTGTCGTCGGCGCGCGGCTACAAGGTCCAGGTGCAATCGCTACAGGGAGCGCTGACCTCCGAGTGGACGATGCCGATCACCGTCTACACATCGCTGCCGACGCCGGTGATCGATGCGAATCAGGTCAGCGCGACTGCGGAGACGGCGTCGTTCGCATGGGGCGAGGTGACAGGCGCGAACAGGTACGAGGTGCGGCGTGTTCCCGATGGCCGAACGGAGGAGAAGCGGGCCAATGCGCTTCGGCACGAGTTCAGCGGGCTAACGCCGAACACGCCCTACCAGCTGTCGGTGCGCGCGACGCTGGTGGGCAACTCCGAGGTGACGTCGGCCTGGGCATCGACCACGAAGACGACCCAGCCGCCGGACCCATCGTTGAAAACCCTGGCGCTGTCGGGCGTCTCGTTCAATTTCGACCCGGCCGTCACCAGCTACAGCCCGACCGTGGACCATGACTTGTCGCGGACCACGGTGACGGCGACGCCGAACCACTCGAATGCTTCACTGGTCATCGCGCCGGACGACGCTGACACAAACACAGACGCGCACGAGGTGCGGCTGAGCGCGGGCGCGACCACGATCACTGTCACCGTCAGCCACGCCGGCGCGACGCGCGTCTACACGGTGACCGTCACCCGTACCGCACCGCTCGTCCTGACCGCCTCGGCCGATCTGACCACTTGCGAGAGCGGCGGCACGGTAGTCGTCTCGTGGACCATCGGCGGCGGCGCAACGCCGTACACGGTTAGTGTGACCGGCGCTGCGGATGTCACGACGAGCCAAGCCACGGGCAGCGCGAACTACGTCTGTCCCCAGACGGCGGGCGCGGCCTCGGTCAGCGTGAGCGTGCGAGACGCCGGCGGTCAGCGCGCATCGAAGACGCTCAACCTGACCGTGAACGCGAAGACGCCGCAGCTCAAGATCACGAGCGCAAGCACGACCTGGACGCACTGCGAAGCCGGCCGGCATCAGGTTCCGGTCGACTGGTCGGCCTCCGGTGGCAAGCCGCCCTATGCCGCCGCCGGCACGAGAATCGACGCCGATAGTGTGACGCTGCTCTGTCCGGCGGCGGGTGCCGCGCTGACGCTGGCGGTGACCGACAGCAGCAGTCCGCCGCAGGCGGCGACGGCGGACGTTTCGATTACGGCGACCGAGCCGCTCAGTCTGAGCGCGCGGGCGGAGTCATTGAGCTGCGAGCAGGGCGGCCAGGCGACCATCATCTGGACCGTCTCGGGCGGGGCCGGTCCCTACCAGGTGTCGGTCGGCGGCCGGGCGCAGCAGAACACGTCCCGCGAACGCGAGACTCAGAATCGGCGCACAGCGGTGGCATGTGGTGAAGCCGGCAGTCAAATCGTCTCACTGTCCGCCGCCGACGCCAGCCAGCCGAACAGGCTGGTCGCCGTCGGGCAGGTCACGCTGACCGTGACCGAGCCGCCCCCGCTAGCGCCCTTGCCGAAACCGGACGGTTTCAGCGTCGCTGTGACGCCGGTTACGGCCACGCTGAGCTGGAACAAAGTGGCGAACGCGGATGACTACCGAGTGCGCGCTTGCTTGGGCACGAGCACGAACTGCGTGTACGGCGCCACGACATCGCTGTCGCATCCGTTGCCGAACCTCAACCCGGGGACGGAGTACACGTTCGGCGTGCAGGCTCGCAGCGCGAGCCGACCAGACTCTGACTGGGAGACGCTGAAAGAGACCATGGCGCTGGCGAAACCGGAGCCTCATCGCAGCGCCGCCAACACTCACACCGTCACGGTTAGCTGGAACTCGGTTCCGGGCGCGGACCGTTACCAGATCAAGGAGTGTTTCACCTGTGCTGAGGTCCTGATCCGGACCACCAGCCGGACGATGACCAATCTAGCGTACGGAGCGAGTTTCACCTTCAGCGCGCGCGCCGGTAACAGCCGCGTGTGGTCCGACTGGGCGGTTATTCGGGTCGAGGTACCCGCAATCGTGGTGACGGCCCGAGTGGAGGCGCGATTGCTCAGTAATGGGCGAGTGGAGTTCGGCTTCCGTCCGCAAGGGGGCGCACAGTATCTGCCCGACCAGCGGTTTGTGACCCCGGCCGGTATGACGGCCGGTCGCTGGCTCAACAGCAGCGCCGTCTACCAGCAGGTGGACGAGGTCCGCCGCAACCTCGGGCGCATCTCCGTCAGCCTCAATACCACATCAGGCAGCCGGCCCTTCATTGATGTGCGCTTCACGCCCACGGGCTCAGAGCGCTTGTCGGACAATGCCATTGCGAAGAACCACTTCTTCTACCAGGACCCCTCGCGGGTGGTGACCGGTCGCTGGTACTGGTCCGACTACTTCACCTTCGAGTTGCGCTCCTCCGTACACGGCGGAAGCGGCGGCGAGAGCGGCGAATCGATGGAGGCAGCTGGTGCAGACGAGACCTTCCCTGAGGATGTCGAAGGGGGCAGCATGGGGACGGAGTAAGCATGCCCCCCGCCATCAGCCGTCTCGCAGGTGTGTAGTCAGTGCATCTAGTGCAAACGGATGTTAGTCAGATTGGAGAGCCTAGACCATTGACCGATCGTTGTCGTGAGAAACCACCATCGTTCGAGTCTGCTCTGAGAGTCGGCCAATCTCCACCAGGCTCTCGATCCGCTGTTCCAGGCGCGCGGCGATGTTCGGGCCCGCGTGGCCGTAACCGAACTGGCGAGCCGTCATGCGCACCAAGTCATCAGGCTCTGCACCGAAGGTCGCCCGAGCGACAGTCAGCAACCCTGATTCCAGTTCGCTATCTGAGACTCAAGCAATCTTCCTGTGGCCGTCGCATCGCGGCCGCACCAGCGCGTCATCGCATGCGATTCTTAGGAATCGGGCCGAATCGAGAGCTACGGCCCCGCCGTGAACCAACTCTTGAGTCGCCGAGGTCAAACGCATACGGACATTGGACTCAAGCCGCGGAGTACCAAGCGCAGTATCGATCCGCTCGAAGACGATCGCAACATGAATAGGCTGTTCGATCTTGACGATCTGCTGCACCAATGAATCAAGGTCACTAAGCGGCACGGAGAACGGATCAACGGCGGGACCCTCATGACTGAACCGTTCGTACTCGTCGAACTGCGATGGCGATTCCTGTGCTGCCGGAGAATCGGCACCTCCGCCACAAGCCGGTACGGCCGGGTCGCTCTGGCTCGTCGATGCAGAGACCTGATCGCAGCTCCTGCTCGACCCGGCGTCCGGCCGTGAACTGGCGCACCAGTTGTCGGCGGGCACAGCCGGCTTTGGCGGTCTCTTCAACGGCATCGCCGGCTCCGCCGATTCAGGACGGCAATCGTCTGCGTGAGGCCGGTATGGCTAACGCCGACCACCCGTCTTTCCTGGAGGCGCGTGCGTCACGCCGGCAGCAGCCGTTTGGTCTTGCGCCAACTGGAACGGCGAATGCCTCGAGTGTGCTGATACAGCTTGCGGCCCGATAGCTCCAGTGCAACATTGCGACCGGCTAGGCCCACATCGCAGAGAGAGGACGAGGAATGAAAGCTCGACTGCAGCCGGAGGACATCATGATTCCCGATGATTCGCCATTCGCGCACGACCTGCTCGATCGGGAGGAACCGATCCGGACCTTGAGCCGGGTCCTGGCCGCACTGAGCGGTCCCGGCGTGATCGCGGTCGATGCCGGCTGGGGCATGGGCAAGACCACGTTCTTGCGCATGTGGGCGCAGTACCTGCGGCTGGAAGGATTTCGCGTCACCGACTTCAACGCCTGGCGGACCGACTTCGTCCGTGAGCCGTTCCTTGCCTTGTCGTCAGAACTCACGGAGGCGCTGACGGCAATGACCGATCTGCAAGACCGAACGGCGGTGCACCGGTTTAAGCAGTCGGCCGCTCGCGTTGCCCGTGCGGCAGGCCTGCCAACCGCCCGAGTCGCCGCCTCGGCGATTCCTGGCGTCGGCAGCCAGATCGCCAGTGAGCTCTCGCCCGGGTACCGCTCGGCTCTTAGTCGAGAATCGGAGCACTACTGCGAGACCGCGCGCGCGCACGAAGAGTTCCGTCGGAGTCTGGCCGAAGCCGCCGCCCAGGTCGCCGCTGCGACTGATGGTCGTCCGCTCGTCGTGATGATCGACGAGCTTGATCGCTGCCGGCCCACGTACGCGATCGAGTTGCTGGAACTCGCCAAGCACCTGTTCAACGTCGATCACGTGCTCTTCGTGCTCTGTCTCAATCGTGAGCAGCTGTCGCAGTCCGTCAAAGCGATCTATGGCGAGGGCTTTGATGCGAACGACTACCTGGGTCGGTTCTTCGACATCGATTACCGGCTTCCCAGTCCGAATCGGGAGATGTTCATCAGAACCGCCCTCGCCTCATCCGGCATTCGAGACAACATCGCTGCCACGAAACGAGGATGGTTCGGCGGCAGCGCGCCTGACTTTCACACGGAGGTCCTCCCGGTGATTCTTGATCGGCCGCAGCTCAGTTTGCGGGAGATCCAACAAACGGTTCAGCGGCTCGCGGTCGTGCTGGCGTCTATTCCCGAGGATGAAGGGATCTATGCCGAGACGCTCTCGGTGTTGCTCGTTTTGCGAACGCTCAACGCCCCGCTCTATCGCCGGTTGGTGTCCGGTGAGGAGACGGACGCAAATGCGGTCGATGCATTTGCAGGTGGCGGGCGAGAGCGGCCCAACACCAAGCCGGAACGACAGGCCACAACCGTGATCGAATCCATTCTCTGCGCTGCCGCCTGCCTGGCCAGCGCCAATCGCAGGCACGAACCTGACCCGCAGAACCATCCGCTGCTTACCAGTTACTCGGAGGATGTAGCTCGTGGTTTGGCAGCGGCGAAACAGGGAATCGCTGGGCCGGAAGCGCAGGTCGTTGAGTTCGTCGAGAAACAGTGCGAGTACTCGGCCAGACCGTCCACCGCACACCACGGGCAGATTCTGGACCAGATCAACTTCCACAACTCCCTCAAGCAGTTGGAATTGTTCCCCGAACCGCCGCAGAATCTCCATCTCGCTTGAGCGATGCGCCAACCGTTTCCCTCATGTGCTCCGATTTCCCCACCACCCTGTGCCTACAACGCTCGCGACAAGACTCAATGGGCAGTTTCTTCAGCCTGATCCCGTGGGGAGTTCCACCTGGCTGGATGCATTATCTCGCTCAGGGTCAGAGCGATAGGCAATCTCTGCATCCACGCCGAGCCAGGCCGCAGCCAACGCCACTCCGATAGCGACCGCCGCCAGAACGGGTCTCATTGACCGCGCAAGTCCGGCAACCGTCCAATTGAGTCCGCCAGTTCGTCCAGCTTGGCGCCCAGGTCGACGCCCTCGGCCGCGCCCTGCGCCCCCTCCTCCGGCAGCCAGCGGCCTACCTCCTCGTAGGTGTCGGCATTCAGGAAGATGGTGGCCTCCGTACCTTCGATCCAGAAACTCTGCGTGTCCGGGCCTCTTGACTCACTGCTGTATTCGCCAATCCGGAAATTGACCCTATCCGGAACGGTCATCAGGCGTCCGAACACCCGATGGGTCTCGCCTCCTCTGAACACATGCCGCCAGTCTCCCGTGTTGAGGATCACGTACACCCTCGTTGTGGCCTCCGCGGTCTGCCCATTGGCGTCGGTGACCACCGCTCGAATCGTCTTCCAGCCCGAGTCGACCTGCGGGTCGGCGCGGTAGAGCGGTTCTTCAATCCTCAAAAGGTCGTACTCGTGCGCAATACCGACGGAGTTGTCTGCGCATCCAATCATGCGCGCACCCGACGATCCGGAAGAGGTTCGGCCCTTGTAAGGCGGGATGCTATCGATCACGAGCGAGTACGGTTGCTGTCCTCCGCTGGCCTGCCATTGCACCCGCACCGTGGAGATGCCAGTCCAACCGAATATCGTCGTGCGCTCCACCCAGTTCCCATCCTCGTCCCGGTACGACTCGCCGCCCGACACACTTCGGGCGCGCTCCGTTTCACAGATTTGGCGGTCCACGCTAAGACGGAGGCTGAGTTGCTCGCCAACCGATCCGCAGCCGGCTGAAAGCGCGCCGAGCAGCGCTGTCACGGCCGCCAGAGCGAGGACCTTCACTCCGAACCTCTGTCGCCACGCGGTAGCTTTCCAAGCGAATCAACCATAGAGTCAATCGCGGCTGCGATCGGGTCAACGCTTGCGCCACTGAGGTTGGAGACATCGGGACGACGCTTGTGCAGCCCTCCGTCATTCTGATAGTGAGAGATGCCGGCGTCCGTGCCGATCAACGAAAAGCCGTGGACAGTATCGCCACATCTCGGATCCGGATCATTCTCTGCGCACTCTCGCTCGGCCATTCCTCCGACCCGGACATCAAAGCTTTCAGGAGCAGTCATCAGGAAGCCAAGGACCCGATAGGTTTCGCCGCGCCGAAGAATGTCGCCGGTTGTGCCACCGCCCAAGTCGAGCAGCACATACACCGTCGCCGTCGCCTCCGCCGTCTGGCCATTGGCGTCGGTGACCACCCCTCGAACCGTCTTCCAGCCCGGATCGACCGCGTAGAGCCGCTCATCGAAGAGGAACGAGGTGCCGACCGAGGTGTCGGCGCAACCCACTGTCGCCGTGCCTGAGGCGCCGGCATTACGATCATCCCGATAGGCCGATTCGTTGTCGATCACCAGACTGTAGGGAGCTTCTCCGCCGCTCACGTTCCAGGCGACCGGGACGCTGGGGATCCCGGTCCAGCCGAAGACCTCCTCTCGCTGGCTACGGTTGCCTCCCGAATCGAGTTCCGAATACACGAGGCTTTCTTGATACCCTCGCCCGGTCTCGCAGATCTGCTCTGTGGCCGTCAGCTTCAGCGTCAGCGGCTCGCTTTCCGCCACGGCCGCCCGCTCGCCCAGACCCACCTCGCGGCCCGCTACCACTCCCACCACGGCCACAAGCGCCGCCACCACCACGAACAGCGCCAGGTCGCGCATTTCGTATCCGTTCAGCTTCGCTTTCAACTCGCACTCCGTAACCGAGGCCGTTCGGCGCGTGCTTCAGCCACCCGCGACGCGCCACTCGTGCGGCTCAAGGCCGGCTCTAGGCGCATTCACCGCAATCGTGCGCAGATCACCAACTCCCATCCACTCACTTTTTGCACGCCGCACCGCCCGTTTGGAGCATCGGACCTGCGACCGTGGCGGCATTGTGCCACAGATGTGCGCTTCAAATTGTGCATATGTGTGTGAACAATGATGTAATGTCTGTTCATGTTCCAAATCGAACCAGGCCTCTGTCTCCGCCCCAGATAGACCCTTGCAGCCCGTCTTTGGAGCAGGCAACCTAAGGGAAAGGGCAGTCAACGGCGCCAGGGACCCTTCGAACGAGACTGACCGGGCATTGGATGTGCGGGAGTCAGAACGCCTGCCGGGCCAGTGGCGATTGAAGCAACGATCAATCTCAAGGCGTACCTCCATTGCTGCCTGGTTGTACGCCCACGGAATCGACGAGCTCATCCAGCAGGCTGTCAACTAAGGCGGCACTTGAGTCGTCCGCGCCAACCGCTCCGTCGGACTCAGACCACCGATTCGCTTCGGCAAAATCGCTTCGGTAGAGATTCACTCCAGCATCCAGTCCGACGATTCCGAAGCCCCACTCCTCTTCGCAGCGCTCGCCCTGGGCCAGGGATTCAGGGCACTCGCGCTCAGCGGTTCCCGCGATGTATATGTCATGCGTGGCCGGGGCGGTGATCAGGTGACCGGCCACTCGGTACGTCTGGCCGCGTCGCAGTACCTGGTCGTTGCCGTATGCGTCTAATGTGCCATCTACGCGAAGAATCACATACACCTCGATCGAAGCCTCGGTGGTTCGCCCGTTCGCATCGGTCACTACGGCACGGACAGTCTTGATGCCAGAGTCGAGCAAGGGGTCGGCTCTAAGCCCTCGATTACCCGCATAGTCAACAAACGACTCCACAGTGGTGTTCGTGCAGAACACCATGCCCTGACCGCTTGCGCCCGTGAACTTTCCCGCTCGATCCTCCGAGGCTCCGTCAATAGCCAGCGTGTAAGGGGCGGTCCCGCCGCTGACCGTCCAGGAAATCGGGAACTCCTTCACGCCGCGATGGGCAGTAAACTTGCGTTCGTGGCGGACGTAGTTGCCATCGTTGTCGTAGACCGCCTCATCGATGCCGTAGGACTGACCCCGCTTGGTCTGACAATGACTCGGCCCCGTCAGAGTCAAGGTCATCGGCTCGGCGGCCTGATCCTGATCTGGCTGAGAGCGAACCTGCTCGCCTTCACTCGATTCGGTCCGCGCTCCCGCACCCTCGCCTTCCACCCCGATTTCCTGGGCGCTGCAAACGGTCGTCACGGCGGCCGCCCCCGCCACCACGACGAACAACGCCAGGTAGCGCAGCCTGATTCGGCTCAGCTTTGCAGTCATCTCGCTCTCCTTCTTCGAGGCGGTTCGGCGTGGGTTTGCGAAGCCGGCGACGAGCGCCTGAGCGGGCTCTGGACTGCGACGACGATCGTTCGCATGCAGTTCTCCTAGCGAGTTCGTGGGGGATCACCGACGGAGTTTGCTATCTCATCCAGCGCCGCGAGGACGGGATCGTCTTCGTCCGAAGCAGCCAGCACCGCTGCTGTGATCTCTATCCAGGTGCCCTCATTCAGCTTGCGCCAGCGCGACTCCTCCGTTCCATCGAGGACATAGAGATTGATGGATGCGACTGCAGTCGTCCAATCACCATGATGCCCATCAGGAAGCAGGTCGAGCCCAAATGAAGGTTCGCAGTAGTAGGGATCAGGATCGTCTCTCTCTTCACACTCGATCTCTAATGGGCTCCCAAGAGCGACATCGTACGAGCTAGGTGCGGTCACCAGGAGATCACCCCAGACGCGATAGGTCTGACCACGGCGCAGGATCTCCGGATCGGTTCGAATCACGTACACATCTATCGAGGTTTCTGCCGTCCGCCCCTCGCCGTCGGTGACCACCGCCCGAATCGTCTTCAGGCCGGAGTCCACCACGGCCGCGCCCCGATAGCGGCGGACCTCGCGCCCCGGCGTGTCGGGACCGAAGTACACGTCGCCCGTCTCCAAGGCGCAGCTCACCGAGGCGGTTCCTCGCCTGCCCTTGTATTCGTGCCTCGCATCGCGCGCTTCGCCGTCGATTACCAGCGTGAAGGGAGCGGTTCCGCCCGTCACCGACCATTGCACGGGCGTTTCGGCGACGCCGTACAGGCCAAGCGCGACGTGCTCGTAGGTGCGGTTGCCGTCCGCATCGATCCGCACCCGCTCCCAGAACCCGCCTCGGCCGGCCTCGGTCTCGCAGGCCGCGGCCGCCGTCAACGTGAGTGTGAGCGAATCGCTCTGGGTCGCCGCCGGAGCCGGTTCGGATGCGGCGGTCAATGAGCCGCTCGGGGTTGGCGTCCGTGGCTCGCTTGAATCCTCGCCTTCAACCTCGACTTCTGACGGAGTCCTATCCTGCTCAGGATCGCTCGGTCGAGATGCCATGTCCATTTCGGTTCGCGCGCAGCCCGCCAGCGTCGCTGCCAGGATGACCGGTGCAATCAAGAGCAGCGTCGTTTGGCGCAAGCGGAGCGTCATGTGGCGGTCTTCACCTGGCAGTCCCAGTAGCGCATCGGGGTATCAAGGTCGGCAGCCGCCGGACTCGCACCCTACCGATCCCCTTCCGCGGTGGGAGCGACGCCAGCCGAATTGGATAGTTCGTCCAACAATCGGTTGATCTCTCGCCGGCGGGTTTCCGCCTCGGTTGCGCCTCTGACGCCGTCCTTCAGTTGGAAGTAGCGGCCGTCGGTCTGGTACTCACGCCCTGAGCGAGCGCCGAAATACATGGCCGCGGTAAAGTCGTCGCCTTCGAGATTGATGTTGAAACTGTCTTCACAGGGGGTGCCCTCGCACGCCACTTCTTCGTATCCGCCTACCCGGCCGCGAACCCCGTCTGGAATCGTGAACAAGTGGCCGCGTATCCGATACGTTTCGCCTCCCGAGAGGGGCGTTCCGCTGCTGGCAGTCGAGAGGATCACATACACCTTGATCATCGCCTCCGCCGTGCGGCCGCTCGCGTCGGTCACGACCGCGCGAACGGCCTTCCAGCCTGAGTCGACCATCGGGTCGGCGCGAAACGCCCGATCACCGAACTCGTCGATGAACGATTCTGCTGCCGTGTCGGCGCAATAGACCATGCCTTGCCCGCTCGCGCCGGCAAACGATCCGGATTCGTCCTCCGAAGCTCCATCGATGGTCAGCGCATACGGCGCAGCGCCGCCACTCACCGTCCACGAGACCGCGAACTGTCTCACCTCGTAGTGGCCAACAAACTTGCGTTCACTCCGCAAGTAGTTGCCCTCGTCGTCGTAGATCGCCTCGTCGTTGCCGTAAGACTGACCGCGGGTCGTGGTGCAGCGGCTCGGTCCGGACAAGGTCAGTGTCAGCAGCTTCGCGGCCTGATCCTGATTTGGTTGAGAGCGAACCTGCTCGCCTTCGCTCGATTCGGCCCGCGCTCCCGCACGCTCGCCGTCCAATCCGTTCTCTTGGGCAGCACAAGCTGTGTTCACGGCAACCCCGCCCAATACCAAGACAAACAGCGCCAGGTCGAGCATCCGCAGTCGGTTCAGCTTCGCTGTCATCTCGCACTCCTAGCTCGAGCGGGTGCGGACACCGCGCTCGGCGAGATGTCCAAGCGCTCCGAGATATCCACCGGAATACGGGCGCCGCTCGCCCCAGGTAGGTCGAGGCCGAGGACGGCCGCGGCCAACGCCACCCCGATAGCGACTACCGCCAGAACTGGTCTCATTGACCGCGCAAATCCGGCAACCGCCCAATCGACTCAGCCAGTTCGTCCAGCTTGACGCCCAGGTCGACGCCCTCGGCCGCGCCCCGCGCGCCCTCATCCGGCAGCCAGCGGCCCACCTCCTCGTAGGTGTCGTCGTTCAGAAAGATGGTGGCCTCTGTACCCTCGATCCAGAAACTCTGCGTGTCCGGTCCTATTTCCTCATCGCTGTGTTCGCCAATCCGGAGATTGACCCCCTCCGGCACAGTCATCAGGCGCCCAAAGATCCGATAGGTTTCACCTCCTTTGAACACGTGGCGCCAGTCGCCTGTAGACAAAAGCACGTACACTTTCGCGGTCGCCTCCGCCGTCTGGCCGTTGGCGTCGGTGACCACCGCCCGAACCGTCTTCCAGCCCGAGTCGACCTGCGGGTCGACCGCGAAGTAACGCTCCGGCTTCTGGTCGTAGGTGCCCCAGCGCCTCTCCACCGAGGCGTCCGCGCAACTCACCTTCCCCCAGCCCCGCTGACCCCTGTAAGCTTCGCCGTCCACGACCAGGCGATAGGGCTCGACTCCGCCCGACACCCGCCAGCGCACTGACGCCGTGGCCACGCCCACCCAACCGCTTGAGTGCCGCTCTAGCACCTCGTTGTCGTCTGCGTCGGTGCGTAGGCGAACGCCCCAGTACTCGAACGCACTCTCCGTCTCGCAGATCCGCTCGTCGGCCGCCAGCGTCAGGGTCAGCGGCTCGCTCTCTGCCACCGCCCCATCGCCCAAGCCCGCCTCGCGGGCGGCGAAGACCGCCGAGACCGCCACAATCCCGGCCACCACGACAAACACCACCAAGTCGCGGATCTGGAGCCGGTTCAGCTTGGCTTTCATCTTGCGCTCTGTTTCAGAGGCGGCTCGGCGCGGGCTTTAGCCACCCGTGGCGCGTCGTTTGCCCGGCTCGACACCCGCTGCGTCAGATCCAATCGCGGCAATCTTGTGCGAATGACCAGTCCTAACTTGCACACCGACTTATACGACAGATGACCGGACCATTACACTTAGACCACGAAGATCGCTGGATTTTCGCCCGTGGCCGCATTGCTTATCGTGACTATCCATATGAGTGGCAGAGTGATTCAGGCGTATTGCGTGCATGGGAACGAGGCTCGGCTCTAGGCCCGGTCCGCCCGCGTCGCCCATGCCTCTAAGGAGGCAGACGAGGAGCCCAAGTACCCGGGGCTTCGCTCGTGGCGCTGCTTGTCGCCTGTGTTACAGACGGGAGCCATCGCCCTAATCACCCACAACCGTCCAATTGTGGAGAGCGCGGCTGATGCATCCGGCTTGGGAGAGGAGAGGCTAAGCTCGGCGCGCAGTTCATCTGCACTCTGCTCTGGCGGGCAAGCTCTTCGAGCGGTGTATGGCTTCGGACCATACCGCGCAGACTTACCTGCGCATCCGCACACCTCTCAGAGCTTCAGCCTGGTCGCCACCGCTAAGTCCGCAGGAGCCATCGACCTAGTGTTCCCGTCGCCGGCAATCTGGAGGGCCTAGCTCCATATCATTGGGCTCGTCGTTCCACCGGTCAGGTGATCGCCGCCGTTACGGTCTAGGTCGGAATGGGCCACGATGGCCGAACCGTCGGCGTCGAACAGGGAGTGTCTCAAGCTGGAGCCAAGAGTGAGATCAGCGTCGCACTAGTCCGCTAGGGACCTCATTCCCTCCGCTGAGAGGATTGTCCCGCGATAGTCCAACGCTTCAATCCTGTGAGACCCGGTGAGCGCAATCGAGGGGCAGTCGGTGCAACGCGCTCACCCGTTCGTGAGCGCTAGCGCCATGTCATTGAAGGCTCGCCGCCGGTCGAGCGATTCCTATTGGGGAGGAATCGCAGGGCTAATCGCGACTGAGTGCTTTGATTTGCCGGAGAAGAGATCATGCGCAATCGGGCAATTGATCTCCCCATCGGCGGTCAGCGAACAGGCTGATTGGAGGCTCCCGCGTCTCAACCTGTTGGTGCCTGAAACCGCTAGGCGGGCCGTTCGACTGTTCCGCTGGGCGGAGCCACCGAATCGGTGGGCAGGACCTTCCGCCAACTCGTGATTGGTGGGGGCCACAAAGGCTCCGCCCTTGATTACCCGCTTTGCCACTCTCACCTGCTCAATCAGACTGTTCGTCAGAAACCTGATTCCCACTTGCATGACAAGTACACGAGAGCTTCTATCGACATGCACCATCCCAGAGTCAACAAAGTGGGATAATGGCGACCAGGCCCAACGAAGTGATTGTGTGGGGGGCGGGAGGAGATCGGTGTGCGTGCAAAACCGTTACCAGTGCCTCACCGGTGCGCCATTCTGCTCGCTCTGGCTGCCGGGTTCTGGTGGGCGCTGTCCAGCGCCGACGCCCAGGTCGGCACACCAACACGGGCGAACATCCACACGACCACAGGTCTGCACCAGGGACTGCGGGTTTACTGGTACGAGCCGAGCGAGAATGGCGGCTCGCCGCTGACCGGCTACGACGTGCACCATCGCATTTCGGGCGCGCAAGGCTGGATCGACGCCGTCCACACGAGACTTTCGCAACCGGCCGTGATCAGCGGCCTGCGCTTCGACACGACCTACGAGGTGCGGGTACGAGCGCTGAACTCTAGCGGCGCGGGGCGCTGGTCGACGACCGAATCACGGGGCACCTCGCCCAACGATGGCCGGCCCGACCCGCCCTGGCCGCCGTCGCTGGAGCCGCGCGACGCACAGCTTGAGGTCTCCTGGACCGCGCCCGTTTACACGGGTGGTCGGGCGATCACGGGCTACCACGTGCGCTACACAACCGATGACGCCGCGACCTGGCGCTCTTGGGCGCCGGGCGGCAACCGGTTGATCAGCGGTACGACGACCACGATCACGGGGCTCGACAACGGCGTCACCGTCGGCGTGGTCGTCGCCTCAGTCAACGGTTGCGGGCAGGGCCGCAATTCCTCGCCGATCGCACAGGCCGCGCCAGTGCCAGCGGCCTCGCCAGTGCCAGCGGCCTCGCCACCGCCGGCGCCGGCCACGCTGCAGTCAGCTTCCCGGAGCCGGGCGCTGCGGGTGTCCTGGTCCACAGTCAGCGCGGAGCCGCCGCTGACAGGCTATGAACTCCAATACCAGTCGATCGCCTGGAACGCATCGGTCTGGCCCGAGGATTGGACTGCGGTCGATCAATCGCTCGGCGCGGATGCGGTGCTCTACCTGCACGAAGAACTCAGCGCGGACCGGCGCTACCGCTATCGTCTACGGGCGCGCAACAGCGTCGGTGCGGGTGACTGGTCCGTCGCCTCTCCGGCGGCAGGCGCGCAGCCGCAGCCGGGCGCGCCGACGCTGAGAGTGCACACGGCGGCCTCGGGCTCGGTCAAGCTCACTTGGAGCGGGGGGCCGGCCAGCACGACACGCTGGGATTACCGCATTCGGAGCGGAAACAGCCAATGGAGTGTCTGGACCGCGATATCGGGAGCCGATCCCACATCAAAGAGCCACACCGTCTCGGACCTCACCGAGGACGCACGCTACCGATTCCAACTGGCAGTAGTGAACGCCAGTGGGCCTAGTCCGGCGTCCGACGTAGCTGACGCTGTCGCCGGCCTGACGCCGAAACTGTCCTCCTACCTCGTTCCCTTGTCCCACGACGAAATGGACACGGACGGTGGAGCGACTGCGGTGGGCTCGTTCGTCTGCCTGACAGATGCCGATGACCTCACAAGCGGAGCCACGAGTTTCGTCGAGATTGCCTCCGCGGAGGCGTTGCTCCTCAACGCACAAGGCAGCGATGGCGCGAGCCATGTTTCGCTGTTTGACAGGGTTGAGCCGTACGACTACTTCAACTGGTTCCCCTACGGAGACTGCTTCTACTCCTACTACGTGACCGCAGTCCTGCCCGATCCGCCCTCGCCGGCGCGCAAGCTGTTCCGCATCAGGATTTCGCACCAGGATGCCGTGTGCGAACACGCGGCCCTCAGCAGCATGCAACCGCTCGAAGGCATGAGCAACAACCCTGCACTGCTGGAATGGAGAAGGCTGGGCGGTCAGGTCGTCGGACCAGATGGAATCAGGCTCTTGCAGGGCGGCGGAGCAGTTGGCGGCCACACGTACCGGCTAACCGATCGCACCGGCCCTACATCGATCGTCGTCCATATCCCAATCGGCATGCGATTGCGAGCGATCAGGACATCACAGAACCTGAAAGGCGACACTTACTTCACATACTTGGATCAGTTGAGCAATACGCATCTCGGTATGAATCCACACACCGGTGAGCACACAGGGCCGCTTGTCGATTACGGATGGGGACACTATGAGGTGCAAGGATCTCTCGACCTATTGAGGCGCTATGAATCTCTAATCGCCTCGATTCGTGATCTCCCACTTCCTAGCAGGCTGCTGAAGTATTGATGGCCGCAGCCGGGCCTGTCATGATTGACGGCTGTTCTGGGGCTGACCGCTGACAACGGTTGGGGTTCCGTAGGCCGGAAGTTATGAGTTTGGATTGCAGTTCCG
>Ga0209544_1000623_pt1 | contig 46665 bp, 39 predicted proteins | sample MesohylPK_FD_187297 | JGI IMG/M metagenome (GOLD analysis project Ga0209544, IMG submission 187297) | Host-associated microbial community of the marine sponge Aplysina aerophoba from Gulf of Piran - sponge mesohyl, lysed by proteinase K... | ecosystem: Host-associated > Porifera > Sponge >... | reverse complement strand
GGGACAGCGGCACCCTGCGGGGCAAGCGGGCCGTCTGGGGCGGGCGCGCCCGAGTACGAGCCATTTTGTATATGGGAGCGATGGTAGCCAGCCGTCACAACCCGGTCATCCGCGACTTCTACCAGAAACTGCTGGCAGCCGGTAAGCCGAAGAAGGTGGCACTCGTCGCGTGCATGCGCAAACTGCTGGTCATACTCAACTCCATGCTCAAACACGGCTCCCCGTGGTGCGATATGACACAGCCAGAAGTCGCTCATTCCTATTGACATTAAAGACAGTTGCTACCGGACTCGACCCGCCATTGCCCTCACGGCCAGCGCGCCGTTTCGGGTCTGCTTTCGGCTCGAGGAACCGCCGGAGCCTCCCGGCGATGAACCCGAGGTTGCTCCAACGCAGCAGGACGGGTGGTATCTGCGCTACCTGCTGCAATCCCACGAGGACCCGAGCCTGCTGCTGCCCGCCAGCGCGGTCTGGAAAACCGGCCGCCAGCGGGTCCGACAGCTGGAGCGGGACGGCTTCAACCCCCGTGAGTTCCTGCTGGCGTCATTGGGCCAGGCCAGCGGGGTCTGCGCCGGCGTGGCCGACAGCCTGCAGCGAAAGAGACCGGAGGGCCGGAAGCTGGACGCCGCCGCGGCGTACCAGTTCCTGACCAGGGAATGCATGGCGCTGGAAGAGGCTGGCTACGGCATCATCCTGCCGGCATGGTGGACCCGCCGGGGAACCAGGACCAAACCCACGGTCAGGGCCAACGTGAAGACCCCGCAGATGCAGGGTGGGGGCGGCGTATCGCTGGCCACCAACCTGGAGCTGGACCTTGAGGTGGCATTGGGGGACCAGGTCATGACCGCCCGGGAGCTGGAGGCGCTGGCCCAGCTGAAAACGCCGCTGGTGAGACTGCGGGGGCAGTGGGTGGAGCTCAACGCTGGCGAGATACAAGCGGCGCTGGATTTCTGGAACCGGAAGGGCGAGACCACCCTGAGGGACGTCATCCGGCTGGCGGTGGGCGCCGGCGAGACGCCGGGCGGGTTCGACGTGGACGGCGTGGCGGCCACCGGATGGGTGGAGGACCTGCTGGGGCAGCTCACTGGACGGGCCGAGTTCCAGGAACTGGAAGCTCCGGAGGGGTTCTGCGGGACGCTGCGTCCCTACCAGCAGCGGGGCTATTCCTGGCTGGCGTTCCTGCGGCGCTGGGGGTTGGGCGCCTGCCTGGCCGACGACATGGGCCTGGGCAAGACGGTCCAGACCCTGGCGGCCATCCAGCAGGACCGCAGGGAAGGGGTAAGGGAACCGACGCTGTTGGTATGCCCGACCTCGGTGCTGAACAACTGGCGCAAGGAGGCCGCCCGGTTCACGCCCGACCTGCCGCTGATGGTGCATCACGGCCCGGGCCGCAAACGGGACGCCGAATTCGTTGAGATGGCCCGTCGGCACGCCATGGTGGTGGCCAGCTACGGGGTGCTGGCGCGGGACGTCGGGTTCATGGCCGAGGTGCCGTGGCGGGGCATCGTGCTGGATGAGGCCCAGAACATCAAGAACCCGGCCACCCGACAGGCCCGGGCCGCGCGGTCGCTGGGCGCCGATTACCGGATAGCCCTGACCGGCACGCCCGTGGAGAACCACGTGGGCGACCTGTGGTCGGTGATGCAGTTCCTGAACCCGGGCCTGCTGGGAACGGAGAGCGAGTTCAAGCGCAACTACTTCGTGCCCATCCAGGCGGAACGGGACGAGGGCGCGGCCCAGCGGCTGCAGTGTGCCACCGGCCCCTTCATCCTGCGGAGGCTCAAAACCGACCGGGCCATCATCACCGACCTGCCGGACAAGATGGAGACCCGGGAGTTCTGCCCTTTGACCCGGGAGCAGGCGACCCTGTACGAGGCGGTATTGCAGGAAGCGGAACAGGCTTGGGAAGATGCCGAGGGCATCGAGCGGCGGGGCGCGATACTTGGCACGCTGACCAAGTTGAAGCAGGTTTGCAACCACCCCCGTCAGTTGCTGGGAGACAATTCCGCCATCGCCGGCCGGTCGGGCAAACTGGCCCGGTTGCAGGAGATGCTGGAGGAAATCATCGCGGTGGGCGACCGCGCCCTGATATTCAGCCAGTTCGCCGAGATGGGCGCCATCCTGCAGCGGCACATCCAGGACACCTTCGGCCGGGAGGCCCTGTTCCTGCACGGTGGGGTCTCCAGGCGCCAGCGGGACCGGATGGTGGAGCGGTTCCAGGACGCAGGGAACGGGCCGCCAGTGTTCATCCTGTCGCTGCGGGCCGGCGGCACCGGGCTGAACCTGACGGCGGCCAGCCACGTCTTTCACTACGACCGCTGGTGGAACCCGGCCGTGGAGAACCAGGCCACGGACCGCGCCTTCCGCATCGGCCAGACCAGCAACGTCCAGGTGCACAAGTTCATGTGCGCCGGCACCCTGGAGGAGCGGATCGATATGATGATTGAGGCCAAGCAGGCCACCGCCGAGCGCGTGGTTGGGACGGGCGAAGGCTGGCTGACCGAATTGTCCAACGACGAACTGCGCGATGTGCTCAGCCTGAGCTCGGAAGCCGCCGTCGCATGAAACCGGTCGCAACCAACACCATGATCCGCGGACTACAGGACTGAACGCCGTGGTCTATTACGATTTTGAGTACACCCGTCCCCGGGAAGCCAGGGGCGGTATCCGGGCGCAATCAAAGCGGGGCGACTTCGGCGCCAGTTGGTGGGCCAGGCGCTGGGTGCAGGCTTTGGAGAGATTCAGCATGGGCTCCAGGCTCTCTCGGGGCCGGTCCTACGCCCGCCGGGGGCAGGTGGTGTCCATTGAGGTGGGTCCGGGCGAGGTGGCGGCCAGCGTCCAGGGTTCCCGAAAGCGGCCCTACCGGGTCAGCATCGCGGTCGCCACGCTGCCGGGCTCCGATTTGCACAGCCTCCAGGCTGCCCTGGCCGAGCGGCCGGTATTCGCTGCCAGCTTGCTGGCGCGCCGGATGCCGGAGAACATCGAGGATGCGTTTGCCGATGTCGGCCTGTCCCTGTTTCCGTCGCGGAAAAGCGACCTGGAAACCCATTGCTCATGCCCCGACTTCGCCAACCCGTGCAAGCACATCGCGGCCGTGTACCTGCTGCTGGGGGAGGAGTTCGACCGCGATCCGTTCCTGATCTTCAGGATGCGGGGCATCGAGCGGGATGAGCTGTTGGGACCCGACCTGCGGAAATCCGCCGAGGCCAGCGCCTGGGTATCCCCGACGCTGCCACCGGAGCCGCTGCCCGCGGACCCCGACGCATTCTGGCAGCGACCCGAATGGGACGACAATTACGACGACCTCATCGGGCCGGCCCGGGTGCCTGAGGAGCAGGCTGCGCTGCCCAGGCAGCTGGGCCGTTTCCCCTTGTGGCAGGGCAGCGAGGAGTTCCTGCCGGCGCTGGAGGCTGTCTACGTCCGGGCTTCGCAGACCGGATTGGAACTGTACCTGGACACAGACCTATCCCCACAATCGGCCGTCGAGGGTCTGGACGACCGCCCATTTTGACCGGGGAATAGTCTCTGATGACGGCCTTCCTTGTCGTCGCCTGACGGCCAGCGTTGGGCCTTGCCCGAAAAGTCGCCCACAAAGCGGGCTTTTCGGGCAAAGCCGGGTGGAGACGATGGTGGATCCAGGGAGTACAGTGCGTAGATCGAAGTCTATAGTGAAACGGTCGAGAGCAAGGACCGTTTCCAGCTGTACGAGCGGCAAACAATACTGGCCACCAATCTCGATCTTGAGCATGTCTCTGGCGGGAACATACGGTATCCCGGGTGGGAGTACCGCCATGATGCGTCTTTCGCGGATCAATGTCCTCCGTGCGCTCGGTGGTTTTCCTGAGGCAATGGACTGGCTACAGCGATGATGTTCACTCTATGCGCGGTCAATGAGATCAAGCAACTGGCGTTTTTCTCCTTTTTCGCCATCGCGCTGCTCACCGGCCCGGCGACCGGGTTGGCAGTCTGTTGGTCACTCGGCTGGGTCCAGAAACTGAAAGGCGTGGCAGTTGGATCCGCCGTGGGGGCGTTGGCGGTGGTGGCCTTGGCCTTTATGGTTGACGCCACGGGCAGGGACCTGACGCCAGTGTCCGGCGAACTCATCCGGCATACATTTCCCTGCGGGCCACCGGACTTGTCCGGTAATGTCACCCTGGGTTGGACGATGCTGTACGCGGTGAAGGTGGCGGCGATCATTCTGACCACAAAATTCGCCACTACCTCCCTGCTGTCCCTCAGCTCGGTGGCTATGCAGCTCGGGATGCGGTTTAGACGGAACCTGCGCCAGCGGCCCGGTCCGGATTGAACCTCCGGACCAGCACTGCCCGTACGTCGCCCACAAAGCGGCCTTTTCAGGCAGATTCCGGATTTTTCGGGCAAGGCCCCAGCGTTGGGAATCAAGGGAGGGAAAGTCGGGCCGACGGTATTCACCATAATGCTGACATTCTGAGTGCTAGGGCAACTCACTCGACGTAATGACCCTTATGCGAACCACGGCGGGTATCAATAGGGCGGAGGATGGCGGAACGGCGCACGGGTAAGTCATCTCCACGGATGCTTTGCGGCGGAACTTCGAAATGGTGCTGGCCGTGGGTGCACAAAATGCTGATGTTTCGGTAACATTTCTGAATGAGGCAACAGGCCCCCTCAGCACCCCGCGACAATCACCTCTTCGGTGGATTGGGGTTTAGCTGCGATACATGGAGTGTACGAGGCCGGGGATAGTGCCGAAGCCGAATAAGCAAACCTATACACGGTGTAAACTGACGGAGCCTTGGGCGGAGTACTGCTAGAGGTGAACAACCTACCAGAATGAGGGGAATTTGTTTGGACATCTACAACCCTGGACAATTGCAAGACCATAGAGTCAACGTCATCAAACAAGCTGGCCGCGCACGGGCCGAATTGAATAACCTCATGCCCGACCCTATGGAAGCCTTGCGTGCGATGAAGTTCGAGAGAATGGGCTTCAACCCGCTGGATGGAACCCCACTAAACCTAATTGAGCAACTGAACCAGACTTTTCACGACCTGGCTTCCTTCGCGGCGGCGAGCTACCTGCTTGAACGCTTCCCACAATGCGAGGGACTGCGCCTTGCTCCACAATTTGCGGCCGGGAGCGACATCGCGAGTATCATGCCGGGTTTGGTGGCGGCGGAAGTATTCGCTGCTGTAAGTCCCACGAACAACCTTAAGCTGAAGAAGGACGCCCAGAAGGTGGACGGGACACCAGCTGAGCACCGCTTTGTCTTCTTTTATTCGCCCAATGATGCTCCGGCTCCGATTGAAAACGTCCGTCAGCAGTTTCCCGCTGTCCAGATCCGGCCCTTGACGTGGGGTGAAATGCTAGGACAGCGGTAGAAGACGCGAGAGGCGCCACTGCGGGAATAAATGCGGAGACGGGTGGACTGAATCCCAGCTCACTGGGTTCAATTTGGTCTGGGAGGGGAACGTTGGCCTTGCCGCCCTCTTCGATCATCTTGCGGAACTGTGGGCGGTCAGGGATGCGCCGGCTCTGGGCGTCGTCCACCTACTCTGGCGCGATGGAGTAGCCGTTCTTCTCGGCGTAGTCCCCCAAGGCCCGCAACTGGGTGGCCACTGAGAGGTCAACGTCCTAGCGGTCGCTGTATACCCGGGCGTACAGCGCCGCCGGGGTCAGGGGTTGGAACTGCTCGGGTCGACTCCGGTAAGGGGCAGAATCGTACGCTAACGCCGCCAAATCTGTTATCGCGCTTTGGCCACCGGTATTCGCTGGTGAGAATGATGTGAGCAACGAGCTCGGGCTCGACCGTCAGGCCGGCGTGTTGCCGCTGTCTGACTGCTTCGCCGAGATGGGCGATATTCCAGGAAATGACGATGGCGGTGAGCAGGTTGAGCCCGGCCATGCGGTAGTGCTGCCCTCGCTGGGGCGGTCGCGGATTTCGCCCTGGCGTCCGATCCGGAGCGCGCTCTTGAGCGCGTGATGAGCCTCGCCATTGTTCATTCCGCTACGCGCGGCGCTGTCCGTAAGGAGACCGTCTATCGCACACTTAACCGTCACTTTGTTCCTTAGCGTACGATTCTGCCCCCTACCGGAATCGACCCTATTAGGGTTGATCCGGCCGGTTTTGCGGCACGCCGGCCTCCGATTTACAATAACTGCGTCGCGTGGTTGTGGCCTCTGCGGGACACCCCCTTTAGCTCGGCTCGGCCGCCCGCAGGATAACCGTTGTGGGCGGCCATCGTATTGGCGCCGCCCTCCAGGTACAGTCCAGGGGACGGACAGTTCAGCGGGGAGAGTATTTCATGGCGGAAACGCCCCGAGGCGTTCTGATCGCGATCGACTGGGAGAACATCCGACGCGGGGCGCAGATCTACGGCCGCACCGTGAGGCCAGCCGAGTTGTGCCGGGCCATGACGGACGTGGGGAGCATCTTCGGAGCGGTGCAGGGAGGCAAGGCCTTCGGCGACTGGTCGCTGCGGCCCGACGACGGACGGGAGTTCGCCGAGCAGGACATCGTGCCGTACCACGCGCCGCGCACCGCCGCCGGCAAGGACCGGACCGATCCAGCCATCCTGTTGGAGGTCTACGACTGGGTCCGGGACCGGGATGACTGCGCCACCATCATCCTGGGCTCGGGAGATGCCGACTACCAGGTCCTGGTGGATCGTGCCAGGCTCCACGGGCGGCGCATCGTGCTGTGCGCCTTCAGCCAGTCGGTGTCGCGGGACATGCTGGCCACCGCTCCGCTGTTTCCGCTGGAAGCAGAGCTGGGCATCCGGCTGGCGGAGCACGGCGACGTGGAGGTTGGGATTGCACCCGCCCAAGCTACGGACGATGGCGACGTCGATGACCTCCTGGCGAAGTTCGTACGGGAGATGCACCGGCTGGAGGGCCGGATGAACTTCGTAGGCTACGGAATGCTGTGCAACCAGTGGATGCTGGACTGGGGGATCGCCTGGAACGAGCACGAGTGCCGGCGGCTGGTCGACGAGTACCTCGATGCCGGCATCGTGGAGCGCCACGAGGTGGTGAACCCGAACAATCCCGACTGGCCCACGGCCGCGATTCGGTTGGTGCGCGCCAACGAGATGGTGCGGGCGGCGCTGGGGTTCAGCGACGGACCCGCATCAGACCCGGTTCCGGCGCGCTGATGTTGCTCCAGACGCCCGGGGCTGGCTGCAAACTGCACGTTGCCGGCGAACCGGCGGACTGCAACCAGCGAATGGTGATCGCCGGTGGCCTTGGAACCCGTTGCCCTGAGATGCGGTTCGTTGTGGCACCCAACGCTGGAAACTATACTCGAACGGCGATGCTGCGAGGACGAGAGCGATGATAGGGGGTGTCGCTGTGACCCGGGTGCGCGTGGAAATCGAGGGCAGCGCTGATGAGGTGGTTCGGGTCCTGCGGCATCTTGGGAGCGCGGGACGAAACGCAACTGCGTATGGTGCCGGCGGGTCAGGGGAGGCGCCGGCTGGCGGCGGAGATGATGCGACGCCAGTCACCGGGACACTAGGCGTGGCGGGATCCGGCGAAACGTCTCCGGCCGAATGGACGGAGGTCCTGGCCGGCGAATTCCTGGCTGGGCTGGAACCGGTGGCCAGGCGAATGGCGCTACACGTGTGGAGAGCCGGTACGGCGGGCATCCACCGGAGCACCCTGTGCCAGCGTGCGGAGCTGACGCCCGGGGAGTTGTGCTCGCTCATGATGCGGATGGGACAGGCGCTGCGGAGGTTTCAGCAGGAACGCGGGGTGGCGCTGTCCCGGCCGTTGGCGGCCAACAGCCCGCTGCAGAGCTACTTCGTCGATCGCGACTTCGCCGCGGTGGCGAGGTCCCACATGTTCGGCGAGAGGGTGCCGCCCCAGTTGGCCAATGGCGCGGGGCGCCCCTGACGGATCCTGTCGTTGGGCGGTCGGGGCAGATGACGGTGCAGCGTTTGTGGACCGTGCTGGTGATTATGGTCTGCCTGTGGGTCGCGCTGGCCTGCGAGGAGGATGGCGACGACCGGATAGTGCGTCGGTATGCCGATTGCATGGCGGACCCCAACACCACCCTGCATCGGCGGACCATGTCCAACGCGGTAGGTTCGGTGCCGCTGAGCGCCGGGGCGATTGAGGCGCGGTTGCGCGCTCAACTGGAGCGAGGGGAGGTCACGATGGCGGAGATCAGGGCCGACTACGCCCGCTACTGTGAGTAGGTTTGGGCGAGAGCTGCGAAAATGGCATTGGGAAAGGCGCTTGGGCTGACGAAACCCACCGTGATACTGGCGGACGATAGTGCCCTGCCGGCCGATTCACGTAATAGCCCTTGAGTGAACCAAGGCCGCCATCAATAGGGCGGAGGACGCCGGGCCGGCGCACAGACAAAACATCTCTATAGATGCTTTGCGGCGGCAATTCTAAATCGTGCTGACCGTGGGTTCCCCCTGGTATTAATGCTCCGGTAACTTTTCTCAATGAGGCGACAGGGACAGTTGGCGATATGGCGTGGCGTCGTGGCGAACCGTCGAGCGAACACTGCGCAACAAGATCTGCTGACTGAGCGTTACCAGAAGGGAGCGGAGATCCTTGGCAGCGAAGTTCTCTCAGTCAGATGGAGCGGCATGCCGCAATCTAGGCCCGCGCTGCTGCTAAGGTGAGGATGTTCTGCGGAACCGATAATCTGGCTGAACGCATCATAGACGATCTGTGCGACGGCACCAAGGCACCGAGGCCAGAGAGCCCTCCGTCTACACACGGTGCCGACAGGATGAGCTGCACCAGCCGCAAGGGGGTGATCAAGCACGCGGACGTTATCACCGTGTTTAACGCGCCGCCGCGATCTACCAGAGAACTGGGACCGCCTGCAGGTGGATGGTGCCGGTGGTGAAGCCGACTAAGCGGGCCACCTTATGAGCTGGTCACCACCGGTTCAGATGCCTAGGTGGTCAGCCTATCCTTGACTTTAGCGTACGCCATCCACGCGGCTCCTTCGGCGTGGACAGCGAGCTTAAGGGTTGGGTCCTCGAATTCGACATTGCAACCTTGGCACAGACTTCTCTCAGGTTATCGAAAATCTCCGTCGCTGGCATCGGCAGTCAACTCCAACTCCTCCCGGATATATTCGCTCAGAGCGGTGGAGAAGTCTACAGTAAGTTGATTTGTGCATTCAGTCGTCCTGCCCAAGCCCAAGGAGTCCAGTTGACCTCGCCGGATTTCGATAGCTCGCTCGACTATGCGCTTGAAGTTTTCGAGGTCGAGTTCGCAACCGCATTCGACACAGACCGCTGAGATCTGCTCTTGGAGATGCGAAATGTTTTTCTGCATTTCTGGGGTAAGGGATCGCCAAAAATCATAGCAGGTGAGGCGGCGAACCAGCTGTTGGATTCCCCACCGACGGTCATCCTTCTCCCAGCAGCGTTCGCATGGAGGAGCAGTCTCTCTCACTGGATATTGCCAGTCCTCTACCGTTCGATTGACGGCGACGGTCTCTGCACGCCGTATTTCCTCGAACCTATCGTCCAATGGGCAATGGCGGAAATGCTGGTATGCCCTACACAAACCATCGGTCTCGAATTCGTCCACGAATAAGTCAATTCGGGTGCTGGGCCAGATCTTATACGAGACTACGCTTGGCGGCCAAGCGAGGCGTTCGTATTCGCGAGCTTTCATTACCGCGCCTTCCCGGGAAAGTGTTTCCAGCGCGTTCGCCACGTAGTAGTCGTTTAGCCAACGAGGCTTTTCGGGAGTGAGGTGCCCAAAATGCAGCCGTGTTGAAGACCGCGGGTCGCTGGTCAAGGAGCGCTCAAACGCTTGGGCATTGACGGACATAACCCGTTCTTGAATTTGAGCCTTCATGATCCGGTTGGCTCTCCATCGGCGGTACTTTGCCAGTAACCCTAGATATAAGTGCTTCGAAGTTCGCCAGGCCCATTGTCCGGTCCTCCGCCATAACCATCCCCAGATCTTCCAGCTGGCAATAGCGGATATGAAGCGACTGAGCTGGGTGATCACGGTCAGGAAGAATGCGAATGCACCCATGACCGTCATAATCGCGCCCAAATTACCTGTCTTTACGCTCTCCACGATGCCGTTCAGAAATTCCATGGGGTATACCTCGGCGAATTTGCCGATATCTGCGGACTGGTTTTATTCCGAAAACCGCGTGTGCGTTTGCTCGGACCGCGTCGGGATCGAAGGTCTCTAGACCAGGCATGTCAAGCCACTTTCGCCTTGCGGTGATTGCGGCAGGGGGTTCACTGATTGTTGGAAGCTGGCGATTGTCAACAGCTGGCGATTATCTCAAGTCCCATCCGCGGATTGACGACCGGGAACCGGTTTAACGGCTTCATCGTACATACTGGTTCTGCTCCGATACAGGTCGGAATAGTCAATCGCTCGAAGCACCAAGAGTTCCAAGTACTCCAGCGTCAGCTGTGAGTAATTTCGGATATCGTGAAACGTGCCACCTCCAGCATGGGCGTCAAAGTGCGATGCTCGCTGGTCCCTCCAAGCCTTGATGGCATCGATCCCATAATCTTCATCTATGGGGTTACTACTTCTGGGGGACCCGTACTCAGGCTGCACCACCCAACTGGTCGCCCCTTCTGGCGGATCCTTTACGCCTGTTATGGTTTGGGCGGCTCCCCAGGAGACGTTCTCGTAAGAGCCAATCCCATGGAACCTTTTTCCGGGCGGGATGCCATGACCACGTAGAAACGCCCCCATTGCGCCCGCTGGCAAGCGCGCTTTGTCGGGTGTGCCCGACCGCTGCTTGGCCTCGGATTCCAGCGTTGCGAGAGCAGCATTGAGCGCGTCGTGCGGAAGCTCCAGGGACGCTGCCCTTAGATAACCTTCAAGTATCGGAATGGCTGCTCCGAAACCGTGGCGCTTGTGCAGGCCGGGATCCAAGAAATGAGCCGGTACACCGTTCTCATCGGAATGCCGGTCGTAGTCTTCTTGGAAGTGGATCAGGAAGTTGGACGCAAAAGCGGGGAAGTCCATCGGCCATCTCTGGGGAAACCAGGTGAATTTACAGGGGACTTGCTTGGCGAATCGCTGTGGCAATTCTGCGTATGACCAGCCGCCGTGATCTCCGTAGCCGATAATGATGTCGGCGGTACGGAAGGCGCCGGAGCAGAACCCCAGAAGGTATTCCCATAGATCCACGACCCGATGCCCCTCATTCGCGTCAAGTTCTTGTTTGTCTGTCCTGCCGAAGGAAAAACGGTATTGTCGTCGGACTCCAGTCGGCCTGGTACCGAGAATGGCATGTGCTCGATCAATCGAACTTTCCAGCTCATAGCTGAACCAATACTCAACCTCCTTACCACCGCGCCGGTGATCGTTCAGAGAGCAAGTGAAATACGTGCCCGGGTATACGCCAGGCGCGGTATTTCGTTGGCACAACTCTGATTCTCCGAGTGGGGGCAAGCAGGGAAGGTCGTTGACCGAGAACCACCATTCGTGGCCCGCGGAGTGTTCATCAGAAGCCCACCAGCGATTACTGGTAACCTGCATGACGAAACTGGAAAGTCTTGCGGGATCGTCGGCGTCGGGGGGATGACGCTCGGGACGCCCTGCCTCGTTCAGGAAGAAGTCTGGCGCCGACATCAACCGGACGTCAAGGTCGTAATGGAAACCCTCGGGCAGCATGACACGCAACTGGAGCGGGTCGATCCGGTCGAACCATACTGCGCTGCCGTTGTCGGGATCGTACAACCAGGCCGGGGGTTCATTTGTATAGGAGACGATAGCCTGCAGGTGATCTTCGTCCGTCGACCGGAGAACAACGCTGTGTGCTTCAGCGAAGTCGTCGCCCCAAGCCAGACCGCCTTTCAGAACAACGTGGCCGCGTCGCGGATCCACTCTGAAGGGCAGGATCTCCCCAAACAGCTTACGCGCCAGATGCATCTCTTCTCCTGTTGACGTGCGCGGTCTCCGGTCGGCGGACGCTTTTAGCCCAAGCGTATGATGTCCTTGTTGAAGGAATTGGTCAGCATCGCAGCGCTTCTGACACTTTGTGGATCAAACGTTTCCAGGGCGTGCGTGCGCACATCTTGATCCATGAATGCCGAACGGTACAGGTCGGGCAGTTCAGAGAGTTTGGTGTGCCCCTTGGGGATTCGCACGGCTTGCAGGTTGAATGATGAGAACTCGATGCAGGGAAGCACGATTTCATCAATCCTGTCCAAGAAAACATCCGCAATATCCATCACCTGCTCCACCCTGGTTGTGAGCAGCACCAAGCAGTCGAGTTCCGTGAGAATCGATACCGCCTGGCTGGTAACTGGATCATCGTCGAAGCTGGGACTGCGTTTTGTTGCCGCTGCTAAATTCGCGTCCTCAATCAAGACGCTCGCTCCTCGTGGTATTCGGTCGGCTACCTCCAGCAATTCAGTAGGCGAAGCAAGCCTACCGAATAGGGCCGTGCCGTTGCTGAAAGCTTCGAACCCGGCCTTGTACCTCTCGGATATCCTTAATACCGAGTAGATGGATTTCCCGGACTCGGCTGGTCCGGTGACCAACTCCCACTGGCCCCTGGTTTCTCCGTGCAACATCGATGGTCCTCCGATTGGGAACGTTGCGCTGGTTAGCCGTTTGCATCCACGTGCCGCGCAACATAGAAAACGTTGGGACAATCCGGTGCCGGCCAATAGCACGGCACCGGAGACGGCGGATACCGCAATTGCGGGCGTCAGCGCTTCGCGAATGCGAAGTACAGCGTCATTCCCACGCTGACGATCAGCGCGATGAATGTCGCAACGGGGTACGCCCGTGCCAGTTCTTGTAGAGTGGCGAACAGTGCATCTATCGCTGGGGGAAGGGCATAAATCCCGACAATCACTAGAATCGGCAGTACTGCAACTGCCACCAGGGCGTTGTTCATAACTGGTCCTCCGTTGGTGAAGTTGGAAGCTCAGTGCCGGCCCGGACCACATGGGCCCGAGTGAGGCTGAGCTACTCGTAGACCAACGAAGGATTGATGCCGGCCGTCCATTTACGTCGCCAAGCGATTAGGCGAGTAAGAACGTTCTGCCGCAGGCGGGTCGTACAGGCCGACAATGGAAGCGGCCGTTCATGGACTCTTCCGAGTAGTAGGTAGCCAATTCGTCGTTTGTCAGCAACGGGGAGCCGACGTATCTCTCCAACAGTGGCAGATATCAGGGCGGCAAGGGCAGTGAAAACAGCCCAAATTGCGACCAGATGTTTGACAAGCGGTGTGACCTCTACTGTAGCGTCAGTTATGAACCCCGCCATCACAGCTGGGGGGTCAGCACCGACCGCGGCGGCGAGCAATCCCAAGCCGATGGTCGCGCCGACCATCACGTAAAGCACAGGCCGGAACAGCACGATGGCCAACCACACGGACAGGCGAATCCAAAGCGGGTATCTGTGGTTGTCGAGGCCCATGTTTCAATTTTATCAGGAAACGGTTTAGTTTCGGACGGATCATAGGTCGCTCGTATATGTGCCAACAATATCGTTGCCAACAATATCGTTGCCATGGTATTCTGATGGCGTCACCATGAATTGGTCGGGCTGGAGATTCAATGACGACACTACGGACAAGCAGCAATTGGGTCGATGGAGACCGCTTCTTCGACCGTGAGGCGGAACTGCAATTGTTGCGCGAACGGGTGGAGAACGGAACCCACACGTTGTTGACTGCCCAGCGCCGCATGGGAAAGACGAGCTTGGTGCGTGAACTCCTGCGTCGGTTGGATGAGACAGGCGAGTTTGCGACAGTGTTCGTGGATTTGGAAGGCGCCATGGACGCCGCGGATGCTGTCGCCGAGATGGCCAGCCAAGCCCGGTCACTTCAGGACGTTCGGGGTAGGATAATGTCGTGGGCGAGCAACAGTCTTCGGGGCGTTCTCGACAACGTTGAGGAGCTGGGCGTTTCCGAGTTTCGGGTAAGACTTCGCGGGGGGATTGATGCCGGGAACTGGCAGCGGATCGGTGATCAGGTGTTTGAAGCTTTGGCGTCCAACGAGCGTCCGGTGGTGCTGGCCGTCGACGAGTTGCCCATACTAATCAACCGTTTGCTGAAGGGGCACGAGTACCACATCACCGCCGAACGTCTGTCGGTTACCGACAGTTTCATGGGGTGGTTGAGGAGGTGCTGCCAGGCGCATCAGGGACAGGTCTGCCTGATTATCTCGGGGAGCGTCGGGCTGGAGCCAGTTTTAAGCCAAGCCAGGCTCAGCGCCCATGCGAATGTCTATGAGCCTTTTGACCTGAGAGCCTGGGACCATGATGTTGCCGCCGATTGCCTGTCGGCGTTGGGTCGGGGGCACGGGATAGAGCTTCCTGAGGAGGTGCAGCGTGAGATGTGCCTGCGTCTGCGCTGCTGCGTTCCCCATCACGTTCAGCGATTTTTCCATCACATCTATGAGCATCTAGTTAGGAATCAGCGCCACGAGGCGACCCTGGACGACGTTGATCTCGTGTACCAGCGGGACCTGCTCAGCGTCAGGGGTCAAAGGGACTTGGTTCACTACGAGGAACGGCTGCGGATGGTCCTGGGGGACGAGGGCTATACCGACGCTCTGAGCCTGCTGTCCGAGGCTGCGGTGAATGGCGGACTGCTTACGCACCCGGTGGTTGACCTCTACCGCGATGAATCGGCCACCAGAGGGGAGGGTGACGGCATGGCCGGCGTGCTTTATGTCCTGCAGCATGACGGATACCTGGAGGAATGCGCGGGCGGATATGGCTTCGTTTCCGGTTTGCTGGAGGACTGGTGGCGTGCCAGGTATGGACGACAATTCACTCCAATCACGCAACGGCAGTAGGTACTAAGGGTTCTGCTATGGTGACCGGTATCAAGAAATACAACCCGGGCTTCCTCAGCGACGACGAGATCGTGGCGTCCTTCTGCGTAAGGAACGCCGAATTGGAGTCTCTCCTGGAATCCCTGTACTCCAGCACCGGCAATTCCAACGCGCACTCCTTGGTCATTGGGCCCAGGGGCAGCGGCAAGAGCCATCTGCTGTTACGCGTGGCGGCTGAGATCCGGCGCAATGAGTCGCTATCAGGGTTCTACCCCATCGTATTCGCCGAGGAGAGCTACGAGGTTTCCACCATCGGGGAGTTTTGGCTGGGATGTCTGGAGTACCTGGCGGAGCAGGCTGTGGAAGAGGAGCGGGCTGACCTGCGGCTGTCTCACGGCGACCTGCGGACCGTCCGTGATGATCGGGAGTTAGCCAATCGCTGCCTTGGATCCATTCTGGACTATGCGGACCGTCATGGTAAGCGGATGGTGTTGGTGGTGGAGAACCTGAACATGCTCTTCGCCGACATGGGCGATCCTGACGCCGGCTGGCGGTTACGGCACACGCTGCAGACCGAGCCGCGGATAGTCCTGCTGGGCAGCGCCACCAGCAGGTTCGACGAGATTGACCATCCTGACCATGCGCTGTATGACCTATTTCGCGTGGTCACCCTGCATCCTCTGGATATCGGGGAATGCGTATCGTTATGGCGAACTGTATCAGGGCGGGAAGCTGAGGAACGTGTGGTCAGGCCTCTGCAGATTCTCACCGGCGGCAATCCGCGCCTGCTTGCCATCATCGCCCGATTTGGCGCCGGGAGTTCGTTCGATGATTTGATGGACAGCCTGCTGGACCTGGTTGATGATCACACCGAGTACTTCAAGAGTCATCTGGAATCGCTGCCACCGCAGGAACGGCGAATTTACCTGGCGTTGGCCACGCTGTGGAGGCCGGCCACTGCCAGGGAGGTCGCCGAACAGGCGCGGATGGATGTCAATGTCACGAGTGCGTTGCTCAAGCGCTTGGTGGAGCGCGGCGCGGTTACCATCGATGGAGGGACGCCGCGCCGAAGGCAGTACTATCTGACCGAGCGTCTCTACAACATCTACTACCTCCTGCGCCGGGGTAGTGGCGAGAGCCAGGTGGTGAAGGCGCTGATAGATTTCATGGCCTGTCTGTACTCGCCCGCGGTGGTTTGGGACGCCTTCAGCGGCGCCATCCGGCACGTTCCTGATGTCCGTACTTTGCGTCCGCGTTTGGCGGATTTATTTGCGGAGAGGATGCTGGACGAGGCAGACCACCTGGCGGAACTGGGGCAAACGGAAGACGCCCTGGCGGTTCATGACGATATCATCCGCCGGCTGACCGGGGACGACGAATGCGTGACCAGCGGCTGGATCGCTATGGTGCTGATGGAGAAGATGCAACTATTGCGCGAGTCCGGCCGGGATCTCGAGGCGATGGCCATCTGCGATGATCTGATCACCTGCTTTGGCGGCCGTGAGGAGGTCCGGTGCGTTCTCGCCGTAACGGTCGCTCGAAACTTCAGGGCCTTGGCGTCGCTCGATGCAGGCCAGACCTCTGCGGTCGTGTCGCAGTTGGACCAGTCTCTGGCTCAACTCTGCGGCATGACAACTCCCTTGAATGGGTTGGATGGGTTAGATGGGTTGGGAGAAGGCGTCTCGTTCTTTACCAAGGGGGTTGTCCTCATGCGTGCGGGGCAGTTACCGGCGGCCGCGGCCGCATTCGATGAGGTAGTGGCTAGGGAGGAGGCGCTGGAGGAATGGGGTTCGATTGGTTTGGTGGCGGCAGCGTTGGAGTTCAAGGAGACTGCCTTGGATACGCCGATCAGCGAGGAGGAAGCATCGACGCTGCTGAGATGCCTGGCGCAAACAGGCGAGATCGATGTGGTCGCCATGAGAGCCTTATTGCAATTCACGGTCCGGGCGGGGGCCCACAGGGCACTTGAAATATTTGAAGCATCACAGGCCTGTGCATTGTTGCTGCCTTTGGTTACGGCATTGCGACAAGGCATCGGTCAGGCTACGCATGTGGCGAAAGAAGTCGATGAGGTCGCGGAGGATGTGCGGCAGGAGTTACTCACCATTGAACTTACCGTCCCGGAGGGGGTCTTTATCGCTGACGTCCCACTCCAGACAGCGGATGACGTAGATTACCCAACTGGATGTTGAGGATCACGACTATCGATGATGCCGACTATGACACCTCAGGATTTTGTCGGACGCTGGAGCAAGGCAGGGTTCGGCGAACGGCAGGGTGCGCAGCCCTTTTTCATCGACCTCTGCGCCGTCGTGGGCCATCCGACGCCGGCCGCGTACGGGGACCCGGAGCGGTTTACGTTCGAGAAATGGGTCCCGGGCGGCTTCGCCGACGCGTACTTCGAGGAGCACTTCGGCTGGGAATTCAAGGGTCGGGACGCTCAGCTGGACGGGGCGTTCGACCAACTGCTGCGCTACCAGGTCCACCTGAAGACCCCGCCGCTGCTCATCGTGTCGTCCTTCCAGACGATACGGATCCAGACCAATTTCCCGGGAATGGAGACGGGCCGCTACGACCTCGGCATTGAGGAACTGACGCAACCAGAGCGGCTGGATATCCTGAGGGACGTGTTCGTCGCGCCGCACCGGTTCCGAGAACGGTTGCGATCGGTGGACGTGGTGACGCGAGAGACGGCGTCGTTGTTCCAGTCCATTGTGGTGGATATGGAGGAGCGGAACGAGGATCCGGAGCGGCTGGCGCGCTATCTCAATCAGTTGGTCTTCTGTCTGTATTCCGAGGACGCGGGACTTCTGCCCGACGGACTGTTCAGTCGCATCGTTCGGCAATACCACAGGGATCCGGCGACCTTCGACCGGGCGATACGGAGCCTGTACGCGCAGATGGCGACCGGCGGGTTCTCCGGCGCGGACGAGATTGCGCACTTCAACGGCGACCTCTTCAACGTCGTGGACACCGTGGAACTGAGCACGGTAGCGCTGCAGCGGCTGGGCGAGGCCTGTGAGCGGAACTGGCGAGACATAGAGCCGTCCATATTTGGCACCCTGTTCGAGCGGGCGCTGGACGCGTCGAAGAGAGCACAGACGGGTGCGCACTACACCGGAGCCGACGACATCGAGTTGGTGGTGGAGCCGGTGGTGATGGCGCCGCTGCGTCGGGAGTGGGAGGAAACGAAGGCTAGTGTCGACGATCTGCTGGACGCGGAACATGGCTCTAGCGTCGCGCTGGCGACGACGGAGGCGGAGGCGATCATTCGACGGGCCCAGCGTGGACAGCTGGCGGGGCCGACGGGACCCGACCCCCCGAACGTGTTGGCCAACGCGCCACGGATCAGGGCAAGGCTGCTGCTGGATGAGTTCCAGGATCGCCTGGCGTCGGTAAAGGTTCTGGATCCTGCGTGCGGGAGCGGAAACTTCCTCTATATTGCGCTCCGGTCGCTGCTGGACCTCGAGCTGGAGGTGATCGACTTCGCGGCAGTGCGGGGATGGCACGGGTTGACTCCCAGGGTGCAGACAAACCAGATGTTGGGACTGGAGATCAACCACTACGCGGCAGGGTTGGCGCGGACGGCGCTGTGGATCGGCTACATCCAGTGGCACCAGTCCAACGGCTTCCCGTACACGCAGCGTCCGATCCTGACGCCGCTGAACACGATACGGCAGACGGACGCGATACTGGACCTGAGCGATCCTGACAATCCAGTGGAACCGGTGTGGCCGGCGGCGGAGTTCATCGTGGGGAACCCGCCGTTTCTAGGAGGCAAGCTGCTGCGCACCGGCCTGAATGACGGGTACGTGGAGGCGCTGTTCAAACAGTACCACGGCAAGGTGCCGGCCGAGGCAGACTTGGTGTGTTACTGGTTCGACAAGACGCAGCGGGAGATCGAAATCGGGACGACCAAACGGGCGGGCCTACTGGCAACGCAGGGGATACGGGGCGGCGCAAACCGGAAAGTTTTGCAGCGCATCAAGGAGACCGGCGATATTTTCATGGCGTGGTCGGATCACCCATGGGTGCTGGAAGGGGCCGCGGTGCACATATCTATTGTCGGCTTCGATGACGGCACGGAGTTGGAGCGGGCGCTGGATGGGCAACCGGTTACGGCGATAAACTCCAACCTGACGGTGGGGGTCGACCTGATGGTGGCCAAACGGTTGGCAGAAAATCTCGGTATCGCGTTCATGGGGGACACGAAGGGTGGACCGTTCGACATTCCCGATGAATTGGCGCAAGAAATGCTCAGCAGCCCCAACCCGCATGGTAAAGGAAACGAGGATGTGGTTCGTCCCTGGGTGAATGGCCGGGACATAACAAACCGTTCCAGAGGAATGTGGATCGTTGACTTCGAGGATATGCCCATCGATCAAGCTGCGCTTTACGAATCACCGTTTGAATACGTGAACACTCATGTACGGCCAATGAGAGAGCGCTCTCGATCAACGATTGCAAGCTGGTGGCTGCACGAGCGTCCTCGGCCAGAGATGAGGACAGCCCTGGCCGGTATTCACCGTTACATCGTCACACCGCGCGTATCCAAACACCGGCTTTTTTCATGGATTGGAAGCGACACACTCTCCGACAGTGCGATAATCACGTTTGCCAAGGACGACGACTACACATTCGGCGTGTTGCACTCGCGTTTTCACGAGCTTCGGGCGTTAGCTATGGGGACACAGTTGGAAACGCGCCCACGTTACACGCCGACAACGTGCTTTGAGACGTTCCCCTTTCCACAGCCGGCGGACGAGCAGAGGGAGGCAATCGGCGCGGCGGCAGCCGAGTTGAATCGGCTACGCGAAGGCTGGCTGAATCCGAAGGGCGTTACTGCAGCACAACGACGAAGGCGGACACTGACGAACTTGTACAACGACCGACCGACTTGGCTGGAGAACATCCACGCCCGCCTCGATGCGGCGGTGGCCGACGCTTACGGGTGGGCAACGGATCTGCCAGATGCAGAGATCTTGGAGCGACTGCTGATGCTGAACCTAAAGAGAGCAGCAGCGGAAACCCGATTCGAAGGGACTACAGCGGGGTCGATTGTCTTGGGTGAGCAGTGACCTAATAGGAGGGTAGCTTCGAGCCCCGGCGCAATCTTATCCGTTCAACGGTCCCGCTGGTCAGCTTCCGGGAGGCCGAGATGATCGTCTGCCATTAGGGCGTATGACCAAAGAGGATTTGGGGAACTCTTCCCAAGTCGTTGTCTGCCATCTGGGCGACGTATTCGTTCCTAATCCCGAATCCACCGAAGGGATGCGGAGGTGCCGGTCAGACGAGGGACCGGGTCCAGTGAATGGATTTGCGAGGCCCTGATGCCGATAGAAATGGACGGTGCGGAGTGCGGCTGCCACGCCAGGGGGATTTTGACGGCCCGTGGTAGCGACGCTGGGAGCGATTTTCAGTGCCGACCGGAGGCGGAGGGCGTCAGGGGCCCAGCCTGACGCAGGTCGGCCAGGCGGTGGGTAATCCGGTGGAGGGGTCGGACGCCATGAATGGCGTCAGGATGGAAGGGGTAGGGCGCGCAGTTTGGCGAGAGCGCTGCTGAACTGGTTTTGCCAGGGCCAGCCCTGAGGGAGATGCAGGGTGATGCGGCGTGCCTTGCGGGTGATGCGTCCGGCCAGGGAGAAGAAACGTCGCCTGAGGGTCTTGGTGGTGATCACCGGCTCGCCCAGACCGATGCGTGTGGTCCAGCGGGCCAGATTATGGGCCAGCACCTGCACTGCCAGCCAGGCGGCGTTGGCGGCGAAACGGCCCGAGGGGAGATGATTGAGCCCGACGCCGTACTTGAGATCGCGGATGGCGTTCTCGATCTCGGCGTGGCGGCGATGGTCGGCCTCCAGGTACAGGGTGTCGCCGTCCCGGTCGGTGATGAAGGCGTGATAGCTGTAGTCGGCAAGCAGCGCAAGTTGGGAGCCGGGCGTGGGCTGCACCCTTCGTACAATGAGACGCACCGCCACGGCATCGGGCTCATGCTGGAAAGGAACGTAGGTTGTCTCGGCCACGTCGGCAGCGCCCTCCATCCAGTACGGGATGGGTGTCCAGTCCGCCTCGGGTATGGCTTCGATGATGTTGCGCAGGCTCTGGTGCTGTCGGGCGGTGATGGAGAAACGGACCTTCGCCTTGCGGCAGGCGGCGACGATGTCGTGGGTGTAGAAGCCGCTGTCGGCCCGCAGGGTGAGTTGACCGGTGGCACCGGCGTAGCGCACGCGGCTCACCGTCTCCCGCAGGAAGTGGGCGGCGCCCCGGGCGGTGTTGGCCCGTCCCTTGCGCAGCCGTGCCATCAGCACCTCTCCGGTGCCCGCAGCCACGGCGAACAGCGGGTGATAGCCCCGCTGACCAGCGTAGTTGTGGCTCTGTGCGCCCTCCTTGGCAAGACCGTAAGTCTCGCAGACGGTGGAATCAAGGTCGATGGTGAACGGATCATCGCCTGGTCCGTCCCCAACAGCCCAGGCCCCAGCCAGAAACTCACGGCCCACCCGATCCAACTGGCGCACATGGCCCCACCGGGAGCTGCACAGAAAGGTAGCCAGCGTGGATAGCGCCTTGACCACGCAGCCCAGCACCCGCCCAACCCCACCAGCGCGCATCGCGTCGGCGTCGTCAATGCAGTCGCCACCGGCCAATGCCGACGCCACCAGGGTCAACAGTTTGTCTCCAGCATTGGCTCGACCCGGCGCATCTTCCAGGTCAACATGGTTGTCCACCAGCTCGCACAATCCCAGGCGGTGGGCCATCGTGACTGGAAGCAGCAGTCCGGCATTAGCCACCAGGCGGTGGTCATCGAAGGCGACTTGGATGCGGTCGGGGTCGTTGCGTGGTAGCATCCGTTGGGTGCACCTCGTTTCGGGTAGGTTTTCTTTGTCAAAAACCATTATCCCCGAAGCGCAGGAGGACTTTTCCATCCCCTCGGCGCACCGCCACACTCATCTTTGCGGTGGATTGGGGCTTAGAGACACAGAGCAGATTCCGCTACTTGAGGACGGTGGCATCGACGCCTTCCTCGGGCGCGAGGTGTTGCCCTTCTCGGAAGATGCCTGGTACGCGCCCTAAAGCACGAAAATCGGCTACGCAATCAGCTTCAACCGCCACTTCTACAAGCCGCCACCAATGCGCTCGCTAGGCGCGATAACGGCTGACATCGTTGCGCTGGAAAACGCGAGCGAAGGGCTGCTTGGCCAAATAGCCGCAGGGAGTTTCGCATGAGAATTCCGAACCCGTTCAAGCGGATAGACTCGCAGTCATTGGTGGTGCGCCTGAGCCTTCCAGGCGCCGCCTCCGTTTCATGGACTGCAACGTTCAAGAATGCCGACAAGCTCGCGGCTTGGGAGCTGTATGTCGAGATGTCCACAACGGTCCTCACCCAACCGTTGGGAGACAATGACGGGGACGAACAATCGGCACTCAGTAGCCTATACTCGATATTCGAGACCACTCGTGAGGTACTCCGACGATATGGGCCTCCTTCCTATGAATGCAGCAAGGTCTCCATCACGATGCTGAACCGGGCAATACGCCCTTTTACTGCTAAGCCCCAATCCACCGAAAAGATGAGCGTGTCGGTGTCGTGAAGCGATAAGAAAGTGCTCCCGGCTTCGGGGATAATGGTTTGTGAAATAGCAAACCGCCCTGAAACAAGGAGCACCCATCGGATGCTATCACGCAACGACCCTGACCGCATACAAATCGCCTTTGATGATCACCGCTTGGTGGCCAACGCTGGGCTGCTGCTTCCGGTCACCTTGGCCCACCGCCTGGGACTGGGCGAGCTGGTGGACCACCATGTTGACCTGGGAGATGCGCCAGGTCGGGCGAACCCGGGCGATAAGATGATGACCCTGGTGGCGTCGGCGCTGGCCGGTGGCGACTGCATCGACGACGCCGACGCGCTGCGCGCTGGGGGAACCGAGCAGGTGCTGGGTTGCGTGGTCAAGGCGCCATCCACGTTGGGAACCTTCCTGCGGAGTTTCCGGTGGGGCCACGTGCGGCAGTTGGATCGGGTGAGCCGGGAGCTGCTGGCTCTGGCCTGGTCCGCTGGTGCGGGACCGGGCGATGATCCGTTGACCATCGACCTGGACTCCACGGTCTGCGAGACCTTTGGGTTGCTCAAGGAGGGCGCGCGCGACCATAACTACGCCGGCCAGCGAAGCTATCACCCGCTGTTGGCCGTGGCTGCGGGCACCGGAGAGGTGCTGATGTGTCGGCTACGCAAGGGACGAGCCAACACGGCTCGGGGCGGTGCCCACTTCTTGCGGGAGACGGTGAGCCGAGTGCGCCACGCCGGCGCCACCGGTCCACTCACCATGCGTGCCGACAGCGGCTTCTACACCCACGACATCGTCGCCGCCTGTCGCAAGGCGAAAGTCCGTTTCTCCATCACCGCCCGCCAGCACCAGACCCTGCGCAACATCATTGAGGCCATACCCGAGGCAGACTGGACGCCCATCCCGTACTGGATGGAGGGCGCTGCCGACGTGGCCGAGACAACCTACGTTCCTTTCCAGAGTGAGCCTGATGCCGTGCCGGTGCGGCTCATCGTGCGAAGGGTGAAGCCCACACCCGGCTCCCAACTTGCGCTGCTTGCCGACTACAGCTATCACGCCTTCATCACCGACCGGGATGGCGACACCCTGGACCTGGAGGCCGACCATCGCCGCCACGCCGAGATCGAGAACGCCATCCGCGATCTCAAGTACGGCGTGGGGCTCAACCACCTGCCCTCGGGACGCTTCCCCGCCAACGCCGCCTGGCTGGCCGTACAAGTACTGGCACACAATCTCGCTCGCTGGACCACGCGCATCGGTCTGGGCGAACCGGCAGTAACCACCAAGACCCTCCGGCGACGCTTCTTCTCCCTGGCGGGACGCATCACCCGCAAGGCACGCCGCCTCACTCTGCACCTGCCACAGGGCTGGCCCTGGCAGAACCAGTTCAACTCCGCCCTCGCCAAACTGCGCGCCCTGCCGCTCCCTTCCTGACCCCAACCACGGCGTCTGACCCGTCCGCCAGACTATCTACAGGCTTGGCTGTCCCGCGTCAGGCCGGTCCCTGTGGTCTCCTGCTGCAATCCGACCGCTGATCTTGCCCGTCGCCGGCACCGCGGTCCGCCAAAATCCCCTTGGCGTGGCTATTACACCCTATGCCCAGCCGGATTGGAGCAGGTCAAGGCCGCGCCGCCTCGATCCGGCTCCTCTCATCCCTGGCTTCCTCGCGGTGACCAGACCCTGTCGGTGGATTTGGGCTAAGTGGCACAGCGAGACCCTATCCGGAGCATTCGGCGACGATTCCAAACGAAAGCAGTTCCGAAACGAGCTTGCAGATTTACAGGACCACCTTCAAAATTACGCCGAGCAGTTGAGGAGGATTGCTGGAGTACCCGCCGGTCCTAACCCATGAACTGAAAGGAGAACCCCGTGGTCCAAGCTCCAAGGCACAAAGTTTTCGTCAGCTTCCACCATGTCGACCAAGCATACAAAGATTGGTTCGTACAGTTCATGGGCGAAGACATGGTTGACCAATCCGTAGAGGACGGCGACATCAACGATGAAAACCTCGCAACTGAGACGATTCGTCAGTACATCAGAGACCGCTTCATCCGAGATGCGACAGTCACGGTCGTTCTCGTCGGGTCATGTACATGGCAACGCAAACACATCGACTGGGAGATTGGCTCCAGCCTACGCGCCACGCGCCTAAACTCTAGGTGTGGATTACTCGGGATTCTGCTGCCCGGTCACCCTAACCATGGGCAGACCACATATAACCCAAGACTGGTACCACCTCGTTTGGCGGACAACTGCAACGGCAATGACGCCTACGCGAAAATCTACGACTGGGTCCAAAACCCCGAGACCATCCGAAACTGGATCCATACCGCGTTCGAGAGAAGGAGCGGTACGCCTCCCAACAATAGCCGCCAGCAGTTCCGTTACAACCGAAGCGGCAATTGCAATGTTGGATGGTCCTCATGACGACCCAAACCAAGACATCCGAATATAAGAGGCACGAGTTCAAGGTAGATTGACGGCAGGAAGGAAGCTAATGCGGCCCATTGGGCGCCGGTTAAATTTCCAGGATACGATCGTCGATTCACACCTCCAAGAACGTCGTCAATTCTGCGCTCAACCCAGGTCGTGATTGCGCGGGCTTATCTTGCTTTCATGAGCCTCTTTATAGATGTTCTCACAAATCCACGATAGCCGATATGAAAGGGCTCATAAATATCCAAACATCACTCTTTCAAGATCTGGAGGAACCGATTGCCGCGCCTGATGGACACCAGGCGTCCCTTTCGACGTTACCTCCCACTCACCCCACGGTCGTCTATGACACATTTTGGCGTTTTGCCGCAGAGCGTCAAGAAGTCTTCTTTCGGAAGTTGGAAGGAGGCACTCCACCATGGACTGACGACCCAATCATGACCCGACATAAATTCACCAACGCCTACCGGGCGGCAGACCGAGTGAGTCAGTACCTCATTCGGAATGTCATCTACGACGGTGACCCATCGCCTCAAGAAGTCTTCTTCCGCACGATTCTCTTCAAGCTTTTTAACAAGATAGAGACTTGGGAAATTCTGAGATGCCGTTTGGGCACGATTAGCTATGCCAGTTACTCCTTCGCCCAATTTGACGACGTACTGTCCGAGGCGATTGCGTTCAAAACGCGCATCTATTCTGGAGCCTACATGATGCCCTCCGGAAAAAGCGCCTTCGGAAACCGGGAAAAGCACCGTAACCATCTCAGGCTGCTGGAGCGGATGATGGAAGACGAGGTGCCGCGCAGGATAGCCGGCGCCACCGACATGAAGCAGGCTTTTGAAATCCTCCGATCGTATCCGACCATCGGTGACTTCCTAGGCTACCAATTCGTGACCGACCTGAACTACAGCGAGATTTGTGACTTCAGCGAGATGGAGTTTGTGGCACCGGGGCCCGGAGCGCGGGACGGTATCCACAAGTGTTTCAGCGATTTGGGTGGCCTCAACGAATCCGAAGTCATCAGACTCGTCACGGACTGTCAGGAGCAGGAATTCCGCCGGTTGGGGTTGCAATTTCGTTCATTATGGGGAAGGCCCCTCCAGCTTATCGACTGTCAGAACCTCTTCTGCGAAGTGTCCAAATACGCCCGGGTGATGCACCCTACAATCAGGGGAGTGAACGACCGGTCCCGTATCAAGCAGATCTACCGGCCGTCGGCCAAGCCAATGGAATATTGGTTTCCGCCCAAGTGGGGCATCAACCATCTGTTGCCCCAACCAAAGCAATCTGGCACCGAACCCAGCCAGCCCTCGAATCCCGAAAGGAGACTGGTATTGTGATTCTGAGCGGCGAGGCAATCCGAAATCATCTAAACGATGGGCGGATTTTCAGGCATGGGAGTTGGGTTAAAGATTCGATAAAGGAAGCCTCCTATGCGCTCAGGATTGCCGACGACGGCTTGTTGATCAACGGCGATTTCTACGATCCTGGGGTGCATTTCACAGAGACTTACATAGAGATTGAGCCGGGCAAGATAGCGATTCTTTCAACCAAGGAACACCTGAATATGCCGGATAATTTGATGGGAAAAATCGGGATACGATTTGACCAAGCCGCTCAAGGGTTGACTAGTTTGATAGGGATCCAAGTGGATCCGCTTTTCGGCAGTGATAAGGACAATGAACGGTTGTTCATCAGAGTGGCCAATCTCGGCAATGAGTCATTAAAACTCTTGCCTGGAGCCGAAGTATTCACTTTTGAGGTCCACGAAGTAACTGGAAATGTTCGGGCGCCTTCGCCTGGCAAAGAATCCACGTGGCTACGTCTGAAGCGGCACCTGGGCAATCAAAGCAATGCGAGTTGGACCTATGTTACCCAGGTCGACCAAGACCTCACGGAGCAGACCGAGCATATCCGGGAACATCTGCAGCCGTTGGTTTTGTTTGGCGTCTTCTTGGTTGCCGTAACGATTCTGGGCGTGTCAATATCGGTGATCCTGAATTTACGCGAGACGTCCCCAGGCCAGGTTCCGAACTGGATGACCAATTGGGGTTGGATCCTGCTGCTAAGCACACTGTCATTAGCGACAGCCGCCACTGCTTGGGTTGGTCTCGCTGCCGGAATTCGTATCTTATGGCCATATCGACTCAACCGACCCCGACCAAGAAAGCGGCAACGTTGGAAGTTCTGGCAAAACCGTGGACCACAAACCCAGCGAAGTGACCCTTTGTATCGCTAAGCGCTGCGGCCGGTTACTCTCTGTCAATGGCGGGTTGTGTCACTTAATCCTGAGAAACTCAACCCACCAACTCGACTGTGCCTTTCTCTAGGTCGGCCATGAGATGGCCTTTTCCTTTGGCCCTAACTTGACGCCAGATGCGGAAGCCCGTCATTATCGCGCGCTCCCAATCGCCTTCGGTGCGGCTGCTGACTTCCAGGTGAGCGGTCATGTCCTTGATGGTGCGCAGTAGTTCATAGTTGACGCTCTCCGCCCCGTCCAGGAAGTTACGGCGTTCGGCGTAACTGAACACCATCGCGGCAATCCCTTCTTCTATGACAATTGCCCTGCCGCCGTCCTCTACTTCATCAATCCGGGGATCGCTTTTACGCTTGCAGCGCAACAAAGCCCTCAGCGTGGGAGACCATCCAAGGACGCTGGCGTAGGACAGGTGGAAGATATCGTGGAAGCGGTAGCCATCGTCCTCGTAGCGGTTATCCCTAAGCGGGTCTCCGAATTTCTTGCCGTTTATGAGTGTGACGATTTTACCGGGCCCCCCCGAGTCGATCGAGACGTGCATCTGTCTCGGGAATTGTTCCTCAGGAGGGAATCCTTCGTCGAATCGGCTTGGCCGCACGAGACTGCGGGTGTCGGGATGCCAACGCCTTTGGGTCTTTTCGATGTTGTAGGTGGCAACTTCTTCCAAGGTCAAGCCATGTTTGGTAGCCACGTTGGACAGGTACCAAAGAAGGTCGCCGAGCTCTTCCCTGACCCGGTCTGGAAACAGCTTGTAGGAATCGCCGTCCCTGATCCATTTCTTGTGCTCGCCGAGTAGCTCGCCCACTTCGCCTGCAAGACCTAGCAGGGGTACCAAGATACTTCGGGGGTCGGCCTCAAAACTCTCCGTTTCGGGTTGCTGGTCAGTCTGATTGGCGAGGCGTTGGTATTCATTAAGCTCCATATGAAGTGGACTCCCTTCCCATCGTGCCAGTCGCGCAGTTTCCGATGTCCAGCTGATGTGAAAAGCTATGGTCACCTCTGTAATTTTAGCAGTGAGTTCAATGGAATTTCAGAATGGTCCGGGTTTGGTTTGTCCTCAATGCGGGCGTACAGTCCGCTTCGGGTATGGCCTCGATGATGTTCCGCAGGCTCCGGTGTTGTCGGACGGTGATGGAGAAATGGTCAACGGATCATCGCCGGGTCCCGCCCCAGCGGCCCAGGCTCCAGCCAGCAACTCCTGGCGCACCCGATCCAACTGGCACACGTGGCCCCAACTGAAACTCCTCAGGAAGGTCCCCAGCGTGGACGGCACTTTCACCATGCAGCCCAGCGCACTATCGGTACTGCCGGTACGCAGCGCGGCGGCGGCGGCGATGTAGTCGCCACCGGCCAGCGCCAGACGCCACCAGGGTCAGTAGCTTGTCCCCCGCGTTCGCCCGACCCGGCGCATCTCCCAGGTCAACGAAGTGGTCCACCAGCTCGCCCCAGTCCCAGCTACCAGACTGACGCACGCATTGCCTCAATAAAAACGTTACTTTCAGGAAGTAATTGCCGCAAATAGAATGCTACCGAAAAATCGGGAGGCGTTCGTGTGGCAGGAGGCATGAGCAGAATGGCGAAACAAGAGCTGCTGGCATCGATCCGGGACCGTTATCGGGAGTCGTCTCGCAAGGACAAGAGCAAGATCCTGGACGAGTTCATCGCCGTAACCGGCCACCACCGCAAGCATGGCATCAGGCTGTTGGCCCGGTCCTCGGAGGGCAGCGACGGGACCAGTGCAGTCAAAGGGCGGCGGATCTACGACGACGCGGTCCGCGATGTGGTAGTCCTGATCTGGGAAGCCTCGGACCGCATCTGCGGGAAGCGTCTGAAAGCTGCGATGCCGCACCCGGTGGAATCCATGGAGCGCCACGGCTATCTAGATCTGCACCCAGAGGTGAAAACACGGGTGCTATCAGCCAGCGCCGCCACCCTGGACCGGTTGCTGAAACCGGTGAAATCCACGGTAATCGGTCGCCGCAAACGCCGGCGGCGGTTATCACCTGGTCGCAACATTCCGGTGCGCACCTTTGCCGACTGGAACCGGCCGCCGCCGGGTTTCCTGGAGGCCGGGTTTCCTGGAGATTGATCTGGTGGCGCATTGTGGCGACAGCATGTGGGGATCCTTCATCTACAGTCTGGTGGTCACCGACGTCTGCACCGGCTGGACCGAGGCGGTGCCCCTGCTGGCCAGAGAGCAAAACCTGGTGGTGGCGGGACTGGAAGCCATCGCCAAACAATTGCCCTTTCCCGTGCTCGGCATCGACTCCGACAACGACAGCGTGTTCATCAACGATACCCTCACCGGGTACTGCGCCGACCGGGGCATCGAGTTCACCCGTTCCCGGGCGTACCGCAAGAACGATCAAGCGTGGGTGGAGCAAAAGAACGGAGCGGTGATCTCGCGTTTCCTGGATCATGAGCGTTACTCGGGCCAGGTGGCGGGACAGACCATAGCCCATATGCACGGCGCCGTGTGGCTGTACGTGAACTACTTCCAGCCATCATTCAAGCTGATGGAGAAGACGCGCAACGGGTCGGCCGTGATCAAACGCTACAGCCCGCCGGCCACGCCCTGCGACCGGGTGATCCGACACGAGGCGGTCGGCGCCGAGGCGAGAGCAGCCCTCGCCGAACGCAGAGCCACCTCGGATCCGGTGGCATTGTTGCGCACCATCCGGGAAGCCCAATCGTCGTTGGCGGCTATCGTGTCCCCTGAACTCAGGCCCACTCCTCGGGGTGAGAGCCTGGAACGGTTCCTCGCCAAGCTGCCCGATCGATGGCGTGCGGAGCAGGAACCGACCGGTCGGGAGCCCAGGGTGAAACCACCGCGCCACTGGCGAACACGGAAGGACCCTTTCGAGGGTGTGTGGTGCGACGTATTGGAGTGGTTGCAGGAAGACCCCGATGCCAGTGCGATGGCGCTGCTGGGCCGGCTGCAGGCAGATCACCCGGACCGATTCAGCCGGGCCAACCTGCGCACGTTGCAGCGACGGGTGCAGCAGTGGCGAGGCATCATGGCAGACAAGCTGGTCTACGCCACGTCCAAATCTCCGCCGCCCGAACTCAGTGGACTGCCGGAAATGGCGCTGTCAACGGGCGATCCAAAGTGCTGAGTTTTCGGTAACATTCTCCGGTGAGGCAACAGGGCCAGCTGGACGCCAAGGGTATGATTAACCGGCAACCCACAAACTCATACTGATCACATTCGCCAGGTGCTCATTGTCGAACAAAGTCCGCGATACTTCGCATCCGGTGGCTAGGCCGGGGTAAAATAGATTCACGTTACCGGTCAATCAGAGGTCATGCCATGGCGCCCAAAGAAAAGAATATCTTCGTTAGTCACATCCACGAAAACGACCATAAATTGGGAGACCTGATGGGCCTTCTACGCAGAAAGGGAATGCAACCGAGGAACTATTCCATCACCTCGGACAAGCCCAACAACGTGCGTAGCGAGCGAAGCATCAAACGCCTGCTCAAACGCCACATCGAACCGTCCTCGACTTTGGTTGTCTACATCACACGGGACACCCGAACGAGCAAGTGGGTCAATTGGGAGATCGAAACCGCGGCCAAGATGGGCAAACGCATTGTGGGCGTTTGGGCGCACGGCGATGCCGGGTGCCCCATACCCTCGGCATTAGACAAATTTCACCATGCAATCGTCGGATGGAACGGCGGGAACATCGTGCGGGCGATTAACGGCCAACTGGATAATTCCTACGATCCCACGGGCAAACCATCACCCCCTAGGCCGAAAACCCCCTACAGGAGGTGCTGATGGTGACAACAGCACAACCCGATTTCTTTATGTACACCGTCAAGTATGACGATGGCTTCGCTCCGAACCCATTCCATGGCGTCTGTTCATTGGCAACATGCAAGCCCGATATACGGAAAGCCGCAAAATTGGGAAACGTAATCATAGGTAAAGCTCCAGCTCCCAACGGCCGCCGATTGGTGTTCGTAATGGAAGTCGACGAAGTTTTGACGTATGACGAATACTGGCGTGACCCTCGCTACCAGTGCAAAAAACCAAGGATAAACGGGAGTTTGATGCTCGCTTGTGGCGACAACATATACCATCGGCCGACGCCCGATGGGAAATGGAGTCAGGCCCATTCTTACCACAGCAAACGAGATGGAACCGAAGAACCGGAACACATCAAGCACGACACTGATAGGACCCAACGAGTTCTACTATCGCGCGACTTCAAGTACTTCGGGGGCAATGGACCGGTTCTTCCGGAATTGCGCGACCAAACGATAACTGAACCTGTCAGAAATATGCGCCGGCATTTCTCGGAACGAGACTATACGACTCTCACGAGATGGCTTGGGGCCCTGAAAGGTTGGGGCTTGTTGTATGAACCATCCGATTGGCGGAAGCTACAGCTCCGGGCGTAGCTGGCTACTACAGCAATTCCCGTTGGAAAACGGGGGCGTCTTGTCACGACTCAGCTCCAGTCTTCAAGTCACGAGTGACCCATAATGGCCTCATGGATCTTCCTACCCAGTGACCGCCAACGTGAACTCTGTAGCGTCACAGACGACGAAGACCGCGTAGTAACATAGGGAGCCATTGGTCAATGTATGGCGTCTGGGCTAGTATCCGGTTCTCTTCTGCCGATAGGCGGTTATTCAAGCTTTCCGGACCATAATCGTCAAACTCCGGAAGTCCTTGCCACCGTGGACGCGAGCCCGCTAAAGTGTCGGCGAGCCCAAGGGTCTCTGCGATGTCTCGAGTACAGCCGCCGAAACCGCCCAGCAAGAACACGGGTTGTCCCGACTGCAGGGACAGCAACGCCTCTTCCGCAACTCCGGGCATCCGCCCTTTGTAATTCTCAATCCGGCCACCCAGGAGGATGCGGGCATCTATCGCGTCTTGCATAGTCCTCCTCATGGCGGTCAGACCTTCTGCCCATGTTGCCTCATCTGGCTCGCTGGTTGGAATCTCCCTTCGGCGTTCCATCGTCATGAGGTCGCCTTCCATGTCGAGGAATTTGAGATCTGCCACGTTGTCAACCTCTCCGGCCAGTAAGTCCAAATTATCGTTGGTCATCCGGATATGGACAGGCCATGCGAAGTAGTTGGCAACCCTCCGCAGCTGCTCGACTAAGTCGTCCGCCAACTCTCGGTCGTCGTGACTATGGGAGATGAACACGCTGGGCTTAGTGTACCGACTAGCCAGCTCAAACAGTGTCCAAGTAAAGCCGTTTTCGCGCAAGTCGCCTCCGTAGGCCAGATCGTCGCCAGATGCCAGCAGATAGGTGGCCACCTCCGTCATCGCGTCTCGCAAATGGCCATTGCCCAACCCTAGCGCCTTCATGTCGGAGCTGTCGGAAATGGAGATGCCAATAGTCTTGGGTTTGCGGTTTTCCTGAGTAGTCATTTCTTCACCCCCGCCAGCCATTCTGTCAGGCTGTATACGTGGATATCCGGAGAGACGTCGGCGAACAACTGCTTTTCATGTGCGCTTATTGGAGGCCCAGGATATACGATATCGCGCCTTGTTCCGGAAGACGCTGGTGATATGGAGGTCAGGGAAATTAGCTCCGGCGCACGAGCGAAAAACGTAGTCTGCGGGAAGGCATTACGGAAGCTTTCCACTCGACATTGCCAAAGATAGTCCTTGAACACCTCATCTAGCAGGTGTCCGGCGACATAATCAAGCCGGTCCACGGTTTGAGGATTCATCCGAACCCAGGGCACGTTCCCCAGGTATGGGAATGAGGATGGATCGGTGTCTTGAAGGCAATCCACCACCAGCATGGGAACGTGCCGGCGTTTAGCTATGATGACCTCGCGACGGCACCACTCGCTCGAAGAATAGGAATCGGTATAAATTGCCAGCATGATGCTGCGGCTCACTTCGTGATCAAGCACCAAGTCGAAAGGAGCCCCTGCCGGTATGTTGTGGATGTCCAAAAAAGGAGCCAAGTTAGAGTTGTCGTTCAGCCATGTCCATAACGCACCGGCCACTACTTCTCCTCGACCACCGTGTTTGGAATGATTTAGGAAGACCCGTACGTTCGTCAGGTAATCATCAAGGGCATGCTGATCAACTCTGGGATGGCGCAGTTGGGCCAAGTGATGTCTCAGCATCCTGATGAACGTGTCCGTAAGCTCCCTGACCAACTGTGGACCTTTCTCGTCATCGGGCCCGGCCCAATCATGCCAGCGTAGTGCCTGCTCCACAAGCCCGATATCAAGGACACCATCTTCCATGGCCACCGGGATAACGCGGGTGCCGAAGGCAGTTCGCCCAGCTTGTTCCGTGAGATCGCGTACATACTGAGACCATGCCGGGTCCCCGACCAACGTGTTGTCGAGGAGCACGACCACCGCGGTAGTGCCGGACCCGACCCAGTCTATTGGCAAAGGTTCCTGAGACCCGGGCCCAGCAGCATTGCGGAACATGACCCGCAAACTGTCACCACCAGACACGTACCTAAAGCGGTGAGAGCCGAAGTGATCGAGTAGCATATTGCCGACGTTATCACCCTGGGTGAAGTCGGGATGCCATACGACGTACAACGCGAGCGGTGGGACTGGATCGACGTTGATGTCCTGCATAAGGCAATTTCTTCTCAACAACCGTGCCTTCGTCTTATTGACAAAGGACCTAATACAGCCATAGAGCTCGGATAAGAGATTGGACGTTTGCATTGGCATGGATCAAGGATCGGGCTGGTTCCTTTCCATTAGTTTACTGCAATGAGCATTTTACAAGTACCGCAGCGCCGACCCTGCGGACTCGCCGCGGGTGTAGCGGCCGACCATACCGCCGCCTTGTTTCCAGCGGCCCTGGCGCTCGATCTCGTGGGTGGGGGCGCCGTTCTGGGCCATGCGCCTTGCCATGCCGACGCGCCCGCTGTGTCCGCTGAAGAACTCCCAGTTCTCCAACCCAGCGGCCCGGGCGATGGCCTTCACCCGCCGGGCGATCTGGGACTCCGACAGCCCGAACACCTTCACCTCGCCGCCGACCCCCGCTGGCCTGATGGCTTCTAGGGCTTTCATTGCTATGGGCGTGATGGCCACCACCGCGCCCTGGGCCTCAGCGTCGGTCTTGGAGCGGATCACCGTGATGCGGCCGGAGCCGTCCTCCCAGCGCTGCACGTCGCCCCAGGTGAGAGACGAAGCCTCGGAGCGCCGCAATCCCGCGTCAGACAGCACGGCCACCAGGGCGAGGTCGAACTTCCCGCGATCCGCGGCCTGCTTGGGCGTCTCGAACCCGCGGCCGCGCCGGCGCGGCTGGACGGCGGTGAGCCGGATGACGGCCAGCACGTCGGCGGTGAGGGCGCCGGACTGACGCTGGGGTTTGGCGAGTCTCCGTCCCCATCCCTTCAGGGAGGCGCGCACGCCCGGGTCCCGGCAGGGCGATTCCAGCTTCGCCCACTCGTGGGCCTTCGATATGGCGCTGGTGGCCAGACGCAGGGTGGCGATGGATGCGCCGGAGCCCGCCCGGGCGGCCAGGTAGCGCGCCACGGTGAGGGGCTCGGCGGGCAGAGAGACCAGCCCCACCTCGTCGCACCAGCCGGTGAAGATCCGCCACTGGGTCGTGTAGGTCCGGCGGGTGTTGTCGGCGAGGACCGACTCCAGAGACGAAGCCACACCCCGGTCCGCGGCCCGCAGCGCCGGCGCTGGCGGAGTCTGCTGGGGAACTATCTGCGAATGGCTGGCGGCGGTGGTCATGACGGCTCCGTTGCAATGAGAAGGCGAAACGCGTTATCGGCGCGGGGCGATGCGGTTCATGATCCATGGGCAGGATTTTCACGGGCGGCGGCCAGGTCGTACCCGCTGAGCTGGCGGATGCGTTCCCACAGGGCACACCGGTCGATTTCCAGATCACGCCACATGGCGGGCGCATCCGCGATGGGATCGGTCACCACCACCTCGCAGCCGCACTCGGAGTATTGGTCAATCTGGGCAAGGTCGCTTCGGAAGGCGTGGCTCCAGCCGGCGTCGTGCCGGGCGATTGCCGCGGCCATCTCCGCCACCGAGTCCCGTGGGTAGATCACGCCCAGGATGGAGAGCAGCGCCGCGCCTGAGTTCCACAGCAGCCCGTGAGCGTTTCGCCCGGGCAGGGCGTTCAGAGCCAGGCTGCGACGAGGTTGATCGAGCCAGGTCCCGCGCAGATGGCCCACATCCAGGGCGTCCGAGGATGCCCTGCGCAGCCTTTCCAGGGTAACCAGCTCCCACTCGTTGGAGACGTCGCCGTCGTGGCGGTAGCTGTCCTCGGCGCCGGGATCCCTGGTGAAGATGAACCCTTCTCGGGCCGCCCGGGCGATGACGTGGTTCAGGGTGCGGCGGCCGGCGTGGTAATGCTGCGGGGTCTCGACCATCAGCCCGTCCGCCACGCCGTGATGGGGGCTGTCGTACTCGACGTGGCCCGGGTAGTGGAACTCCCTGAGCTCGGCCAGAACCCGTCCGAGGACCTTCCTGCGGTCATCCTCGTCGTCGGCAGCGGGATGGATGATGATCATGTCGAGATCGGACTGCTCGTCCCAGCCGCCGGCGGCCCGGGAGCCGAAGAGGATGACGGCCTGGGCGTCGGTGTTCGCCGCCAGGTCCCGGCAGAGATCGATTGCGGCCGGATCCGGACCCGGGTGGACCAAGGCCGGCATCTGTTCGCCGATGCGGTGTCGTCTCACCGGCGGCATGGGGTCTTCTCCGGCCGGCCGGAGCGCCGGCGGGCGGGCTGCAGGTGGTTGTCAACAGTGATCATGGGCGGGTCTCCGGCGGTGGGTTTTTAGAGGCGGTCTGGGCGACTAAAAGATGCGCGATAACTCTGATTATCGCGCAGCGAACGGGCGTGCGCAAGAGGCTGTTTTAATGCCTTTTTACCGCCCTCAGCGAGGCCGGAAAACCGCCGCCGCCCACCGCCTGGCCACGGTTCCCGCAGCGGGAAGGCCAATTGGTTCCTGCGACCCTGCCTATAGGCCCCCCGTCTCCACGGGCGATCAATCCATAGGTATCCATTCCAATGATATCCATACCTATCCATTGGAATGGACGGCGTCATGGAATGCATTAGTATCCAATGCATTGAAGTCCATTGCATACCAATGCAATTCATCCCCGACCCCGACGTCCTCCCGACACCCGCCCGGGGAAAACGACAAACGAGACCGGGGGTGGTTTCACTACAATTCCGGTAAAGCCACGAATCACCCGGAGGTGAAAACCATGCCCAAGTGCGCTTTCTGCGGCGCAGAACTGGAACCGCCCGTGCGTGTGCCCCACACCGTCTACGTGAAGAAGCTCTACCGCGTCGCCGGCTAGGACTACTGCCGCCACCACATCATCAGGGCCGCCGTGGTCGCCGGCGTCATCACCGAGATCCGGGCCGGCGCCAGACCGGTGGTGACCGTGTCACCGGAGTAATCCCCGCGGCGGGGCAGGCGCGATTTCGTCGGGCGGGACCAAAGGGCTCACGTTAACGCCCTTCATTGGTGGGGCTCACGTCCATCACGCGGACGGCGATCCGACGCCTTTCCGAATCGGTCAGTTGCTCTTCCAGCCGCTGCTGCAGCTCGGCAGGGCCGGTGGGCCGCCGGCCCTGGGGGGGCGCTGGGATCTTCCCGTCGCCAAACCAGAACACGAGGTAGACACCGTGGCCGCCAGTCTCAGGGTCGATGGTGTATTGCGCGATCAGCTGGTCGTGGAGCGCGCTCCATAGCCTGGGGTCCCGGTCCCGCTTGATTCCCACCGGCACGTTGAATCCACCATAGGAAACACCGATGTCGGCCCGCCTGTCGTTGGCGTACTCAACCTCGGGCCGGGCGATGACCCCGATGGGAAGCACGCCGCGCAGATGGGAAAGCAGGGTATCCCGGCAGTCAGCCTCAATCCTCGGAGATTCCGGACGGCCGTAAGCGCCGCCGGTATTCCAGTACTGCTTCCAGACGTCGATGTCGCTAGTGCGGATCCTCTCGGCGAGCCTCTCCAGGGAATGGACCAACAGAGCAGCCAGATCCACAGCATTGGCCGGAGCTTTGTTGCTGAGAGTCTCTCGAACCTGATCGACGGTCGGATGTTGGTATGAAGCATCCCGGTGGATAACCCGCTGTTGGGCTCGGACCCGTTCCAGCATAGCGCGCCACTTAGACAGCGCGTCATCGTCGACCAGGGCGTCCAGCGCCTGCGCTGCGTCGTCGCTGCTTAGGGACGCCAACCGACGTATCAGCCGGTCGACCTGCTCCGAGGCGCGCATCTCGGGGGTTACCCGAACGGCGGACTCGACGGGATCGAAGGTTCGGCCCATGGGATCGAAGGTTCGGCCCATCAGATTGATGAGGCTCTGCAGGGTTCGTGAGTCCAGGCTCTCCACCAGGAAGGGCAGACTTTCGTCTGGAGAGAAAAAATCCGCCATCTTCCTGATCCGATCATCCTTACCCTCGACCAGACTTTCGAGGGGTTCGAGATAGATTCCCGGAGCCATGATGACTCCGGCCGCCAGCCAGTGAATTCGCTGGGCCAAGTTCAGGCTCCTACAGGAAAGCTTCTCTTCCAGCAACTCTTGCAGGGCCGTCCGGTCGGCGTGCTGCAGGGCAGCCCACAGCAGTTCGTCCAGCGTCTCGAGTTGGCGTAGGCTGCAACGGAGGGGAAATGATGCCAGGAGACGCGGAGTGGCGTATGTGGCGACTCGGCGGTGGCTCTTCTGGCGGACGAGTTGATACAGTTCGGGAACATACTCGTTGCCGCCGCGAATTGACGGGACTGCGCACTGCACCAGCACATCCGCCACGAGTTCGGGACGCAGGTCAAGCCATCTCAGATACCACCGGGGATCGGTGGTCCGGCCGGTGGGTGTGCAGTAGTAGAAGGCCAGAGCCTGCCGCATCCGGAGGGCGCTCAGCCCTTCCAGTTCATCCGGTTCTGCTCGGTCAACTTCGTCCATGCCGGCGAGGAACGCCGGACCCAGCGGATGGAAACGTGAGTCCACGAACAGCTGGATAATCTCCGCAACCTCCGGAATGTCCTGGCGCCCAACAGTGCCCCTGAGCCCGGCCTTCGCCGCTTCGACCAGGTCGGCACTCTGCAGAACACCCTCAAGCCCCCTTTCAGAAGCGATATTGGGCGCGGCAAACGGGAAATGGCCGAAGTACGCCATGCCGATTCCGAACAGCAACCGGGGGGAGGCCCGGTTCTCCCGCAAGGCGTCCGCGTTGTCTCGAACGAGGTCTATCCACCGTTGTCTCTCACGGTCAATTTGAGACCGGTTCGTATCGGCCGCGCGCGGCGGACTGGGGGCTGGGATGTTGGGCGGCGCCAACAACTCCGCCAATCGTTGTCGGAGGACCTCATGCTCGAGGGTACGTTCCTCCAACACTGCCTTGGACAATCCTTGCCCCCCGGTCGCGCGGTCGCAGTAGTGGACGGCCTGACGCAGCAGTTGATCCGCTATTTTGGGGTTCTCATCAAAGGCGGCAATAGCGGTATCCAAGCACCATAGTCCGAAGTCCGGTGGAGGATCGCTGCCATGCAGGCGGTGCCAGACCTCGCTGGCGCAGAGGTCGAATCCGCCGTCGTCCGGACAGCGGTTCAGGCCTTCCAGAAAAACTGCCTTCTGGACGTCGGAGCGACGCTCCAGCCAAACTCGGATTTCGGTCGCGGAGTCGTCCGTGAGCGAGGGAGGATCCCAGAACGGGTAGCAGGCTGCGTCCAGCCAATCGTAGAGACGAGCCGGGTTCTGTTCATCCCCCAACCTGTGAAGGGCTCTGGATAGGAGCCGTAGCGGGAGGTTTTCCAGGTGATAAACCCTGAAGGTCGCGCGCAGGTCAGGCATCAAACGGCCCAGACCATCTAGGAGCTCCGCGACATCTCCGTCCGACGATCGCTGTAGTAGCCGCCAATGCCAGAAGGCAAAATACGCTCCGATCAGGTCCACATTCCCCTTGTCAACGAGGTGCCCCCAGATCTGCGAGGGGAGTATCCCCCGAGGATACAGACGGGCCAACAGTTTGCCCAGCAGTTCGTTATCGGGATCTGCAATTTCTCCGCTCTCAATCTCGCCCAGTAGCTGCTTGAGTTGTTCTGTGCCGTCTGGCAACGCAGCAGAGATGTGGATGAGCGCGTTGAGTGCGGCGGCGGTAACCCTGGGCCATCGGCTATCGTCATGCACCGCCTGCAGCAACTCCGGGAAGAGACCGGTCAGCGGAGGTCCATCCTGCAGTACACGCAACAGGAACTCGGTAACCAACTGATGGTCCGTGTCACGGCGTTGATCTTGCAGGAATCCCCGGAGGGTGCATTCCATATCGGAGGACGCCAAGGCGCCGAATGCCGAGGCATGTACACCGTGGTCCGCCACCTCACGGTTCATGGCCAGCAGAAGCCTGCTCTTGTTCTCCACGGAAAACCCCTGGAGGTCGCCGTAAAGCCCCACACCGACCGGGTCGCTGTCAATCAGTTGCTCGCGAGCGTCCGGACAAAGAGCTGCCAGCCACGCGGACAGCCCTCTAAGCACGGTGACCACAACACCGTCGCCGGCCGTGATCATGGCCAGGATGCGGGCGACGGGCAGACCGCCGTCAACTAGCTGGGTGAGGTATCTGGCGCCCAGAAACTCCGCAATGTGACGGTGCGCCGGCACGAAACGTCCGCTACCGACGCTTGAGAACAGCCTTGTGGCCAGGACGCGTTGCTCTGTCAGGCTTGTCCCATCATCCGAGTGGTCGAGATGGATGTAGTCGGCGTCGGTCTCGTGGTAGTTGATGGAGCACCCTGCTGCTCCCGATATCAAAAGGTGAGCACAGAGCAGGCCCGCCATGTGTAACAGCTGCTCAGGGTGAGGCGGTGGGCCTGCGGCAACGTGTTCTTCGTTGAACTCGGTGGCCATCTGACGGCAGGCCATTTCAAAAGTCCGCAGCCGGCTCTCCGGCCAACCGTGGCCACCGCCCACAGCTTTGGCCAACAGGTCCAGGGTCAAGGGGTTGTTGAGCAGGCCGTCGACGCGGTTATCCTTCGCGTCGGCCACGAACTGGTGAGGGTCATCAACAGCGGGGTGGGCATTCAGCACTCGCTCAACGTCAGCATCGGTAAGGGGATCGAGCCGGGCTACCGCCACCCTGCCGTCCTGGACAACCGCCTCCAGCCTGCTCCGGTCGTTCTCTCCGAGCCAATCCGCCTCTCGGCATGAGATCCTGAACCTGGGGCATCCCAAAATCTCCAAACGGCTCCTGATGTTATCCAAGGCCTGACGGCGGTCCCCCGAACCGACGCGCATCTCGTCCAATCCGTCAATGAAGAGAACCGGGCCTTGCCACTCGGGATGGCTGTCCACATTGAGGGTGAGAAAATCCCGGGCGGAAACCAGCTTGGCCTGCGACCCAAGGGCTTTGGTCTCGGTCCTGAATGCGGTGCTCTTGCCCGACCCCGGGTCGCCGAGCAGGACGTAGGCCGGCTCCTGCCTCAGGGCTTCCAGAGGTCCGGAGGCCGGTTCACGACGCTGGCGCTCAGCTTCCGATAGCACTTCGGTCCAGGTCCGCTGGATGATGACGGTCATGACCCTTCGAACCAATGCTCGGCCGGCTCGCTCAGAAACTCGTTCAGAGGTATTCCGTCTGCCCCCACCACAAGCGAGCTGACGGGATGGTACTGCTTTTCGAACTCCGCCATACCAGAGGTGCTGCGGCGCTGTGGGCCGCTCTTCACCTCGACGGCGACGACGCGACGACCTCGTTGAAGCACGAAATCGACCTCATGCTGTTTGTTGCGCCAGTACCGAATGTCGATGTCGGAGGCTGCGGTGTTGCACAGGTGCGCGCCCACGGCGCTCTCGACCACCCTTCCCCAGAAGGTACGGTCGGCCCTGGCTTCGTCGAATGAGTACCCAGACCCGGCGGTCATCAGGGCGGTGTTCAACACGTTGAGCTTGGGGCTCGACCCCCGGCTGCGGTGCGCTTGATTGGAATGATTGGATAGGCCGGTGAGAAGGCCGGCGCTGGTCAGAAGATCCAAATACCGAGCCAGGGTGGTCGTATTGCCGGCGCCTTGGAGCTGCCCCAGCATCTTGTTGTATGACAGCACCTGGCCGGAGTAATCAGTCCCGAGCTCAAATAGCTGTTTCAACAGCGCCGGCTTGTCCACCCGGGTCATGGCCAGAATGTCTCGCTCGATGTTGGGCTGCACGAGGGACTGTTGCACATAATCGCGCCACCGCCCTTCATCCCGCAGCAAGGATGCGGCGCCAGGGTACCCACCGAAATACAGGTATTCGTCCAGATCGAGGCCGAATGCCTGATACATCTCGGGAAACGACCAGTGGGCCACTCGGATGGTTTCAAAGCGTCCGGCCAAGCTCTCGCTCAACCCTGTCTGGAGCAAGAGTGGCGCCGACCCCAGGATGACCACGTGGAGAGGATACTCTCGAGCCCGGTCGTCATCCCACAGACCTTTGACCGCTTCCGACCAGCCCGGCACCTTCTGGATCTCGTCCAAGACCAGTACGAAACTCGCGCCAGTCCGTTCGACCTGCAGTCTGGCCCTCTCCCAATTGAGGGCCAACTGCTCGGTGGTGGGCGTTTGGGTCGACTGAATAAACACGCGACCAATCAGTTCAGGGGCAAGGGGCAACCGTGAGAAGGCAGGATCATCGACCGACAGGTAAAGGTTATCCAGTTCAATCTGCTGAAGCGCCTGCCGCACCATGGTGGTCTTCCCGGTCTGGCGTGGACCGGACACCGCAATAATCCGGCTGGGAGGCTCGGCCAACCGATGGGCGATGACATCAACCTGGGCGCGTTGGAAGGGAGGCATACCCGTATTGTAGGCTATTGCGTATATTTACTCAACAGCATACAATTAACGCGGTCCAGCCGTCAGATGCTTCGGCTGGCGAGATCCGGATGGAGGCAAGGATATGACGGCTACCGCTGAGGATTTCGGCCAGGAGCCTATGGTCAGTTTTACCTCCCGCTGACGGACAGGAGGTCAAGCAATTTCGCCATTCAAGCACGGCTCAAGACCTGGTGGAGGCGACTTTTGCCAACGACAGGCGGCCATTCGTGCAGAAAATGTCCAGACCGGAGTCCGTGACAATCGACCTTAGCGCTGCTGCAGCCAATTTTCAAAGTATGTCCGCATACAACGCTTTTGTACAAGGGCAAGGGGCGAAGGCGGGTTCAGAATTCGCGGACCATGCAGGTTTGATGATCCGGAGGACCCTGACTCCGGAGCCGCTGACCCAGTTTGCGGAGGCGTCCGTCACCGGCCGTGCCCGGTACATCGGCGACATTACGATAGCCGAAGCAGTGGCGGCAGCGGAATAGCGGAGGCGTCGAATGCAGCGCATCAAGATTGCAGCGACTGTGGGAATCATCCTGGGCGTCGCCGCCATGGTTCTCTGGGCGTGGCTTCAATCCAAGATAACGCCGCTGGATACCATGGACATCTCATATCTCCACGTGTTTATCGCCGGCTTTGTCATCGGCACGCTGCTCGGTTTTGTGTGGCCGCGTTCTTGACGCGGCATAGCGCACTGGCTAGGTTGTAGCGCACCTGTGCCAACTCTAAATAAGATTAGGAGGCAATTCAGATGTCATCGCGTCCAGGCCTTGAAAGTGTCGAGTTCCCGGATAACCCCGAACCCAGATGCGCTTGCGTGCTGCTGCTGGACGTGTCCAGCTCGATGAGCGGAGCCCCAATTGACGCACTCAACGAAGGAATACGGTCATTCAAAAACAACGTCGGGGCCGACGATCTGGCGTCGTTGCGAGTCGAGGTCGCCATCGCAACCTTCAGCAGCGATGTTCAGATCGTGCAGGATTTCGTGACCGTGGACGATTTCGACCCGCCAACCCTGACCGCCTACGGCCAGACGCGCATGGGGGCCGGGATTAGCGAGGCGCTGGACATGGTCGAACGCCGCAAGCAGGATTACCGGAGCAACGGCATATCCTACTACCGGCCCTGGGTCTTCATGATTACCGACGGGGCGCCCACCGATGACGTAACCGGAGCCTCCGCCCGGCTCAAGCAGGACCATGTGGACAAGCGCGTAGCTTTCTTCAGCGTCGGCGTGAAAGGCGCGGATATGCAAAGACTGAAGGAAATCGGACCGGCGGACCGCGAGCCTTTGCTACTGGACGGTTTGCGGTTCAACGACCTGTTTGAATGGCTCTCTCAATCGATGAGCGCCGTTTCACGGTCGCAGACCGACGCCGAGCAAATTGCCTTGCCCGCCGTAGGGTGGGCGGTAGTGTGATGAGGGACGCTTTTCCGTGCGATGGCCCGCGCTGGCGGGTGATGGGAGCATCGGTCAAAGGCATTAGCCACGTCAGAGCCGGGCAGCCCTGCCAGGACGCGGTACGGTGGCGCACCATTCCAATTCCCGGATTGCCCCCGGACACTCTGATAGCCGCGGTTGCGGACGGAGCCGGGTCGGCCCGCCACAGTGGCGAGGGTTCGTTCCTGGCCGCCGATGCCGCCATAGACAGGGCCGCGGCAATGCTTCAGGACGACCCCTGCGGCATTACGTCACCGAGGTTGACACACATTCTCCACCAGGCGATGTACGCAGCCTACAGGCGGATTGTGGAAACTGCCGCCCAGCCAAATTACTGGCGTCCAATACGGGAATACGCAACTACACTGCTGTTGGTAATCTGGGCAAGGGGAACCCTGGCTGCGGCCCAGATAGGCGACGGCGCAGTGGTGGCCTCGAATGAATCGGGGGATTACATTCTATTTACGACCCCGCAGCGGGGTGAATACGCAAACGAAACCAGCTTTTTGACCGGGCGCAACGCGATGCAACAGCTGCAAATACGGACTGCCGCCTGGCCGAACGCCAAGCGTATAGCCATGTTCACCGACGGCCTCCAGAACCTGGCCCTGGAGCACACGGCCAACGCTCCGTTCCCCGGATTCTTCACTCCACTTTTCAACTGGCTCGAAGCTCAAACGGACGAACTGGATGCCTACGCCGGACTGCGCGCGTTCCTGAAATCCGACCGCGTAACGGCGCGTACCGGCGACGATACTACTCTGCTGCTGGCGTTGCGGGAGCAAGGGTGATGCCAACCTATTACAACCTCCGGGGAGAACCCATCTCGCTGGGCGACGTGCTCGGCTCCGGCGGCCAGGCCGACGTTTACGCCGTCGTCGGCAAGCCGGATACCGCGGCCAAAGTCTATAAAGATGGGAAAGCTCCCTTCAACATTGACCGCAAGCTCCGCCTGATGCTGGACGGTCCGCCCGATCAAGGCGCCGCCGGCCACCGGCACATCGCCTGGCCCAGCGACCTGCTGCTGAACGAACGTGGCCGTGTGGTCGGTTTTCTGATGCCCCGCGTGTCGTCGGGGGACAGCGGTAAAATAATCAACTTCTACCACCCCGCTCGCCGCCCTCCCGGGTTCAATTATCGTTACCTGATACAGACGGCGCACAACCTCGCCGTTGCGGTGGAATCTCTCCACCGGCAGGGCTACGTTATCGGAGACATTAACGAGTCGAACGTCTTCGTCAACGACCAGGCCCTGGTGACGCTGGTTGACGCCGACTCATTCCAGGTCAGCGACGTTGGGAGCAAAACAGTCTATCTCTGCCCCGTTGGCCGCCCGGAATACACGCCGCCCGAATTGCACGGCAGCGACTTTCGCCGCACTGTACGCACCTCCCACCATGACGGCTTCGGGCTGGCGGTCCTCATCTTTCAACTGCTGATGCAGGGCCGCCATCCCTATCACGCCAGGTATGCCGGCGACGAACCGGATGAGCCGCAGCCGGAACTCTCACTTCGCGTCGCCGCCGGCAACTTTCCCTACACCAAGCGCCCCGGACAGGCGCCCTATGTTCCGAATGAACTCTGCCGCCGCTTGTGGGATGCCCTTCATCCACAGCTGCGAGCTCGTTTTCTCAGTTGTTTTGACCAGCCCATTCGAGACTCCGTAGCGCGTCCCTCCGCGTCCAACTGGCGCGGCGCCCTTGACGCCGCCATCCATGACCTGACGCAGTGCGAAGGTAACGAGCAACACTGGTATTTCAAGCACAACGGAACCTGCACCTGGTGCGAACTGGCGCAGGAGCAGGGGACAGACCGGTTCCCGCCCTTTCGTTCGAGCAGCCACGACGCGCAATACTATTTAAATCGTGGCGACGACAAGCTTGAAAGGGACGACTACGATGGTGCCATCGCCGATTACAACCAAGCTATCTTGCTGAACCCCAACGACAGGTTGGTCTACTTCCATAGTGCTCGTGCCTACTACAACCGAGGCAGTGTCAGATGGGAAAAGGGTGATCGAGACGGGGCCATCGCCGACTACGACGAAGCCATCGCCCTGAGACCCAACTACGCGACGGCCTACTACAACCGAGGCCTTGCCAAAAGGTACAAGCGAGATTACGACGACGCCATCTCCGATTACGACCAGGCCATCGCCCTGGACCCCAACTACGCGGCAGCCTACAACAATCGAGGCGTTGCCAAAGAGTACAAGCGAGATTACGACGGCGCCATCTCCGATTACGACCAGGCCATCGCCCTGAGACCCAACTACGCGGCAGCCTACAACAATCGAGGCGTTGCCAAAGAGTACAAGCGAGATTACGACGGCGCCATCTCCGATTACGACCAGGCCATCGCCCTGAGACCCAACTACGCGACGGCCTACTACAACCGAGGCCTTGCCAAAAGGTACAAGCGAGATTACGACGGCGCCATCTCCGATTACGACCAGGCCATCGCCCTGGACCCCAACTACGCGACGGCCTACTACAACCGAGGCAATACCAAAAGGTACAAGCGAGATAACGACGGCGCCATCTCCGATTACGACCAAGCCATCGCCCTGGACCCCAACTACGCGGCAGCCTATCGTAGCCGAGGCCTTCTCAAAGAGTACAAGAGGGACGCTGACGGGGCTGTCGCGGATTACAGCCGGGCCGACGCTTTGCAGCGGAAATATAAGGGCGAATGATTATTCGCCCCTACAAGGATCGCCGCGTGTTACGGCGCTAGTTCGCCGTAATCGTCGCCGCCGCGGTGGTTGCGGCGTCCGCGACGGGCTGGTTGGTGCGTGGGGCCACCTCGAAGGGTGAGTAGATCTCCAGCTCCTTGCCCATCTCGAGGACGGCGGGGATGACTTCCTCGCCCATGAGCCGCAGGTTGCGCATCTGGTCCTCATGGGTCATGATGCCGTCGCCGTCCCAGAAGAAAACGCTACCGGGGCGCAGGTATTCCAGCACCTCGCGGATCTTGAAGATCACCGTCTTGGGTGTGCCCGTGATGATCGTGCTGTAGGCCACCGGGTCTTCGTAGGGCCGGCAGTTGCGGGTCGATTCCGGTAGGGGGCAGAATCGTACGCTAAGAGGAATGGCGTCGGTTGAGCGTGCGTTAGACGGTTGGTCTTGAAACGGAGAAGAGCTCGGCAAGGTCGCTGATGGGATACTCGCCGGTGGCGTGCATGCGGGAGAGTTCCCGCTGCTGACGGTCGGACAGTTTGGGCTGCTTGCCGCGCAATTTCCCCTTGGCGCGGGCGATGGCCATGTCCTCGCGGGTGCGCATCCGGATGAGATCGGCTTCGAACTCGGCGAAGGTAGCGAGGATATTGAAGACCATCTTGCCCATGGGATCGTCCGGGTCGTAGAGCGCCGGGCCCAAGGCAAGTCTCATGCCTCGTTCCTGAAGCTGGTCGGCGATGGCGCGGGCATCCGGAACGGACCTGG
>Ga0209544_1000616_pt1 | contig 46825 bp, 36 predicted proteins | sample MesohylPK_FD_187297 | JGI IMG/M metagenome (GOLD analysis project Ga0209544, IMG submission 187297) | Host-associated microbial community of the marine sponge Aplysina aerophoba from Gulf of Piran - sponge mesohyl, lysed by proteinase K... | ecosystem: Host-associated > Porifera > Sponge >... | reverse complement strand
ACCAGTTCCCTAAGGTTTAACCTACGCACTAGGCGGGCGTTCCTGCCGTGAAAATCACTCAAAATGAAAATCGCGAAAAATAGGGGGTGAGCAGATACCGCAACTCAAAGTAATTACTACGCCCGTTCAGGTTTAAAGATAGGAATTGCCCGGTCGGAAGCATGCGGCGGCCCCCGTACAGCCCTCGGTGCGAGGGTTCACGCAATTCCGAGGACGCTTGTGAGGGCGACGACAGGATTAAATCCTTGTTAGTCATTCCGATGATTTGCCGAAGAGCGATTCGTTGATTCCAAAATCCGAATTTCTTGCCGGTTTAAGCAGCATAGCCGAAAAGACGCGGCGGCGCGCAGACTCGCGTTGTCGGCGATCAAGCAAGATTTTTCGCAATTCTCTGTTGAATTTGCTAGCATTCGCGGGCGGATGCGAAGCGATTAGCGCTAGAGAGGAATTGGGAATCAGGACGATGTACGTGCGAACATCCCATTGGAAATGCAAAACCGAGTTTGAGGAGGAATCGATAAGGCTTTTCGAAAAACTCGTGTTCAAGACGATGGAAAGCGAGCCCGACTGCCTTGCGATGCAGCTTATGGGCGAAGGCCAGGATCGAATAGCGGTAACAGTGTTTTCTTCGGAAGATGCATACCGATCATGGAAGAAAAGAACCGGCGACATTAAGGGAATCACCGATGCATTCGCCCACATGTATTTGGATGGAGTACCGCCGCGTCCTTTCGACTACATGCTGCTAGCTTCGAAAATCTACGATAGGGACCGAAACGGCGGCCGGGATTTGTCTCTTGCTCAGGCATCGCAACGCTGACGGCCCCATCGGCGTCGGATTTTTTCTCGACGAACGATTTTCGGTTGTACCGTTCGTTTCGTTTGTCGAGGTACTGCGAATTGCCAACCGCGTCGCCGACCGGAAACTGTTCGAATGGACGGTCCTGTCGGAAGACGGTCGTTCGGTAAGGTCGAATAGCCAAATGGAATTCAAGGTCGACCGGGCTATCCGGGAATGCGAAAGCTTGTCGAATGTCGTACTGATCACGGGCAATGATCCAATTTCCGAAGTTTCCAGCGAATTGGCGAGCTGGCTGCGCCGGCAGAACCGAGACGGCAACGTTTTATTAGCCTTCGGATCGGCAAGCTTGATGCTCGCCGAACTAGGATTGCTCGAAGGCCGCCGCGCCACGATTCACTGGGAGTATTTGGACACTCTGCGCGAGCAGTATCCGAGAGTGGAGGCATGCAACACGCTGTTCGAAATCGACGGCAACCGAATTACCTGCGCAGGCGGATCTGCAGTCGTCGATTGCGGATTGCATCTGATACACCAGCATTTCGGCACGTCCATCGCCATGGCGGTCGCCGATCAATACATAATCGATCGCGTTCGGCACTCGACGCACCCTCAGCCTATCGGATTTCGGTACCCTCGGGTCGCGCATGCCAAGCTCGCCAAAGCGATCGAGATCATGGAAAGCAACCTCGAATACCCGATTCCGCTCAGTTCGCTGAATAGCATGATCGGGGTTTCCGGCAAGCAGATGCAGCGGCTGTTCAAATCCCATCTGCAAATTTCGCCGCGCGAGTTCTACATTCGCTCGCGACTGAATCTGGCGCGTCGACTGCTCGTTCAGTCTGACATGAGCATTTCCGAAGTTTCGCTTGCCTCCGGATTTGGTTCGCTAGCGCATTTTTCGCGCTCCTTTCGCGCCGAGTTCGAATTGCCTCCTACCAAGTACCGGCGGCAATGCCGCCTCGAAACCGGATCTGTATCGCATACGCATGTCCACAAAATCAGCGAGAACGACGGCTGAGAATGGCGGAACCCGGAACCTTTCGGCCTGCCGCAATGCATGCCTGATTCCGCGCAAAATTGTCGCTGCAAGGCAAATCGCCGGCATCCATGCGGTGGTATTCTGAATTTTGCCGGGAGCGAGCTCGGCCGCCATTTGGCTTGACCGCAATTGCCGCGAAGAGGAATCGCCGGATGTTTCGCTATTGGGAAGACACCGCCATATATCCAATTGATCCCGAACGCTTGGATCTCGCGCGCGAGTTTAGAAGCTGCATTCGCGGTCCGCATAGCGAGGACCTTCGGTTCTTGCTCCACCGCATGCGCGCCACGCAGATTCGCGGCAAGTACGCACTGGTCATAGTCAAACCGTTCAAAGAGTGGAGAATCGGCCGAATCACCGAAAGAAATCAACCGATCGAAGCCGTGGACGATCGGATCTTCGACAACTTGGACGAGGCTGAATGGGCGGTGTTTAAATTGCGCTGGAAAGATCTCACCGGCCAGGATCTGAACTTATGACAGAGAATCTCTCAAGCAAAATCCGCATGCTGGGCTACTGCGACGACTGGAGGGCCTCGCCGGGATCGACGCTGAATTTCAAGGTCAGTTGCGACGGAATAGAAAGCTACCGCGCCCGAATAGGCCGCGTTGTATGCGCTGATCTAGATCCAGCGGGACCTGGATTTCGGATTGACCCTGTGGACGACATCGGCGGCGGCCCGCTGCGAGGGCGGTTTCAGCCTGCTTATCCCGGCTCGTACGCGAGAATCGAAGATAGCGGAAAATTGCTCGGCATGCGCCGGTTTTCCGCCGCCGCTCTCGTTTGGCCGACATTGCCCGGCCAAGGTCGCCAAACGATTTTGAGCCGGTGGGACGACGCATCCGAATGCGGCTGGCGCCTGGAACTGAATGATGCCGGCGAGCTTTCTCTCCGAGTCGGCAAAAGTGAATGCGTCGCAAGCGGTTCGCCAATGATTCGCCGTCAGTGGCACGTCGTTTTCGCGTCGATCGACCTGGATAGCGGAGAATTCGAGGTTGCTCAGCGCCCATTGCGCGAAATTCCCGGAACCGTCGAAGCCTCCTTCGCCGCCGGAGAGCTGGACCGAAGCGCCTTGGCGCCGGATATGCCGATTCCGTTTTTGATTGCGGCTTGCGGCAGCAGGACTCTTGCGGGAGCGGAACGATTTTTCGAAGGCAAGATAGAACGACCTTCCGTTTTCGAAGGAGTTGTCAGCCTCGAAATCGCCGAGAAGTTTCTTCTTTCCGGAGGCCGTTTCATCGACAGCGGCGGCATTCGCGCATCCTGGGATTTCGCGCTTCAAATTGACTCGACGCGAATCGTGGATGTTTCCGGCAACGATATTCACGGTCGCGTCGTCAACATGCCGACGCGAGCCGTGACTGGGCACAACTGGAACTCGTCTTCGCTGGATTGGCGCAGCGCTCCGAATCAGTACGGAGCAATTCATTTTCACGCCGACGACATCTATGATTGCGAGTGGGAGACCGACTTTGCCTGGACCGTGCCCGCCGACGCTCGAAGCGGCTACTATGCCGCGCTATTGGAAGCGGACTCCGGAGACAGCGACTATATTCCATTTTTCGTGCGCCCGAATCCTGGCGAACGATCCGCCGATCTTGCCGTTATCGCCTGCACGGCAACTTATCTCGCGTATGCGAATACGCACGTAAAGGTCGACATGGTCGGCTCCGAAGTGATGTCGGAGTGCGTCAATCAACTTAGCCAATACGAACTCTATCTGCACGAGCATCGCGAATTGGGCCATTCAACCTACGATTATCATCGGGACGGAAGCGGGGTGTGCTACAGCAGCCGATTGCGCCCGGTTTTGACGATGAGGCCGGGTCCCTACACCTTCAACTATATCAACGATACGCATCTGCTGGCTTGGCTGGACCACATAGATCAGCCTTACGACGTAATCACGGACGAAGACATAGATTCGAGAGGCGTCGATGCGCTCTCGGGCTATCGAACGATCATTACGCTTTCGCATCCCGAGTACACGTCTACGAAAATGTGGGACGCCTTCGATACCTATCAGCGGAATGGCGGGCGGCACCTCTATTTGGGCGGAAACGGATTCTATTGGCGCGTCGCGTTCCATGACGAGTTCCCCGGCGTTATGGAATGCCGAAAGGGCAAGACGGGCGTGCGGGCCTGGGAAGGCGAGCCTGGAGAAGGCCACATGCAATTCAGCGGGGAGCCGGGCGGGCTTTGGCGCACTTGCGGGCGGCCGCCGCAAAGTCTTGTCGGCGTAGGCTATTCGTCGACGATGTTTGCCAGGTCGACCTACTTTAGGCGAACGGAGGCTAGCTATTCGCAGCGGTTCGCGTTCGCCTTCGAGGGCGTCGATCCGGACGAAGTGATCGGAGATTTCGGACGGAGGGGCGGCGGCGCCGCAGGTATAGAAATCGATAGGTGGGACCCCGACCTCGGCTCGCCGCCAAATAGCGTCGTCCTCGCCTCGTCGGAAAATGTCGGAATCGACGGCATATTGAGCTGCGAGGAATATACGATCGCGACGCGCGCGACGGACGGGCTTCAGCACGGCTTCGTACGAGCCGACATGGTTTTCTTCGAAACGCCGAATAGCGGCGCGGTGTTCTCGGTCGGATCGATAACATGGGTTACTTCATTGTCGCACAACGGATTTGAAAACAATGTGGCCCGCATCACGGAAAACGTCTTGAGGCACTTCCTCGCGACGCGCCCGTCAGGCGGAAGCGAGGGCTGAATCACGATGACTTCTCTTTATTTCCCGCTAGACGAGTATCGCCTTAGATGGTCGAGAGTCGAACAGGAGATGAAGCGCCGCGGAATCCAGGCCGCCGTTGTCTGGGGACGGACGAGCGCCTCCTTCGATCGCGCCGGCGACATAATTTATCTAACGAATTATTTTTCATGCACAACCGGGCAGGGCGGCGATATCTCCTCGCACAAGGCCCGAACATTCTGCGCCGCGATTCTCCAGCAGGGCGAAGTTCCCGAACTGCATGCGGACGATCCCGAATTGCGGCCGGAGCTCGTGTCGACGAATCGCGTCCGCAATCATCCCGACCCCGTTGAAAGCGTAATCGGCGCGCTGAGCGGAAGGGGCGTTTCGGGTCCGGTCGCCTTTGCGGGGTCCGACTTCTTCCCGGTCAAGCAGTGGCGGCGGCTGGTCGAGGCGAACCCGGATATCGAGTGGGAAATTCACGACGATTTGGTGCGAATCGTAAGATTCATCAAGACCGACCGGGAACTCGACTGCTTCCGCGAGGGCGCGGAAATCATAAACCCCGCGATGGACATTCTGATGAAGCGCCTCATTGAGGGCGACAGCGAAGCGGAGGCTGCCGGAAAGGCGATCGGCGAGCTAGTTCGCAGAGGCGGCACCTACCACAAGGTCGTCTGCGCCCACGGCGACACGATTCAATATACCTGCAGCGATCCCTTCACCGGCTATTCGACTGCGGCGCCAAGCCAGGGTGACATGGTCAGGGCGTTCATAATCGGACCGATCCTGCAAGGCTACTACTTCGACCCGGGACGAACGGCGGTCGTCGGCAACAGGCCAAGCTCTCCGCAGAGAGCATTGATTGAAGGCTGCGTTTCAATTGTCGACAATCTCTGCGATGCTATTCGCCCGGGACGAACATTTTTCGAAATCGGCAAACTCGGCGACCGACTCGTAGCGGAGCTCGGGTCGGATAGTGGCGGCGCTGCCGCCCAATACCCCTTCTACGGCCATCCGAACGGTCTTTATTTTGAGACGCCGCCCTACCTGAGCACGGTTCACGACCATCTTGACGCCGTAGTGGAAGCGAACACCGTTCTGGGAATCGAAGCATTCGTCGCGCACGATGGCGTAGGAACTGCGGGATTCGAACAGAATGTCATTGTCGGCGATAATGGCGTGGAACTTTTAACGACGACTCCGATGCTGCCATTTTGACGATCCGGCGAAGAACGGCCGCGATCCGCCGGGCCGACTTCGATCTGCGAATTCAAGGCCGTGCGGTCGTCCCTGCCGCAGATAGGCAGCGAGTTCTCGTCGACCAATCCTGGCGAGTGCAAAGAATTCGGTCGATGCCCGGGGTATCGCCGCCGCCGGGCGCAAAGGGCGCAAAGGGCGCAAAGACCGGCGAAGCCATTCGCGGATATTGATCCGCGCCGTTCCGCCCGCCGGAGGCCGGCGGGCAGCTTGGCATAAAAACTCCGCTCGAATGACCAGCCGTCATTCGAGACTGTATCCCGGATTGACGGGACGCTGACTACAGCATGCTGCGAATAGGTTCCTTAGGCGAAGGATCATAGCCGAGAATGTCATCGAACAATTCGGCGACTTTGCCTTCTTCCACCATTTGAGCCCTAGTCTCGTTTATGGCTCGGACGAGGTTGGGCTTCCCTTTCTTGACAGCCCATCCGAGCTGTGCGGGATCGATCAAGCCCGGAAGCGACCTCAGCGGCAGCTTCGATTTCGTGATGGCGTAGTTGGCGGCTATGCTCTCCAGAATTATGGCTTCGATATTGCCGTTCACCAAGTCCTGCATTCCGTCCACGTCGGCCTTGTAGGCTTTCAGGTCGCCTCCGAGCTGCTCGACGATAGGAATAAAGGTCGATGCCGCGATGGCTCCGATTTTCTCTCCGCTCAGCTGGTCGGGCGAGGAATACTCGGAGTCCTTATGAACTACGACGCGGGCGCCGGTTTCGATCCAGCCGTCGCAAAAGGTCACCGCCTTCTGGCGTTCCGCCGTGATTCCCATGGCATTGCCGACAATGTCGAAGTGATCGGCCTGGAGACCGACCAGCATCGATTCCCATTTAACGATTATCGGCTCGTACGCGAGGTCGAGGCGACTGCAAATCTCCCCCATTATTCGCATTTCAAGCCCGTCGAGCTCTCCGCTCGGCAAGCGCATGCTAAATGGCGGATAGGTTCCTTCCGTTGCCGATTTCAAGACTCCGGGAGTCAGCAGCTCCAGCTCGTCGCTGGCCCAGCCCGGCTTGGGAGCAAATACAGCCGTTGCCGCGGCGGCGCTCATTGCGCCGAGGAATTCGCGTTTCTTCATTTTGGTTCTCCTTTCTTCGGTTCATGGACTGGGACTAGATTTCCAAGGAATAATTCCTTTCGTACCAGGCCGCGAATTGGCTAAGAATCGTGTTCATGATTAAATAAATGAGGGCCGCGGCGATCAGAAAATCGAACGGCCTGAAAGTTTGGGCCAAGGCGAGCTGAGCGAACATTGTGACCTCGATAATCGTGATCGTAGACAGCAAAGAGGTGTTTTTTAGCGTGTTGATCGCTTCATTCGTCATGGCCGGAACGACTATTCGGATGACTTGCGGCAGGATAATTCGGCGCATCATCAGGGCCGGACTCATCCCCAAGGCCAAAGCCGATTCGGTTTGTCCGCGCGGTATCGCCGAGAATCCCGATCTGAATATTTCCGCTACATACGCTCCCGAACTAATCGCGAGGGCCACCACGCCGGCGACAAAGGGCGATATCCTTAGGCCGGTCGCGTGCGGAATGCCGAAGTAGATGATAAAAATCTGAATCAGGCTGGGCGTGCCCCGGACAAACCAAATGTAGAGTTCGGCAGGCCAGCGGAGCAATCTGCTTCGAGACGACTTTGCAAGCGTCGTGACCAAGCCGATCGCCCAGCTGATAACAATCGCGAGGAACGAAATTTCGATTGCAATGACGGCGGCATTGAAGAATCCGACAAGATACGGGGCGAACCAGGCGATGTAGTCGGAGATCGAATTAATCAAGCCTTGACCCTCATCTATGGTGCAGAACGCGATTTAAGAACTGCCGCGTGTGCGCACTCTCCGGATTGCCGAGGACATCGGAAGAGGCTCCGTATTCCTCTATCCGGCCATTATAAAGAAATGCCGTTCGATTGCTCACATGGCGCGCGAATCCCATCTCGTGGGTTACGACAATCATCGTCATTCCGCTTTCGGCCAGCCGGGACATGATATCGAGCACTTCCCCGACCAATTCCGGATCGAGCGCGGATGTAACTTCGTCGAAGAGCATAAGCATCGGCTCCATCGCCAGGGCGCGGGCAATCGCTACGCGCTGCTGCTGGCCGCCGGAGAGCCTGCGCGGATATTCCTGGAGCTTGTCCGGCAGACCGATCATGTTGAGCAGCTCGGCAGCGCGCTCGCGAGCAATTGTCGGCGAGATGCCCCGGACGCGAATTGGCGCCTCCGTTATGTTTTCCAAAACCGTCCTGTGAGGCCATAGATTGAAATTCTGGAAGACCATGCCTACCGAAGTTCTAAGCTTTGCGAGATCTCGGGCGGAACGCCATGCCGACCCGCTTGCGCTATATTGAATTTCTTCGCCTGCAAGATGGATTGTTCCTTCGTCCGGCACCTCCAATAGATTTATGCTTCGCAATAGAGTGCTCTTTCCGGAGCCGCTCGGCCCGATGACGGCTAGCACTTCGCTCTGCGCAACCGATAAATTGATGTTGTCGAGAACTATTGCGTCGCCGAATGACTTGCGCAAGCTTGTCAAGCGAAGCAGGTCGGCATCTTGCTCTTGCACATTCGAAGTTGCGACGCCCATGGCAAGTCACCCTACTGAAACCGAAAGGCTAGTGGCTCGACTTCGTTTGAAGTTGCAGCAAAGGGACATCAATTTGCGCTCAGCAGCATCCCGGACGATTCAGATTAACATTAAACGCCCTGAATCCCGGCAAGAGCGCCGAAATGACAGCGCATAGCCTCGCGGAACCAAATCGTCGCGAACAGAAAGCGCTCGCGGCCCGAGCACTTAGCTGAAGCAACTCGCGGCGCGGCGGCCGGCTAGGCGAAAGCGAACGAGCTTCCATGGCGCGAGCATCGACCGAAACAAATTATCGCTTCGCCTGTCGAACCAGAGCGGCGAACGAACTACGAATGCGGACCGGCGCAAGACGATTGCTTTCGAACTTGTCTCTATTCGCGGGAGCCAGCGCTGCAGGTCGTTCCCGCGAGTTCGCATCCTGACTGGGCGATTCGACGAAGATAAACTTCCGAACCGATTCCCTGCATGCAAGGGCCTCGCTTTCCTTCGCGGGCGCTCCGGTTGGAATTCGGAATTTGGACCAACCGTGAATCGGAAGCTTCCGAAGCTGCTCCAGCTTCAGCGAGCGCCCCGATTCCTATGGAAGGCATTCATGTCCAGTTGAATCAAAGCGCTGTCGCCTGTGAACAATTCACCGAGGCGGTATCGGATATTCATAAAGTCGCCTCGCGGCTAGGCGCCGGGAAATCCGAGGGCTCGCATTTGGCACTGCGACCAGGCGAGCGGTTCGGAAGGTCTTCCGGCATTCAAAGTCATAGGAGGTTTCCGAGCGAGGAAATTTCGGCGGAGAGCTGCGGGCGTAAATCTTCATCTCAAACTGGGAGAATTCTCGCATGAACCGTGTTTTGAAAATTGTAGCGGCTGTAGCGGGATCGATTGTCGTGACGATACCGGCAAGCGCGCAGGACTATCGCTGGGATATGCCGAACGAGTATGCCAAAGCGTCGGGCCACTACTATGACGAAATTTTCGCGCAAAAGCTTGGGGAGGCCACTGGCGGCGCGATCGACATCACCAACCACTATGGCGGGGCTCTCGGCTACAAGTCCAAGGATCATTGGAAGGTCGTCGAAGACGGCGCCGCGCAAATCGCCAGCACGTATACGGGCGTGTTTTCCGGCATCGATCCGATTTTCCTGCTTGTCTCGATGCCGTTCCTTGCCCGCAATATCGACGAGTCGCGCGCTCTCTACGAAGCGGCTCGCCCATGGTACGAAGCTGCATTCGAAAAGGGAAATCAAAAGCTCGTTCTCGCGGTTCCGTTTCCGCCGGTCGGAATATGGGCCAAGCAGCCTGTCACCAATCTCGAAGAACTAAGCCAGATCAAGATCCGCACATACGACAAGACCAGTACGGTCTCCCTGAACGAAGCCGGAGCCAACGCGGTCCAGCTTAGCTGGGCGGACATAATCCCGGCTCTGACCACCGGTACGATTGATGCGGTTTTGACGGCTGGGGAAGGCGGGGTCCTGTCGAGCTTTTACGAGCACATGGACCATTTCAATGCCATCAACTACGTGGCGGGAACCCAAATGTTCCATATCAACAAGGATGCCTTCGACAGCCTTTCGCCCGAATTTCAGGAGACATTGCTGCGGGTCGCCGACGAAATCGAAGACGAAGCGTGGGAAGCTATCAAGGAACGGGTCGACAACTCGTATGTCAAGATGGGCGAGCAAGGCGTTACGGTCGTGTCCGAAGACGACTTGGCCGAAGGATTCCTGGACTCTCTCCGGGAAGCCTCGAGCGTAGTATTCAACGAATGGCGCGACAAGATGCCGAATGGCGCCGCCGATGAAATCATGGATTCCTTCGAAGCCAGTCTGGCGGCTATGAATTGATTGCGTTTTGCATCGGGGAGGCGTCGGCCTCCCCGACCTAATGCGCCGGAAATCCCGATGGCAAACCGCATTGTTTCGATCTTGGACGGGTTCTCCCGGATTCTGTCGAATTTGGGAGCAGTCGGCGCCGGAATAATTTTGCTGGCGATGATTTTCCATATCCTAGCCGAAATCGTACTTCGCACCTTCTTTTCAAGTACGACCTACGTCCTTGAGGAAATGATAGGCTACGGCATTGCAACGATGTCGTTTCTTGGTCTGGGGTACGCCTTCAGAGAGGGGGCGTTGATCCGCATGAATCTCGTTCTGGTCAAGCTCGGGAACGCATTTGTCAGGCGGGCCGTCGAAATCGCGTGCGTCGTTGCAGCGGCGACGTTCACCGCGATCGCCGCATGGTACTTCTTTACGAATTCCGTACGGGATTACGTGCGGGGACATGTTAGCGAAACGCTGTCGGAAACGCCATTGTGGCTGCCGCCTTCGATAATGCTCGTCGGAATGGTCATCTTTCTTTTCCAGCTTGCGATATACCTGGTTAGAGTTGCCGCCGGTCAGGTATCGTTTGCAGAGGAAGACCGCGACGAGTTCCGAGCCGATGGAGTTGATTGAATGGCTCGACATGGGGCCTCTGGAAGTCGCGTTCGCGACGCTAGGGCTTTTAGCTCTTTATCTGGTGCTCGGAGTCTGGGTCTTCGCGGCCGTGGGACTGGTCGGGTTGACGACGCTTCATCTGCTGCTGGGATTCGATATCGATCGCATCGGCGCGATCATGCGCGGAACGATGTGGAGGTCGGCGAGCACTTGGGAGCTGTCGGCGGTGCCGATATTCGTCTTGATGGGCGAACTGATGTATCGAAGCGACATGTCCGAGCGGCTATTCCGAGGGCTGGCGCCTTGGGTCGCGCGGATTCCGGGCGGCCTGCTTCATACGAATATCGCCGGATGCACGATATTCGCGGCCGTTAGCGGCTCGACGACGGCTACGACTGCAACAGTCGGAAAGATCACGACAGGCGCGCTCGCCGAGCGAAATTACGACCAAAGCCTTTCAATCGGCTCCCTTGCCGGCGCCGGAAGCCTCGGCCTCATGATTCCGCCGTCCATCTCGTTCATAATTTACGGCGTGCTGTCGGAATCATCGATCGCGCGATTGTTCGCGGCCGGCGTGTTCCCCGGACTGTTAATCGCCGGTCTGTATTCGGGATACATTGCCTGCCGCGCCGTCTTGAACCCGGCTCTCGCGCCTAGGGAAGCCGATTCGTACACGATGGCCGACCGCCTGAAAGGCCTGGTGGATCTTCTGCCGGTGACAATGCTCGTATTCGTCGTTCTGGGAAGCCTCTATAGCGGCGTGGCAACGCCGTCGGAGGCGGCGGCCGTCGGATTTCTCGGCGCGTTCGTTCTGGTGCTGGCAACGGGGCAATTGACCCTCAAGCTATTCCTGGAATCTGTCGCCGGGACTATCAAGATCACGACGATGGGCATCAGCATTCTCGTCGCCGCGAATTTCATGTCGTCGGCAATGGCGTACCTCCATGTTCCGCAGGAGATCGCGAAGTTCATAGTCAGTCTCGGCTTGTCCAAATACTCGCTTATTCTGCTCGTGGCCGTATTCTATATCATCCTCGGACTTTTTCTCGACGGCTTGTCGATCATGGTCATGACGCTGCCGATCACGCTCCCGCTGATAGTCGTCGCGGGATTTGACCCGATTTGGTTCGGCGTCTTCATCGTTATCATGATCGAGCTCGGACTCGTGACGCCTCCAATCGGGTTCAACCTATTTGTGCTCCAAGTCATCACCGGCCGCCGCATGAGCTTCATTGCAAGAGCGGCTTTCCCATTTTTTCTTCTACTTTGCGTCGCGGCGGCTTTCATCACGGTGTTCCCGCAAACTGCGCTGTGGTTGCCGGACGCCATTTTCAACAGATAAAACGCGAAAGGAGATACCATGTTCGCTTCATTTACCGTACTGGCGCGCTACAACGCCTGGGCAAATCGCCGAATGCACAAGACCTGCGCGCGAATGACGATTCGAGGCCTAATGGAGGATCGCTCCGCATTCTGGTCGTCCATCTATCTCACTCTCGAGCATATCTATGCCGCCGACCGCCTTTATCGCGACCGCCTGGAAAAGCAGCCGATAAGTCTCGAATGGCCGATTGAACAGCTATTCGACGGAATCGACGAGCTTTCGAAAGCGCAGTTCGACCTCGACAACTGGTACATTGAATTCAACAAGACTCTCACGCAGGAGCAGCTCCAGGCCGATTGGCCATTCGAGAGCCTCGACGATGATCCGGTTTTCATCAACGAGACGCTTGGAACCTGCCTAAGCAATTTATATCAGCACCAGGTTCACCATCGCGGTCAGGTTCACAACATGCTGTCCCAGGCGGGCGTTTATCCTCCGCCCATGGACTACGTGCTATTCGCCATAGAAGACCGCGGCGATGAAATCCCGCACGATATAAGAAGCCGCTGGCGCGAATAGGGCGCTCGAATCCAAGAATTTCCCGATTGCGCGGCGTGCGCAATGCCTCGGGGGCTTCGCGTTCGCCGGTCCGGTAGGCGTAACGGCGAGGCCTGCCGCAGTTCCGAGATTCGCGTTTTTGCGCGCGTCGCTGCATCGGCCAGTACGCTACTCGGCTTGCCCGCATGCGATCGCGAGAATTCCGCACTCGCGATCGGCGTATATCGGAAAGTTGCTGCAGTGCCGGACGCTTGCCTCGAACGGCGAATTAAAACCGGCAATTCGTGGAGATCGAGCCTGTTCGAGTTTGGACGATGTTGCGACGGAACCTAAAAGGCGATGATCAACTCTTCGGATAAGATTATCGGCGAAGCCGTCGAATTAAATCACGGTACGGGCGGATGGTATCAAATCAGCGCCGCCGATTCGGATCATTTTGCTTGCGCCGAAGTGCGCCGGGCCGAGCGATCGACGCGAGCGGCGAAACCCGGCGGTTGCGCTCGTTTGCCGCCGAGATTCGGCAGGTCGGCGCAATAGGCCTTTCCGATCTCCGTTCGGCTAAAATTCGGAGCGAATATGCGAGATGAAGTCATCGTAATCGGAGCGGGTCAGGCGGGGCTTTGCGCAAGCTACTGCCTGACCGGAAAGGGAATTCAACACGCCGTACTTGAAGCGGGAGCCGTAGGCGAAACCTGGCGATCGCAGCGCTGGGATAGTTTTTGCCTGGTTACGCCGAATTGGACGGTCCAATTGCCTGGAATGACACTCCGCGGCGATCCCGACGGATTCTTGCGCTGTAGCGAATATATAGAATTTATCGAGCAGTTCGCCGACTCGTTTTCCGCGCCCGTCGAGCCCTCGACGAGGGTTCTCTCGGTGCGCCCGGGACGAACAGGCGCGCGCTTCGATCTCGAAACAACGCGCGGCCGGCGCCGCTGCAACGGCCTAATAGTTTGCTGCGGCATGTATCAGTCTATTCGCAGACCCGCCGCCGCTAGAAATTTGCCCGGCGACATCGAACAGATAGACGTAGATTCCTACAGAAATCCTGACATGCTTCAGAAAGGAGCGGTCCTTGTAGTGGGCAGCGGGCAATCGGGCACTCAAGTTGCGGAAGAGATTCACGGTTCCGGAAGGGACGTGTTTCTAAGCATCGGCAAGACTGGCAGGATTCCGCGACGATATCGCGGAAGGGACTTGAGCTGCTGGCAATTCGATATGGGCCATTTAAAACGGACCGTGGACCAATTGGACTCGCCGGCGGACCGGTTCCGCAGCGACCCGCACGTAAGCGGGCGACGCGGCGGGTATACGATAAGCCTTCACCAATTCGCGCGAGATGGGATTCAGCTTCTGGGAACGCTTGAAAGCGTTTCCGGCAATTCGATTCGCCTCGCGGACAATCTGGCGGCTAACATGCGTTCTGCCGACGAATATGCGGAGGCATTCTGTCGGTCCGTCGATGCCTATGTTCTAGAAAATTCAATACCTGCTCCTGCGCCGGATGATGAGAATTCGGATTTAGGCGGAGCCGCGGGAAGCTGCCCGAATTCGCCTCTCGAGATTGATTTACGCGCCGCCGGCATCAGGACAGTCGTATGGGCCACGGGGTTCGCCTTCGATTTCTCTTGGATCGACTTCCCGATCTTTGACGAATTCGGCTATCCCTATACCAAGCGAGGCGCAACCGAAGTCGAAGGACTCTACTTCCTCGGACTCAACTGGCTGCATACCCGCAAATCCGGCATCATACTCGGCGCCGCCTGCGACTCCCGCTTTGTTGTCGAACATCTGCTCGGACATGAGAAAGTTCTCGCCGCATGACCTTTGAATCCAGTCGCGAACTCGGGAACGGCGGAACCGCCCGAAAAAAATTCGAAGGCCGGGATCGGCCTTGGTGGTGGGAATGGGCGCCACGAGTCGAAGATGAAATCAAGGACATTCCCAAGAAAGCCGATGTCGCTATCGTCGGGTCGGGCTACGCGGGCCTATCCGCGGCGCTGGAATTGGCGCGGGCCGGACGCGATGTCGTAGTGCTCGAAGCGAATGTTCCGGGCTATGGCGCGTCCAGCCGCGCCGGCGGGATGATCGGCGCGGGACATGTCGTGCCGTTCGAAAAACTTGCGCGGCAATACGGAGATCGCCAGGCCGCGGCCATATTGCAAGAGGGCGTAAACGCATACGAATTTACAAGGAACCTTATAGAGTCCGAACCGATCGAATGCCACTTCAAGGCTGTCGGCCGCCTAAGGGCCGCTTGGCGAGCCGAGGATTTTGAAACCATCAAGCGCGATGTGGACAATGTAACCCGGTGGCTTGGCTACGATGCCGAGGTCGTTTCAAAAGCCGAACTCGCGAATGAAATCAAGACCGATCTATACGTCGGCGGCTGCTTGTATCGGGGGCATGGCGGCCTGCATTCGGCAATGTTTCAATCCGGGCTCATGGACCTTGCGGTGAAGGCGGGCGCCCGAATACGAGGAAGAGCCAGAGTCGTTGAATTGTCGCGGGAAGGATCCCGCCATCATGTCGCTACGGACAGGGGAACGATCGTTGCGCGAAACGTTATTGTCGCCACCAACGGCTATACCATTCCGGAACTGCGGGCGTTCGCAAAGCGGTTGATTCCGGTTCACGCCTATATGATCGCAACGGAGCAGCTAGGCGAAGAAGTCGTTAATTCGTTGATCCCCAATCACCGGATGATTGTGGAAACCAGGATGCGCCGCTGCTATTACCGGCCGTCGCCCGACCACAAGCGAATTCTATTCGGCGCTCGCGCGTCCCTGGGTCGCATCGACCTCGATAGGGCGGCCAATGTCCTTCGCAGCCTTTTGGTCGAGATTTTTCCCTCGCTAGCCGACGTTTCGGTTACGCATTGCTGGACCGGGCAGCTTGGATTCGCCAAGGATTTTCTTCCGCACATCGGGGAAGTGGACGGCGTGCACTACGCATTGGCCTGCAACGGCACGGGTGTCGCCATGCTGCCTTATGCGGGGCACAAGGCAGCGCTGAAGGTGCTAGGGTCGCCCGAAGGGCAGACGGCCTTCGATGCTCAGGAATTCAGGCGAATCCACCCGCTCTATACGGGCCGTCCGTGGTTTCGGCCGTTCATTTCCGGCTACTACCGGATGATCGATCGTCGCGAGGGCTCGAATTGACGCGTTCCGAACGCCGGCGGATGCTCTGAATTCATGGCTTGGACAGTCGGCGCCGATGTGGGGGGAACCTTCACGGACTTCTATGCCGTCAACGAAATCGACGGCAGATTCGCGGTTCACAAAACGCTTTCCACTCCGAGCAACCCGGCGCGCGCGATTACGCTGGGTCTCGAGGAGATGTGCCGGCGAAACGGTATCGACGTGAAGGACATCGAACGGTTTTCGCACGGCACGACGGTAGGAACCAATATACTGATTCAGCGCAAAGGCGCCCGAGTCGCTGTGATCACGACCGAGGGATTCCGGGATCTTCTAGAAATCGGCCGTCAAACCCGACCCAAGATATTTAGCCTTCAAGAGGACTATCCGCCGCCGCTGGCGCCGAGAATGCACCGATTCGAGGTCGAGGAAAGAATGGGTCCGAACGGGGAGGTCGTCCAGCCGCTTGGCGAGGAGGATATTGCCCTGGCGGTCGCTAAAGTTCGCGAAAGCGGCGTCGACGCCTGCGCCGTGTGCCTCCTGTTCTCCTTCGTCTCGGACAGGCACGAGAAGGCGATCGCGGCGGCCTTGGGATACGCGGCGCCGAACGTCTTTGTTTCGCTGTCGTCGGACATTTATCCGGAAATCCGCGAATACGAGCGGTTTTCCACCGCGGTGCTGAACGCATATCTGCAACCGGCGTTCGACGACTATCTGACGCTGCTGGAATCGAATCTCCGCGAAATCATTCCAGCCGCCGTGATCGGCATGAATCAGTCGAATGGCGGGCTGACATCGATCGGGTGCGCCCGCGACTACCCGGTCCGAACCGTCTTGTCCGGCCCGGCCGCCGGCGTCCTCGGCGCAATTGATGCCGGGATTCGCACTTCGTACCGCGACATCATTACGCTCGATATGGGCGGTACTAGCGCGGATGTCAGCCTCATCCGAAACGGCGACGCGGAAATCTGCACGAGCCGAGATGTCGCGGGCTTTCCCGTTAGGCTTCCGATGCTCGATGTTCATACGATCGGCGCAGGCGGCGGATCCGTAGCTTGGTTCGACAAGGACGGGCTCATGAAAGTCGGTCCTATAAGCGCCGGGGCGGCTCCAGGACCTGCCTGCTATGGACAAGGCGGAACGGAGCCGACAGTTTCGGACGCGAACGCGGTCCTGGGCCGTCTCGATTCAAACGGGCTGCTCGATGGCGAGATGACGCTTGACCTCGATGCCGCGAGAGAGGCTATCCGCCCGGCGGCGAAAAGGATCGGATTCACCGTCGAAGCGACGGCCCTCGGGATAATCGACATTGTCGTGTCGAATATGGTGCACGCGGTTCGCAAGATTTCGGTGGAGCGCGGCTTTGATCCGCGAGATTTCGCGCTGATGCCGTTCGGCGGAGCCGGGGGCCTCCACGCCGTCGATGTCGCGCGGCTGCTTAAGATCCGAACCGTCGTCGTTCCGCGTTCACCCGGCATTCTCTGCGCGCAGGGCCTGGTTGTCGCGGACAAGAAAGAAGATCTGGTTAAAACGGCTCGAATTCGCGTTTCGGACGACTATCGCGAAACCGCCTTCCTAGCGCTCGGCGACCTAATGGCGGAGCTGGGCGAATGGTTCGAGCGGGAGCGAATTCCCGAAGGCGAACGAGATCAGAAGATCGCCTTTGACATGCGGTTCTTCGGCCAGAACTACGAACTCCGCGTTCCATTGCCGAACTCCGGCGCGGGCATGCTCCCGGACAGCGACTCTCTCGAATCCATGTTCCTAGCCGAGCACCGGCGCAGCTATGGCTTCGCCAATGCGGGAGACGACATCGAAATCGTCAATATTCGCCTTACGGGCATCGGGCATCGACGGAACAGGATTTCGGCTGGCGAAGCGCAGCCCGCCGCCGATTCGCCCGAGCCGCACTCAATTCGCCCCGTGTACTTCAAGCCCGGCGAGCCGACAGACACGCCAATGTTTCACCGCCGGGCACTTGTGCCGGGGCACCGCATTGCCGGTCCGGCGATCATTGGCCAGCTGGATTCGACAACCGTGGTCGGTATCGGCGATTCACTTATTGTCGATAGGCATTCCAATCTGATTATCGAGATCGCGCAGCACCGGCCGGAACAACGATGACTAAACCGAAAATCGACCCGATCACTCTCGAGATATTGTTGAATGCTCTCCGGTCCGTTGCCGACGAGGCGTACAACGCGCTGACCCGTAGCGCGTACTCGACCAACATCAAGGAGCGCAAAGATCACTCGACGGCCGTAATGGATGCGAAGGGGAGGCTTATCGCGCAGGCGGAGAACTCGCTGCCGATTCACTTGTCCTCGATGGCCGGCCTCATGCGGGCCCTGCTCGAAAAATACTCCGTCGAGGAAATTCGGGAAGGAGACATTTTTGTTTCGAACGACCCTCACGCGGCCGGGGGATCGCACTTGCCCGACATCAATTTGGCCATGCCTATATTCTACGACGGCAAGCTTTTGGCCTTCGCTTGCAACATAGCGCACCACGCCGATGTCGGCGGCATGGCCCCCGGATCTGTGGCCGGCGGGATGACCGAAATCTACCAGGAAGGTTTGCGCATCCCTGCAGTTAAGCTATTCGATCGCGGAATGCTCGTTCGCGACATCTTCGAAATCCTGCTGCTAAATGTCCGCGTGCCTTCGGAAAGGCGAGGAGACTACAACGCGCAAATCGCGGCGTGCCGCCTTAGCGAGCGGCGAATGACCGAGATCGCCGAGCGATATTCCGCCGACACGCTAAAGGTTGCTTTCGACGAGATCATCCGTCGAACGGAAAACAGGCTTCGCGCTGCGATTCAAGACCTGCCGGACGGCATATATTCGTTCGAGGATTTGATGGACGATGACGGCTGCGGGAATTTCGACATTCGAATCGCGATAACCGTCCGGATTTCGGGCGACCGGATTTCCTTCGATTTTGAAGGGACGGCTCCGCAGGCGAAGGGAAACATAAATTCACCGTACAATGCCAGCCACGCAACGCTCTGCTACGTGTTGAAAGCGCTTGTCGATCCGGACGTGCCGAACAATGAAGGCGTACTGAACGTATGCGAAATGATCGCTGAACCGGGCTCGCTCGTCAACTGCATTGCGCCGGCCGCGTGCGCGTCGCGCGCCAATACTTGCCAGCGAATCGTCGATGTCGTGATCGGCGCATTGGCCGCAGCTATTCCCGAGGCCGCCGTGGCAGCTTCAAACGGCGCCAATACGGCGGCAGTTTATTCCGGGCAGTTTCCGAGAAGCGGCGAACCATACGTATATCTCGAGACAATAGGCGGAGGCTTCGGCGGCAGGGCGACCAAAGATGGAACCGACGGAGTTCAGGTCCATTCGACGAATACGTCAAACCTGCCTATAGAGGTGGTGGAATCCGAGTACCCGCTGAGGGTCACGAGATATGAACTCGTCCCGAATTCCGGCGGCGCGGGCGAACACAGGGGCGGCTTGGCCATCCGGCGAGACGTAATGCCAATCGACCATTTCTGTACGTTTAGCGGACAAGGCGAAAGATTCCGCCTCCGCCCATGGGGGCTGTTCGGCGGCGAGCGCGGCGAAAACGGTCGATTCGCACTATTCAATCCTAAAGAACGCCGTACGACGCTTCCCGGAAAGCCCATGGCCGTCGAAGTGCCGCCAGGCACGACGATTTCAGTCCAGACGGCAGGCGGCGGCGGCTACGGCAGCCCGAAAAAGCGAAGCGCGTCAGCGCAAGCCGCCGACCTCGCGAGCGGCAAATTTTCCAGCGAATTCATGAAAACGCACTATGAATGAGCATGATGGCGCGAATAGCCACGAGAAATTGAAGATGAAAAGAAATTTTTTCCGACAGTTCAGCGCAAAATCCGTCGGCGAACTTTCAATTCCAGATTGTAAAAAGGTCGAATTAGCGTACTCTTTGAATTTCCGCGAACTGGCAGTCATCACGATGCCGCGTGCTGTCAGTGCTTTACTTGAAACGCGGGCATCCAAGAGCCCAGCCATTTCCTTCCGCGCCCGTAGCTGTACTCCAAGTTGTCGATTATCCTCAAGGCATTGAAAGCTTCGTTCTCGTCATTCCAGCAGGTGCGGTCGGCCCACATTTTCTCCGTCAGCCGCTTCGATACCTCGGCGAGGAACCTTTCAGTCGAAAACAGGTAGCTCCAAATCTCAGGTGGGAGTTCGGAATTCCTAGAGTGCGACGCGAAGATTTTGCGAAACGAGCGATAGTTGATGGCTGTGTAAAGCGCGATTTACCGCCAGTATCGCGCGATTTTAAGTAACGGTAGACACTTTAGGTTATTCTTGCCAAGAGTAGGAAATTCAACTCGGCAGGAGCCTAAGCGCAAAAGCAAGAACCGGGAAGTTGCCCCTTTTACCAATTTCAAATGTGTAAGGCAAAAGTAATGAGGCTTTTAAACCGAACGTTCCTGCAATTACACCTGGTTTTGTCAACATGACCGCCCGAATAAAGACAGTTAAAATAAAAAATTTTCGTTCGCTTGCCGATATTTCCATTAGTCTTGGTGGGGTTAATGTGTTTTTTGGTCCCAACGGGTCGGGCAAATCCACGTTTCTTGGTTTGCTTCGGTTTGTTCGTGATTGCGCCATTCGTGGTGTCGAACCAGCTTCATCTTCACGCAGCCATGATATCGGAATCCTATGGGATCAGGCACCTGACAATGATCAGGCCATTCATATGAACCTTTCGACGGAACATGTGGAGTACGAACTGTCATTCAACCTGACAACGGGCCGTATCGACTCTAATCCAGGCGAACTTCTTCGTAATACAAATGGCGATGTTATTATTCAAAGAACGGTGGGAACAGAAATTGCAAAATTTTACCACGGCGCTGTTAACCAAGTAACGACGGTAACGTTACGAGAACCAGATAAACTGAGTTTGAATCTGTATCTTAACTTCAATCAAGCAGATCAGCAGGCGGGCGAATTGGATCGATTACTGCATTATGTCCGGTACTTTCATTCCCGTTCATTTCTTCTTCACCGCCTGAAAACTTCTGGTTCGGAGTCGACTCCATATGTACGGCTATACGAACGAGGCGAAAACGCGTGGTCAGTGTTGCGAAATTTGCATGATTCCATGAGAGTCGACGAGCGTTACGATACGATCGTTGAATTTATGTCGAAAGCATTTCCGACGTATGAGCATGTCATTGTCGAGCAAACCGGATCTAATTCTGTCTATGCCAAGTTTAAGGAACGTTGCAAAACAAATCCCATCCATGCTTCGGGAGTTTCCGACGGCCACCTCCAGCTGCTTCTGCTACTTCTTGCCCTGTTTTCCGAGCGCAAGGAACAGGCTTCACTATTGCTATTTGATGAGCCGGAGGTTTCGCTTCATCCATGGGCGATTTCCGTATTCGCGGATGCTGTCAAGTTGGCGGCTTCCCAATGGAACAGGCAAGTCCTTATAGCATCTCATTCACCCGTGCTTATCAGCCAGTTTGAACCGGAAAACATTTTTTCAACTGCAATTGTCGGGACAAAAACAGAATTCAGGCGTTTAACCGAGGTCAAAGGCATCTCTGACCTGCTCAAGGAATATGCGACAGGATCACTATATATGTCCGAATTGGTCGGGGCCCAATCCATTGATGAAATTAGAGGGGCGTGATTGCCAATGGTCACAACATGTGATGCCGGTAATTATTTTTGATTTGGTTTACTAGTAACTGGGTAGGGCGAAAGAAAATTTGCGCCACAAATTTTTCGCAGTTTGATGGACTCCGGAAATTGCTCTTTCACAGTAATTCGGAAAATCAATCAACGATCGCCTATCTGTTCCCCAAAACAGAAAATCAAAATGGTTGGCAGCGGCAAAACCATTCCTGATCGAGATGCAGAAGAAATCGGCGTTCCTGCGAGGCGATTTTTGAACAAGGCCAATAGTTTCGTTGTTATACTCGATGACTTGGAGAAAAGCCGTGAAGATAGCTTTCAAGGTGTGTTCTGTCGATATCGCATGGCACTGGATACGATGTTGGGCACGCCGATACGCAGGAGAGCGGCCGTTCATTTTCTTGTCTTTATGATTGAGGCGTACTATTTTGCCGATTCTAAGGCGGTAAACTCCATTTTCAAGACAAATTTGAATGATTTTGATGGTGACGTTGAGATTATTAGTAACCCAAAATCGAAACTGAAAAATCTGGCAGAAAATTTTGACGAAATTAAGCACGGACAGCAAATTGTCGAACATCTCGACTTGCGACATATTCTCTCGAATCCAGAACATTGCGCGTCATTAAGGAGCCTTTTCAAATGGTGCGCCACGGCTATCGGAAGTAAAATGACGGATGAATTTCAATTGGCCGAAGGTAAATGTTGTCCAATCACGGCAGTGCAAATTGAGGATCTCCGGCATCCCGATTCGCCGGAGAAGTAGATCAGAGCTATACCGGCTGGCGGGCCGCGCCGCCGCTGAGCTCCCGGCCTGGATCGTGACCGGGCGCGGGGCGCCGCCGGCTTCGAGCGAACGGTCGGCCTGTCCATCCTGGCGGCGAACCTGCACCCGACCGGCTAGGTCGCGCAGAGTCGGGAGCGCAAGCGCGGGATACGGCTCGCCGCCTGATTCGGAGCCACCTGATCATGGCAGTGCCGACCCCGGATCAGCGACGGGGCGGCGGCCTATCGTCCGTACTGCGGATTTCCGGCCCGCTAGGCCACGAAGCGGCGACAATCGCCGCAAAATCGCCGAAAAAGCCGCCGAAGGAAATCCGACCGAATTAGTCAGGACAAATAATTGCAAGCTTCGGCGGAAAAAAAGTAGAGGTTTTCCGCCAAGCACTAACTACCGGATTGCTCCTCTTACCCGGTTGGTATATGGCTTGGGATAACAAAAAGAGGCAAAGAGTAGCATGCCCACAATTGTTATCGCTTCTCCAACGGGAGGTGCAGGGAAGACGACTGCGGCTGTCTTTCTCGCGACTGAATTCGCTAGGGCAGGCGCTTTCAAAACGCTTCTTGATTGTGACCCGAATCACTCGGCATCACTCTGGTGGTCTAGTGGTATCCGGCCATCAGGAATTGAAGTCCTTTCGGACGTGACTAACTCCAACGTCGTCCGGACCATCAAGGAACATGACCGAAAAGGCGGTGTAGTGATCTGTGATCTCGAGGGCATCGCATCACGCCTTGTATCTCGGGCGATTTCCCAGGCCGACCTGATTCTCATACCGATGCGCGCGACGACTCTTGATACGACTGTCGGGATCCGCACGGTCGCGCTTATTCAGGAAGAGGAGGAGGCGCTCTGGACCGGTCGATCCGGCAAGCTGTGTTCTTCCCGATGACGCACGCTATCCGCTCAAGGCAACATTTGGGCTTTAAACAGTCGCTTGCCGGGCAAGGGATCACAATCGTAAACCCCCTCTGGAACGTACGGCATATTCCGCTCTGTTCCAGTTCGGTGGTAACCTGCACTCGATACCCGCCCAGGGAGCCATGGAAAATGCACAGGAGAATGCCAGGCCCTTCGCAGAGGTGGATTTTGCACAACTGGTTTCAACACGGGAGACAGACAATGAGCAGCGACAATCCATTCGGCATTCAGATCGAAGCGCTCAGAAAGAGTCTCAAGCAGGAAACCACGCCTCCAGAGGTGGTTGATGAGATCGGAGACCGTCACGGGTTTTCTGATCGCGGCGGGCTTCGGCGGGGCGGGCGCGCTCCAAGTCCCAGAACCGGTCAGGTTCATGCCAAGGTCTTGCCGGAGGTATCCCGCGGAATCGCAACCGAAGCTAGACGGCGCGGCATCCAGCAAAGGGTGATTATCGAAGAGGCATGGACGCTGTACAATGCGCAATCGTGAGCACAGGAGCACTGGTCCAGACATTATCTGTGATGCACCAACCGGGACTCCAAAATCCCGGCAGGGCAGGGAGAACCGATTAGCCTCGTCATCTGCAATATTGGTGTTGTAGTAAGACATGGCAGGACAGCGGTGAGGACCGAATGGCAAATCGAGCAGATAACAATGGCGCCAATCTCGGTTTCGAGGCGCAGCTCTGGGCCACGGCGGACAAGCTGCGCGGCAATATGGAGCCGTCCGATTACAAGCACGTCGCCCTGGGCCTGATTTTTCTCAAATACATCTCGGATGCCTTCGAGGCGAAGCGGGAGGAGTTGCTCGGGGAGGAACTGGCCGATGCCGAGGATCCTGAGGAATATCTTGCTGAGAACGTCTTCTGGGTTCCGAAGGATGCCCGCTGGTCGCATCTGCAGGCCAGGGCCAGGCGGCCGGCTATTGGCAAGGACATCGATGTCGCCATGCAGGCGATCGAGGCCAGCAACGCCTCCCTCAAGGGTGTTCTTCCCAAGGACTATGCCCGGCCGGCGCTCAACAAAGTCATGCTTGGCGAACTGATCGATCTTGTGAGCGGGATCGGCATGGCCGAAGAGGCCAACCGCTCCCGCGATATTCTCGGGCGGGTTTACGAGTATTTCCTCGGCGGTTTCGCCGGAGCCGAGGGAAAGCGCGGCGGCGAATTCTACACACCCCGTTCCGTGGTCCGGCTCCTGGTCGAGATGCTGGAGCCCTACAAGGGCCGGGTCTATGACCCCTGCTGTGGCTCCGGGGGCATGTTCGTCCAGTCCGAGAAATTCGTCGAGGAACATGGCGGCCGGATCGGCGACATCGCCATTTACGGGCAGGAGAGCAACTACACGACCTGGCGGCTTGCGAAGATAAACCTCGCGGTGCGCGGCATCGACGCCGATATCCGCTGGAACAACGAGGGCAGTTTCCACAAGGACGAATTGCCGGATCTCAGGGCCGATTTCATCCTCGCCAATCCGCCTTTCAATATCTCAGACTGGGGAGGAGACCGGCTGCGGGAGGATGCACGCTGGAAGTTTGGCGTGCCGCCGGTCGGCAATGCCAACTACGCCTGGCTCCAGCACATCCACCACCACCTAGCCCCGAACGGCACGGCGGGCGTGGTGCTCGCCAATGGTTCGATGTCCTCGGCGAAGTCCGGCGAGGGCGGCATCCGCCGTGTGATGGTTGAAGCCGATGCGGTGGACTGCATGATCGCTCTGCCCGGCCAGCTCTTCTACTCGACCCAGATCCCCGCCTGTCTGTGGTTCCTGGCGCGCAACAAGAATCCCGGCGGGGAATGCCGTGATCGACGTGGGGAAGTGCTGTTCATCGATGCCCGCAATCAGGCGCATATGGTGGACCGGACCCGGAAGGAGTTCTCTGACAAGGCCATCGCCCGAATCGCTGGTGCATATCACGCTTGGTGCGGGGGGGCGGACATGCCGACTTACGAGGACGAACCGGGATTCTGCAAGTCCGCCACGCTGGAGGAGATCAGGGAGCATAACCATGTCCTGACACCCGGCCGCTATGTCGGCGCGGCTGTGAGCGACGAGGACGACGTGCCATTTGAAGAGCGGTTTGCGGGATTAAAGGACACGTTGGCAGAACAGTTTGCGGAGGCCGAGGAACTAAGCACACTGATCCAGATGAAACTGGAGGAGGTGTTTCATGCCGGTTAGTTGGCTCTCAGATATCGCCGACATCATTATGGGCCAGTCGCCGCCCGGCGATACTTGCAATAACAGTGGTTCCGGGATGCCTCTACTCAATGGGCCGACAGAGTTTGGGCCTCATTACCCTTCGCCTGTACAGTTCACCATTGATCCACGAAAACGTGCGCTGCAAGGAGACTTACTCTTTTGCGTGCGGGGCTCCGTGGGAAGAATGAACTGGGCCGATCAAGATTATGCAATTGGCCGTGGTGTAGCTGCTATCAGGCACCGCGAAAACCTAAACCTACAGCCACTTGTTCGTGGATTAATCGAGGAGCAACTTCCGACTCTATTGCAATCTGCTACGGGTTCAACATTCCCAAATGTATCTGCCAAGCAACTTGGAATCCTTCAGGTTCCAAAACTGTCCAACGACCAGTTATTTAAAGTGGCTTCGTTACTCGGTGCTCTCGACGACAAGATCGAACTAAACCGCCGGATGAACGAGACGCTGGAAGCGATGGCGCGGGCGATCTTCAGGGACTGGTTCGTCGATTTCGGCCCCACCCGCGCCAAGGCCGAAGGCCGCGAGCCCTACCTGGCCCCGGAACTCTGGGACCTGTTTCCCGACGCACTGGATGGCGAGGGTAAACCGGATAGTTGGGAAGCCCGAAGGCTGGAGAACTTCCTTGAGTTTAATTACGGCAAGTCGCTCCCTGCGAGAAAAAGAACACCTGGAAAATTTGCTGTTTATGGTTCGGGAGGTCTGGTAGGAACACATGACACTGCCTTGATCGAAGGACCGGCGGTTATCGTAGGGCGAAAAGGAACGGTTGGAAGTCTTTATTGGGAGGATGGCCCAGCTTTCCCGATCGATACAGTATTTTATGTGGTGCCACGCATTGGCTCCCTTCTGTTCAGTTATCAGCTTCTTGCTTCCCTTCCACTGTGCGATATGAACACGGACGCTGCAGTTCCCGGACTCAATCGAGGCAATGCATATCGCCTAGAGTTTCCTCTACCCACGTCTGAACTGATATCAGCATTTGAAGAAATTGTAGGTGCTCTTTGGAAGCGGAGGACAATTAACCTGGAAGAAACACTAACTCTCGCCCAAACCCGCGACCTGCTGCTTCCGAAACTCATGTCCGGAGAAATCCGCCTCGGTGAAGCCGAGAAGGAGTTGGAGGCAGTCGCATGAGTTCGCAGTTGGGACGATCCGTTCGTCTTTTCCTGGTGGACGGAACCGCTACCGGCCTCCTCACGGCCGAGATCATGAACTGGACAGGGCATGTGCTGGCCGGATCTCGCAGCGGTCTGCCTGCCTTTCTCAAGCGCCGGGAACTCGACCGGACTGGCATCTATTTCCTCACGGGACCAGATCCCGAAGACCCGGACATACTGCAACTCTACATCGGCGAAAGTGACAATGTGCGCAATCGCCTCGTCCAGCACAGCAAGGATGAGAACAAGGACTTCTGGGAACGCACCTGTGTCGTGACCAGCAAGGACCAGAACATCACCAAGGCGCACGCGCGCTATCTTGAGAGCCGGCTGATTGCCATTGCAAATACCGTCGGCACCGTCGCTGTCGCCAACGGGACAGCCCCGCCCCCTGTCGCTCTACCTGAGGCCGATGCATCGGATATGGAGTTCTTTGTCGATCAGCTTCGGCTGATCCTTCCCGTCCTCGGTCTCGATTTTATGCGCCTTCACACGACCACGGCGCGGACGGCGACAGACGCTACCGACAAGCCGGGACAAACCGATGTTGCACCTCTTTTCCAGCTGGCAAGCAAGAAACACGGCCTCGAAGCCCAAGCATGCGAAATCGATGGCGAATTTGTTGTCTTGGCCGGATCCGGTGCTGTGAAGAATTGGTCAAACGTGTCTGACCACAGCTATTCGAGACGGCACGCCCAGTTGATCAGGACAGGGAAACTCGTGCCCGGAGACAAGGGATGTCTGCGTTTTGCTGAGGATGTTGCATTCCGGAGTCCCAGTGCTGCGTCGGCCGTGATTCTCGGAAGGCCAGACAATGGCAGGATTTCCTGGAAGGTCGGCGGTTCGAATGTCACTTACGGGAACTGGCAGTCCGAACAGGCAATCAAGACATCGGCCGAAGCATCAAATGCCGGCGACGGTGCCGAGGCCATGGAATGAAAATCTCGGAACGCCATGTCGAGGATGCTGCTCTCGAATGGCTCTCCGGGCTCGGCTATACCGTGCTGCACGAGCCGGACATCTCCCCGGAAGGCCCTTCGCCCGAGCGCACCAGCTACAGCCAGGTTGTGCTGACCAAACGGTTCCGGGATGCACTTCTGCGCCTCAACCCGCACCTGCCCACCGAGACGCTGGAGGAGGTGCTGCGCAAGCTGCAGCAGACCGAGATGCCGTCGCTCACCGAGGAGAACCGGCGCCTGCATCGTTACCTGGTCGAAGGCGTGCAGGTCGAGATCACCCGCGAGGATGGCAGCATCGGCGGGGAGATCGCCCGGCTGATCGATTTCAACGATGTGGATGCCAATGACTGGCTGGCAGTGAACCAGTTCACGGTGATCGAACATGAACACAACCGCCGTCCGGATGTCGTGCTGTTCGTCAATGGCCTGCCGCTGGCCGTCATGGAGCTGAAGAATCCCGGTGACGAGAATGCAACCCTGGAAGGGGCATTCAACCAGCTCCAGACCTACAAGGACCAGATCCCCTCCCTGTTCCGCTCCAATGCCATGCTCGTGACCTCTGATGGCATCCAGGCGCGTCTTGGCTCCCTGACCGCCAGTCTCGAGCGCTTCATGCCCTGGCGCACCGTGGATGGTAGCGAAGTTACGCCAAAGGGCACTCCGCAACTCGAAGTCATTATCGAAGGCGTGTTCAGGAAAACCCGGTTCCTGACCCTGGCCCGGGATTTCACCGTGTTCGGAGACACGGGCTCCGGTCTCGTCAAGATCGTTGCCGGCTATCACCAGTTCCATGCCGTGCGCCACGCGATCGAAAGCACGATCGATGCTACCAGTCCCGAGGGAGATCGCCGCATCGGTGTCATCTGGCACACCCAGGGCTCCGGCAAAAGCCTGCTCATGGCCTTCTATGCCAGGCAGATCATCGTCCACCCGGCGATGGAAAACCCGACCATCGTCGTCATCACCGATCGCAATGACCTTGATGACCAACTCTTCGGCACCTTCTCCATGTGCCGCGACCTGCTTCGCCAGATCCCTCAGCAGGCCGACAGCCGTGAGGATTTGCAGAAGGCCCTGACCCGCCCCTCCGGCGGCGTGGTGTTCACGACCATCCAGAAATTCGCACCCGAGACCGGCGAGACCGATTACCCGGTCCTGACCGACCGCCGGAACGTCGTCGTGATCGCCGACGAGGCCCATCGCAGCCAGTATGGTTTCCGGGCCAGGGTAGGACGCAAAACCGGCAAAATCTCCTATGGCTTTGCCAAGTATCTCCGCGACGCCCTGCCGAACGCCTCCTTCATCGGTTTCACGGGAACGCCGATCGAAAAGGAAGACGTGAACACCCCCGCCATATTCGGCGAGTATATCGATGTCTACGACATCAACCGGGGTGTCGAGGACGGTGCAACCGTGCCGATCTATTACGAAAGCCGCCTTGCCCGGATCGAACTGGACGAGGACGAGAAGCCCAAACTCGACGACGAGATCGTGGAGTTGACCGAAGACGAGGTCGAGAGCGAGCAGGAGCGGCTCAAGCGCAAATGGGCAAATGTCGAGGCTGTTGTCGGAGCCGGAAAGCGCGTTGCCCTGGTTGCCGAAGACCTCGTGGAGCATTTCGAGAACCGGGTTGCCGGCATGGATGGCAAGGCGATGATCGTCTGCATGAGCCGGCGGATCTGCGTTGCGCTCTATGACGAGGTCATCAGGCTGCGCCCCGAATGGCACAGCGCTGACAACGAGAGCGGCGCCATCAAGATCGTCATGACCGGCGCTGCCTCGGATCCAAAGGAATGGCAACAGCATATCGGCGGCAAGTCGCGCCGGGACCTGCTTGCCAAGCGTATCAAGGATCCCGGCGATCCGCTCAGACTGGTCATCGTCCGGGACATGTGGCTGACCGGATTCGACGTGCCGTGCATGCATACGATGTATGTCGACAAGCCCATGCGGGGCCATGGGCTCATGCAGGCGATTGCCCGCGTCAACCGGGTGTTCCGCGACAAGCCAGCAGGGCTCATCGTCGACTATATCGGCATCGCCCAGAAGCTGAAATCAGCCCTGGGGCAATACTCACGCGAGGACCGGCAACACGCGGGCATCGATGAGACCGAGGCCGTTGCCGTGATGGGGGAGAAGTTCGAGATCGTGCGCGACATGTTCCACGGTTTCGACTACCGGTCCGGACTTGCCGGATCCCCGCAGGAACGGCTTGCAGCGCTTGCCGGCGCGATCGAATGGATCCTCGAGATGCAGCAGCGCGAGGCAGCCAGGGAAACGACCGAGGAGGGCAGGAAGCACGCACATCGCCGGTTCAACGATGCCGTTCTGGCCCTCTCCAAGGCGTTTGCCCTCGCAGCCGCCAGCGATGAAGCACGAGAAATCCGCGATGAGGTGGGGTTCTTCCAGACCGTCCGGGCTGCGCTTGCCAAGAGCACGTCTGGCAATGGCAAGTCTTCCATTGCCCGGGATCTGGCCGTGCAGCAGATCGTCAGCAGCGCCGTCATCTCGACCGACATCGTCGATATTCTCAAGGCCTCCGGCCTGGAGACGCCGGACATCTCGATCCTCTCCGACGAGTTCCTGGCCGAGGTGCAGGGGATGGAGAAGAAGAACCTGGCCATGGAAGCGCTGCGCAAGCTCATCAACGGCGAAATCCGCTCGCAGAGCCGCGTCAATGTCGTGCAGACCCGGGCCTTTTCCGACCGGCTGGAGGAGGCGATCGCCCGCTACCACAGCGGTGCCATCACGACTGCGGAAGTCCTCCAGGAACTGATCAACCTCGCCAGGGATATCCGCGCTGCGCACCAGCGCGGCGAGGAGGAGGGGCTTACCCAGGAGGAGATCTCCTTCTACGATGCCCTGGCCCAGAATGAGAGTGCGGTTGAGGTGATGGGCAACGCCCATCTCCGTGTCATCGCCCATGAACTCTTGAGCAGCCTGAAAAGCAGGGCATCTGTCGATTGGCAGCACCATGAGCCTGCCCGGGCGCGGATGCGGGTTGTGGTCAAACGTATTCTCCGCAAGCATGGCTATCCGCCGGACCTTCAGGATGCCGCCGTACAGACCGTCCTGCAGCAGGCCGAGGTCCTTTCGGCGCGGTGGGCGGCATGACAATGCCACGTGACGATCTTGCTGCGCTGATCCTAACTGAAGCCGATACAGAGTTTGGTGTGCTGCTCGTTTGATAGGTGATAGTTCAAGAGACAGGGACAGGGCAGGGTGAAATGCCTGCAATACCGGCAGGTCACTCCACACCACATTGAGTCAATCAGGAAGTTTAGTGATGGACAGAACCTTCGAGAGCATTCCAGACGGAAAACTTGACGAAGCGGACCAGCAATCGATGTTGGTCAGCTTGGGCTGGTCGAAAGGAATCACATGGAATGAACTACTTCTCTCCAGGCGTGTGCTGATCGTCTCGGAGGCAGGCGCAGGCAAGACCTTTGAATGCCGCAGACAGGCAAAAAAGCTTTGGGATGCCGGCGAACCAGCGTTCTTCATTGAACTTGCGGGATCGGAAGACCTCCGAATGCAACTGGACGATGAACAGGAGGAGCGACTAGAAAACTGGCTCTCATCACAATCCGATGTCGCAACATTTTTTCTCGATTCGATCGATGAGTTGCGACTAACTCAACGTTCTTTTGAGATGGCCCTCAAACGCTTCAAGAAAGTGATCGGAAGCGAACGACTCCATCGAGTGCGGGTTGTTGTCACCACTCGGCCGATTGAACTTGACAAGCAGGTTTTGCACCGTGTGCTTCCCGTTCCGCCGGAGTCGAATGAAGAAGCCTTCGCGATGATCGCAATGGGTCAAGTTCAGAGACCGGCGCCAGAAGACGACGATGCAGTTCCTGATTGGAGGACGGTCGCTCTCATGCCACTGTCTGACGAACAGATTGCCGAGTTGGCCAATAATCAAGGGGTAAATGATGCCGATGCTTTTCTCACAGATATCAGGAAACGGAACGCGCAGGAATTCGCAAGGCGTCCGCAGGACCTTATCGAGCTGTGTGCGGATTGGCCGGGCCATGAACGTATCCGAACACACCTGGATCAGGTGAAAGCAAATGTACGTGTAAAGCTGCAGCCGAGGACCGACAGGCCCGAGCCTGCTGAGTTGTCCGTTGACAAGGCCATGGAAGGGTCCAGTCGGTTGGCGCTCGCAATGCTGGTCACGCGCCGCATGACGATCAGGCACAGCGCAGCATCTGATGACCTCAGCGATGAGGCCGCACTTGATCCTGTGCGCATCCTGTCCGACTGGAAATCAGATGAGCGAAAGGCGTTATTGGAGCGGCCGCTGTTCGGCTTTGCGTCCTACGGCCGTGTACGCTTCCACCATCGTTCCGTCATGGAATTTCTTGCCGCAAAACGTCTTCGCAAACACCTTGAAGATGGCAAGCCAATTTCCTTTCTCAAGCGGCTGCTCTTTACCGAGACCAGGGACAAGACGATTGTCCGCCCGTCAAAACGGCCGATCGCCGGATGGCTGGCACTTTGCGAGGATCGAATTTTCGAGTTGCTGCGGGACAACGAACCTGATGTGCTGCTGGACGAGGGAGATCCGGAGTCCCTTTCGCTGAGGCAGCGCTGTCAGGCATTGCGTGCCTATGTGACGCGTCACGGCCAGGGCGGATGGCGCGGCTTGAGGGTTCCACACATCCAGATCCATCGATTTGCTTCCCCCGAATTGGCAGGCGAGATCAACGAACTCTGGAAAACGGATATTCAAAACACCGAGGTGCGTCAGATACTTCTCAATCTTATTGTGTCTGGCCCAATGACAGGTTGTGCTGACATCGCACATGACGTTGCCCGTGACGTCAACGCGTCTCCGACGGAAAGGCTAGGTGCAGTCAACGCCTTGATTGCGATCCGGGATTCCAGGATCGAAGACATTGCATCCGAGTTGGCAGCCAATTGTCCCAGATGGTCGGACGAGATTGCGCGCGGCATCTTAATTCAAATGTTTCCCAAGGATCTCACAATTGACCAGGCTTGTCAGATACTGGGTTGGGTCACAGAGGAAAAGTTCAGTGCCAACAGTCTGAGTTGGAACCTGCCGCGGCTAATTGCCGATGCCGATCTCGAACCAATGGATCTGAAAGCACTTCGCGACGGTTTGTCGCACTTGCTTGCTGCCGGACTACGTTGGGTCAAAGACAGGCAATGCCTTGACTGTGACCGTTCACATCTCCGCAACGCATTGGCTGCGGTTTGTATTCAGGGACTCGGCCACAGCAGAAGTGAAGACTGGCTGAAAGCGAGCGTTCTCGCTGTTTTCTTGAATTGTCATGACAGAAATAGCAGCGAGAAAGTACGTAACATACTCCGTGACCGCCTGACGAACTTGAACGCCGACGAAAACTCGCGCCTCTTTTGGGTTGCTGATTCCGTGATGCAGAAATTTCGACCATTTGCCGATCAATTGAACCGCCTGATTGAAGTCATCCAGTGCGATGGACCCGTCAAGCTCACCGCAGAGCGGGATTTGGAATGGGTCATTGAGACCTTGGGCGACGCCTCCAGAGCGCCGGCCGACCGGGAACTGTTGTTGGAAGCCGCAATGAAACTGCCACCTGACCCTGACCGGCGGGAGGCACATGTGTCAGGATTGAAACCACTCGTTGCCGATCAGCCAGATCTGACGGCCAAAATCGAAAATTTCTTGAAGCCATCGAAGCATCACAAAAAACACAAGTACTGGGTGAAGCAAGCGGAAAAACAAAAAGAAAAGCAACGGCAGGAGGAAGCCAAGGCCAAGTCTGACTGGAAATCGTTATGGCGAGAAGTCGCAAATCACCCTGAAAAAGCATTTTCGCCCGAACGCGGTTTCAGCACAGCTTGGGATCTCTGGCAGGTAATGAGAGAGAGCGGGGATTTCAGCCAGGAATCGGGATGGAACTGGCGATTTATCGAGGAGAACTTCGGCAAGGAATCCGCTGATCGCCTGCGATGCAAACTGATGGCCATCTGGCGCAATAACCACCCAGATCTTCCGAGCGAGAGGTCGGAAGATGGGCTCAATCAGCAAACAGCCGGGTGTAGGCTGGGGTTCGCTGCAATCTATGCTGAGGCCGAGGGTTCTTCATGGGCAACCGAGCTCACTGAAGAGGAAGCGAAGCTCGCTGCTCGATACGCCTTTATTGACACCAATGGAATACCATACTGGATGGAACATGTCGTTGATGTCCATCCGGATGCAGTGGATGAAATCCTAGTGATCAAACTGGACTGGGAACTCAGTAATAGTTCTGCGAACGTCGGCGGTTCGATGTTTCTGCAGCACATCTTCTACGCGCCGACTTCGGTTGCCAGACGGTGTGTTCCCCGGCTGCTTGATTGGTTGAAGCAGAACGATGAAACGGCTGCCGATAAGGTCGAAATTGCCGGGATTGCACGCCGCCTTCGGCAGATAACCCGCATATTGCTGAGGCATGGGGGTGATGACGAGCAGAAGCGCCTGCGCAAGATCGCTCAACGGAAACTCCGGTTGAAACCGCCTGAAGAGCTTGCATACGTTTGGTTGCCCACTCTCATGCAAATTGATCCAGAACTTGGCGTATCAGAGTTCGAAAAGTTGATCAGGGAGGTCGAACCAGCAGCAGAAAGTCAAGCCGTCAGCTGGTTCAGCGTTTTGTTTGGAGATCATCCAGGTCGGATAAACCTTGAGGCAGAGGCTTTTTCACCTCAACTTCTTCTTAGACTTGTCTGCCTTGCCTATCAACATATGCAGCTAGATGACGATGCCGTGCACCAGGGTACCTACACGCCGGATATGCGCGACAGTGCCCAATACGCACGAAATGCTATTGTAACAGCTCTGTTCAATGCAAAAGGTGAAGAAGGCTGGGCTGCGAAGCTAGAAATGGCTGACGACCCGCTTTGCGAACATTTCAAGGATCGTATTCTTGCGGTAGCAGAAGAACACTGGGCCAAGGAAATTGATTCAGATGTTTTCAATACGGAGCAGGCTGTTTCTCTCGACAAGACAGGTGAGGCACCTCCGTCAACCAACGGGGCAATGTTTGCCCTCATGAAATGTCGTCTCGCTGACCTTGATGAGCTTCTGTCAAGCGACGCGTCTCCAAGGGAAGCCTGGGCGGGAATCAGACAAGAAAAGATCATGCGGCGCGAGATTGCCCGGGCCCTCTGCAATTCAGCTCATGGTCTCTACGGGGTTGACCAGGAAAGAGTGACAGCGGACGAGAAGGAAACGGATATTCGTCTTTGTTCGACAGCGTCCGAACATGAGGCGGTCATCGAACTCAAGATTGCCGAAAAATGGTCGGCAAATGAGCTGCGTAGCGCGGTCTTTGATCAACTGGTCAAAAAATATATGGCACCCGAGAACAGAAGATCCGGGTGCCTGTTGATAACCGTGGCCAAAGATAGGAAATGGAAACTCCCAGACAATGAAACCAAAATTGGTCCATCAGAGTTAAAATCTCTCCTCTGCCACGAAGCGAAACGAGTCGAGGAGAAGGTGGGCGGCGGGGTGAAACTCAGCGTCCACCTACTTGATCTACGCCCCCGATTAGAACCCAAACTCTGATGCCAAACGAGGAAACCATCGAGGCCATGCGGCCCGTCCCGGCCCGGCGAACTGGTGTCTGTCGGTGACATTGACGACCGACCTCAATGCGGATGATTAGGTGGACAGCAGCCTTCAAGCGAGTCTTGTGACGGACTAGCCACTCGCTCGGCGATACCGGGATCATGCTCTGGCTGACTCATGGAGGATCTTCAGGATTGTTATGTTTGGCTCGAGCTGGTGCTGATCTATCGTAAGCCAGATGCAGATCACATTGATTTTGTTCGCCTTGGTTCGCACAGCGAGCTGAGTCTATGACCGTTGACTGTGTTAATCAGGAAACTAGCTGACCAATTCTGCTATCCGCCCCTCCGCAAAACGATCGTTTAGTGAACATCCTCCGGTCCACCTGATAACTACCTGGAAAACGCCTGAATTCCTGTTCGCAAACCCTGTTCCGTATCCGGTGTCCGGACATAGAGGCTCCGCAGGCATTTTCCGAACAGGAGCAACCCCTTGCTGGCAGGATATGCACGCGTCTCGACCTTGGACCAGAATCCCGGGCTGCAGCTCGATGCGCTCGCTGCCGCCGGATGCGGGCGGATCTTCGAGGACCGCGCCTCGGGCGCACGCTCGGACCGGCCCGGCCTTGCAGAGGCACTGGGCCTGGATGCGGAAGGGCGATACGCTGGTCGTCCGGCGGCTGGACCGGCTGGGACGAAGCCTGCCGCAGCTGGTGGCGACGGTCCGCGAGCTCGATGAGAGGGGGTGCGGCTTCCGCTCGCTCACCGAGGGGATCGACACCACCACCGCCAGCGGCATGCTGGTCTTCCACGTTTTCGGTGCGCTGGCTCAGTTCGAGCGGGTTCTCATCAGGGAGCGGACCATGGCCGGACTTGCCGCGGCCCGGGCTCGCGGTCGGAGGGGAGGGCGGCCGAGCAAACTGATGCCGGAGCTTCTCCGCCAGGCCGAGGCGATGCTACAGGACACCAGGGGGGCTATCCCTTCGTCAGCGACGCGGTCCGCAACCTCTCCATCGGGCGCGCCGCCCTTTATCATCACTTTCCAAAGGAGCAGATCCGGGAGCTCAGGGGTTGAGGGAAGGGGGCAGGGCGATGGACATGACACCTAAACGGCAGTTTGGCGATTCCTGATTTCTGTGGCCCAGTCTTCGAGTCTGGCAATCTTCCTCTCAATATCGGCCGGAAACGGAAGACTAGTATTGATTTCGCCCGCCTGACTATGAAGCAGGTTTTAGCATCGACCATAGGCCTCGCGCATGGTGACGCAATCGTGGTTATTAAGAACAGTGAGCTTGATTAGACCATCCGTCTGTATTTTCCGACTGAGGCGCTTCAAGACTGGTGAAACAGCATCTTCAACCGCCCGTTCCCAATCCTCCCGAAGCTCTTTCTCGAACGAACCAACTTCGCGCCGCCAGTTTGTTTGGTCACCGCGCTCGTGGTGGATATCTTTACGTTCTCCAGACGTGTGCGCATCTGTTGCACGCCCTTTTCGACCGGTAGCACATTGGCCGACGGCTTTGAATTGCAGAATCCAACAGCGTCCCCACCCCGGCTCACAACGCGATATCCAATAGGTAGGTACGCGTTCAGTACAGCGGCGATCCGTATTGCCCGACTGCCGCCGACGCCCTGGACGCTGCCGTGAGCGGTTGTCCGGAGCGCACGCCGCGCGGACTGCGCAATCGTGCCGGGGTTCCCCAAATACCGTGAACGAGGGAAGCACCACCTGCTTCATTTAATGTGGTTGCTCATAGCCCCCCGAACGCGGGGAGGCCGCCGGTCGGCTCAAGGCTGAGAACGCGAATCTCGACGCCGAGTGCGACAGGCTCGACGCGCTGCCCGCGGCGAAAGGCTGCTCCTGGATATCGTCCGGATGATCGCCTATCGTGCGTAGAACCGAATGATGCCCGCCGTCGCCGATGCGCAGGGCAAAAAGCGGTGCCCCCGGCGGTTTCTCGCCGAGCTCTTCCAGTCGGAAGCAGACATTGCGCCCGAACCGGACTACGGAATCCTGCGGGTCCGCATCATCGGTGCCGCGAGCAACTCCGGCGACGCAGCGGTCGCCGGGATCCTAGAGGAGCTGACCCGAACCCGCACCGTCTTCCCCGGAACCGGCCTGTGCATGGTCTATGAATTGCTGGCCAAAGCGGCGAAACCGAATAATGGAGGCCGGGAAAGCTCGCCGCCGTAAAACCCGGGGGCAGGACGTCTGAACTTAATGAATTTATGGGACGTTCGCTCGAACCCGTACTCAAGCGTAATGCGCCAGCTGAATAGGTGAGCCATGTGCGGGCATCAATCAAGTGACAAGCACACAATAGGCAAGAAGCGGCTATTTCTTGTCGTGCAAAAAAGAAGCCAATTAGAAACTGGGCGGTACCTCGTTAGCGAAGCAATTTCGGAAATTGGGAGTGGCTCAAAATTGTTGATTTGGCCGCATACGACATTTCCATCATTCAGGCCATATCCAGGCGAGCTTCAATAGACACCCTTTACCATATCGCCCTTTCAAAAAGTTTGAGATAGGCCCTCGTAAATGCAGCAGCTTGTGTGTAGTCATGCGCCAACGTATTGACGGGGCAGAGTACAGTCGAGCCGCAAGAGAATCGCGCGTCGTGGATACCGGACCAAAAATTCGGCGGCCCGTTTAGATCAAGGTATCCCATGTCCTTTTGGACAAAAGGAATTTGAAAATGTCTGATGGAAATTGTGATGTAAGATCACCGTCGTACGATACTGGCCCACTCCCGTTAGACGTGCTTTCGATAGAAGAAAAATCCATACTGCGGGAAATTAACGGTCTTTTAAGAAGGTTGCAGTCGGTTTCGTCAGAAAACCGTAAGAGAAATAGTTGCAGTGAAAAGTCGCCTTGGGAGAAACCTGAATTCGAACGAACGAACAACGTTTTCATGATCGACGGAAGCCGAGGTGTCGGCAAGACATCGTTACTGTTAACACTTATCCAGGGATGGCTCAAGCCCAATGAATACAAGGGCAAAGGGGAAAATGGGGAACACGACGAATGTGGATTCAGCGAAATGGACACTGTCGTTCGACCATTGCCAACCATAGATTTTGATCCGTTGCCACCCGAGTTGCCGCTATACAATTGGATTGGTCAAGCATTTTACCCGCTGGTCCGCGCGCTAAGTTTCGACAGAAGCACCAGATTTTTCGAGGACAGCTACGACGACCACCCAAAAAACAGTTTGATGAGTAAATTTCGAGAAATGCAAACGACTGCGGCGGTCGGATGGTCATCGGGACTTATCAGGGAAGAAATTGCGAAGCATGCCGGGGAGCTGCCCCTATGGCAAGAAGAGCAGCTATCGCGTTGGCAAGATCTCCCCAACAAATGGCGGTTATTCCTCGATAGCCTTTTGACAGAACTCGAACGCTCAAAGTCTATTGATCCCGGATTCCCAAAGGACGCGTTAATCGCGTTGCCAATAGACGACCTTGACTTGCAAGTTCGAAGATCTCGCGAACTTATGGTCGCGCTTCGCGTGTTGCGGCATGAGCGCCTTGTTTTCGTCCTAACTGGTGATAAAGACAACACGGAAAAATCATTGGAAACTTCTTTTTACCGCGACTACGCAAGCGGAATTCGTTCAATAACAGATGGGTCGATGGACGAATTAGTGGAGAATTCGAGAGAACTTGGGCAAAAATTGCTCAAAAAAATAATTCCTTCTTCCCAAATATTCCCAATGGAAGGAATTCCTATCTGGGAAGTCGTCGATTGGCATCCACCTAGCCACGATAAACGCATTGGTGTCGGCAATAGCCGAAAATTTGGAGACCTTTTGGACAGTATGTGGAAGGATGCCACGAAACCACTTAAGTCTGGGGAATATCTAGGAATAGAAAAACTCAGCGACCTTTTAAAGGCTAAGAAAACCGGCGACGATCAGATTAATCTTCGGTTTCGACTTCTGCAAAATTTCTATGATCGCTGGAGCGGAAAAAATAATGGCGGCAACCTCTCCGAAATTGCAGAATTTGTTAGAATTTTACTCGAAGATCCGAATGAAGATAAGTTAATCGTCTCGGAATCTCGTTCCAATGGACCTATTAAATTTGTCGGTGAGCCTGGGATTGCCGCCGGTGCGCCTCGTGTGAGGGATTCTATATCGACCGATCAAAACGGGATATCTCTGAATTGGGCAAAGGATTTGGAGTTTATCTGTCGAAAAGTGAACAAAATTGATAACGAAGATATCCTCTACAATTCAGCATCGCCGCAACTAATGCTAGCTTTTGATCTTGTCGCGAGAGACCCGAAATGTTTTGAATTGGGTGTCGATCTGAGTTTCGCAAAAGATAGTCTTGGACTAGTTTGGACAGAAGATTCAAATACACATACGGTCTTACCATGGCCATTAATAAGAAATCCGAAGTGCCCGGAAGATTGGACCGAATTGGCCAAGAAATGGAAATCGGCACGAGAAAATTGCTGGAACAGAATACCGGCACCAAATGAATGTGAATTGCTTATGGCATGGTGCTGGCTGTCAAGTAAAAAAGAAGACGAATGCAAAAGAAAAGAAATTGAAAAAGTAGGGGCTAAAGATCGTCTTGAGTGCCACTTGGATTGGCTGGATTTGGAAAAATATCCTTCATTGGCGATACTTGGCAGTGATGAATTGGGTCTCTCGAAGACTGTTAAGGAAATTGTGCGTAATAAATTAAAAATTAACGAAAAAGATTGGGAGACTCATGTAGAATCTGCCGCTTGGAAATCTCATAAACCGCTAGACCAAATTTCCTCGAACGATCTCGCTTTTGTTCCGATTCTTGGCCGTCGAATAAAAGATGTTAAGACAGAATATTTGGAAGAACAGAAGGAGAGGCTACGGAATTTGGACTAACGCAAAAGTAATATCAATTCTCATTTATAAAAATACCGTCTAAGAGTTTGTTCCTAAAGTCGGCAAATTATCTATATATTGGAAAAGTTACAAATATTTCCACAAAACCCGACAATATGTGGTATTTTGATTCAAGCTCTAAGGTCCGGTGGGCTAATACCATAAAAAAAGCGGAGAAAAAGTGATGGCGAATTTGCGCATTGGGCTAGATTTTGCCGAGGCAATTTCCGCTACGTTTTCAAGCATTGAGTCATTCCGTGCGTGTTGCACATATCCCGCAAAATTTACTTCCGCAACGTATCTGGAGCGTCGATATTCCGTGCTTGGAATTCGCGAAAGTTCTAACCAAGGACTAAGTAGAATTGTAAGGAATAAAGAAACCATCGAAGATTTTCTGGGGCGAATGTCTGAAGACCTGCTTGAAAGTGATGGCGAAGTGGCGACGCTAAAACCTATCCACGACCGCCCGGGCGAGGAAATCCTTCGTTGGAGGTGGGTAAGTCTAGCGCTCCCGGCCGAACTATTGCTTGCGGCGGCTGACTTAGGCGGAGCGCAGCGCGTGCGAGCATTGAATCCAAATATTCGAATTCTGGAGCCGACTGCGCATCTCCATGTTCATGCAACCGCCGCAGTTCCCTTTTGGAAAATTTGGACTGAATTTGGCAAGTCCCCAAATTTTGACCGAATTCGGGACATTCCCGAAGGTTTTATGAGCGTCGAGGAATGGAAGGCTTGGCTACGTAGAGCGTTTATCGCTTTGCGAGTGCTTAGGATTTGGATGGACAACGGATGCAACGCGCTTGAAATGATTTTTGACAAGCATCCGCGGGTCGAAACCGCAATGGCGGATTTAAGGCGAGGCAGAATCGAATTGTCGACAATATCTGATGAAGCTGCGCTAACGAGATTCATTCTTTTTCAGGATTCATACTTAGAAAAAGGACATTTGACTCGCTCACGAAGCAGGAAACGGAACCATAACGGCCCTTTGGCCGATATCGAATTCGATCGCAGATGTATGGAGTTCATGCGTCGGAAAGCGTCGGTCAGCCTGACCGAAACAAAGAAAATTGAAATTTTTCGAAAACTCTGGGTTCAATTGACCCGCATCCGCGTCATGCTTTTTCGACACCTTGTGCACAACCCCGCGAGAACGGGTCTCGACAATTTTGGGGAGTGCTTCGACCGCTTGGACAATTATATCAATGCTAACTCGCTTCGGCAAGAAGTTGAAGCCGCATTGAGCGTCGATTCGGATATTGCTGTCGAAGTGCTAGAACTTCGCAAGGCTCCCGGGAAATTGAACAAGCTGAAGGAGATGCATAGTCTTTCGCAACGAACGTCAAGAAAAGAACCGAACCAAGTTCGCCGCGGCAATCCACGGCCCGATTGCGGCGTTCGCCGTTCTGACCCGAAGCTCACTTGGACGTTGCATTTCATTAGAGACAAGCATCGAGATAGAGGATTGGAATCCTTAATTTGGTCGCACTCTGCGACGGCAGAAAAGCTAATTTCCAATTTGCGGTACTGTCCGGAATTGTTGAAATCGATTCGCGGGTTGGACGTGGCGGGCCGGGAACTGTCCGGTCCGCTTTGGACCGTAGCAGCTTCGCTGCATAAGGTTCGCGAGGCGTCGAGACAAATTTGCCAAAACCATAAAGGGATTCAACCGTTAAGGATCACTGTGCATGTCGGCGAGGATTTTCGACACTTGCTTTCGGGACTGCGAGCGATTCACGAGCCCTTCTGGTGGAAAATCATGCGACATGGTGATCGAGTAGGACATGCATCGGCAATAGGCTGGGACCCACGCGACTGGTGTGCGCGGCATCCTATTGTCTTGCAGCCGAGATTGGAGCGTATGTTCGACCTTGCTTGGATGCTGGATTTCGTATCCAGTCGGCGAATTTCAGGCATATCGGGTGTAGTCATTGAGTCCGCTAAAGCAGAAATACGGTTCTGCCTTCAAGAATGGGAACCTGGGAACAGCGAAATAGATGCCCGCGAGTTTGTGGAGGTCGTTCGGAAAATCGGACATCCTTGGGTTTGGGAGGAATTGGGCGGACCGTTCTGGCGGCGTTCTTGCTTTGAAGGCAAGCATTGGAGATTGCTGGAACAGATATTACAACGCTGGGACGATAATGAGGACTTGATTGAAGTGCGTGCGGACCTTGACGGAGAATTGCTTGAAGCAATTCGGAACGAATTGGCCGGATTGCTGGCATACTGGCGCACGCCCATAGAACTGAATCCGAGCTCCAACCTGCTGATTGGAGAATTGGCGTATCCGCTAGCGCAGCCTTTGTTTCACATTGATCCCCTTGATCGCAATGAAAACAATGGACTTGCATTGACTCTGAGCGCCGATGATCCCGTTTGTTTCGCCTCATCGCTGTCAGACGAGTTCGCCTATGCATGGGCGGGCTTGGTCGTGGGAGGAGGCGAGTCACCTTCCTATGCTCAGGAATGGCTGGAACGCGCGGCACGAACTGCGCGACGCGCCGCATTCTAATTCGGATTATCCCGTTTTTCCATTCGAAAAAACACAGAAAAAACAATAAGTTAGCTAACAGCGAAATCTTTGCTAGAATGGCGGCTGTAACCCTTTATAATTTAATTGTTTTTTTGTAGTTTAAAAGCTAAGTTCTAGAGCTGTGATTCAATTTCTGCAATTGGAATTCTGAAAGGTTGGAGCATGCCCCGCGATCTTGGAAATGCCTTCGAAGAGATTGAAATTCTAGCTGGACGGGCCATACAAGATATTGAACCGGACCAGATAGACAGCCCGGCTTTGCGTCGCCTAATTCAGGACATTCGCGGAGAGGCCGACGACGCGAGTGCAAATACGAGTGCATACAATCGCATGCATAATCGCCACAACCGGGGACGCTAGCCAAAAGATTAGCGGATAGCTTTGGCGAAATTAGATACGGTTCTGATAAAGGTTGCCAGCCGATGCAATATCGACTGCCGATATTGCTATGTCTACCACTCCCCTGACAAAGGATTTAGACGGCAGCCGGCCCGAATGTCATTGCGTGTAATTGACACGGCAATTGAGCGTCTAGTTGAACAAAAATATCTCCAAAAGCAGGATTTCGCCGTGGTTTTGCACGGTGGTGAACCTCTTCTCCTAGGGAAATCCAGACTTAATCGCTTATTGCGAGGGCTTAGGTCTTCGCTCGGCAGCGAGGCGACAATCGCCCTCCAGACTAACGGAACCTTGCTAGACGATAACCTCGTTTCACTTTTTGCCGAAACCCGCACTCGCGTGGCGGTAAGCATCGATGGCCCTGCGAACGTAAACGACCGATTCCGATTGGACAGAAAAAATCTTTCTACTTTTTCAACTACTGTCGAGGCGATCAAGCGGCTTCGCGATCATTCCGAAAGCGCCGAGTTTTTTAAAGGCGTTCTTGCAGTAGTGGATCCATTCTCGGATCCCGAAGAAGTATATCGATTTTTTAAGGAATTAGGCGTTCCAAGCGTGGATTTCCTTTATCGAGACGGAAACCATGATCGACTTCCTTTCGGAAAGAATTCGTTGGAATCTCGTGAATACGGCGAGTGGATGGCACGACTTTGGGACTTGTATATCGAGGATCGGGAGCCTGTACCCATTGAATGCCTCGACAATTTGTTTCGTGGGCTTTTCGGCAGAAAAAGCACGAAGGAAGGCACTGGAAATTCACTCTATAGTATTCTTGTCGTGGAAACCGACGGATCGATTGTAAAAAACGATACACTAAAGAATTCCTACGACGGCGCGGACCAGTTCAACCGAAACTGGTCAATAATGGAAAATTCCTTTGCCGAGGTGCTGATGTCGGACGAGTTCAGTAGGCACAAGGAGAGTCAACGAGCAAACCATGCGACATGCCGAGTATGCCCGTGGCTTTCCGCATGCGGAGGCGGAATGTTGCTGCACCGTTGGTCCGATGACTCCGGCTACGACAACCCCTCTGTGTATTGCGAGGATCAGAAATTTCTGTGTCGCAAAATTGCAAGAACGGCGAGTTCAATGTCTTCATGAACATTTCGCCTAATTTCGGCCATTCGCGAAGGTACAGCCATCCGTTCCGCCATGCCTGGATTCCAAATCTGTTTCCCAAAACTGCGATCGACGGCGCACTTGAATGGCTTGAGAACAATCGGTCCTGGCAATTTACCGAAACCGGCTTTTACCGACAGTTTGAATTCAGTTTGAAAGAAATTAATGTTCCAAATGAACTCGCGTTTCTCGTGGACGAAAACACGCTATCCGGAATGCATTGTTGGTTTAGGACGGAATTTGTAGCACAAGAGATAGAATCTGTAGATGTAGTCGCGCATTTGCTTTTGAGTGGTCATGATATCGGTATCCACAACGACTATCGGCCCGACGGCGAAACCCACCGCTTGATTCTACAGCTCGGGAGAGACGTTAATGGAGGAATCACCGCTCTTTTTCGGAACAAGGAAGTTACTTCTCTATTCCGGTTGATTCACCCAATTCATGGTACAGCCTTTGCATTCGAAATATCGGAAGCTTCGTATCACGCGGTGAGCAAGGTGCGCGGCGGACAACGTTTCTCGTTGATCTATTCGTTTCGATCTCGTCAATGAACCGAGACGAACTCGTTTCGCTGGCAGAGCCGGTTTCGTGGAACACGAAAACGCTTTCAAAGTTGGTAGCATTTTCTGAAACCGAGATTCTAAAGCCGATCGGAATGGCTTTTGGTTCCTATGGTTCAGTTCGAATGATGCAAAGGAACCGGGAAGCGCAGAGGAACTGGGTTTGGCGGATGCCGATAGTTCCCGGTTTGGGTTTCGGTATCGAAGCGCTCCCTGAATCCATGAGCTATCTCGTAACTGACAATGGAACCTCACTTGCAAAAATCGGAAACTTGGACGGAGACCATGTTTGTTCGGTTCTTCGTGCGTCATGCCAACTAATTTATGAGCTGTCGCCAGAACTTTACAATTCCGTTGGCTCGCTGTTGAGATGTTTGCATATTCTAGAAAACTTGGAACCCGGATATGATCTAAGCCTTTCGCTACCGGAATTGCCGCATTCGATTTTTACTTCCGTACCGTTTGTCCACGAAAAAGACGCCATTCCCCGTTTAGCTGAATCTGTCGTGCACGAAGTGCTTCACCTCCAGCTATCGCTAATCGAGAGGATTTCTCCGGTGGTTCGACCTAGTGCCGACACGGAGTTCGTCTACGCGCCTTGGCGTGACGAAAACCGGCCGATAGGCGGAGTAATCCATGGTCTGTTTGTTTTTCGTGGTATCGAGATTCTCTGGTCTCGCTCCTCTAGGATTTTGCCGAATGAAGTTTATGACTTTGCTCAGAAGCGAGTCGACGAAATTCGCAATCAGCGAAAGCTGATCGAAGCAAGAAATTTTTCGTCATTGACTCGGTTCGGTCAAGATCTGTTTCTTAGGCTAATTGCAGATTCTGATGAATGCGAAATTGAATCGGACACCGCATGACCGAGCAGCAAAAGCAAAAGGAAAAATCGTTAGAATTGTTGGTCCTTGTTCCGTAATTCTGCAAGGACCTGAAAAAACTACATCATGGCTGCGATATGCTCTGCAACGGTCATTCCGCCGCGAAGTTCCTTCCGATTATGTCTCAGCGCATCGCCGCCGCGCGCAACGGGCTCTCTTTTTCCGCGGCGGTGGCTTTCAACTCCGTATTCGCGAGCAGGTTGTTAAGGTCGTCCGCGCAATGGCACGAAGCCGCGATGAAATCGACGAGTTGATCGCAAGCCGCGAGCAGGCCGGCAAGATGCTCGACGAAGGCGCTTCCTGGCTTCGTCGTCTGCAGCTTCGCAAAAAAAACGGCGCCGAAAGCGGCCAGCGGCCGGGCATTGACCTGATCAGTCTTCGCTAGCTGGCCGGAGACTTTGGTGAAGTCTCGCGCCTGACGCGAAAGAAGGATGGAGACCTCGATGCCGCAGTCTCGCAGCGAACGGTGAAAACCCCAATTCATTCGCCCGGTCACTTCTATCACCACTGTCGCCACTGAATGTTGACAGCTGCGTCATAGCGCTGGGAATCAACAGAATCCCGCTTTTTTAAGCTGAAGTTCTGGGGTGTGTCAAAAAAAAATTGAGCAGTATCAACATGATACGTGGATCGGGACTGCCACGCTCTGCCTACAAACGGCGGGTCCGGCCGGATCCGCCTTTACATGGCTGCGATATCCTTCAGCAGTTTCAGCGCCCTCGCCTGGCTGGCGTCGGGCCGGGTCGTCACTTCGATCATGGTTTCCGCCTTCTCGCCGCCCGTGATTGGAACCGCGTGAGTTGAGCGGACGATGGTTGACAGGCTGTCGAGAAGGGTCCGAAAGCTGTGGGCGCCGCTGCCGTCCGGCAGGGCGTGGGTGTGAACCTTGGCCAGCGCCGGCTCCGATCGCCGGGCGGGCAGGACCGGATCCCCGGTCTCGTCGGGTTCGGCGTCGGCATAGCACAGGGGCGCCCATGCCTTGCGGATGTGCCATTCGACGAGGCAGGCGAGCATGCAGATGAAGACGTGGGCGCGGACCCGGTGCTCGAGGCGGTGGTATATGGGGCGGACCTGGAGGTCGCTCAGCTTGAGATTTCGGAACGCGCGCTCCACGCGGGTGAGCCGCTTGTAGCTCCTGACGCATTCGGCGGCGGCCATGTCGCCGGATTCGAGCGATGTGCGGATGATGTAGATTCCGTCGAGGGCGGCCTCGGCGTAGATGGATTTCTGCTTGCGGCGGAAGCTGAAGCCGGTCGCGGAGATGTCGACGTGGAAGTGCTTCCTGACCTTTCGCTTGTTGATGACCGCGCCCACGGCGAGACCGATCTCGGCCTCGCCCCGGAGCGTTCCGCCCTCGACGCGGGC
>Ga0209544_1000615_pt1 | contig 46846 bp, 32 predicted proteins | sample MesohylPK_FD_187297 | JGI IMG/M metagenome (GOLD analysis project Ga0209544, IMG submission 187297) | Host-associated microbial community of the marine sponge Aplysina aerophoba from Gulf of Piran - sponge mesohyl, lysed by proteinase K... | ecosystem: Host-associated > Porifera > Sponge >... | reverse complement strand
CCAGTTATGGGACATGCAGACCCATAGTAAACATAGTACTTTTACATTAAATAACAGGACTAATGCAATTTCTGAGTTGGCATTTACCGATGATAACAAAACACTTGTCAGTCTTGTTATGCTCGGTAAAATAATCCTTTGGGATGTTAAAACTGGAAAAAATGCATTTCATGATATAGTAGGTAGTATACATTTAAATAAGACAGCTGCAATTTCTCAAAATGGCAAAATCTTTGCCATAGGAGAAGAAAATGGCAAAATCAATTTATGGGATATAAAAAAAAGAAAAAAGAGTGCAACTCTCAAAGGACATTCAAGTCTATTTAAAGGAGATAGTTTACCCGCTGCTGCTGTTTCTGAAATTTTCAATCAACCACAATACGCAGAAATATGGGAATTGGCGTTCTCATCAGACGGACTAATGCTCGTGAGTGGCAGTTCGGATCACACCATTCAAATATGGGACATTAAGAAACGCAAAAGACTTGCAACGTTTAAGGGACATGAAGATGCTATAACTTCTGTCGCGTTCTCTACTGATGGAAAATTAGTTGCTGCTGGTGATGATAATAAAGTGATTAAACTATGGGATGTAGACGGTAGAGATGAACTCGCTACATTCACAGGACATAAAAATAAAATCAATGCATTAGTGTTCTCTCCAAACAGAGAAACCCTTGTAAGTGGGAGTGCAGATGGAACCATTCGATTATGGAATACAATTAACGGTGAAGCTATCGCTACATTGGCATCAGGATATACTGAAGCCATTAAATCCATTGCATTTTCTGAAAACGGAACTACACATACAACTGCCACATCTAACGGAACAGTGGATGTATGGAGTCTCAACACTTTGCAAGAATTGACTACTTATACCTTTGGAGAAAACAATATAACGACAGCGGCTACGTTATCTCCAGATGCTACACATTTTGCCTATCAAGATAAGAGTAGGAAAGGTAACAATAGTATTCAGGTATGTGAGATTATCAGCAATAAGAAAATACCTGGACCATGGCAGGACGTAAAAACCCGAGAGGTTGCACTTATATTCTCTCCTGACAACAGAACAATCGTGATCAATTCTCAACAAGGTATACATTCATGGGATATAAACACGCAACTTGAATTATTTCACTATAAAATGGAACACACATTTGTAAGTAATATGGTTTTTTCCTCCAATGGAAGACTATTTGCATCTTATGGGACTCATGTCCGCACACGAATATGGGATATTACTAAGGATCGCCAAATTGCACCGTCTCACATGAAGAACGCAACTGCATTAGCATTTTCATCCGACGGTTCTCTTCTTGCTCATAAATATTTTAAAGATGGAATTGTTTTGTGGGATGTTACACCTTTAGGGTTAAGGGAACGTGGTAAGATTCCAGATAGTAAAAGTGGATTTAGGGATGTATTAGTATTTTCACCTGACAGAACAACACTTTTTGATGTGAAACAGGAACGTTGGCAAGACATTATACAGTTATGGGATGTGGATACAGGTGCGGATTTAGGTACTCTGTCTGGACATACAGAAAAAATCACAATGTTGGTGTTTTCGCATGATGGTAAAACATTAGCAAGTTGTAGCGAGGATGGTACAGTAATTCTATGGAAATGGCATAAAATTGTCTCCAAAAGAGCAATTGATAACAAAGAGATTCGAAATAAATTGATTCCTCCACAACAACGTATACAATACGCAGGAAAGGCAGAAGAAGCAGAAGCGGTTATGAAGTGGCTACAGAACAACGGTTATCAGATAAAGAGAAGTGGTGATGGATACAACTTAATACACGGAAATAGTAAATCTCATGTTTCGGGTAATAGTTCAATTAGTTTAGGTGACATATCTTTTTCACTTGATCGTAATGGTGTACTCCGAATTCGTGTTGGTGGTGTGGGAGCGGGATCATATATTTTAAACGAGAAGGGGAACCTTAAGGTTGTAATGGAGGATACAGAGTAACAACACTTAAGTGAATAAAAAATCGTCCAAAGGACATTGACACTATTTGTCCAATATGTTATCAGTTAGAAAATTGGTTGTGGTGCATCACAGTTTAGAGGGACTGTGGTCTTTGGCATCATTATTTGGTTAACACCCTCAAAAATATAAAGCCTCTCAACAACTGCCAGCAGATCGCCCCCTTGAAACACGAGGACGACCGCGCACTCTACATCCCAGTGAGGTGATGACGATCCTTATCCTTTTTCATCAAAGCGATTATCGAACCTTAAAAGCTTATTATGAAAAACACGTCCGGTGCTACTTGCAGTGGGCATTTCCGAACTTAGTGAGTTATAACCGCTTTGTGGAACTTCAACAAGAAGTCCTTGAACCTTTGTCTATATATCTTTACACACGCTTTGGCATCTGTGATGGTATTTCCTTCGTAGATTCTACGCCAGTGCCGGTTTGCCGCAATCGCCGAATCCCAACACATAAAGTCTTTGTTGAACAGGCATCCCTTAGCAAGAACTCTGTCGGTTGGTTCTACCAAATCAACGCTGAATGCGCGTATGGCATTCAGCGGGTTCAAACTTCATCTGTGTGTCAACACATCTGGTGAACTTTTAGGTGTTGAGTTCACACCTGCTACAACAGATGACCGGAAAGTTGTTCCGAAGTTGGGAACCCACTTATATGGCAAACTCTATGCGGATAAGGGGTATATCTCACAAGACCTGCGTGAATACTTGCGAACCCAAGGTATTGAGTTGGTATATAAGGTTTGCAAGAACATGAAGCCGCAACCTTTATCGGACTTTGATGCGCTCTTGCTGAAAAAACGGATGCTGATTGAATCGGTTATCAAAGAAATAAAAACGCAGACACAACTTCAACATACGCGGCATAAAAGTTTTATCAACTTCCAAGTGAACATGGTGGCTGCCTTAATTGCTTATACCTATTTGGAGAAGAAACCTTCGTTGAACTTGCCGGAATGCAAACGGATCCCAACAGCAATGCTTTCTTTAGAACCCTAAATCTTTTTCCGAACTCACGTTATTTTACTGTTCCAAATCCCAAATAATCACCGTACCATCATAACCACCACTCGCCAGTGTCCGACCATCTGGACTGAAGGACAGATCCATAATCCATCCCATAGGTCTGTGTATATAGGTCTTTTTGACATTAAACGATGGCATTTCCAACAAAACAACCCCACCCTTTGGAGTTCCAACTGCAAGTGTACTTCCATCAGGACTGAGTGCAATAGTTGTGATAGATGTCTGACGAAATTTAACATCTTTATAATTGTGGACGGTAGTTGTATATTCCGTATCAGTGTTGTTACTTTTCAAAGTAACGCTCATGGTGCGTTTAGTTGAAAGAGTATCCCAAAGTACTATCTGCTTTTGGTCTCCTACTATAAGTGTCTTTCCATCGTGTGTGAAAGCAAGACTATGTATAGCACCACTGTTTTCTTTTGTTAATATTACATTCTTCTGATTTAGTCGTTCAGGAAAAATGTCTGCTGAATTTACTGTAGTTGCATTCTCATCAATGTCTCCAAGAGTTGCTATTAATTTATGTTTACGTACATCCCATAGACGGACAGTATTATCTGAACTCCCTGATGCAAGCATACTTTCATCAGGACTCAATGCAACAGAAAGCACATGATCCTTATGTGCCTTTATTGTAGTGTTATGGTTGCCAAAAATCAATCTCCATAATTTATGCAGGATTGAGTCTTGAGCCTCTGTTTTTGGATCCCAAAAACGAACAGTACCGTCAAGGCTTCCACTTACGAGCCTTTTACCATCAGAAGTAAAAGCAATGCTATTTGGGTGCCATGGACGAGTTCTACCAAATGCTTTACCATGACCCTCTAAGGTGACTTGGTATTCACCTGTAGAAGCATTCCATAATAGAATTTCTGCTTTTGCATCAGAACTTTGATAACTCAGACTCAAACTCGCAAGTTTTTTGCCATCAAGAGAAAAACCTACAGATCGAACATCAACTTGAAATGGATGTCCATTACCTGTAGCAATATGTTTTCCATCAGAAACATCCCACAACCGAACCAAAAAGTCGTGTCCACTCGCAAGTGTTTGTCCATCAGGACTAAAGGCTAAGCATGTTATACTTTCATTGTGTCCTGTGATAAAATGGCGTAGTTTCGATTTCTGAAGATCGGTTGTGTCTATATCCCACAAAAAAAGTCCGGATTCTTTCTTGGATGTGTAACCTCGTGCAGCAAGAGTACGTCCATCAGGACTAAATTGAAGATTGTAGATGAATCCTATTCCATCTAAGGTGAACTTATGTGTTCCAGTATCTATATCCCACAACCGAACCTCACCATGACTTCCAACTGCGATAGTCCTTCCATCTGGACTAAATGATATAGCCTGAATAGATCCTCTCATATTTTCGCCTGTGAAGGTTTTTATCAACTCACCTGTATCTACATCCAATAACCTAACTGTTGAATCATTATCTTTTGAGTCAGCGAATGTTTTTCCATCAGCGGAAATTGCAAAATGCTTATCCCAATTTGGATATTCTATTTTTATTTTTTGCTTACCACTTTTACCATCCCATATTATAATCTCTCTGTTTTTCTCACCAATCAGAAGTTTAGAAGTTGAACCGAAGGAAATGTTTTCAATATCTTCTGTTCCTTCTGATATAGATATGCTTTTTCCGGTATTGGTTTCAAATAACTGTACAACCCCATCGCTCCAACACATAATTGTCATTCCATCAGGACTAAATGCGACCTTGCTAATTCGTTTCCCAAGTCTTAGAAATACTCGACTGTCTCCACTCTCAATGTCCCATATTCGTATCACCCCTTCAGAATCACCACTGACAAACATCCGACTATTCGGATGGTATGACACAGAATTCACATCTCCGGTTGGGTTGTCAAAGTTTGTCTTAAGTTCACCGACATCTAAATCCCACAATTCAATCTTGTTTCGGTTCAATCTATTTCCTATATCCAGGAAGGTTGTAGAATCAGGACTAATAACAACATACTCATCCATTTCATCCAAGTATTTTGTTGCTAAACCAAGTTCTTCACCTGTATGCACATCGTATAACCAAATTCCGACTGAACAGATTACCACAAACTGTCTGCTATCTGGAGAAAACTTGTAATTAGTTCTTCCTCTGTAATTTGTTATCTTTCCTTTTCCCAGCCTTAACTTCGCACCTTCAGGTAATTCCCATTTTGCATAATCATCTGCATAAGAGGACGATAGAAAAACCATGATGAGCACCATAATGCTAAAAACACGTATGAGTCTCATAAGTTATTCACTCCTTGGAGAATTATTGTGTCAGATCCCAAATAAGCACTGTGCCATCTGAACTTCCACTTGCAAGCGTGCGACCATCTGGACTAAACATAATGGATTGCACAAATCCATTAGTCCTATTGAACATGAATGTTGATTTAGATTGCTGTGTTCGCATGTCCCAGAGCATTATTCTTTTCACCACACCACTTGCAAGAGTTTGACTATCGGGACTAAAAGCGAGGAAGGTAGGTCCCAGTGGATTATTGTGTATAAACTTACCCTTATGTTCAGTAGTGACAGCATCCCATAAGTCAATCTCACGATAATTACCGCTTGCAAGTATCTTGCCGTCTGGACTAAACTTAAGAGAAATTAAACTGGCATCTGTGCCATTATCGTCAGTATATTTTATGATAGTTTTAGGTTTGCGTGTGTACACATCCCACAATCGGATGGTATGATCATCACTTCCGCTTGCGAGTATATTTCCTTTAGGACTAAAAGCAATAGCTTTTATCTTATCTGTATGTCCTTTAAACTCGTCCATTTGATTTCCAAAGACAGATCTACGAATTCGACTAATTAGCGAATTACTTGTTATGCTCTTTACATGCCACAACCGGACTATATTGTCTTTACTGCTATTTGCAAATATTTCCCCATCTGGACTAAAGGCGATTAGTCCAGCATGGTATCTGATATTTCCATTCCGAGAATTATTACCAAGTCCATCAAATGATATGATTTGTTCCCCAGTGGAAGTATCCCATAAGGTTATATGTAAAGAAGCATGAGGATTAAATCCAGCAAGTATTTTTCCATCGGGTGAATAAGCTAAAGACCGGATTTGTGAATGATAAAACGTCTTACTGTCAGATTGTTTCTGTTGACCAGATCCAAGATCCCAAAGCTGAACCGACCATTCATGTCCACTTGCAAGGGTCTGACCATCAGGACTAAATGCTATGGTATTTACTTCACTATGATGTTCTCTGATTACGTGTTTCAATTCAGATTGCTTAATATCTTTTGCATTTATTTCACATAATAAGATGCCGGAACTATTCCTTGCAACAAGGGTGTTTCCATCAGGACTAAACAACAGGTTATATACGTTTCTAAGTCCTTCAATAGTTGCTTGACGTTGTCCAGTGAGGACATTCCACAAAACTACATTCTCATTCAAATAAGAGACTGCGAGAGTAGTGCCATCTGAACTAAACGTAAAAGAGTTTACACGATTCGAGGGTTCTTTGACTTTCTTCCGTGAACCATCCTCATTTGTTATAATTATATCACCATATACCGGTGCACCTTCAAATGTGTTTTTGAGTTTACCGGTATGTACGTCCCATAATTGAACCGTATAGTAGTTTTTCGCTACGTTAGCAAACCAGTTACCATCAGGTGAGAATGCAAACAATGTTCTCTCTCTGGTATCCTTAAATTTCATACTGATCTTTCCTGTTTCAGTATTCCAGAACAGAGCGTCTTTGCCTCTACTACTTGCGAGTAGCTTTCCATCAGGACTAAAATCAAGGCGAAAACTATTTATTGTATTTTCTAATCTATGTTTGAGTTCACCAGTATTTACGTTCCATAACATGATACCTTTGTTACCGCTGGTGGCGAGTGTTGATCCATCAGAGCTAAACAAAAGCGTTTCTGGTCTACCACCAACATTTATAGTGGTATATTGACCAGTGTTTGTATCCCATAATCGTACTGTTCCATCACCGCTTCCACTTGCAAGCACACTACCATCGGGGTTAAAGCTAATACAAGTGATACTAGATTTATGACCAATATACTTTTTTATGGGTTTCCTGGTATTGATATCCCAAAAATGAATAACACCTTTATTGTCACCACATACGAGAATATTACTGTTAGGTTTAAAAGCTAATTTCCATCTGACATAACCCAATTCCATTGGCAAGAGTGCAAGTTCTTTACCCGTTTCAACATCGTATAACCAAATTCCAATTAAACTCATTACTAATAGTTGAGTGCTGTCGGGTGAAAAAATATATGGAGGAAATTGGTTTAACCTGTTTGCAGGAATTTTACCTTTTCCAAGCCTATATTTAGCACCTTCCGGCAATTCCCATCGGACATAATCATCTGCATAAGAGGACGATAGAAAAACCATGATGAGCACCATGCTAAAAACACGTACGAATCTCATTAGTAATTCACTCCTTTGAGTATTATTGTGTCAGATCCCAGATAAGCACCGTACCATCTGAACTTCCACTGGCAAGCGTGCGACCATCCGGACTCAATGCAAGGGATGTCAACCCATCTTGTCCTGCAAAAGTTGATTTTATATTCAGTGTATTTATGTCCCAAAGGTGAATTGTTCCGTCCCTATTTCCATTGACCAGAAACTTGCCATTAGTTGTAAAAACTAGCGAAGTTACCGCACTCCGTGAGCGTGAAACAATATCCGGTGGGTCATCTTGTCTACGTGGTAGAGATGAAGGTCGTGTAAACAGATCATTTCCTATAAGGGACATTTTATGCTTCCCAGTGCCGCAATCCCATAGATGAATTGAACCATCACTACATCCAGTTGCAAGCGTCAATCCATCTGGACTGAATGCTATATTTAGAATTTCACCAGTATGACCTTCAAGTATGGATTTTAACTTTTGAGTATGCGTATCCCACAAACGGACTGTTTTATCATTACTACCGCTCGCAAGTTGCTTTCCATCTGGACTCAGGGCAACAGAATAGACTTGATCCGTATGCCCTTTAAGTGTTCCTTTTCGGTTGCCAGAGAAGACACCTTGTAATTTCTTAAAATGTGATGGTTTTGTCGTTTCTACACTCCACAGGCGAACTGTCCCATCTAAACTTCCACTTACAAGCATTTTGCCATCGTTGCTAAAAGCAATTTCGCCACTACATCCTACGGGACGTGAATTACCGATTTGTCCACCATGCCCTTTTAAGTTCGTTTGGTACTCACCTGTGCCAGCATCCCAAAGGAGAATCTCGGTTGTTCCTCTGGAACTCTGAGTATTGATATTTAGGCTTGCAAGTGTTTTTCCGTTTGGTGAAAAAGCTATAGATTGAATATCTAATTGATATGGATATCCTTTAAAAAGGAATTTGGTTTTTCCAGTTTTGACATCCCAAAGTCTTATAGATCCTCCTGTATAATGACCACTTACAAGTGAATTTCCATCTGGACTAAATGCAAGAGAATGGACAGCGGGTGTATGTTCATTGATAGTACCACGCAGTTTAGTAGTGTTTAAACTTTCCGTGTCAATGTCCCATAATTTGATACTTGATGTACTAATCGTAGCGAGTGTTTGTCCATCTTTGGTAAACAAAAGCTGATTAAAACTTCCTTCTCCCATAAGTGACATATTGTGTTGCCCTGAATGGGTATCCCACATATCAATTTCAGCAGAACTGGAACTTACGAGTTTTCGTCCATTGGGACTGAACGTAATAGCATCAAAATCTCTTCCCCAATCACCTTTAAGCGTAGATTTTAACTTTCCAGTGGATGCGTCCCATAGGCGAACTGTATTACGCCAACAATGACTTGCAAGTATTGTGTTATCAGGAGAGAATCGTATGAAATAACTATCAACATCCTTCTTGTCCGGTAGTGTATGTCTAATTCTTCCAGTGTTAGAATCCCACAAGTGTATTCCTCTTCTACTACTACTTGTAATTGTCTGTCCATCCGGACTAAAAACAACGGGGGCATACCAGTTCATATCTTGCAGACCCATTTTGAGTGTTCCTGTGCTTGTATCCCACAGGTAAATTTGCATTCCACTCTTACTACCAAGCGTCCGTCCATCAGGACTAAAAATCACCGTAATACCAGAATTGTGTTCTGTTGGAATTGATTTGCTTTGCAATGTGTCGGAATCCCATAGACGTATCGTTCCATCCAAACTACCACTTGCGATCATCTGTCCATCCGGACTGAATGAGACAGAAGTAACCTTATTAGTGTGCCCCTTGAGAATGGATTTAATCGTCCCTGTATGTGTATTCCAGAGTATTATTGTATTATCTGAACTTGCACTTGCAAGTGTTTGATCTACCGGACTGAAAGCAATAGATTTTATTTCCCCTTTATGACCACTTAAAAGCCTTAATTCCTTTCCGTTTTTGACATCGTATATCCAAATACCTAATGAACTAAAAACTGCAAGCTGAGTGTTATCTGGTGAAAACCTACATGGGTGATTTTCTCGGTAGACTCCAATTTCACCTTTTCCCAGCCTTAACTTCGCACCTTCCGGCAATTCCCATCGGACATAATCATCTGCATAAGAGGACGATAGAAAAACCATGATGAGCACCATGCTAAAAACACGTACGAGTCTCATAAGTTATTCACACCTCTGAGCGTTATTGTGTCAGATCCCAGATAAGCACCGTACCATCCGAATTTCCACTTGCAAGCGTGCGACCATCTGGACTATACGCAAGGGAAGTTAACCCGCTCTGTCCCGTAAAGGATGATATAATTTGAAATGTATTCATATCCCATAAGTAGATAGAACCATCTCCATTTCCATTTGCAAGTGCTTTTCCATCAGGGCTGTAAACCAGTGACGAAACACTACTTCTGCCTCGTGCAGTAATATACGGTGGATCATCCTTTCTTCTTGGTAGACTTGAAGGGTCTGAAAAAAGATGATTACCAGTAAGAGAAACTTTGTGATCACCTGTAGTCGGATCCCATAAATGGATAGAACCGGCTTTACATCCACTGGCAAGAGTCAACCCATCAGGACTGAAGGTGACAGTCTGTATATCTTCTGTATGTCCTTCAAGAGTCGCTATATGTTTTCGTTTATGTACATCCCATAGTCGTATTATTTTATCCATGCTTCCGCTTGCTGCCACACGACCATCGGAACTCAAATCAACTGTAGTGATTTGGTCAGTATGTCCTCTTAGTATTGCTATCTGAGGACTAAATAACCATCCAGCAAACCGTTGTAATAGCGAATCAGATTCTGCAGCTTTTGTATCCCATAACCGAACCGTACCATCTAAGCTACCTGTTACAAAGATATTGCCTTCTCTATTAAAGGCAATTCTACCACCGTGTGATATATGTCGTACCTTACCTATGGCTTTACCGTGTCGTTTGAGTGTCTTCAGATAATCACCTGTTTTCGTATCCCAAAACAGTATTTCTGTTTTTCCTGCATAATTTAAATTCATGCTCAAACTTGACAAAGTTTTTCCGTGTGGAACAAATGCCAGAGTTTGAACCCATAATTGATATGGATATCCATCGCATATTGTTTTGAGTTTTCCATTTTCTATATCCCATAGCTTAATGTTCTCATAGCGATGACCACTTGCAAGTATATTTCCATCATTGTTAAATGCGATAGAACTTACTTCTTTGTTATGATCCCGAATAATATGACGTAGTACAGAATTCTTTATATTTTCTACATCTATATTCCATAAGTAGATGTGTGATCCTTCAAAAGAATCGCTACCTCGTGCAGCAAGTGTACGTCCATCTGGACTAAACATTGGATAAAAGAAGTATGCATTTTCTCTTAGTATAGTTTGGGGTTGTCCATCCTCAAGATTCCAAAGTATTATTTCACCATCACTTGATACAGCGAGGGTGTGTCCATCTGGACTGAAAGTAATTGACGTAACGGTTTTTGTTGAATAATTCCCTATCTTAGGTATGCCATTGGCTATAGCCAGCATTTTTACGTTGCGTGAATTACCGGAAAGTGTATTTTTCAGTTTTCCGGTTTCAGTATCCCATAGCTGAACTTTATAGTCCTTACCTGTAGCTGTCGCGAGTGTCTTTCCGTTGGGTGATAGTGCTGAATGATGTCGATGATCGTATTCAAGTCCAATCCTCATTTTTACTCTACCAGTATGAGGATCCCAAAACCGTGCTTCAGTTTCTGTTATACCGTATAAAGCACTGCCGTCGTTATTGAAAATTATGTTATCAACACCCGCTGTATCTTCTAAGTTTGAAATAATCTCACCTGTATCAATATCTGATAGCAAAACATCGTCTTTTCTACTACTTACTACGATTTTTCCGTCTGGACTGAACATTACTCCATCAACAATTTCCTTAGGTGTAGATATAGCACGGAGTTTTCCGTCGTCAATGTTCCATACTCTCACTTTGTTATTAAAACCTGTACTGGCAAGCATTCTTCCATCTGTACTAATGGCAATAGATATTATTCTTTTAGTATGATCTTCAAGAGTGGTTTTGAGTTGGTTGGTATTTAAGTCCCATATATTAATCTTATGTTTTCGCGTATTTGCACAAAGTTGTAAATTGGGACTCAGAACGATATTATCACCAAACCATAATCTATCCAACGGTAATAGACTAATCTCTTTTCCTGTCATAACATCATATAACCAAACACCTGTAGAAGTTATCAATGCAAGTCGGGTGCTATCGGGTGAAAATTGGTAAGAATTTCCCTTACCGATTCTCGTGAGATGTCCCTCCAGATTGCTTATCTGTCCTTTACCAAGCCTTAACTTCGCACCTTCCGGCAATTCCCACTGTGTATAGTTTTCTGCGAAGGTGTAGAGTAGAAAATGTGCATTGAGAAACAGAATTGTAATAAATATAACGCGTGTTAGTCGCATAGGTATATCTCCTCTTTAACCCATAGGTGCCAATTTTGTGTTGGAGTCTCTTGTAGGTCGGAGCGAGCTTGCGACCTCCGACATGTGAACTATGGTATATCTCCTCTTTACCCCATCTGATACAGCATCAGATAGATAACCACCCCAGTAACAGAAACATATAACCAAATCGGTAATGTTACTTTTGCGATACGACGGTGTATTCCAAACTTCTTACGCCATGCAAAGAATAACGTGACGATTGCCAACGGTACTATCACAAACGCCAAAATAATATGCGAAATCAGAATCGTGAAGTACACAAGTCGAACTAATCCCTCTTGTGTGAATTTCGTTGAACCTGCATTCGCATGATATATACAATAACTAATCAGGAATAGAACAGACACACCAAAGGCAGAAAGCATGCACTTCTGATGTGCCGATATTTTCCGTTGACGTATAAATACATAACCTACTATCAAGAAAATAGCACTGATTGAGTTTAAAATCGCATTAACAGTTGGAAGATCTGAAATCTCAAGCACGTTTTCACCTCATTTCTACCGTTTCCAACGGTAAGCTTGTACTCCTCTGGAATTTTCCAAAGCGAATTCCCACCGTTTACACCATGTTTCATAGTCTGTATGACACATTTCTGGTCGCATTCGACTTCGCATCAGAAACGCAGGATAATAAGGTCTCCCTGTCGGTTGATATACATCGTGATAACGCAAATCAAAACTCCATCGCACCGTATCCGATTCATTCGGTTTGGCACTGTGTAACGTATAATTATGAAACAGTATTACTCCACCTGCACGTATAGGCAACTCCTTCGGTGTTAGGTTTGGTGGTTGATGTTCAGGTGGAACCGCTAATCCCGCTTGATTCCAAGCATGAGGAAATAACCCAAACTTATGGCTACCCGGCAGCACCTGCAAACACCCGTTTTCCAAAGTCGCATCTACTATCGGTATCCAAATCGTAAGCATAAAATATGGATCCGTATCAGGCCAACAGACACCTGCATCCTGATGCCAAGGTGTTGGAAGCCGTTCAGATTCTTTTATCGGTAAAATCGCACGTATATGTTGGATAGGATTACACAATATCTCTGAACCGACAAATGACTCTGCAAGGTCAAGGATTTTTGGGTTTCTGAGAAAGTTGAATGTCGCTTCACCACGTGCACGCATTATGTCCAAATCTGCGGTCACCTCTGGTGCTTCTATAGAGAGATAATGTAACCGTTCAGTAAATGACTTATCAGAGTGTGTAGAACTAACCTTCTCATCCCTAAACAATCTTTCAGCACGTTCAGCGATGATTGATGAGTACTCTTCAATTACTGGACCAAGATCGTTTTCATCTAACACATCCTCAAGCAGTAAATACCCATTATCGTGGAAAAACGATACCTCAGATTCAGTTAAACGCATAATATGTCTCCTTACGTTATACTATCCCCATCTCTGTTCAGGCGGATCAAAGACAAATCCGTGAAAAAACTTACGTTGTGCAGCTGAAAGCTTCGTGTTGTAGAAGTCATCTGAATACCCCCAATGCTCCTGAGATGCAACCATCCACGGATGTTCATAAGCGTAATACAACATTTCACGACATCCTTCCGGTTTCGTAAATATTCCCGCAGAATGCCATACCGCATTATGAAACAAAATCGCACTACCCGCTGGAGCACACACCTCCAACGCGCCCGGATATTGATACGGATACCGCAGCGCATCGTGGTTCGGGTCATGCATCGCTTTGTGACTTCCGGGAAGCAACCACAGGTTACCTTGTCCTTCCTCAGTCATATCAGTCAGATAGTAACCGAGTTTCAGCTGTAACAGAGGTATTGGTCTCAGATTACGGTAACCGTCATCATGACCATCAATATGCCATCCCATCGTACGTTCTATCAACTCCGAGCCATATTCAACAATAGCATCAGATGCATGATGATGTGGCATCTGATTCAGCAGCTCCGTAACATAAGGCATCATCGGTTCCCAATCCAATAACTCCAAAAACAAAGGATGATCGCCAAGGATATAGAAAATACGAGTGCTTTTCTCTCCGTGAATGTGCGTCATTCCTGTATGAGGTATACCCTTCGTTTCACATTCTCTCCGTACTGCAATAGATTCTGAAAGCGCACTTCTAAGTCCAGAAACATGTGAATCCTGTAGGAATTCTTCTATTATCAGATAACCTTTATCTTCAAAAAAGAAACGTTGTCTATCAGTTAGTTTATGTTCCACACTAAAAAATCTCCTGTTATTTCAGATCAAACAGTTCTATGGCATTCTCCCCAAAAATACGGGCACGTGCTGTGCTGGAAATATCCATCTCTTCAATCAAACCAACAAACCGTGGCATATCCACCCAAGGATGATCTGTTCCAAACAGCAAACGATACTCCCCAACAAACTCATAAGCATAATGTAATGCTTCTAACGATGGTGACACAGTGTCCATATAGATTTGACGTAAATACGCACTCGGTGGTTGTAAAATGTGTTCTCTTGCTCTACCCAACACTTCAGTTTGATGGTCAATACGACCACTCATATAAGGCAAAATCCCACCGACGTGCGGCATAACAATTTGAAGGTTTGGGTGACGTTCCAAAATCCCGCTCAAAATCAAACGTAACAACGCAAAACTATTATCTACTTGCAATCCCATCATACCGATCATCCAATGATCTTTGATTGCCTCACCCCAAGTCGGCACTGTAGGATGCATCACAATCGGCATGTTAAGAGATTCAGCATGAGCATAAACAGGTTCAAAGTGCGGTGCATCAACAGGTTCACCACCAATATGCGAATACAGCATTACCCCGCGAAACCCCACCTCCTTAACCCGATCCATCTCCGTGATAGCCTCATCCGGTATCTGCCACGGAAGGCATGCCAACCCCGCAAATCTGTGTGGATATCTATCCACAAGTTCTGCAATAAAGTTGTTAATCGCTTGTGCCCCTTTGGTACCCAGTTCAGGAGATAGCATGCACGGTGGAGGGATGTTTGTACTAAGCAGTGCCATGTCCACACCTGCTACATCCATATCTTTGAGTTTGCGTTGAGGATCATAGACATCATCTTGCAACCGAAATGTCTGAACATCACCGTAAGTAACGATTGCCTCATTTCCGCGACGAATTACCTGTGGGGGATGTGGGTTTTGAGCAAGAACTTCAATATAAGATTTTGGAAATATATGGCTTTGGCAGTCAATTCGCATTTTATTATGTCTGAGAATTTGGAGTCAGAATTGCAAATGAAAAACTGAAAATATACATGCTACATCCCTCCCTGCGGACTCCACTGTATCATATAATCGCGGGGCATCTCACCTATAAACATAGATGTTGACCTCTCACGGTCACCATAGCGATAGATAGTGGATGAGAGAAAGAGTTGATCCTGAGCACGCGTCATACCAACATAGAACAACCGACGTTCCTCTTCAATCTCCTCCGGTGTAATTCCACGTCTCCACATCGGAAAACTACCTTCCTCCATACCGATTATGATAACAACAGGATATTCTGTGCCTTTCGCAGCATGCATCGTCATTAATGTAATCTGCTCAGCATTATCATCAATTTCATCATAATTGGTAAGCAATTTCTGATAATCCAAGAAATCGGAAAGACCATTACCAAATCCACCTCTATAAAATTGAACCAACAAATTGCGAAACTTAGACTTATGCTCTATCCAATCTGTATCTTCAGGAAAATATGGAACATCCGATTGACTCAACTGTTCAATGAATTCCAAAACCTCTCCATTATCTACGGAATCAAAAGGCAGGTCGTCAGGTAAAGTGAAAGAATGGGCTTTAACATAACGTTTTGCAGCATTTAGAAACGCACTTTCTTCGGTTAAAGTCTTGTGTTTGTCATCCTCATATTTGGAAAGTAGGCTAATACCAACGAATGGCAGAAATTCTGTAAGTGATTTCACCTCACGTTTCTTCAAATCCATCCGAATCAATTCCTTAAAAATCTGTCTGTTCACCTCAACATCTTCAATAGCACGATGCAATCGGCTATGTTGAATACCAAATTTCTCTGCCAACGACTCAATTCCACGCCGTTGACGCGGCAAGAGCTTCCGCGCGGTAACAAGGGTATCGTAATATGGATTGGTCAGATTACGTTTTAAATAATCCCGCAAATCACGCTCAAGAATCGGATTATCATATTTCGCAACATTGTGACCAATGAGAATACGATCCTGTATGAAACTACAAAATTCTGGGAGAACTATTTCAATACTCGGGGAATCCTTAACCTCTTCCATGCTAATCCCATGAACTTTCGTAACAGCAGGAGGGATGTATCCACCGGGTGGCTTAACCAAGCGGTGAAACTTTTCTACCTCATTGCCAATTACATTCAACCTTTTGGCAGCAATCTCAACGATGTTCGCAGTTTTGGTATTCACACCTGTCGTTTCCAAGTCATAGATAACCATGTCAGACATGTTAGGTGTTTCAAAACGACTCAACAGACGTTTGCAAAGCTTAAGAGCATCAATACTGTGATTGTCACCAGAACCAAGTTGAATAACATTAGACGGAATAGACTGCATAGAACCAATGAGTATTTTTCGCGCTTGGTCTCCACCTACATCAGCTTCCCCAAAATCACCTACCAGAAGATTGACAGCATTGCCATTCAGTGTCAGCTCGCCTGCTGATTCTCTCGTCAAATAATTGACTTGCACATTCAAATCCAGATATGTATTTAGCACCACACTGATAATATACGCAGCACAATATGCATCAATACCAAAACTTGCCGTAATCTGAATCGACTCGCCACGGTCAATTGCACTATAAAGCACATCCTGTGCTAATCCCAGATTCGGCATCTCAATCTGACTCTCAATAACCGCCAACTCTTTTGCACGGTACGGAGAACGAAACAGGTCTAATTTATCAAAGAGTTTATCCATGATTTTATCAACAGGTTCATCTTTAATTTCACCCGCTAATTCATCAAGTTGTTGCCAAAATCCTTGGATATTTTTGCGTGTCAACGGACCGACATCTCTTGGATAATCATCAATATTCCTCAACAGTTCTGCCAACTCCATGTCATTACGTTGTGCCAACCACTTAAGACGAACCCATGTCAAATCATCTACACGCTTTTCTGGGAAATTAATCGCATATTCCAAGTCACGTGGAAGTTGCCACTGAACAAAGCAGAGATAAGAAAGTATCCCTCTCAGGTTTTCGTCATCAAAAGAATTAGTAGGACGAATCCGTTGAAATCTGATTTTAGATCGTATCAATTCCTCCGACAAAACATCAGCGAGTCTGTGTGTTCTATAAAAAATAGCAATATCCCGATAGGATCTGCCTCGTTCACTGATTAATTTTCGGATAATTTTTACAATATTCCGCGCCTCCTCAGCAGGAGTCGTAAACGTATAATGAAATATATCCCGTCCTACATCCTTATGTGGAATAAGTGTGTGCTGAGATGGACGTTCAGGATTATTCGAGATAACCTCTTCAGCAGCACGCAAAATATTCTCACTACACCTATAATGATCATCTAATTTTACAATGTGTGGCTCGTAATCCACCTTAAAGTTCTCAATAAACTGCGGATTTGAACCACGCCAACTGTAGATCGATTGATCCGCATCCGCAACAACCATAAGGTTATGTTCTGACGGTGCACATATCAACTGAAGAAGACGATACTGAACCTCGTTCACATCGTGATATTCGTCCACAAGAATATGTGATATTTCCTTATGATATTCCTGTTGCACTTCCGTAACTTGATCAAACAACGCAACTGCCTTTACAAGAAGATCATCAAAGTCAAGGGCATTGTATTCGGATAATTTATCCTGATAAGTCATCATGGCATTTTTTAGATTATTTTTTGCGTCTGGATCATCTATTTCTGCGATAACATCGGGGTCAATCTGTCGGTCATCTTCTCCACTATCAAGCGTGCACTTCCACTCACTGATGACATTCCTTAACAACCATATCGGATAGTCTTCAGGATTTAGATTGTTTTCCTTTACCACTTCTGTAAGTATTTCGTCTTGGATTTCCTGATCAAAAATAGCAAAGTTTTCGCTCAAACCTATTTGTTGACCGTGATTTCGCAGAACCTTAACACAGAATGCGTGGAAGGTACTCACCTTAATATTAGAACCGTGCGGTTCCCCAATTTCCTTATCAACCCGATCACGCATCTCTTGTGCGGCTTTGTTCGTAAAGGTAATCGCAAGGATATTTTCCGGTTTAATTCCATGTTGTCTGATTAGGTATGCAATTCGGTGGGTAATAACCTTTGTCTTACCCGTACCAGGTCCCGCAATAACAAGGATGGGACCAGTATTATGTATTACTGCTTCAATCTGTTTATCATTTAACTCGTGGAGAATGTTCATTAAAATCGTCTCCGCGTCTTATATAGTATTGTTTTTTATGTTTCCGTGTGGTAATATAAACGAGCACGGATATTCAGTATACCCTATTTTACAAGAATACACAAGCACACACCCATCGACTCCAAGGCTATTTAGTTTATATCGTAGGTTGTATCGAGCTTGCGACTTCCAACATCTTCATTCTGTAGGAGGGGCGTTGTGGTCTTGATTTCTTATCCTGCTAATCCTATAATCCTGCTAATCCTGGTTCAGACATTCTGTAGGAGCGACCCGGTGAATGCCTAAATGGCATTCATACCGTTGATTTCCCGGTCGCGATTTCTTATCTTCTAAATCCTATAATCCCGGTGAATGCCTAAATGGCATTCACCGGGTCGCTCCTACAAGTAGTCCTCAGCAAATAGCACTTTATTTATTAGAAATGGTATAAGGTTTAAGCACATCCAACACAACAGTTGCATAACCCCCCGCAGGCAACGTAAAACATAACCGTAATCCCTCTTCTACAGATATAACCTGATCCAATTCCATTTTCATACGCAAAGGTCGTCGTGTCCCCGGCAACCGAATCCCAGCCACCCTCCGAAACGCTATTCGTTCCACACCCTCTGTAGCAAGAAGTTCAAACTCCATATCCTCAACCATTCCAGTAGGTTGTCGCATCTTATACCCGAAAATAGGACCAGAGGGACTTATCTCAAACGCATCTGCTCTCGGTTGTTCTATCTTTGCATTTTCAACAAGAAAAGGTGCACCGTTGCTGTGCTTAATCGCAATATCACCATCATAAAGTTTCCCCAAATTTGGAATACGTTTATCAACAATGCAATTAAACAGAAATGCCTGATAAGCAGACAAATACAATTTCCGAAGACGATGAGGAATACATGCAACCGCCTTCTCGTCCAAACCCTGTTCTAACTCTCGTTTAACCCGTTTCTTTAGATAACCGTTTTGTGCTGTATCATCACTCAATACGTAGCCAACTGCCTTCTTCCACTCATTTTTCAGCAACGCCTTACCTATCAGATGTGAGTCCTGTTTATTGCCAAACCGTTGTTCACCAAATCTATTCGGCACTCCTTCTGTTTCCAAGCGCGTCATTTCATCTCTAACTGCATGTAAAACGTTTGATGAAACTCCACGCAAAGTGATCTCAAACCGATTTCCACGAAGATGTCCCACACGCAACTTATGGTCATGCCTCTCTGCCCACAACACTTCAATCCTCGGCAGTTCTATCTGCAATACCATCTGTGGCGTAACACCTTCCACAGACAACACTTGTGTAGTAATTGCGCGTTTATCTTTCAGACCAGTATAACCGATATTTCTTGCTTTCACTCGCAGCTCACGTGCGATACGATTTATCGCTTCAAGAGTAGTAAGATTACGCTTTCTAATTGCAAAATACGTATGAGTCCCATCTCCTGATGGCTGATATAGTGGTAGTTCTTCAACAATAAAATCTTCCGGTTCAAATATCATTTTCCCTCCAATCAAATCATACCAAAAAAATGTCCGTAGGTCGGAGCGAGCAACGCGACCTCCGACACAAATGAGACAGTCCGTAGGTCGGAGCGAGCAACGCGACCTCCGACATGTTTTATGACTATCACCAGCGAGTTAAAATTTGTAGCACAAACTGTTGTGTCCTACGGTCTTACTATCCTAACGACCACAAATGAGACAGTCTGTAGGTCGGAGCGAGCAACGCGACCTCCGACATGTTTTATGACCATCCAATCGTAGCGAACACATTGCCATAATCCATAAACCTTCCCATACCAAAAACCCTCTTATCCTGCTAATCCTAGTTCAGACAAAAAAAACCGAGATCCAGACATTTCCCCTTCAGTGTTCTCTGCGTCCTCTGTGCCTTCAGTGATTCAGACAATCCCTCTTATCCTGCTAATCCTCTAATCCTGGTTCAGACAAAAAACCGAGATCCAGACATTTCCCCTTCAGTGTTCTCTGCGTCCTCTGTGCCTTCAGTGATTCAGACAATCCCTCTTATCCTGCTAATCCTCTAATCCTGCTAATCCTGGTTCAGACAACCTAAAATCCACAATGCTACCATGATTCAACTTGACAACTCACCTATGACATGGTAAATTAAACTCACAATTAAATACATATAAAATTCCACCAGATTATAACAACAAGGACACCAACTCCAATGCCAAAAATCAAAATACTTTCAGCAGATATAGCAAATAAAATAGCAGCTGGAGAAGTAGTAGAACGTCCTGCTTCCGTTGTCAAAGAACTCATAGAAAACGCATTAGACGCTGAAAGCACAAGCATCCGTGTAGAAATTCGCGCTGGTGGAAAACGACTGATTCGCGTCTCTGATAACGGCACTGGCATGGAACGTGAGGACGCACTACTCGCATTAGAACGCCACGCAACAAGCAAAGTCAGTCAAATTGAAGACCTTGAAAATATACACACCTTCGGATTCCGCGGAGAAGCATTAGCAAGTATAGCCTCTGTTTCACAGTTTGAACTTCTCACACGCACAGCAGATGCAATAAACGGAACAAAAATAAACGTTGATGGCGGAGTATTTCACTCTGTTGAAGAGAGTGGATGTTCCCCCGGCACACATATATCAATCAATAATCTCTTTCACAATATCCCCGCACGACTAAAGTTCCTCAAAACCGATACAACAGAGATGAACCATATCATCAAACAGGTAACGTGGGCAGCACTCGCACATCCAAATATACATTTCTCACTAACCCACAATGGAAAGTCAATTATAGATGTCCGCGCATGCGATTCAAACATTGAACGTGCCCGCCTATTATACGGCAAAGAATTCGCAGACAATCTCATAGAATTTAACGAGGAACTACCAGACTTCAAACTCTCAGGTCTACTTGGAAAACCGGATTTCAGCAAGCCAACCAGAGAATATCAACTCTTTTTCATGAACCAGCGACCAATCCAAAGTCGGATGTTAGGCGCAGCACTGAAAGAAGCACTCGGAGCAATTATCCAGAAGGATAGACAAGCAGTCGCATTTCTGTTCCTCACACTTGAACCCAATACGGTCGATGTTAACGTCCATCCTGCCAAAATTGAGGTGCGATTCCGTAACGAACGAACAATTTTCAGCGGAATCGTCAAAATGATCCGCAATGTAATTAACAAAGAAAAGTTCATACCAAAAATTGAAACTGAACCAACATCGGAGCAGAATGTTCAAACAGAAAATAAACAGGTTGACACTTTCCAACCTACCATAACACCACGACCTCGTACATTTCAACCAATATCCAAAAGAAAAACCTCCGAACCAATTCCAACAACACAACCAGAAATCACACAAACGGAACCTACTGAAACTGATACAGTTGACACACAACCCTCTGTAGACGAAACCACAACCCCTGACGTTAAAGTTTCCCAAACTGTAGTCCAACCTCCACAGCATCAAATACCAGACGGTGCAAAACTCAAACTGCTTGATTTTGAAAATGTTGAACTCAAAACGAATCTATTTAAGACATACATTGTCGCAGAAGGAACAGACAAAATCTACTTCATTGATCAACACGTCGCTTCAGAACGTGTGCTCTATGAACGTTTTGTCAACCAGATAAAAACAGACGGTATACCAGTACAAGGGATGTTATTACCTGTAACAGTTGAAGTCACACCACAGCAGATGGCTATCCTCAAAACACACGAAGAAATGTTCTCAAAACTCGGGTTTGACTTAGAGGAATTCGGGGCAAATACGATATTGATACGGGCAATACCAGCACCTCTACCAACCCGCACTGTTGCACAGACCATAACAGACCTTCTTGACAAACTCCCCGAACAACCGCATACAGAAGTGGAAATACCCAAAGCACTTGACGATGCGCTGATAACACTTGCATGTCGTTCCGCTGTCAAAGCAGGTGACACCTTGGATGCTAAAGAGATGATTAATCTTGTCAGAGAGTTATCCGAGGCAGTACTACCTTTCAATTGCCCACATTCAAGACCCATCATTATTGAAATGGGACGCGACGAACTCGAACGCCGCTTCCATCGTCAATAGCATCCAATACAAATTATCCTTATGTGTCAACTTAAGAAAAATTTGCTGGATTTTCTCTTGTGGGAGGACCTTCTAATACCATTTCTAACATATAATGTCTCTTTTGTAGCACAAACTGTTAGTTTGTGTCCAAACAGTACTACTTTCCGCACCCGCTGGTGCTATGATGATATTTGTTAAAGCCTCGGAGAGGCGAAAGGTGTATCAGATGCACAATGTTACTCACTAAATTGACAACTATGGCATCCAATACATATTACCCACATTAGAGGAGGATTAATCAATGAAAACTTTCCCTCTGAAACTAATTCTACCAATCATTATACTTGCTGTATTTATTACAAATACCCCCGCCCAAGATTACACAACTTGGGGTCTACCCGAAGGTGCCATAGCACGTCTCGGCAAAGGTGAAATCACTGGAAATGTATCATTCTCTCCAGATGGCACAAGGCTCGCAGTAGCAAGTTCCATCGGAATCTGGATTTACGACGTGCGTCCCGGACAAGAAACTGAACATGATCTACTTACAGGACATACGCGTGATGTAACTGCACTTGCTTTTTCTCCTGATGGTAGCATTCTTGCAAGTGGTGGTCGAGATGAGACTGTGCGTTTGTGGGATGCAGTTACTGGAAAACAAATTTCAATGTTCAAAGGACAGAATGAAGATGTTACCGCTCTTGCGTTTTCACCTGACGGAAATATGTTGGCAGGAGGACATGAGAACTGGTTTGAAAGTGTAGCACAAGTAAAGTTATGGCACATACAAACAAAGGAACTCCTAACGACATTCCAAGGACATACGAAACGTATCAGTTCTTTAGCATTTTCACCAGATCGCAAGACCCTCGTATCGGGAAGTATGGACAGGACTGTAAGATTATGGAACATTGAAACGGGTATGCACATATCTACTCTTAAAGAACATCAACAGTATATATCTGACGTGGTGTATTCACCTGATGGGAAGACACTTACCACAGTAAGCCCCCGCGATAGAGTGTTGCAATGGAATACTAATACATTGAAATATGATACCACACTATTTAAACGCATTGGGACTGTTGATTCAGTAACATTTTCTACAGATGGCAAGACTATTGCGGTAACAGACTTAGCATATATCAAGTTGTTCGACGCAGAAACAGGAAAACGAAAAGCTGTATTCAGTGGTCCTAAAAATATTATCAGTTCAGTAGCATTTTCACCGGATGGGAATACGCTTGTGACTGCGGATACAGACAATTTAATTTGGTTATGGAATACGCGGACAGCAAAATTCAGAACAACAATCAAAGGACACATGTCACGCGTAACATGTTTAACATTTGCTCCGGATGGGAATACTATTGCATCGGGAAGTTGGTATGGACAAGGTTTTTTATGGGATGCTCTCACGGGTAAACATAAGGCTATACTGAAAGAACAAGATAGATACATCAATTCAATAGCGTATTCTCCTGATGGGAGTACTATAGCTACCAGTAGTTGGGATGAAATAATTCGGTTATGGGAAGGTCGTACACGGGTGTTTCAAACACATAACAGAAAGTGGAAAACTGAACGCATTCATCATTCCAAAGAAATAAAAACTTTGGTTTATTCACCGGATTCTAACACCATTGCCACAGGAGATGTAGAAGGCACAATTTGTTTATGGAACGCACAAACTGGAAAGAAAAACGTTTCTCTAATAGCACATAATGAAAAAGTAAACTCAGTTGCCTTCTCGCCAGATGGAAGAACACTTGTAAGTGCAAGTGATGATGGGACTGTCAGATTGTGGGATGTTCATTCACAGGAAATCATTGCATCACCTGGTGGACATGACAACCAGGCTACCTCTGTGGCATTTTCTCCAGATGGATCTATCATAGCAAGCGTAGGAAATGACAAAATGATAAAATTGTGGGATGTCTCTAAACAAAAGCAAACTATAGTGATCAACACCACACAAGCCCAACTATCCTCAGTAGCGTTCTCTTCAGATGGAAATATGGTCGTTTCAGGTAGTGGAGATGATAAGGTTGAGGTATGGCACACGCAAACAGGTAAACATATTGCATCACTCAAGGGGCATAATGCATGGGTTACCGATGTTGAATTTTCTCCAATTTCAAATACAATTGCAAGTGGAAGTTATGACGGCACAATCCTATTGTGGAAACTGCGTTAAATGTATACCAATAATAAGTGAAACAATTGCTTTTCATTATAAAAAGTCGCGTATGTAGGTCAAAGCGAGCGTAACAACCTGCGACACAGTAGCAGCCACACTCCGTGTGCCGTCCGCACATTCAAGTTGATTTGGTATGCCGATGTCGATCTCACAGGATATGGGTATACTGCATAAAGAAAACGACTTCACATCAGAAGAAAGACAAACTCCTTATAATAGTAGCATTATGATGAATAAAATACAACTTTCATTCTTAATTCTTATCTCACTTCTGATCATTTCTTTGTTACTGAATAATTCATCTGCACAGGACTACACAACTTGGGGTCTACCCGATGGTGCCATAGCACGTCTCGGCAAAGGCGCGATGACAGGAAATATCGCTTATTCACCAGATGGCAATCGACTCGCAGTCGCAAGTGCCATCGGAATCTGGATTTATGATGTACGATCCGGTAAAGAAAGAGAACTCCAGCTATTCACAGAACATTCAGCGGTAATTGATTCCATTGCATTTTCACCGGATTCAACCATAATCGCAAGCGGTGATCAAGACGGAAACTTGAAACTTTGGAACGTCATAACAGGTGAAAACATCACTACACTCTCTGCACATACGGACAGAATATTATCCCTTGCATTCTCTCCCAATGCGGAAATTATTGTGACAGGAAGTCGGGATAAAACTATCGGTTTGTGGAATGTCCAATCGGGTGAAAAAATCTATGCACTTACAGAACATACTGGTTATGTTACTTCAGTTGCAATGTCTCCTGATGGAATCACATGCGCTTCCGGTAGTTTTGACAAGACAGTACGGTTATGGAACACACAGACGGGTGAACTCAAAATGACGCTCAATGGTCACACAAAAAGCATCTTTGCAGTAGTATTTTCTCCTGATGGAAATACGGTTGCTTCTGGAAGTCTTGATAACACAATTCAGCTGTGGGATACAAACACAGGTGAACATAAAACTACGCTTAATGGACACACAAAAGGTATCCGCACCTTAGTATATGCACCAGATGGGAGCACAATCGCTTCTGGGAGTTGGGATAGCACACTTCGGTTGTGGGACGCACATTCTGGACAGCATAAGTCTACACTGAAAGGACACACAACTATTGTGAATTCTGTCGACTATTCCCCAGATGGTAACATGATCGCAACATCAAGTTCGGGTGCATTCGGAACGATACATCTGTGGGACGCAAAGACAGAAAAACACATGACAACTATCAATGGACATCCTTGGTCGATTGATGACATCGACTATTCTCCAGACGGTCAGGTGATTGTAATCGGATATTTCACTGAAGAAGGTGAAAATCTAAAATTGTGGAATACCCATACGAGAGAAGACATAACGACACTCAAAGGACATAAACGTGGAACCTTTGCAGTAGCGTTTTCTCCCGATGGAAAAATTGTTGCGTCTGGAGGGTTAGATAATACAGCACGATTGTGGAATACACATACTCAGAAAAACATGAGAACTCTTACTGGGCATTCAGATATAGTCGAATCAATCGCATTTTCTCCAGATGGTAATACAATTGCTACAGGCAGCTCGGATAATACTGCGAGGTTGTGGAACACAAACACAGGTGAACTAAAATATACATTAATACATAAGGATCCTGAAAGGTCAGTATCGTGGGTAGCGTTTTCACCGGACGGTGAGACACTCGCAAGTGCCAGTACGGATATGACAGTTGCGGTGTGGGACGTAATCACAGGTGAACTAAAAAACACATTAATACATAAAGGATCAGTTAAAACTGTAACCTATTCTCCAGATGGCAAGACGCTTGCTACTGGGGTTTTCAAAATCAACAATCCTCCAGTGCATATATGGGATACCAAAACTTGGGAAATCATTAACACACTCACAGGTCATACCGATACTGTTGTTACTATAGAGTATTCCCCGGATGGAAATTTAATTGCTACTGGAGGTTACGATAGTACGGTACGTCTATGGCACGCAAAAACTGGAACACACTTAGGGACATTCTCCGGACATTCTCTTCCAGTTTTTGCGTTAACATTTTCACCAGATGGAAACACACTCGCCAGTGGCAGTGGCGATGGCACTGTCCTTATATGGAATATCCGATAGTTGTGTTTCTAAAATAGTAACCCAAGTTGCTACCTACAAGATTTTAGACAGTCTAACACCTTTGTTAATTCGTAATAATCCATATTTCGCAAGTATTCGTAGCACAAACTGTCAGTTTGTGCATTCATAGGTACAATCTATCAGATTTTGCCACATTATGTAGCAACTTAGGTTATATAATACATTTTTTCAGAATATTGCGACCGTTTTACAACCCACCCGCGTCACTATATATAAGAGCATTCAGATATAGTTTCCTTGTTTGAGGTGTCAAATGAATAGCAGTGATGTTCAAATCATTCAAAATATCCTTGATGGAGACGATTCTGCATTTGCAAGTTTAGTTAATAAATACCAAAAGCAGGTGCATGCACTCGCTTGGCGGAAAATTGGAGATTTCCACATCGCTGAAGAAATTACTCAGGACACCTTCCTAAAAGCCTATCAAAAACTGAATACTTTGAAAAACCCACAACAATTTTCTGGATGGTTATATGTCATCGCAACGCGCCAATGCCATACATGGCTTCGAAAAAGACACATGGAAACTGAACCCTTGGAAGACATGGACACTGATATGATAGATGAAAACGCTTATTCTGAATATGTTGCTGCTGAACAAGCAAAAGATACAGTAGACGAACAACGCAAAGTTGTTAAAAAGTTACTCTCTAAACTCCAAGAGAGTGAACGAACAGTGATGATACTTCACTACTTTGGAGAAATGACTTGTGCGGAGATAAGCAGATTTTTAGGAACATCACCAAGTGCTATCAAAAGCCGACTTAGCCGAGCAAGAAAACGTCTCAAAAAGGAGGAACCGATGATTCGAGAAGTTATCGGAAATTTCCAAATATCAGCGAACTTGACTGACAACATAATGAAACAAATAGAACTCCTTAATCCCGTAATGCCTTCTGGTGGAAATCCTCTTACACCTTGGGTAATGGCTGCGTCTGGTATTATTCTGGTTGTGTTCATACTTGGAATGGGAAGCAATAATATCACACATTTTCAGCAACCCTATAGTTTAGACGCGCGATCTAAGATGGCAATAGAACTCATAGATACAAATATAGTTCAGAATATCCAAGCCAAACCAGAGATCAGAAATCTGCAGGGGAATAATCCAAATACTTCCGACAATGGTAATGGTTCAGGACAGGCATCAAATCAGGGTTTATCCGACTCAGTAGACTATACTCAATGGCATCTCCCAGATGGTGCAAAAGCACGTCTCGGTAAAGGAGGAATATCAGGAAATATCGCTTATTCTCCAGATGGTAACCAACTCGCAGTGGTAAGTACTATCGGTATCTGGATTTATGATGTTCGTCCTGACAATGAAACAGAACTCTATCTAATTACAGGGCACACGAGGACAGTCCGAACCGTAGCATATTCTACACACCTCCCCATAATCGCAAGTGGAAGCGATGATAATACAGTCAAAATATGGGATAGGATTTCAGGTGAACACAAAATCACTCTAAATGGACATACAGACGGTGTCACTTCAGTAGCATTTTCTCCCGATGGGAACACCCTTGCAAGCGGAAGTTGGGACAATACTGTGCGTATATGGGATGCAACCACGGGAGAGCAAATAACGACACTAAATGGACATACTGGTAGGATCACTTCAGTAGCATTTTCTTCTGATGGGAACACCCTTGCAAGCGGAAGTTGGGACAATACTGTGCGTATATGGGATGCAACCACGGGAGAGCAAATAACTACACTAAAGGGACATACAGATAGGATCAATGCTGTAGCGTTTTCACCGGATGGAGACACATTCGCTACCGGAAGTGATGACCAGACAATACGATTGTGGAAAACAACAGACCTAAAACACATAACTACACTGAACGGACATGCAGAGGAAATCTATTCCATAGCATTTTCACCGGATAGCAACACTATTGCTACTGGAAGTGTTGACAATACAGTACGTTTGTGGAATGTAAACACAGGTGTGCATAAAACGACACTAAATGGACATGCAGACGATATTGCTACTGTAGCATTTTCACCGGATGGTAAAACCATTGCTACTGGAAGTCCAGATGACCAAACGGTGCGATTGTGGGACGCACAAACAGGAAAACATAAGACAATACTTACTGGAGACCGCACATGGGGAATCACCTCCATTTTATATTCACAGGATGGAGACACACTTATCTGGGGTAGTTTTGTAAGTAATCCAAGCACTATAACGTGGTGGGATACAAACAAAGGAAAACGTAAAACGACTCCCGTAGAATATTTGGCAACAATCTTTTCAGTTGCAATTTCACCGGATGGCAAAACTATTGCTTCTGGAAGTACTGACCAAACGGTAGGACTGTGGGACGCAATCTCTGGAGAATACAAAAGAAATTTATCAGGACATACGGACGTTGTATGTGCTGTAGTGTTTTCTCCAGATGGGAACACCATCGCTTCTGGAAGTTTTGATCATACGATCCGGTTGTGGGACGCACATACCGGAAAACACAAAATGACACTCACAGGTCACACTTCAATTGTTTGGTCAGTTGCGTATTCTTCAGATGGCTCTATACTTGCCAGTGCAGGTGCTGACAAAACGGTACGGTTGTGGAACGGACATACTGGAGAATTCAAAACAGCTCTCACAGATCATACGGATGGTGTTAGATCAGTAATCTTCTCTCCTGATGGAAACACTATCGCCAGTGGTAGTGATGACAAAACAGTACAGTTGTGGGACGCACACACAGCAAAACATAAAGGCACACTCAGTGGACATGGGGATATAATCAAATCTGTAGTGTATTCTCCTGATAGTACCATTATCGCTGTTGGGTGTGGGAACGGTAATATATGGTTGTGGCACGCACACAAAGCAAAGGACTTAGCAATACTTACAGGGCACTCGGATAATGTTTCTTCGGTTGTGTTCTCACCAGATGGAAACACACTCGCAAGTGGAAGCCACGACGGTACAGTTTTGTTATGGCAGATACGGTAAGTCTATCCTTATTTTTACAAGGCATCAAAAGTATTCTGGAAAGACAATAGATACTTTTTCATCTCTCACAGACTGCCTAAATTGCTCAAGTAGTTCAACCTCTGGTATATTCGGATATACATAAGACAAGCGGAGATATTCAATAATCAATTCATCAAATGTTCTTATGTAGTCGAAGTAATGCATGCCGAGCGTATTATCTTTTAGTCTTCTTGCAAAAGCATCTTGAAGAGTATTAAATCCTTCTTCTATTGCTGTATTATCAGCGTTTTCATCGCGATATATATCCACCAATTCAACCCACAACCCTTTTCTGAAACCGAGCTCATCCGTTAATATTGTTTCTGAATCAATCAATATAGTGGAGAAATCTCCAGCTGCTTCGGCTTGTTGTTGTGCGGTCGTTCTCCTTTGATTGACTTGATCCATTTTCTCACGCGCCATATCCAAATAGGTCGGCTGCGGAGAGATAACATCCATAACCGGTTGTTGCATCTGATCGGCACAACCTGATGAAAGTAAAGCATAACACAGTGTTATCACAAAAACTGATGTAATATATCTCAATTTATGACCCTTTATATATATATATTAACCTAATACCAATTCTAATATTTATTATCCCATTACCGGATTCAACCATTGTTATTGATTGGAAATCTTTCTTCTGTAGGAGCGACCTCCCGGTCGCGACCATGAGGTCGCTCCTACAAGTAGTCCTCAGCAAATGATACTTTATTTATTAGAAATGGTATAAGTTGCCACTTTGTAGCACAATCTGTTAGATTGTGCTTGTAGGTACACAAACTGACAGTTTGTGCAGCATACATGGTAATTTGCGATCAATAATGAACAAAATGTGGTATTGTTTTCATTTCAATAAAATAACATGAACATAGAAAAAGATTAAAACACCCAAACCGCCATTTGACCCTCGCCACGGTTACTCCACGCATAATAGGGTATGGCAGTGACCTGCTTCTGGTTTGACTTTGGCTTTGTCAGGTAGAGATTATTCTCCCAATCTGCAGTATCATAAACTTTGGCAGCACTTCGGATCGTTGTGATGCCACCAAGAAGTTCACTATCATAGGCAACATCAACAGAGGCACCATCAACAAGTGACAATGTTTCAAACGCGCCATCAGCATTGTCAACATCCTCAAAACAGTAGACGAGAGGACCGCGTTGTAGTGCCGATCTACCGAGATTATCTCTCACATTAGGATGCGCGTAAATACGTTCTACCGGCATATCTAAATTCAGGTTCACGGTATCATTAGGTTTCCATTCTCTATCTATGGAAAGATAACCGTTAGTCGTTCCATTTGCACTATAGGATACTCCATTTATTTTCACATCAAAATTACTACACCAACCCGGTATCCGTAAATTCAATGCGAATTTCGTTGGCTTCTCTGGATTGACTGTTATATTGACATCACCAGACCACGGGTAATCTGTTTCCTGCGTTAATTTGATAGGGACATTCTCTCCAACAGTTGCGGTTGCTGTTCCGCCAACATATAGATTTACCCATAGGTCACTACCAGATTGTGCATAGATATACTGACCCAAAGAACCGAGTAGACGTGCTATATTCGGTGGACAACATGCACAACCGAACCAAGGGTGACGATGACGACCACCACGACTCGCCAATGGATTTTGATAGAAGAATCCTGTACCATCAAGCGAAACACCGGAGAGTGCACCGTTGTATAGTGCTGTTTCCATAACATCTATGAAACGCGACTCACCCTTCAGCAGGAACATCCGATGTGCCCAGAATATCAACCCGATTGATGCACACGTTTCTGCATACGCGGAGAAATTAGGTAATTCATAATCCTGTGTGAAACCTTCGTTATGTCCAGATGGACCCACGCCACCTGTAACATACAGACGCTTTTCGACATTCTGCCAGAGTGCGTCCAACGCGTTCATAATGTCAGTATCCCCCGTCTCAGCTGCAATATCTGCTGCACCAGCATAGAGATACATCGCACGAACCGCATGCCCAACACATTCGGTCTGTTCCTGTATTGGTTTATGTGCCTGCGAATATGTCCCCTCGTATTTTTCATCACGCGTGTAGTGATGTTGATAGGCACCGAGACCACCGGGTAAATCAGGATTTTCTAATTCCTTCTCAAATACATGCGGAGATTGTCCGCGTGTCGTGACAAAATATTCCGCAAGAGACATATAACGTTTTTCACCAGTTACATTTGCCAACTTCACTAAGGCAAGTTCTATTCCTTGATGACCCGGCAGTCCATCACGTTTACCGGGACCAAAAGTGTTATCTATAAGATCCGCAAACTTACAAGCAACATCCAAAAGTTTCGCTTTTCCTGTGGCTTGATAGTGTGCAACACCTGCTTCAAATAAGTGTCCTGCACAATATAGTTCGTGCATCATACCCAGATTTTGCCACTTCTTTTGCGGTTCAACTAAGGTAAAATAGGAATTCAGGTACCCATCGGCTTGTTGACTGCTTGCTATAGTGTCAATTACTTTGTCCAAGTCTGATTCCCAATCAGGATTTGGATGTGTGTGCAATGTGTATGAAGCTGCTTCAACCAATTTATGGACATCAGAATCGTTGAAAAAGATTCCTTCGAAATTCCCATCCATTGTTCCAGCAGCTTTGGCAAAGTTACTTATCCTACCAGTTACCCTACACTGTTCTATTTCATGTGGAATGGTATTCTTTGAATTCGTTGCTTGACGCGGTGACCAAAAACTATCGGTAATTGTAACATCTGAAAACGAAAGTGCTCTCAAGGTATTGTCCTCATTCTATGTTTGGTGAATTTTGAAAATAATTAGACAACATACACGTATCATTTCATTGGGTTTCCATATCGGAGGTCACTTTTCTCACCCCGACCTACACATGTAATATTCCTTACCGGGTATTCACATTTATCTGTTGAGATGCATTTGCAGGTAAATATTTACCTAATACACTCTGAACGTCTGCTTTATTGAGCTTTCTCGGTGTGAGAATCATGCATTTCTTGGTTGTGTTCTTATCCCATGCCGCCTCAAACTCCTCATAAGACAATCTACGTTTACTTTCACTGTTAGGATTTTGAAGGTGAACCATTTTTGAATTATTGTCATAGTGTACCATTGGGGAAATAAATGTACTACTATTTTCCAGTTGTATCGTGACTATTGGCGGCAATCCATTTGCTACAAATGCTTTTAGAATATCAAATGTGCAGTTTGTAACAATAGCACTGTTCTGTCCTATTTCACGCATTCTTAGATGAAAATTTGCAAGTGCCCTTCTATCTCGAACGCGAGGAGGTTGTTTGTATGCATTTCTGAAGTAAGGTAGTTTTTTCATATCGACAGTTGCTGTTGCAGGTAAATTCACAGTTGTTGGTGTTGCTTGGGTATTGGTCGTTTTTTCTGCAGTCGTGTTCGTAGTTTCTGGAACGTTGTATTCACCCGGAGGTAGTGGACCGCAGCTTATTACCAGAAACATGAATAATATTGAGATAACACTTATTTGTAAGATTGGATATCTATAACAATTTGAGACTTTCTTATGGGTTTTCTTTAAGTTCAACAATAAGTTTATCATGTTTTTCTCCTTGTGGAAGTTGTAGAAAATGTTAAAATCTAATCGATTTTTACTGCAATTTCTCGTTTTTCCTTCCACGATTCAACGATCGCTTCTGTAATTCTCATCGCTTGTAATCCGTCTTTTCCTGTAGGTTCAGGTAGTCGTTCATTTAGCAAGTCATCAACCAGTGCAGCCATACGTAGGGCAAAAGTACCATCAAATGCAAGTTGTTCCATCCTAAAAATAGAGGGACGATATTCTTGAACGACCTGATTATCTCGTTTCATCAATGTAGCCTTACTTAGCACATTATCCACCACGATTTCTCCATCAGCACCACAAATTTCTAACCTTTCAATAGGGTGTATAAAATCACTATCCCAACTTGCTAACAGTGTAGCGACAACTTCTGTTTCATATCGTACGGAGATTGCCATGCTTGTATAACATGCATCTTCACCTTCACGTGCTTCATTTTTTCTCGGTTTCGCCATTTGTGCACAGACAGCAACTATCTCTCCACCGAACCAACGCAATATATCAAGGGCATGCGTTTGCAGTTCATAGAGTAGATAATATTCACCTTTCCATGTTGATGCGGGTCCACCTTGGGACAATTTCATATCCAGATAATATGTCTGACCAATATCTCCAGAATCAAACCATTTACGTGCTTGTACGTAACCCGGTGCAAACCGACGATTGTAATCTATGGCAAGATGTACACCTTTCTCTTCCGCCTTTGCCACCATCTGTTCCGCCTCTTCTATATATAACGATAGCGGCTTTTCTGTGATTACATGTTTACCAGCTTCAAGACATTCCATCACAGGTTCAAAGTGTAAATGGTCTGCGGTTACGACATCCACGAGATCGCATTCTTCGTTATCCAGCATTTCTTTAATTGATGGATACCATTTTTCTATACCGAGGTGTTTGGCACGTGCTTCTGCTTTTGGGGCATCAATATCGCACACTGCAACCAATTCTGCCCCTTGGTGTTGTTGGTATCCACGTTGATGTAATAATCCGATCCCTCCGCAACCGACAGCTGCAACTTTCAGTTTTCCTGCCATGTTAGTATTCTCCTTTGTTTTTATTGAGACCGGTTTTCTGGCTTTTCCTATTTTATAATATACAATCCATAAAAAATATGCAAGATAGAATATTTTGAGTGAGTTATACCAATTCTAATATTTATTGTCCCATTACTGGATTCAACCATTGTTATTGATTGGAAATCTTTCTTCTGTAGGAGCGACCTCCCGGTCGCGACCAGTAAATCAACGGTATGAATGCCTTGAAATAACAAACCGTCTTCCTTCAGTGTTCTCTGCGTCCTCTGCGCCTTCTGCGATTCAGACAAAAAGCAGACAAAATCCACCAACCTACCACGCTCAGTTATGTGTTACCTGTAATATGTTGATTTTTCTGAACCAAGATTTCCAAGATTTCCAAGATGATAAGTTGGTATTTTGAAGTTCCTTTTCAAGAGATAATCCTATATCCTTTGCTATGTGATATATAGTCTCAAACCCATAATCCTGCTAATCCTATAATCCTGTAAATCCTGGTTCAGACAAAAAGCAGACAAAATCCATCAACCTACCACATTATACCAATTCTTCGGTAGAACGTTATTTATGCACCACCCTCAGTGATAATAAGTTGGTATTTTGAAGTTCCTTTTCAAGAGGTAATCCTATATCCTTTGCTATGTGATATATAGTCTCAAACCCATAATCCTGCTAATCCTATAATCCTGTAAATCCTGGTTCAGACAATAATCCTGCTAATCCTATAATCCTGTAAATCCTGGTTCAGACAATAATCCTGGTTCAGACAAAAAACAGACAAAATCCACCAACCTACCACATTAAAAGCTTTTGCCCATGGTGACAGCACCACCGATGAATTTACCACTACCGACAGTCCGTGGACGTTGGAGACTTAAGATGAAATATGCTGTGCTGTCAATACCGTGATGGTCACGCGTTATTGCTTCGTCATCTTTGTCCGTACCGTCCGTGTTTTCTAAGTATTCACACGTCAGAAACTCATCGGTCACTTCAGTGGGACGATATGCCTCTTTCAACTCTTGATCAGGTGGATGTACAAGTCTGTTACGAAAGAAGAAGATTGAGGGTTTACCTGTTTCATCAACTTTTAGTCTTTCTTTGACTACATCTATCTGTTTTGCACGAGACTTTTTTGGTTCTTGAACGCGGTAACCTGCATTTTTTAGTTGCTCCACCGCATCTTGATCCGCGCTGTCTACTGCAGCATAAGCGACATGTCTATCCTCATCTTGATTATCCTCTATCATCTTGATAAATTCGGGTTGTGTGAGTTTGGTTTTGTATATCTCTTTGTATGCATAGATTCGTTCGTCTTTAGTGAGAGTCCACCAGATACAACTTGACGGGTTGCGGTATCCCCAATCAATACTGAGATAACGGGGCCATTCTTTAGGAATGTCAAAGTTGTCAACGATATGAATATCGGGTTGGAATTCCTCAAATACTAAACCTTCCCCTGATACCCACAGACCTTCGTAGCCTCGCTTATACCGTAGTCCTTCCAAGTCTTGTAATCTATCTACTCGTCGCTTACCTTCTTCGGTTATTTCACCCGTCTGTTGATTGTAGATTTCAGGATTATCTCGGAAAGTCATCTCAAAGAACTTTAGTTTTCCTACTTGAGTTTGCCGTCGAATCCAGTGATTCGGTGTGCTTGGATTGCAATCTCCGAGTAGGAATGCTATGGGTGCTGTGCCTGCGCGTTCTGATACCCTTGCTCTCAAATGATCCCACGAATCAAATTCTACTAATTCTGCTTGATTAACAAAAGCACCATCATAGAAGTCGGATAGCATGTTTTCTATTTTGTCTAATCCGTTGATGTAGATACGGGATCCGTTCCAGTATTCAAAGAATTCGGGTAACTCCCCACCGTATTTTATGATGGGTGTGGGATTTTGTGATTTGTAGGTTGAGGGTTTAAAACCGAGATACTTTTCATAAGTCGGGATAACGTTGCGGTAGACTCTGTTGAGGTATCGGTGTATGAATGTTAGTCTCGCACCGGGATATTGTCGTGCTAACATGTCCATGTATGCGACGCAGCTATAGGTTTTGCCAGCATCGTAAGTGCCACTTGCGATTTTGATCGGTTCGTGTGATTTGAATAGGTCACGCATCTGTCCATAAGGTTGAAATCCGTTTGGGTTGTATGTAATAATGGGTGGTCTGGTTTTGGATGGAGTGATAATACTGGGTGCTGGTTTAGTTTGCACCTTCTTTTCCTTTTTGTCGGCATTATCATCAGTTTCCACACCTTCTACATTTTCCTCATCTTTAGGTGGAGGGAGTGCCTTTTGATATTCCTTGATGACTGAATTCAGGTGATTGAGTTCCTGCGGTTTTTGGTCATCGGGTTGGTCGGTTTGTTCTGCTTGTTGTTGCTTCTTCAATTTCAATGCTGCAATGTGGACACTGGAGTCGTATCCTTGTGTTTCAATGTTGTAACGCCTCATGAACGTATTACATTGGTTAATGATTTTCGTTGTGTTGTTTATGCATGGGGTCAGCTGTATAGATTCCTCAGCATCATAAGTTTTATTATCAACACTTTCACATATTTCTTTTTGTTTTTTCAACAAATATGATACTATGCTGCCCATTTCTTCAAGCATTGTTTCAACATGGGGTTTATCCTTATTTTCCTGCTGGTTTTGGGCTGTTTCTTTATCCATGGTTATGCTCCTGTTGTTCTGTCAGAATGTCCGTAGGTCGGAGCGAGCTTGCGACCTCCGACATGGTAAATACAATGAAACCGTCCGTGAGAGTATATATTCATTGCGACCTCCAACATGGTAAATACAATGAAATCATACGTGTCGGAGGTCGCTTTGCTCGCTCCGACCTACGATGTTAATGATGTAATAGTTTAACGGATAGTGCTAAAGGAAGTGAAATGAATCAAGAGAGTGGAACAATACATATCCAATAGGTTTTAGGTAGTTTTCAGAATTGTCTGAACCAGGATTTACAAGATTATAGGATTTCCAAGATGATAAGTTTGGTATTTTGAAGTTCCTTTTCAAGAGGAAACCCTGTATCTGTTGATATGTGATAAATAGTTTCAAACTCCTAATCCTGTAAATCTTGTAATCCTGCAAATCCTGGTTCAGACATTCCCCTCTTCCTTCAGCGTCTTCAGCGTCCTCTGTGCCTTCAGTGCTTCAGACAAATGTAAAGCGGGATCTCTATGCCCCACCCTGTACATCTTTTGAAACGGAATATATACACGCAAACTCCTAATCCTGTAAATCCTGTAAATCCTGTAAATCCTGGTTCAGACAATCCCCTCTTCCTTCAGCGTCTTCAGCGTCCTCTGTGCCTTCAGTGCTTCAGACAAATGTAAAGCGGGATCTCTATGCCCCACCCTGTACATCTTTTGAAACGGAATATATACACGCAAACTCCTAATCCTGTAAATCCTGTAAATCCTGGTTCAGACAATCCCCTCATCTTCAGCGTCTTCAGCGTCCTCTGTGCCTTCTGTGCTTCCGACAAATATCCTCTTCTCTTATCCTGCAAATCCTGGTTCAGACAATCCCCTCTTCCTTCAGTGTCCTCAGCGTCCTCTCCGCCTTCAGTGATTCAGACAAAACCAAAAAACCTCTTCCATCCGCGTAATCAGCGAAAATCCGAGATTCAGACAACTCTAAAAGTTTTAGAGTCATTCCTGACTAATTTAGTCATAATAAAGCCGTAAAGCCATATCTGAAAAGGATTTATGGGATTATACAAAAATTGTCAAAATTGTGATTGACTCTAAAAACTCTAAAGTTTGACATTTTAAACCAGTCAATTGATCTCACCCACCAACGGACCCTTATAAGACAATTTCCTTGCAAACCTCTAATGTATATGGTAAAATTAGTCTGTTGTGAAAAATAAGAAAAAAACCTCTCAGAACCCAACGATTACAGTAAACCGTAAGGCGCGGTATGATTATCATCTGCGCGACCGGTATGAGGTAGGTATTGTACTTCAGGGTACTGAAGTTAAGGCGATCAGAAACGGACAATTCAACCTGACAGATAGTTACGCACAGATAACTGATGGAGAGGTGTTTCTGATTGATGCGTATATCGGTTTGTATGATCAGGGAAATCGGATGAATCACGAACCGAAACGTATCCGTAAGTTGTTGCTACATCGTAGCGAAATAAAAAAATTGGAAAGGTCTGTTCAATCAAAAGGAATGACGTTAGTTCCGACTCGGGCATACTTTACAGGTAGTAAAGTAAAGTTGGAGTTAGCCGTTGCTGAAGGTAAACGTTTATATGATAAACGTGATAAAATTGATCGTGAACAGGCGAACCGAGAAATAAGATCCTACACATAAACTTGCAAGATCTATTTGGGGGTGAATTTGGTTTCGACGAAGGTGATTGCGGTATAGGTTGCATGTCGAGGTCTCCGCAGGCCTCGTAAAATAGGCGGAACAATTATAATTGCTGATGAACAATTAGCACTAGCTGCGTAAGCGGCTACGCTTTACTGACCTGCTGCCCGTCAGGGAGGATAAAGCGTCGCAATACGGGCTAACGGTATGATTATTCTCAAGGGACATCCCGTGAAACATTACTTGAGATAGCCATGTATGACTCCTGCACAGGGGATTCTGGATGGCAAAACTTCAAACCTGTGATAAGCATGTAGTAGCCTCTATCAAAATGCTTTCGGACGCGGGTTCGATTCCCGCCACCTCCATCACCAAATGACAAAAAATGGTATTCTTCAATTAGGAGAGTTGTAAACAAAAAACACCGTTCTTGTGTTTAAGAATATGTTTTGAGTTAGGTTCATTTTATGCACCTAATCTAAATAAAACTGTGTCATGATATTATGAGGGATAATGGACATAACTGTTTAGTTTACGTATAAGGTTATATAAGAGATATGATACAGATCACTTAATTTTAAACCTAATTGGAGCATATCATGAAAAAAATCATGTTTTTTGGTGTTATGTTGTCAGTGTTTTTTACAGGGTGTGCTAATCTTTCGACTATACTCTCAGAGGACGCTAATGCGACCTACAATTTCCGTAAAACACGTTGGGGTTTTACACAAGAACGCGTTGAACTTACTGAACAAGGTAACCGGATCCATTTTCGTCAGAGGGATGTACTAATATACAAGAGCAGCATCGCGGGAGTCCCTGCCTTGCTTGTGTACACATTCAAAGATAACAAACTGCGAACTGCGGGTTACGTCACTCAAAAACCTTTAAAAGCAGCTGAGAACATCACTAAGCATTCACAGGAAGTGCTTGGACCTCCAACAAGCGTTCTTGCTGATGGTATGATGTGGAAAACACTCAATTCCATAATATATTCACACTCCTATACGTCCCATGTCACCGTTGGAAGTTCAACCTATAGAAATACGACTGGTGGTGTATTATCACACCTACCGCTTAATCTACCTAAGGGTAGTCCTGGCAACATCACTCGTTCAGACGGGGTGTGGTCATATATTGATAGAGCGTTTTATAACGAACTACAAGAAATGAATTATCCTCTTGGTGAGTTAAGTTTCTATGAGAAGCTACTTTTTGGTATTGTCCAAAGACGTGGTGTAAGTGTATTTGGCATGGAAGGTGGTCGTTCCGTTACAATCCCAAATCAATAATTTCACCTAATTGTTGTATGTTCCTCATCATTGGTTATTATCCCGATTATGGGTTATCTTGAATACCATAATATTTCGTGTGTAAGACATTTTACTATCTTTCCGTTGATATATGTATCAATATATATAAGGACGGAGCACGATGGCTGATTTTACGAATCTGCCTCTTAACATTCAACGGGTTGCAGAATTAGAACTGAATGATAGTGAGAAGATCTGTATGTGTGTGCTTGCGGGTTCATCCTTACTGCATCCTGATATTATGCTTATCACGTCGTTGCGCGTCCTTGTGTTAGATGAAAAGTTTATGGGTAGTCTTGCTGTATCTTATGCGAATATCCGTTGCAATGTATTTTTCAGTGAGATTCTTGGTGTAAAAATTACTCGGTTTTCGAAACATAAGCTGTTTGGACAAGCGCGACTTGAAATAAACGTCAAACGTAATACCTACTGGATTGACAACATGAGATTACAAGATGCACGACGTGCCCATCAACTTATCACCGAGAAGATATGGAGGTAATACTTATGGGTAATTTTTGGTCTTATCTAACTGTAACCTACAATGCGTGGTTTACTGCACCACTGGCTGTTGTGTTTCTGTTTGCTATCTTTCGTCTTGTACTCGGGGGGTTAGACTTCGGTGATGGAGATGTAGATGCTGATGTTGATGCCGATGTTGACTTTGATGTTGATGCTGACGTTGACTTTGATGTGGACGCCGACGTTGACTTTGATGTTGATGCTGACGTTGATGTAGATGTGGACGTTGATGCTGATATTGATATGGATGTTGACGCTGATGTGGATGCAGACACGGCAATAGTTGCGGATTCTGGTGCAAGTGGCAATGCTTTTGTAGATGTTTTTGGTTTTCTGAACGTGGGTAGAGTTCCATTCATGATAGTAATGATGACACTCTTTACCACATGGGGTTTCACAGGATTAATCGTGAATCAAATATTGGGTGTTAACTCTGCACCAAGTATGTTCTTTTGGGTATCTTGTGCGGCTGCACTTGTTTGTAGTGTATTAGGTACTCGATATTTATCGCTAACGCTCTCTAAGGTATTCCCAGAAAGCGATCCTGCTACAAAGGATCTACACTTGCTTGGGTTACGTGGTAGGGTTGTCAGTGGTCAAGTCACAACTACATTTGGCACAGCACGGGTTGTCGTCCCAAATGGTGATACGTTAACAGTGAAATGTCGTATTAAACCGGATGAACCAAAACCTGTTAAGGGTGATACTGTAATTCTTGTAAACTATGATTCTGAAAAACGAATGTTTGATGTAAAACCTGTTGAAGTGGAATTAAGTTAAAACTAAGATCTGTTAAACCAGATACTATATAATGAAGGAGATTTGTTATGGGCATGGGTGGTGACCTGTTTATCCTTATTGTCGGCACTATTGTTGCGTTGTTTGTTATTTTTATTTTAGTGTACAAATCATTTTACAAAAAAGCTCCAGCAGATTCAGCATTAGTAATTTCTGGAGGTAGAAAAAAACGTGTTGTTTTTGGTGGAACCCTCGTTAATCCTATTACGAATGTGACGCAGCAAATCTCATTAAATACACTTCAGTTGCCAGTTGAACGTGAAGGACAAGCGGCACTGATTACGAAGGACAGTTTGCGTGTTGACATTCAGGCGGAGTTCTACGTTAAAATTGAACCGAATGAACAAGATGTCCTGAAAGCTGTTGCAAGTCTTGGTGAGAAAACCCTTACACCGCAAGCAGTCAATACCTTGTTGGAAGGTAAACTTGTAGGTGTATTACGTAGTGTTGCTGCGACGATGGATCTGCAGGAACTTCACGAGAAACGCCAAGAGTTTTCTGACCAAGTTCAAGAAGCGTGTCTTGAGGATCTTGAACAGAACGGATTTAAGCTGGAAACTGTTGCTGTAACTAACCTTGACCAAACCCCGCTCGAAGCACTTGATGAAAACAACCGATTTGATGTTGTTGCTATCCAGACGATCAAGCAGGAAGTGGAAGAGAAACAGACTGCGACCGCTAAGATTGAGCATGAAAACAAGGTCAAACGTGAAGAAGATCGTCTTAGAGCGGAGCTGGAAATTAAGCAGAAGGAAGAGGAAACAGAAACCGAAGGCTTAGATGTTGAAAGACGGCTTGAGTTCGCGCAGGATGAGCAACAAAAGGAGATTGCTACAAACAAAGCAGAACAGGAACGCGCTGTTGAAGAACATAAGTTTGAACAACTTCAAGCGGTTGAGGAAGCACGTATCAAACAGGAACAGGCGGTAAAATCTGCTGAAATCGCACAGACTCAAAAGATTGAGATGGAACGGATTGAACAGGAAAAATTGGTTCAAGAAAGTGAAATCTCACAAAAGCAGGCAATTGAAATTGCCAAGGTGCAACAACAACAGATGGTTGAAGAGGCGGAAATTCAGCGTAATCTTACTGTTGAAAAAGCTAAGATTGAACAAGAGGCAACCGTCAAAATAACAGACATAGAAAAGAAAATTGTGCTTCTGGACAAAGATCGTGAAGAAAAAGAGGCTGAAGCCCAAAACGCTATCCAAGTTTCAATGAAAGAAAAAGAACGTGAGGTAGCACTGATTGAGCTCTTAGAAATTTCTGCACAAAAAGCACGTGCTGAAGCAGCCGTTGAAACGGCTGAAGCAATTGAGAAAGCTGAACGTGAGAGCAAAATTGAACTGATTCGTGCGGAACAGGAAGCAGACGAAGACAGAATTACTAAGGAAAAGACTGCAGATGCTGAAGTATACACTATTGTAGAAACAGCTAAGGCTGAACTGGAAGCAGCAGAGGTTAAGTCTCAGGCTACAAGAATATTGGCAGAGGCACTACTTGTAGAAGCAAAAGCTAAAGCCGATGGTGAGGAAGCCTTGATTTCTGCTAAGAATATTGCTGAGCCGCAGGTACTTGTGAGTGAGGCTGTGCATGCGCTCGTTGAATCCTTACCACAGGTTACCAGTGAGTTGATGAAACCTGCAGAACGCATAGAAAGCATCCGTGTGCTTGATTTGGGTGGTGGCAGTAGCAATGGTAATTCTGGTAGCATGAACCGCATACTTGGTTCCATTGTTAATGCAGGTGCTGCAATGCCACTTCTCAAGGAACTTGTTAACTTCAGTGGTCTTGATACAGCAAAGATTGGACAGACAATTCAGGATTATGCTAAAGGGTTAAACCGTAACAGCGTGTCTGAATCTGATACGGATTCTGATCCTGTGCCTGAATAGCACCTATAACTTGTTCCGGTTGTAGGTGTACATTTAACGAGATACATACTTCTTTCAAAATATCTTCGGCTGTGGTATAATCATAGCCGAAGATATTTTTACACACAGGTACTCTAAAATGGATGAAGTCATTTCTTTGTGGAAGAGGATGTGCTTGAAGGGAATCATAGAAAAGGAGTAAAAAAATGGTACAAGTTAATATTGAGTTTGTTACTGTTGACCCAAACTCGCGTATACCGGTCGTTGTCTTGAAGGAAAAAGAGGGCGAATCTAAACGGATATTGTTGATTTGGATCGGTGAATCGGAGGCATGGGCAATAGACAACCACCTGAAACAGGTACATGTTCCACGACCGATGACACACGATCTTCTGAAGTCTGTGATTGACACCTTCTCTGTCAAGGTGAGTTCTGTCTGTATCACTGCGATTGAGGATATAACTTTCTACGCGCAGGTAACACTTGAGTTGAATGGTGAGGTGCACGAAATAGATTCGCGTCCCAGTGATGCACTTGCCCTTGCAATTCGTAGTGATGTTCCGATCTTCGTTGAGGAAGAGGTGCTTGAAGAAAATGGGTTCATTGAAAAGGAATCCAGTGGGGGTAATAAAAAGCAACGTAATGCGAAAGATGTTTTGGAAAATCTTGATGATGAAATTGCGAAACATTATACGGTTTAGCAAGTTACCCACAAGTCCATAATTTTTTGACGCAGAAACACTGCCGATTATTATTCAATATTCCAAACTGTTGAAATACATTTCATCATGAAGTATTCAAATAGCAAAGACTGTATTATTCTCCATGACAATTGCACAACAGTCTTGAATTCACAAGACTTTGTTTCAAGGATAGACCTATCATTTCTTGATCCTCCCTTTAATCAAGACAAAGCCTATAATGAATGGAATGATAACCTCCCTCCCGAAGAGTATTGGGAATGGATGCGTGAGGTATGTACTAAAATCTACGCATTGACTTCAGATGGTGGTGCCATCTATTTCATGCAGCGAGAGAAAAACACGGAATACGTCCTACAATGTTTAGGCGATAGTGGATGGACTTTCCAAAATCTCATTGTCTGGAAAAAGAAGACCTCAGCAGTTCCCGGTATGAAACGTTTTGGAAAACACTATCAGATAATTGGGTTTGCGACTAAAGGTAAGACACCGCGCGTATTTAATCGTCTACGTATTGACCCACCATTACCTGCGGATTACAAGCAGGTGCGTGAAAACGGTATGTATGTTACGGATGTATGGGACGATATCCGTGAGTTGACTTCTGGTTATTTTGCGGGTGATGAAGCACTGCGGGATGCAGAAGGCAAACGCTTACACAAACAGCAAACTCCTATTCAACTTCTTTTGCGGATTATTCTTTCCTCCACCAGTCCAGGTGATGTTGTGCTTGATCCATTTGCTGGTTCAGGAACAACACTTGTTGTGTCAGAACAATTAGGACGAAAAACGATTGGCATAGAGATTGATTCTCACAATGTTAAACTCATTCAAAACAGACTTGCAGAGAATAGAGAAGCAGATGATGTTTCCCGCTATTTCAAGGAATATATATGTACATCTGATTTGGAAGCAATTTGGGGTGTTGAGCAATCGACATCAATTAAGCCGTGTTCGTCCAAGCAATTAACTCTATTTGAATCAAAGCAATAATGACTTATTCCATTTATCACTTTTTTGCAGATTTATGTCGAAAAAGAGAGAGGTTTCTCTCAGAAGAAAAACTTGATAGTTTCCCATTTGATATTCAAATGTTGTCCTGTGTAAACAAAGGCATTTTTCCTGATTTAGCAGTCAAACTCAATCCAGACAATAGCCGGTATGAAGGTGGAGAGTTAATTGAACTTAAAGATAGTAAAGCTGGATATTCCGTTGCTTCTTTTAACTCCACGATACCAACTGGTGAGAAAGATATTAAGAAGTTAATCGCAGGTAAAACAAGTAAAATTCGGACACAAATGGAGAAAGCAGGCGATGACATTCTTTCCCTACCGATTCGTCAAGTTTTCTATCTAATTCGGGGTAGAAAACAGCACAATGTAAAAGTATGTTTGTCTCACGGAAAATTCTTTGAGACAATTCCTGTTTCCAATCTCATTTCACTGTCATTTTCTCAAGCTATTAAGGAACGACTAAACGAACTTGGTGAATCTTTGTCGGTAGAGATGAAAGAAAAATTATTAGAATTGTTCAATAAGCAAGAAACATTCAGTAAAGTTAGAAACGTAGACAACGCTTCAGTTAAATTACGATTTCGTATTATGACCGAAACTGAAACGCGAGCAAATATATTAGATCCGGTACAGTATCCTCGTATTCTTGAAAATACACTGAACTTTGCAGTGCCGTGTCATAGTAATGCAGAGCATAATCAGCAATATGATAAAATGAGAATTGCTTTTGAGGAACTTGGATGTCTTGATATATTATCCCATATAGATGTCTTTAATCTCCAGCATCATTATAATGGCAATTTTCTTATCTTTCAGATTGCTCTGTAAATTCAATTCATAAGGTAAACTATCATAGTCTTCACCGTATAAATAATCTAATTAACTACTGCAATAGTACCGAAATGGCTGCGACAATTCAATTATCTTTTGATTTTAATCGTCCACATAGTTATACAGTATCTGTTCCCATAGAAGTGGATGAATTCTGGACTGCGAAACAACGTGCAGGACATTCTATACATGAAATATCATACCGCGCATGCTATAAACCGCAATTACCAGCATATTTTATCAATCTTTCGTGTCAAAACCCCGTTGCTTTAGCACTGGGATGTAGACACCACAATATAACCTGACTTTTAGCGTGAAACATGGTATCCTTGTAGGACTACTTCAGTGCAGATATTTTTCGTATCTGCACACCACCACAAATGGGAAGTAGTGGCCTTTCAAGGAAGTGGTGATATGCCATTAAAAACACATAAGATTGCCTTAATTCCAAATAACAAGCAGTATAATTGGTTTGCTCAGCAATGTGGTTATGCCCGTTTTGCCTATAATTATGCCTTATCAGATTTTAAGTCAGGATTAGAGAATGATGAGTTTCTCTCTACATCAAAGTTGAATGAAAGATTTAATGTTGCTAAGAAAACTTATGCTTGGACAAAGACACAAGATCAAGTTGTTGCGAACAAAAGCATATTTGTGAATCTCTCAGCTGCTATTGCGAATTGGGTATCCAAACGTGCCAAGTTTCCGAAGTATAAGAAGCATGGTAAAAAGGATTCTTTTACGACAAATAATCAATTTGTGCAAGTAGAAGGCAAACGTATCAAACTTCCCAAAATCGGATGGGTCAAAATGTTTCAAGCGTTACGCTGGACAGGAAAAATCATGAAAGTGACTATTAGCAGAACAGCACACCGATGGTTTGTATCAATAACAGTAGACACAGAGGACACCGAAGCTGTTGATAACTCAACGCACCCTGTTGTCGGTATCGATGTTGGTATAAACACATTAGCAACGTGTTCTGATGGCAGCAAATATGACAATCCAAGACCATTGAAACATTACGAAAAGAAACTAAAACGTGCTAATCGTAGACTTAGTAAGCGGACAAAAGGAT
>Ga0209544_1000611_pt1 | contig 47063 bp, 38 predicted proteins | sample MesohylPK_FD_187297 | JGI IMG/M metagenome (GOLD analysis project Ga0209544, IMG submission 187297) | Host-associated microbial community of the marine sponge Aplysina aerophoba from Gulf of Piran - sponge mesohyl, lysed by proteinase K... | ecosystem: Host-associated > Porifera > Sponge >... | reverse complement strand
TCCATTCCGACGGGAACTCCTCCACTTCGGGGTTGTGGCGTTCCTTCCACCATTGGTACGTTCCCTTCCAAGACTCCAAGTTGGCGTTGTAAAGCTCGGCGCACATCCCGAATACCTGATCGAGACGACGGTGACCAGAAGCTGACACCTTGACAGGTATCCGCATCGTCTGCATCCACGGGGTCATAATCCATACAGAATGCCGAGACGGTGTGACACTACGCGGGGCTACGGGTGTTGAAACAGCCCTGTCAACTATTCGTTATAAGTCCCCATCGTTACCGATGAGCTAGCTTCCTTGCTCATCCGGATGTTCCGGCGGACAGGCGAACGCCGGAACCGCAGCAAGCGTTTACAAGTCACATACTTGCTTCCTTTCATTACTCGAATTCTCCGCAGTCGTACAGCGAGTACCGGGCTTCCTAAATCTCTAGCAGAGGTTCCGCTTCATCTCCATCACCTTGTCGAACACCTCGCCCCAATTGGCCAGGAGAGGATCGTTCAGCCTCGCCGCCTCCGCTTTGTACTCCGCGTAGGTATAACACGTCGAAGAGCTCGGCGGCACGGTTGTGGTCGTGGTGGGAGGGACAGTTGTGGTCGTGGTGGGAGGGACAGTTGTTGTAGTGGTCGGCGGCACGGTTGTCGTGGTCGTCGGCGGAACGGTGGTAGTTGTAGTGCTAGTCGTGGTCGTCGTCTCGGGCGCCTGCTCCTGCTGCTCCGATTCCTCTTCCTCCGGCTCTTCCTCGATAGGAGTCACAACGGGCTCTTCCACCGGGGGCGCCTGTTGCTGCTCCTGCGGCGGCGGCTCCTGGGGCGGACGCTGGACAGGCTCGGGATCGGGCTGCTTGATAGAACCCACATCACCACCCCGAGAGCAGTTCTGGCAGTAGTCAGGATCATCGACCACCGTGACCGTCAGGAGAAGCTGACCGTCATATGGCTTGCCGTGGAAGAATCCATTACTGGAGAACCAAGGGGAGCCGCCAACTGCGCTTCTTTCCCTTCTTTGGTCGTACTGTCCAGTTTCTCGATTCCAGACAGAGACCACGTTGGTATCCCAGTCGTCGCTCGAATTGAGGTGGTGCGTAAAGGCGCACCTCTCCCGCTTGCCGTCGATCTGCCCGGCAGTCAGAGTGATCTCCGCCCACCGGGGACCAATGAGATGTATCTCGTTATTGCCGTCAAAGCCCTCGATCTGCAGGTCCCCGCACGGTCCGACCATCACGCGGCCAGTTTCAGGGTTCTGGGGCAACACGAAGGCGCTGCGGACAATAACCATCTCATCGTATTGAAGGCCGGTCAGGTAGATACCGTAGGTGAAGGAACCACCCTCTGGGATCGTGACATGACGATTGCGCCACATGAACTTGTTGCCTTTGTTGCCGGTGGGATACATCCAGAACCCTCGCCCAAGCGGCGCGTTCGCTAGTTGTTCGGATGTCGGGGGGGAGGCGGAGTTATCTGTTATCGCGAGCTGGTAGTTATCCCCCTGGACGGTATAGGGAGCGCCGTCTATGGCCTCCAAAATCAGGTAGAGGCTTTTATTGCCATCGTTGGAGAAGTCGGGGCCGGTGGACAACACCCAAAACTCTGCCCCTGTTTGACCAGCAGGTAGGCGCAACATCCACTCACCGCTTCGTTTCTGCAAGCCCCAAAAGCGGTAGTCCTCGCCTTCCGTGGCGGTAGTGTCGTGCTGATCGTCGTCCTTCACCTTCACGATCACCCACGAATCCTCACTCAGTGGCGTGGGGATAGCCACCCCCACACCGGCGGAGGAATGACCGGCGGTGGCCCATCCCCCCATATGCTCGATAATGTAGTCGGTGTCTATTACGAACGAGAGCACCGGCTTCGTCTCACTCTGCGCCAGCACCACATTGACCGAGGCGGCCAGCATCATCGTCGCCAGCATGCCAATTACGGCACGCCGACCTCTCCTCTTCGTCTTCATCTTTCATCCCTTTCAATAGTCGCAATTGCCGCAATCGGGCGCCTTGGTCGTCGAGGTGGGTCATAAACTCTCCTTCAATCATTAAATCTCTTCTCTTTCAATCATAACCGATATAGAGGCGCCATCAGGCCTACGAGTGAACCACTTCTTTCTCTTCCTCGATATCCGAGGCCTTATCGTTGAAGTACGCCACATTGGCGGCCGCCGCCGCGACGTAAGTCGCCCGGCGGGCAGTGTGGGTGGTGGAACGGGTAGTCACATTGAGGCTCATCCCCGTGACGCCAACCTGCTGAGCCTGAGACACACTCAGGCCGGAAGCGATGAACTGAAACCCCCAGCCCTTCTTCTTCCGCTTCTCCCTCCTCATAACCGGCGCCATGTCGTTCACTTCCTTCGCCGAAAGAAGCCTTGATCCGGCAGCCGAGGGGTCGGCTCCGCCTCCTCGGCCCCTCTCAAGGCCGGGCACCTGGATCTCGTCCGCAACCCATAGCAATCCTCGATCGGTCAAAAGCGGTGCATCCGCGGAACCCGCCGGAGGGTCCTCCAGAAAACGTCGGCTGGCCCCGGCCAGCGCCCTGGGACCAGGATCCGGATAGTTGACACGAAACATTGCTGCCAACCGTCCGGTGGAGTGATAGCTCAGGACCGACTCCATCTCCAGCAGGATCACCGACCCATGGGTCCCGGGTGGGCGGCGGCCGATACGCCTGCGATGCCCCCACCAATCACACCGAAGTCGATCACCGGGATGCCGGTCTCCCCGCTGCGATTGCCGCAGTTGCCCGGAGGAAGGAGTCCACTTCGGCGGCGGTGGTGTAGTGACAGGTGGACACCCGAACCACCGGACCGCAGCCCAGCGCCTCCAGGACCCGCCCGGAATAGATGTCCAGGTTACGGGCCCTCACCGCGATACCGGCTTGTTCGTACATCTGTGTGGCGGTGCTGGCGTCGATCTCGTCGAAGCTGAGGATCATGATGCAAATGCGGTCTCCGATGCCGTCGGAGCCTCCATGGATTTGCACCCCCGTGATGTGCGCCAGTCCCGGCAGGGAGTCTGTGCCGTGCCGGAATCGATCGAGAAGGAAGGCATCATGCCGGGCGGTGGCCCCCATGGCGAGTAGCAGTGCCTGGCGGCGGTCGGCCGGATCCCCCAACTCCCCACCCAACCACTCCAGGTAATCCACCACCGCGGTCCAGGCTGCGTAGGTGGCGTCCTCCATGGAGCCAAGCTTCCAGGCATGGGGTGGGGCTGCGTCCAGTTTCCAGTGCGGGAGAGTGGCCAACCGGTCGGAGAGAACCCCGAATCCGATGCCCTTGATCCCGAACACCTTGTACGGCGCGAAGATGTAGGCGTCAGCGTCCAACTGCAGGACATCCACCGGACGGTGGGCGGCGTACTGGACGCCATCGACGATGGTGATCGCCTGGGGGTTGCGGATCCGCGCACCGGCGGCGATCGTCTCCACATCAACCACCGCGCCGGTGTCATTGGAGGCGTGGGTAACGACAATCGCGTCGGTCCTTTCATCAACCAGATCCAACACTCTGGAGGCTGGCACTCTGCCCGTACCAGGGTCCAGTCGGGCCACGCGGACCTCTTTTCGGAACTGGTCGCCGAAGTATTTCGCCGCATCGAATGCTCCCGGATGATCGAGTTCCGTGGTGACGATGTTGTCGCCTTCCCCTCCGACCATCGCCGCACCGACGGCTCGGAAGATGGCATGCACCGCGCTCATCGCCGGCATTACCACCCGGTCCCCGGCGCCGAGAAAGTCACGGACCGAGGCGTTCCCCATCTCTATAGAGGTGCTGGCCTGGATTGATCCGGGGCTGGGCCGCCCTATGGCGTCGGGCCGGCGACTCCACTGCGCCAGGGTGCCGACGGCCTCCTTCAGGCGCAATGATCCCGCCGCTCCATCCAGAAACACCCGCCGCCCTGATTGAGGATCTCGGTCAGCGTAGTGGAACCGGTCTCGTATCTGTGCCAGGATCTGTGGGTCGAATGGCTCAGGTCTTGTCACTGGACCTCCAGTTTCACGATCACCGGTGGGTTCGGGACACTCCTCGGGCCGGCTGGGACTGGCCCGTATTGCCGATTCTTTGTGAACAATCGAGTTGGGACCGTATTCGTAAGCAAAAAATGGTGCGATGGCTTCCAAGACAGCAGTACTCTGCCCTAGGATTACTTAACGACACTAGTTGCAACTGTAACATAACAGAAAAACAGTGACATGCAACAGCAGTCACACGCAAAACGGAGAAACAGTGGAAACACAGGAATCAGACTACCGGCACAACGGCGCCTCTCGTTCTGATGGCCACAGTGGAGGCCATTCCCACGGAGACCGCCACTCCCACGATCACGGGCACGATCATGATCAGGGACACGGGCACGAAGACCGCCACTCCCACGGAGACGATCACGGACAGTCCCACGAAGACGGCCACTCCCACGGAGACGAACACGGGCACGATCATGATCACGGGCACGGGCACGAAGACCGCCACTCCCACGGAGACGATCACGGCCATGATCACGGGCACGGGCACGAAGACGGCCACTCCCACGGAGACGATTACGGCCATGATCACGGGCACGGGCACGATCACGGTTCCTCGCTGTGGTCGGGGTTCAAGCATGGAGTCAGCGAGTTGTTCGGATCTCACTCCCATGATCATGCCGATTCCATAGACACCGCGCTGGAAAGCAGTGCTCGCGGGATGAGGGCATTGGTTATCTCCTTTACCGGGTTGATGGTGACTGCCGTGCTCCAGTTGGTGATCGTGTTTATTACCGGTTCGGTATCGCTGATCGCAGACACTATCCACAACTTCTCCGACGCGCTCACCGCCGTGCCGCTCTTCATTGCCTTCCGGCTGGGGAGGAGAGCGGCGACCAGGCGCTACACCTACGGTTACCGCCGCGCTGAAGACCTTGCCGGCCTGTTCATCGTGCTGATGATCCTCACATCGGCGGTCGTGGCGATCTGGGAGTCAGTCGACCGACTCTTCAATCCACGGGAACTCGAACACCTCGGGATTCTCTTTGCAGCCGGAGTCATCGGTTTCCTCGGCAATGAACTTGTAGCCGTTTATCGCATTCGCGTGGGTAAGCAGATCGGCTCGGCGGCCCTGGTCGCCGACGGTCGCCACGCCCGCGCCGACGGATTCACATCCCTGGCGGTAGCGGCCAGCGCAGTGGGCGTCTGGCTGGGATTCGAGCGCGCCGACCCGATCGCCGGCATCATCGTCGGCATCATCATCCTTCGGATCCTGTGGTCGGCGACCCGTGACGTTTTCTGGCGGCTCATGGACGCGGTCGATCCGAAACATGTTGACACAATCGAGAGGGTGGCAATCAAAGTCGACGGGGTGCTCAGCATCAACACCTGCCAGGTAAGGTGGATGGGCCATCGTCTCCGTTCCGACATCTCCATTGCCGTCGACTCGAGATTCTCAGTGGGAGAAAGCCACGGTATTGGAGAAGTTGTGCAGGAGACTCTCCAACGTAAAGTGCGTTTCCTAGATGAAGTAGTCGTTCACGTCGAGCCTTTGGACCATGCCAAATTCGTGGCTTCTGAACGGTTCGACCCGAATATCGACTCTTCTATCGCCACCACCGTCTCCCAACCGACCCCATCCACCGGATCAACACCCAAAGAAAGTCCCGACGCCTGAAATCTATCCAAAAGGCAGCCACAACACCATGCCTAGACCCTCACACAGGAGAGTGACATGAACTTACTGACCAAGAAACCCCGTTGGGCGCGTTGGGTGGCGTACATCGCCGTCTTCGCCCTGATTGCGGCCGCATGCGGTGACGACGATGAACCCGCACCCACAGCCGCACCGACCACAGCCGCACCGACCACCGAGGCACCCGCCACCACCGAAGCCCCCATGGAGGAGGCCGAGGAACTGCGGCCGGTGCCGACGCTGCGAATCATCACCAAGACCGCCGCTGAGGGGCCCCCTCGGTATGAGCAGGCCCGCTTGATTGCCGAGTCGTGGACCGCCGCAGGCATCCCTGCCGAGATCGAACCGGTCGAGAGTTCCGAACTCGGACGGCGTGGCTTCACGGTCAAGGACTTCGATGTCTACATCATTATCTACGACCCGACCACCGACCGCCTGGACCCGGAGAACTTCCTGGCCCGGTTCACCACCGGCAAGGCGGTTATAGACGGATCCAACCTCTCCGGTTACACCAACCCGGCCTATGACGACCTTTACCAGGCGCAGGTCAATGCCACCAGCTTCGAGGAACGGGTTGCCGCGGTGCACGACATGCAGCAACTCCTCTTCGACCACCAACCGGTGGCGCCTTTCATCCATATCGTGATCGGCGGGGCCTACAACAGCGCCGATTGGACGAACTTCGTCAAGTCGGTGGGAACACCCGTCTATCACTTCTGGAATGCGATCAGCCTGACTCCGGTCGGCGATCCTGAACCGCTCGTCATTGGTGTGACCAGCGGAGCGGACACGCTCAACCCCGTGGTTGCCGCGACCTCTGAGGCGGCCGGCACCATCGCTCACATGTACGACCCGCTGCTGCGCATCGGACCCGACGGTGACCTCGTCAACTGGGCGGCTTCGGACTATTCCATCAGTGGCTCCACCGTGAGCGTCACGGTGCGCGACGGTATGACCTTCCACGACGGCGAAGCGGTGACCGGCGCAGACGTTGCCTTCACCTTCAACTACCTGGTCGAGAAGGAGTCCCCGCTTTACGGCGGACGCCTCGGGCCGGTCGAGTCGGTCACCGCCGACGGCAACAACGTGGAGATCACCCTTTCGGCGCCCAACGCGGCCTTCGCAACCACTGCGCTGGCCCAGGTCCCGATCCTTCCCGAGCACGTCTGGTCGGCTATCGATGACCCTTCCTCGTTCGCCAATGAAGAGCCGGTTGGCTCAGGTCCATTCAAGTTCGAGTCGAGGGCGCTCGGTGAGGACCTGCGGTTGACCGCACACACCGACCACTTCAGCCCTCCAGCCGCATCCGGCTTGGTCTGGGTGACCTTCGGGAGTCTGGATGGATTGCTGGCGGCAATAGAGACCCAGGAAATCGACGTTCTGGGCGACTTCGTCAGCCTGACCCAACTTGCCCTGCTGGAAGGCGTTGAGGGAGTCTCCATCGAGTCGAACACCGGCCACGGTGTGAACGCACTGCACTACAACATGCGGCGCGAGCCCTTCTGCGACCTGCACATGCGGATCGCTTTGTCGCACCTGGTTCCCACCGAGGACATGATCGACATCGTGTACGAGGGCGTGGCGGCGGTCTCCAAGGGGATCATCGCTCCTCCGTTGTGGGCGAATCCCGATGTGGGACCCGTCCCCTACGACCCCGACGCGGCTCGCTCTCACCTTGAGGCGGCCGGGTATGTGTTCGGTGACGACGGCACCCTCTACTATCCACCGTCCGACGCAGACAATCGAGACATGAGCTTCTGCGCATCGTCGTAAGGATTGTCTGAATAGCATTTGGGGCAGGCGGCCACCCGGTTGCCTGCCCCGTCTCTTTTTCAATCCGGATCCAAAGAGGGATTAGGTGACCCAGTACCTGACCAAGCGGCTCAGCGTCATGCTGTTCACGCTGTGGATTGTGGTAACCGTGACGTTTTTCTTGTTCCGGGCGGTGCCCGGGGATCCCAGCTTGGTGCTGATCGGCCCCGAGATCGAAGCCAGCGCCGCCGACTCCATAAGGGAGTCTTTCGGACTGGACCGCTCCCTGGGAGTGCAGTACTGGTCGTACTTGACCAATGCGGTCCAGGGGGATCTGGGCATGTCCTTCCGCTACCGGGTGCCGGTGTCGAGGGTGCTGACCGAGAAACTGGCCAACACGGCCGTGCTCGTCCTGCCCGCCATGCTGATCGCCTTCGGGCTCGGCGCCCTGCTGGGCTCGTACACGGCGGTGCGCCCCAACTCACGCGTCGATCGCTTCATCACCCAATTCTTCCTGTCCGTGAAATCAGCCCCCTCATTCTGGATCGCCACCATGGCGCTGGTCACCTTCAGCCTGTGGTTGGGCCTCACCCCATCGGGCGGCATGACCACCCCGGGCGCCCCTCGCATCGAGGGACTCGAGCGGTTCTTCACCGCCGACGTCCTGTCCCACCTGATCCTGCCATTGGTGATCCTGGCGGCAATCTTCACGGTGGAGCCTCTGCTGACCATGAGAACCTCCATGACCGAGATCCTCAACGACGACTTCGTGGAATTCGGCCACGCCAAGGGATTCTCCCGGTCCCGGATCACCCTCCACGCCGCCCGAAACTCCCTGCTGCCCATGGTCAGCCTCATCCCCTCGATCGCCGGTCACCTCATAGCCGGGTCGGTGATCATCGAGATAGTTTTCTCCTGGCCAGGCATGGGCCGGGAAATAGTCGATGCTGTGAACCGCTTCGACTATCCCATGATGCAGGGAACCTTCATGGCGATCGCGGCGCTGGCCATCATGGTCAATGCATTTGCAGACATCCTGTACACCTATCTCGACCCCAGGGTACGCCTGACATGACCCAGAAACCGATCGAACCCGCCGGCCAGGGCGGACCCACCTCCCCCAACACGGCAGGTCGGCCTCCCGGCCCGATTCGGAGGGCACTGCGGGAGAACAACGTGCGGGTGGGCCTGATCATCTTCAGCCTGATCGTGCTGGTGGCGATCTTCGCCCCGATGATCGCCCCCTACGATCCGCAGGAGCGACTCCGAACCGCCGACGGCGAACTGGCCAGGCTGTTGCCGCCGCAGCGAGATTACTGGATGGGCACCACCAACTTCGGCCGCGACATCCTCAGCCAGTTTATCGTGGGAACCAGGCGAACCCTGTCGGTGGGGGCTATCGCAGCTTTCATGGCGGTGTTCATCGGCACCAACGTGGGACTGATCGCCGGCTTTCGCGGTGGTCGGGTCGACAACCTGCTGATGCGCACCACCGACGCCGCCTATGCCCTGCCCTTTTTGCCGTTCGCCATAGTTCTGGTGGGAATCGTGGGGCGCACCGACTTGATCTTGATAGCGGTAATCGGACTGCTGTTCTGGCGCACCACCGCCCGGGTGATCCGATCCCAGGTGCTCACCACCAAGGAGCGGACCTTCGTCAAGGCCGCCATCGCGGGCGGCGCCTCTCCTCGCCGGGTGCTTTACGCCCACATCGCCCCCAATGTCGTGGCGCTGGCCCTCGTCTACGGCATGCTGCTGATCGCCGAGGCGGTGATGGCGGAGGCCTCCCTGAGTTTCCTCGGGTTCGCCCCGCCCGATTCTCTCTCTTGGGGCACCATCATGTTCGATGCGTTCACGTCACAGAGGATGAGGCAGGCGTGGTGGTGGCCGATGTTCCCCGGGTTGGCGCTGATGGTCTTCATGTACTCGGTATACAGCGTCGGGCAAGGCGTTCAACGTGCTCTCAGGCATATGGACACTCCCAACATCGGCCCCTCCACCCGGCGGGTTCGCAGGGCCTTGAAGCGCAGCGTATCGGTCCCGGTGGCGGGCGACCCGCCGGATGCCCTGGTCGCCGTGGAGAACCTGGCGGTGACCTACCAACCTCGCACCCCCGAGGAGCAACCGGTCCCAGCAGTAAAAGACATCTCATTCCGCCTCGACGCCGGCCAGATGCTTGGCATCGTGGGCGAGAGCGGGTCCGGGAAGACCACCGCGGTCCGCGCCCTTCTCCGACTGCTCCCCCCCACCGCCGAAGTGAGCGGAGGAATGTGGTTCGAAGGACGCGACCTCTATCGCATCGGAGACAGTGAGCTTCGCGCACTGCGATGGGAGCACCTGGCATTCGTTCCGCAATCGGCGATGAACTCGCTAAACCCGGTGCAACGGGTGGAGAACCAGATCATCGAGGCGATCCGGGTGCACCGCGATGTCACCCGCGCCCAGGCGAAGGAGATGTGCGCAACCGCCCTGCAACAGGTGGGGATCAACCCGGCGCGCGGCAGGCTCTACCCCCACCAGTACAGCGGAGGGATGAGACAGAGAGCATTGATTGCCATGGCCAAGGTCCTGGAGCCCACCCTGCTGGTGGCGGACGAGCCCACCACCGGGCTGGACGTGGTGGTGCAGGACCAGATCATGGCCGACCTGGAACGGGTCCGGGAGGAACTGGGCACCGCCATCATCATCGTCAGCCACGATCTCGCCCTGGTTTCGGAGACCTGCTCCAGCCTGATTGTGATGAGGGACGGCGACGTGGTTGAAGCAGGGCCCACCGACCGGGTGGTGTCAGATCCTCGGGACCCGTACACCAGGATGCTGCTGTCCAGCGCCCACGGGGCGCCGGCGGGCACCCATGGGAGCACGGGTGCGTAAACCCACCACCGCCGCCATTGACGTGCGGGATGTCACCGTCGTGTACAGCGCTGCTCGCGGATTGTCCACCCTGCTGAAGAAGCATCAGGTCCAGATCATCCAGGACATCAATCTGACCATCCAACCCGGTACTGTGTTCGGGGTCGCCGGGGAGAGCGGTTCGGGAAAGACGACCCTGGCCAAGGCGCTCACCGGCCTCGCCCCGGTCAGCAACGGATCTATCACCATCCATGGCCGGGAGGTGGCTGATCTCGACCAGGCCGAGTGGCGAGTGGTCCGGTCGGATGTGCAACTGATCTTTCAGGATCCATACGACTCTCTCAACCCGCGGTTCACCGTTTTCGACAGCGTGGCTGAGCCTTTGCGGTCGCAGGGCATCAAGGACAAACCGGAGGTGGAGCGTCTGGTCCGGACCGCCCTGGCTGACGCCGAACTCGACCCCGACACCTTCAGTTACCGGATGCCGAGTCAATTGTCGGGAGGCGAACGGCAGCGGGTGGCGATCGCCCGGGCCCTGGTGCTGGACCCCAACCTGATCATCGCCGACGAGCCGGTCTCGATGCTGGATGTGTCCACACGCGGGGAGATACTGTCCCTGATACGCAAGGCTGCCCGAAATCGGGGGGTGGCCGTTCTGCTGGTATCGCACGACCTCTCGGTCCTGGAGCGGGTGTGTGACGAGATCGCCGTTATGTACCTGGGTCGTATCGTCGAGCAGGGCACGGTGGCGGACGTGTTCTGCCAACCTCGGCACCCTTACACCCAGGCGCTGATCTCCGCCATCCCGTCGGTCGACCAGACCAGCCAACGAAGCCGCACCACCCTGCAGGGAGAACCTCCCCAACCTGCCCAGCGCCCGGCGGGATGCTCATTCCATCCCCGTTGCCCCCGCTGCGACGACTTGAAATGTCGGACCGTGGCACCTCTACTTGAAGGGACTGAACAAATGTATGCCTGCTGGCACCCTATCGAAATCGTCCGGAAGGACCCGGCGTGATGCTCTTTTGCCTGCGGTGCCGCAAACCTGGCGCCGGATACGAGGGTTGCTCGGTTTGCGCAGCACAGGGAGTGTACGTCAACCTGGCGCCTCCACCGGCAGACCTCACCGGATACGACCTGGGCCATTACCGGGGAGGCCTCTACGAGTGGCGGCACACCCTTCCCATCGCCGCCGACGTCCCACCGGTGACCCTGGGGGAAGGGAACACTCCCAGCGTCCCGCTCCACGTCGATCCGGGCTCCGGCCCGCTGGCGATCAAGAACGAGGCGGCCAACCCCACCTGGTCACATAAGGACCGCGGGATGAGCGCCGCCCTGACCAAGGCCCGGGAGATCGGCGCCACCACCGTGGTGATCGCCTCGAGTGGAAACGCCGGAGCGGCGGCCGCCGCCTATTCGGCCCGGGCGGGGCTGGATTGCATCGTGCTGACCACCGTCGGCATCCCCCCGGTAATGGAGCGACTCCTAGCCGGCATCGGGGCCACTCTCATCGGATACCGGACAGGCGCCGACCGAAATCGCATGCTGGCCGCGTCGGTCAGGGAACTGGGCTGGTATCCCGCTGCCTTCACGGATGATCGGGTGGGCGGCAACCCCTACGGCAACGAGGGCTTCAAGAGCATCGCCTATGAACTGGCCCGGGACCACGGCGACGAACTCCAGACCGTGGTCGTTCCGGTCTCCAAGGCCGACTTGATGTCAGGAATCGGGCGCGGTTTCCAGGAGTTGCACCAAGCCGGGTTGATCGCCAGGATGCCTGCGCTGGTGGCCGCCGAAGCCGCCACCGGAGCAGCTTTCACCACTGCCCTCTCCAATCCGGACCCCGAGGCCCAGGAACGAACCCGGGTGGAGCGCCACGAGTCTTTGGCCTGGTCGATCGGGAACAACTACGCATTCTTCCAAGGCCTCGATGTTCTGCGAGTCTCGGGTGGCCATGCGGTGGCGGTTGATCAGGACAGATACCTCGCCGAGCGAGAACGGGTGGGGCGCCGGGACGGCCTGTTCGTGGAGATCTCGTCCGCCGTAGCCATAGCAGCAGCGCGTGAGATTGCCCGGAGCGCTGCCGGATTGACGGTCGCCATCAGCACCTCAACCGGCATCAAGGACCCCGCCCTGCCCGGAGCGGAGTCCTCACTCACCGTGCTGGAGCCAGCGGTGGAGCGACTGCGGGACTGGGGAGCCCGCAATCGGGGCAGCCGACGGTAGTGATCCCCGCGTGCGCCGGAACCTGGACAGGCGCCTCCATTCCTCAGGTTCTCCATGTGCCTTCGAAAGCCCCTACCGGGGGGTAATGTGAGAGTCGTGGCTGGCAACCCCACTCCCGGGTCCGATCGATACCGTTGCCGGTCCTGTTCGCCCCGGCGAATTCTCCAACCCACCCGCCCGGGAATGCATGGCAGATACACCATGCGGTCGCCGTGCCCGTCCAGGCGGAAAAAGTGATCGACAAACAGGTGATCGGTCCCGGAGAAGCCGTGGGGGGGATCGCCGACGGCGACACCGTCATGATCGGCGGTTTCGGGGAGGCCGGCAGTCCGATCGAACTGATTCATGCCTTGATAGACCAGGGCGCCACCGGACTCACCGTCATCAGCAACAACGCCGGAAACGGGGAGGTGGGGCTCGCCGCTCTCATCAGAGCCGGCCAAGTCGCCAAGATGATCTGCTCGTTCCCCCGCTCCTCCAATTCCACTATGTTCCAGGAAATGCACCGCTCCGGGCGGATCGAACTGGAACTGGTTCCCCAGGGCACTCTTGCCGAGCGGATCAGGGCGGGGGGCGCCGGAATCCCGGCTTTCTACACGCCGACCGCCGCCCAAACGGACCTGGCAGCCGGCAAGGAACAACGCCAGTTCAACGGAAGGCCATGCCTGCTCGAACATGCCCTGGTGGCCGACTGGAGCCTCATCAGGGCCCGCACCGCCGACCGGCACGGCAACCTGCTCTACAACATGACCGCCCGCAATTTCTCGCCGGTGATGGCCATGGCCGGCCGGACCACGGTCGTGCAGGCCTCCTCGGTGGTCGAACCGGGCGCCCTGGATCCCGAGACAGTGGTCACTCCGGGCATATTCGTCGACCGCGTCGTGCATGTGGCCAACCCGCAGCATGAGTCGGAACTGGTTGCCAGCGGCGCCAGATACCCATGAACACGCCGGTGGGTTTGAGCAGGGAGCAGATCGCCCGGCGCGCCGCCCGGGACATAGCCGATGGTTCCTACGTCAACCTGGGGATCGGCATGCCTGAGTTGATCGCCGGGTTCATCCCGCCCGACCGTCAAATCGTGCTGCACACCGAGAACGGGCTTTTGGGAATGGGCCCGGCGCCGGGGCCCGGAGGGGGCAACCCCGAACTAATCAACGCCGGCAAGAAACAGGTCACCGTCCTGCCGGGTGGCTCCTTCTTCCACCAGGCCGACAGTTTCGCGATGATCCGCGGCGGTCACCTGGACCTCAGCGTGCTGGGCGCCTTGGAAGTGGCTGCCAACGGTGATCTGGCCAACTGGTCGACCGGTCGACCGGGCGCCATCCCCGCGGTGGGCGGCGCCATGGACCTGGTGTCGGGGGTAAAGGCGGTCTACGTGATAACTCGCCACTGCACCCGTGACGGGACTCCCAAGCTCGTTGAGCGATGCTCCTATCCCCTGACAGGAGCCGGGGTGGTCAACCGGATCTACACCGACCTGGCCGTGATCGACGTAACCGCGGATGGCTTTGGGGTCACCGAGGTGTCTCCGGGAATCTCCCTTGCCGAGGTTGCGGCCCACACGGCGGCGCCTCTCCTGGACAGGCGTTCCTCTGCCATCCCGTCATCGGCGGCGGCACCCTAGAAGCAAGGCCCCGCCTGTCCCGACTGGGGAGGTTTGTGGCTACGGGTTGCCTGGATTCCCCGGAGGAGCGGCCGAAGGAACCCTGATTCATCTTGCAGGGACTTCAGCGACCGGTATGCGTCCGTCGGATGGCGTCCACCCATTCCCGGACCACCCGACGGAGGGTGATGAGTGGAATTGTGCCGTTTCCAAGGACGGTTCCGTGGAAGCTCCTGACGTCGAAGGCTGCGCCCAGGCGGGCTTCAGCCTCCGAGCGAAGGGACTCGATCTCGAGTCGTCCCAGCATGTAGGAAAGGGCTTGGCCGGGGCAAGCGATGTACCGGTCGACCTCCTCGGTGATCTCGTGAAGGGACATCGGCGAATGGTCGGCCATGAAATTGATGGCTTTGCGGCGGGACCAGCCCAAGGCGTGGATACCAGTGTCCACAACCAACCGGCCGGCCCGAAGCGAGTCAGCGGTCAGCATCCCCACTCGCTCCCAGTCGTCCGCATAGAGGCCCATCTCGTCGGAGAGGCGCTCGCTGTACAGACCCCATCCCTCGCCGAAGGCGGGAAGGTAGCTGTGGCGGTGTATGTCGTGGATCTCGGGGTTCTCGATGGCCAGGGCAATCTGGAGGTGGTGACCCGGTATGCCTTCATGGTATGCCACGCCGGGCACTTGGAACGTGGTCCAAGCCGTCGGGTCGGCAACGTTGAAGAAGAAACGACCCGGTCGCTCACCGTCGGCGGTGGGCGGGTAGTAATAGGCCATTGACCCCAAGTCGATGGGGCTGGCAATGCAGGGCGCCCGGGGGGTGGGCTCGAACCATTCGCCCATCACTGCGGATGCCTTGTCGAGACACCGCACCGCGTCGGCCACCAGATCCTCCGAGCGAGCATATCGGAGGTTCGGATCGTCCCGCAGGCGGCTGTATATGTCACCGACCTCGAGGGTGCCGAGCAGAGGTCCGGCGATACGACGGTACTCCTCCTCCAGCAACCCGATCCTCTCCAGGCCGATCTGATGGATCGCCGCCGGGTCCATGTCCAAGGTCGTGTGACCCCTCACCATGTCGGCGTACACCGCGTCGCCGCCGGGGAGGTGGCAGAGCCCGGCCCGGTCGTCCGGGCGTCCGGCAGGCAGGGTGATTTCCAGCAGCGCCTCCTCAAAGAGGACCAGACCGGGACGCACACCGGTCTCAATCGCCTTCACCACCGCGGCCCGCCACCGGTCGGCCTCGGCTGGGCCAAGTTCGGCGGGGACGGGTTGGGTGGCGATCGGGTCGTCAGCCGGCGGCCGGGCCAGGAACTGCTCCAGCTTCTCGATGGTCTGAAGCACGTGGCGGGCAAGTGGCGCCACCCCCGTGGCGGCGCCTTCGGAGAGCCGATCCGCCAATTGGTCCACCATTGCCGGGAAGGAGTTCAGCTTCTCAAGATACCGGCGGCCGTGGTCGGCGGTGACCAGAGGCTGCAGGTGAAGCGCCGGCAGCAGCACGCTCAGCAAGCCGGTCTGCCAATTGGGCGCCTGCAGTTCCGGCCACCAGGCCGTCACCGTCGCATCCATGAAGGCGACCGCGGAGACGGTCTCTGCGAGGACCCGATCGGAGGGATCGTGGACGATGACGCCCTTCGCATCTCGGACGAAGCGGAGGGATGCCTCCCTGGCCGCAGAGAGGCCTTCGGCCGAAAGGTCGTCCCATCGCTCCAAGCGGCTCAACTCGCCGCGGGCCAGGTTACCGAAATGGCGGTGTTCGAGTTGGAACTCCCAGTATTCGGCGGCCAGCGCTGCGGCGGTGGCGGTCATTCGCCGAACGAGTCCCGATGAACGAGTTCACCGATGGGTCTGCGACCCCCGAACCGCGCCGGGCGGGCCTCCGCAGCCGGATACCCGAGCGCGATGGCGTACCGGCATCGCCACCCCGGCGGCACCGAGAGAACCTCGGCGGCGTCCTGGTCCCGATGAAAGGTGATCGGACAGGTTGCCATGCCCAAAGCGTCGGCCGCCAGCATGATGTTCTGTGCCACGCGGCCCGTGTCGAACTCGTAGGTCTGTGGTTCTTCAACCAGAGCCACGGCTACCGGCGCCGCCCGCAGCGGCTTGGTGAAATCGCCACAGGCAGCCAACCGCTCGATCTGATCCCGGTCGCTAACCACCACCACCGCCCAGTTCTGGCGATTCTTGGAACTACCCGTCCACCTGGCTGCCTCCAGCACCCGGTCGAGGTCCTCCTGCTCAAGGGGGCGGTCCTGGTAATGACGGATGGCCCTCAGGCCGAGGATGCGTCGGTAGGTCTCATTCATGCCTCAGCACATTACCGCCGAGGAGAACGGGCCACCCCTCCCCGGATGCCCTTCCGAACGCCGCACACTGCAACCCCAGTCCGGCAATGCTCCATCGGTCCGGCTAATCCCGTAAGGAGCCGCTACGCCTGGAAATCCGGATAGGTCTCCTTCTTCTTGGCCATGTATTCGTGCAATGCATCATCGACAGCCTCGTCGAAAGGAGGAGGTTCATACTCTGCCAGAGCCTTCTTCCACAGGGAATTGGCCCGCTCCACTGCCCGTAGCGATCCTTCCTCCGACCACTGCTCATAGCTGTTGTTGTCGGCGGTGAAGGACCGGTAGAAGGCGGTCTCGAAATTGGCGAGGGTGTGCTCTGATCCCAGGTGGTGCTGACCCGGACCCAGGTCGATGATCGGATCCAGCGCCTGCCCATTGGTGGAAAGATCCACCCCTGTCACCAAGGCTTCAGCCATTCCACACTGATCGGCGTCCAGAATGAATTTCTCATAACCCATTGTCAGGCCGCCCTCCAACCATCCGGCGGCGTGCATCACGTAGTTGACTCCTGCCAGCAAAGTGGGCTGGAAGGTGGCAGCCGACTCGGAGGCGGCCTGTGCGTCGGGGACTTTCGATGCGGTGAGGTTCCCGCCGCTTCGGAATGGGACTCCCAGCCGGCGGGCGATCTGAGCCAATGCGAACAGGATCAGGGTGGGCTCCGGAGTCCCGAAAGTGGGCGCCCCCGATTGCATGGACATCGAAGAGGCAAACGATCCGAAAATCACGGGTGCCCCAGGTCGCACCAATTGGGTGTATGCCATCCCCACCAGCGCCTCCGCCAGGGTCAACGTAGCGGACCCCGCCACCGTGACCGGCGCCATCGCCCCGGCCAGGATAAAGGGGGTGATCAGGACAGCCTGGTTGCGGCGGGCATACTCCCGGGCGGATCCCAACATCGCCTGGTCCCATGTCAAGGGAGAGTTGGCATTGCACAATCCCATGATCACCGCGTTTTCTTCCAAGAAATCCTCACCGAACACCAGTGCCGCCATCTCCACCGAGTCAGCAGCGCGGTTGGGGGCGGTCACCGAACCCATCACAGGTTTGTCCGACCAGCGCAGGTGGGCGTAGACCATGTCAAGATGGCGCTTGGGGATGGGGATGTCGACCGGTTCGCAAACAGTCCCTCCCGAACTGTGAAGGTAGGGAGACATGTAGGCCAACTTCACGAAATTCCGGAAATCCTCCATGGTGGCGTAGCGCCTACCCCCTTCGAGGTCCCTGACGAATGGAGATCCGTACGCAGGGACAAGAACCAGGTTGTCACCCCCGATCACCACTGACCGTTCAGGATTCCGGGCCACCTGGGTGAAGACGGAGGGAGCGCTGGCCTGGATGATCTGCCGACACATCCCCCGGGGAAACCGCACTCTGGTTCCCTCTGCTTCGGCGCCGGCTTCCACAAACGTTCTCAGCGCATGAGAGTCGGTTATGTCCAATCCCACCGTCTCCAGGATGGTCTCGGCGTTTTCTTCGATTATCTCCGCACCTTCGTTGGTGAGAACCTCCAAAGGAGCCAACTTCCTGGTGAGGAAAGGGACTTTTCTGGTTTCACGAGCGGCTTCCCGCGCCGCCGCCCGCGCCGCCCGTCCTCCAGATCGCCTTCTCCTGCTCATCCCGGCATTCCTTTCCGGCCGTTGGCCTCCGATTCACAAGACCCGGTGGTACGACTGCTTTCCGCCCTTAGCGAGCACAAATTCCAAAGGGTACTCATGTGCCTATTGTCTTTGACAGTTGCTTTACCGTTTCATCTGTTGGAGCACGTCAAGGCCACGCAGCACATTAACCTATGGCTTCCATGGGATCTGTATTCCTGGCCGCAGAAGCCATTGACCTAGTCAAGGAGTGGCTGGATAGGGCGGGACGCCAGGAAGCGCAGAGCCGGAAACAAGGCTCGGCTCTACGGGATCTGATGGCAGACCCGGATGGGGTCGAGTTTGCCATGTGGTTCGTGGATCGAGTGATGCGTCTCGAGGAGAATCGGACCGCTGCAAAACAACTGAGGACCCTGGTTGACTCCAATTCGCTGCCCGGTTTCGTTTCGGGATGGAATCGGTGGGGTTTGTGGCTTGGGGCTCGATTGGGCCCATTGATGCCGGGGATTGTCATTCCGCTGGCCCGCAGACGCATGCGCTCTATGGTGGGCCATTTGGTATTGGATGCCCGCCCCGGTCCCCTGCGTCGGCAGCTTCGAAGGTTGCGAGCCTCTGGGTTCGCTGTAAATGTGAGTCTGTTGGGCGAATCAATCCTGGGAGACAACGAGGCCCGACGACACTTGGAGGCCACCCGCGAACTGGTCGAACAGGGCGATGTCGACTACATCTCGATCAGGGTCTCCGGAATGGTTTCTCAACTGAACTACTGGGACTGGGACGGGAGCCTGGACCTGGTCAATGAACGGATCCGGGCTCTGTTACGAGTGGCGTCGTCCGCCTCTCCCCCGGTCTTCGTCAACTGGGACATGGAGGAGTACCACGATCTGGAGATCACTCTGACAGCCTTCAAGTCGCTGCTGTCGGAGCCGGAGTTCCACGAGGTCGACGCCGGCATCGTTCTGCAGGCCTACCTACCTGAGACCATCAACGTGCTCCGGGATCTGGTGTCCTGGGCCACAGAGCGAAAGCGTCGCGGAGGCGGTGAAATCAAGGTGCGCTTCGTCAAAGGCTCCAGTCTGCATGTGGAGCGACTGGATTCCGCCATATACAACAGGCCGCAGGCGCCCTATCTGACCAAGGCAGAGGTGGACGCCAACTACAAGCGCCTGGTTGATTGGGTGATGACCCCCGAGCGCACCCGGGCGGTGCGAATCGGGATTGCCAGCCACAACCTGTTCGACACCGCATGGGCGTATCTGGTGAGCCGGCAACGGGGCGTGAAGCATCGGGTGGACTTCGAGATGCTGCAGGGCATGGCCCCGGCGCAGGCGCGGGTGGTGAAGGAGACTGTGGGAGACAACGCTCTTCTCCTCTACGTCCCGGTGGTGGCGCCGGCCAGTTTCGATGTGGCGATCAGCTATCTGGCCCGACGTCTGGACGAGAACACCGCCAAGGGAAACTTCCTTCGAGTCCTGTTCAGTCTTACGCCCGACTCGCCGGAATTCGAGCGACAAGCGCAGGCCTTCCGAGATGCCGTGGCCACCCGGTGGAAGGTGTCGGATCAACCCCGGCGCACTAGAACACGACCTTCGAAGCAAGCATTTGCAGCCGGGTCGGGTAATGGCGGTTTTGTAAACGAACCCGACACGGATCCGGCGTTGCCCGCCAACCGTGCGTGGGCACGCCAGGTCGTCCACAGAGAACCCCGGGGGCCCACCACCCCGTTGCTGACCTCCGCTGCCGATCTCGACAGGGCTGTGGCCAAGGCTCGCAACTCGGACTGGGGCGCCACCGCGCCGAAGAAGCGCCGTGAGCTACTTCACCGGGCATCCGACCGCATCGCCCAAAGGCGGGGAGATCTGGTTAACGCCATGGTGCACGAGGGACACAAGACCTTCGGACAGGCGGATCCCGAGGTTTCCGAAGCCATCGACTTTGCTCGCTACTACGGAGATCGCGCTACGGATCTCGAACCGCAGGACGGCGCCTACTTCCAGCCCTTTGGGGTGGTGGCCGTGGCGCCGCCGTGGAATTTCCCGGTAGCGATCCCGGCGGGCGGTGCCTTCGCGGCTTTGGCGGCGGGCAATGCCGTGCTCCTCAAGCCCTCGGATATGACCCCCCGCTGCGCGGAGATCGTGACCGAATGTGCCTGGGCCGCCGGCATTCCAGAGGATGCTCTGCAGTTTCTGCGCATTCCGGAGGGTGAGGTGAGCAGGCGCCTGATCACTTCTGCCGACGCGGTGATCCTCACCGGTTCCGGTGAAACCGCCAAGTTGTTCCAGTCCTGGAAGCCCGATATACGGCTGTTCGCGGAGACCTCCGGCAAAAACTCGATGATCATCACTCCCCACGCCGATCTCGACCACGCGGTTGGGGACCTGGTCAACTCGGCGTTCAGTCATTCAGGGCAGAAATGCTCGGCGGCCTCTCTTGCGATCTGCGTCGGAGAGGTGAACCGGTCGGAGCGTTTCCGTCGCCAACTGATCGACGCGGTGCGGAGCATGGGGGTGGGTCGCACCAACCGGCTGAGGACCGGGTTGGGACCGGTGATCGCACCGGCGCAGGGAAAGCTCCTCGCAGGACTCACCGAACTGGGACCCGGCGAAAAGTGGCTGGTGCAGCCCGAGCAACTGGACGAGGACGGTAGGTTGTGGACTCCGGGCATCCGGACCGCAGTGAAGCCGGGATCCTGGTTTCACCAGACCGAGTGCTTCGGTCCGGTGCTGGGATTGATGGAGGCACCGACCCTGGAAGCGGCCATCGAGATCCAGAACGATGTCGCCTTCGGTTTGACAGGAGGCATCCACACCCTCGACCGGGACGAGATCGAACTCTGGTTGGGACGGGTGGAGGTGGGAGTGGCCTACGTCAACCGGGGGACGACCGGTGCCTTTGTGGGCCGCCAGCCTTTCGGAGGCTGGAAGGCATCCAACGTAGGCCCGGGGGGCAAGATAGGGGGACCCAACTATGTACGCCAACTGGGTACCTGGCAGCCTTCCACCACCGGGGATTTCCTGGCCGAAGCGGCGGCCAGCGACGAATACTGGTGGAAACACGAATACAGCCTCGCCCATGATCCCGCCGGGCTGTTCTGCGAATCCAACCGGTTGCGTTACCGCCCCCTCCGCAGCGTCCTGATTCGTGCCGGGCAGGGAGCGTCGGAGATCGAGTTGGCCAGAGCGCAGGCCGCCGCGGAAAGATCCGGGACGCCTTACCGGACCTCGGTGTTCCAAGACGAGGACGATCATGAATTCGCAGCTCGGTTGGCCGACTCGGGGGCAGAGCGGATCCGGGTACTCGGTGAAGCAGCAACCGAAATACGAATAGCGGCCAACCGGGCAGGGATCCACCTGGCCGACGGCCCGGTCACCGCCAACGGCAGGGTGGAACTCCTCAACTATCTAAAAGAACAGACTGTCAGCCGCACACTCCACAGGTTCGGCAACGTCTTGGGGAGCGTCGGCGAGTAGCAACCCAACCGCCCGGCGGGGGTTCTCGCTTGCCTGCGATCAACCCACGGTGTCTTGAGTGTCGCTGAAGGAAAGCCCTGCAGGCACAACGGTCAGGCCGAACTCGCGGCCCGCGTCTATGAGCGCATCGAATACGTATTGACCGAATGAGCGGTCGCAGAGAACCAGATAGGAAAGCGTGCCGCGGCAGTCGTCGCGGGCGATGTCGCAGATGACCTTCGCCACCGATGCCGAAGTCACCGCGCCGTCCGGGGTCATGGGGTCGGACCAGTCGAGGCTGCACACCTTCTCGAGCGCTCGAGGGGCGTGGCGACCGCTGACACGGAACATTGCCCGGCCGTGAGTCCACTCCACAGCCGTCACGAAGTCTCCCGAGCCGAATCCCTGGAGGCTTTCCACCACCCTGGCCACCGCATCCTGGGCACCCAACAGTATCCACTCGCCGGGCCGGGACCCGAGCACCAACGCACCGGAGGGATCCTGTCTCGACGAACCGAACGGCGTTTGAAGACATGCGGCGGCCGGGCCTTCGTCAAAGGCGCGCACCAGCCACTTCACGGTGGCGCTGGAATCCGTCAGCGTGAGACCGCCGGACTCCCCCGCCGGGTGGGACCGCGTCACCGGGCTCTCGAATCTCAGCGCGTCAGCCACGGAGTCGCTCCCCGGCGGGATCGAAATGGGCGTGGTGGCCCATCACCGTGGCGCCGATGCGGTCACCCGAAGCGAGCAGCACGGTCACCCTACTGCCTCCGATGGCCAGCTCAGGTTCCACCTGCCCCAGGCAGATGGACCGTCTCAGGGTCGGCGACATTCGCGACGAGGTGATCCGGCCCAGGATTTCATTGGTGTCGCCGCGAACGATCTGGCACCCTTCGTCAGGCACCGTCTGAGGGTGGTCGGGCTGGATGGCGACGATCATCGGCAGCCGCCGACTCCCGGACCAACCAAGCTCGGGTCTGCCCACGAAGTTTTCTTTGTCCAGTCTGATGAGTCGGCTCAGCCCGGTGCTGGGCGCCATGGTCAGCCCGTCGGTGTCCTGACCGACGATGAAGTGCCCCTTCTCGAGGCGCATGATGCGCTGGCCTTCCATTCCGAATGGCCCGACCCCGAGGTCGGCCCCTGCCTCTATGAGTGCTTCCCAGACGTGCATACCGTGCCCGGCCGGTACGTGAAGCTCGTATGAGAGATCCCCGGTGAAGCCGATACGCCACATGAAACACCCCGCCACTCCCGCAACGGTTGCGGAGCGGACCTCCATGTAGGCAAAGCCCTCTGGTGATAGATCAACGTCCCGCACGACCCTTCCCACCAGGCGCCGCGACTTGGGGCCGGCCACGTTGATGCTGGCGTAGGCACTGGTCACCGGCGTGACGTGAACCCGCCAGTCGGGCCGCTCTGTCTGGAGCCAGTTCTCCACCCACTCCCACACGACGCCCGCGCCGGAACTGGTGGTGGTCATCATGTAGTGGTCCTCGCCGAGGCGGCCGGTAACTCCGTCGTCGAGGACCACGCCGTCCTCACCGCACATCATCCCGTAGCGAACCTTCCCCACCGCCAGATTCGACCACTTGTTCGTGTACAGCAGATTCAGCAGTTTGGGGATGTCGGGGCCCCGCAGATCGAGTTTGCCGAGAGGCGTCACATCGATGATCCCGACGTTGGAACGGGCATTGCGCACCTCCGCGGCAGGGTCGCCATAGTGGTCGGGACGGACCCACTGGCCCGCCAGGATGGTCCGCACCCCGTTGGCTTCGTGCCAGGGCTGGATGGGCGACACCCGCACCGGTTCGAACACCCGCCCAGCGAGGGCCCCCAGGCTGACCGGAGCGTAGGGAGGGCGCCAGACGGTGGTGCCCACCTCTCCGATGTTCTCGCCTCTCGCCTCCGCCAGGACCGCCACCGTGTTGACGGTCTCGAGCTTGCCCTGCGAGGAGCCCATCGTGGCCGTTGTGTAGCGTTTGGCCAGTTCGACGGAGTCGTATCCCTCCCGGGCGGCGGCCAGGAGATCTTTGGAGCCGACGTCCTCGGAGAAGTCGATCATCCCGTGGGTGTCGGAGCGGAACAGTTCCGGGTGGAAGTCCCGCCGAAGCGGCAGGCGATCGTCGGCCGCCCAGTCCGGCTCAGGACCCCCCACAGCCCGGGCCCGGGCCGTCCGGGCTTGGATCCGGTGAGCCACCGACAGTGCCCGGGCCGCGGCCAGGCGCCCGGTCGCGGCGCCATGGGTACGCAGTTCGTCAAGGGTCCCGTCTCCGGAAAGACCACCCGTGGCCAGCACGCTGTCGGGAGGATTGGACGGGAAGAAGCGGGCCGCGTACCGGTCATAAGCGGGTCGATCTCCGGCCATGTTGAGCAGCGACGTGGGAGCAGTCCAACCCGCCGCCACAACCAGTAGGTCAGCATCTATGCGGACACCGTCCGCCACCACGCCTTCCACAGCCCGGCGGGAACCCCGGGTGGAGTTGATGCGATGTCCCTTGCGGCCATCTATCACGGCCGCTACATCCACGCCGGCATCCCTGAGATCCGCCGCCGCGTCGCCCTCGTCGTTGGCGCTGAACACGACAGCCCGCTCCCCCGGTTTGACACCCCACAGGTTGATTAGTCGGCGGGCCGCTGCGGAGGTGATCACCCCCGGGCGGTCATTGCCTTCGAATACGTAGGGCCGCTCGATCAGGCCCGGTGCGACCACCAGCATCTTCGCCCGGGCCTTGATGAGACGCTCGACCGCGATCGGGTGATTGCGTTGCACGATGCCGAGCCAGTTGTCCTCGTAGCGCCCGGTGACGGTGGAATCGGTGAGAACCTCCACGTCTGAGGCTTCAAGAGTTCCCCGCAACTTGCCGAGGGCGACCTGTTCGGCGGCGCGGGTGCTGTAACGCAGGTGTCCACCCACCGAGTGCTCGTGCTCCACCAGCAACACCCGGGCGCCGGCCTTCGATGCCGCCAGAGCTGCCTCGATGCCCGCGGGTCCGGCGCCGGCCACCACCACATCTGGATGGGTGTAGCGCTTGTCGTGGTACCGATCGGGAGAGTCGATGTCCACCCGGCCCCCCGGGCCGAATGCGGACAGGACCCTCTCATAGGAGGGCCACAACCACCGGGGACGCATGAAGGTCTTGTAGTAGAAACCGGCCGACAGGAAGCGCCCCACCAGGCTGTTGGCGGCCTTGAGGTCGAAACGCAACGATGGCCACACGTTCTGCGCCCGCACATCCATGCCCTCCTCGAGCAGGCGGTGGCCAGCTCTCACGTTGGGGTCGTCGCCGACCTGCACCATCAGGTTGGGATCCCAGTAATCAGCAGTGAGAATCCCACGCGGCCGGTGGTATTTCAGAGAACGGGAGAACACCTGCTGCCCGGAGGCGGCGAGCGCGGAAGCCACGGTGTCACCCTCGAACCCACTGAAGCTCCTGCCATTCCAGCGGAAGTGAAGCGTCACGGACCGTTTGATCACCTCCGTAGGTCGCTGACCCAGCCGGCTCATCGCCATGGAGCACCCCCGAAGGTGGTCGCCGCGCCAGAAATGCCGACCATGGTCGGGGCTACCGCAGCCTTCATGCGGCGCCACCCCGCTTGTCACCGGGCAATGGTGGATCCCGGAACTCGTTGGTGGCAGTGTTGCGTTCCAGGGCGAACCATCGCCGGCACCCCGACCGGCAGTACCAGGTCTCCCGCAGCCAACCGGCGGGGTTGTGGCGCAGGTAGAGATAGGCTCGCCACTCGTGGGGGGAGGCAGTGGCGGGGTCGGGGCGGGCATGTGATTCTCCCCCGTAACGCAGATCGGCGGAGTTCCTCGGTCCGCAATTCGGGCAGGGCACCAGCAGCATCAGCAATCGACTCTCAGCGCCAGCCCCATCGGTGGCCGCCCGGGGGTGGGAACGCGGGAAGTCTCCGCAGCATCTCCGGCTGCTCTGGACATGAACGCAGACTCGATCAGTGGCCCACCGCCGCGGCGCCCTTCTCACCGACCAAGTTACCCGTGTTGAAGCGACTCAGCGCGAAAGGCTCGATCAGTTCGGGAGTCCGGCCGGTAGCAACTACCTCGGCCATCTGCTCCCCCGAGACCGGCCCCGCCTTGAAACCGTACGTTCCCCAGCCGACATCCACCAGGAAGCCCTCTACTGGCGTGAAGCCCATGACCGGCGAGTAGTCGGGAGTCATATCGCACAGTCCGGCCCACTGGCGCAGCAGTCTCATCTGGGATATTCCCGGCATCAACTGCAGCACGTGACCAGCCAGTTCCTCGGTGAACTCCGAGGACCCCCGAACCGAGTAGGTCGCCACCGGATCCACGGACGCCCCGAAGACCAACTCGCCCCGGCTGGTCTGACTCACGTAAACGTGCAGCGAACCCGAGACCACCACCGCCGGCAGGAACATCTTCACCGGCTCGGTGACAGCAGCCTGCAGCGGATGAGTGACAATGGGCAGACGGACACCCGCCATAGCCGAGACAAGCGACGCCCACCCGGCGGTGCAGTTGATGACGACCGGAGTGGAGATGTCGCCCCGGTTGGTGCGCACCCCGGTGACCCGCCCTCCGGCGCCCTTGCCGCCGGGCCCCTCGCCTCCTGAGCACAGAACGTCGAGTACTTCCGTGCGCTGGTGCATTTCGACCCCCAGGTGGTCGGCTGCCCGGGCGTAACCCCACACCACCGCGTCATGACGCACAATCCCCCCGGGCGGATGGTAGAGGGCCCCCAAGATCGGATAGCGGGGACGGTCGGAGGTGTCAAGGCTGGGAACGATCTTCTTGATTTCGCCCGGGCCGATCACGCTGGAGTCAACGCCCCCGAGTTTGTTCACCTCGGCCCTCCAGCGCATGGTTCGCAGGGCCCCGTCGGTGTGGGCCAGAGTGAGGTGGCCGCGTTCGCTGAACATCACGTTGATATTCAGGTCAACCGCCATCGAGTTGTACAACTGCAGCGATCGACCATAGAAGGCCACCCCGGCGGGGGTAAGGTAGTTGGCCCGAATGATGGCAGTGTTCCGGCCGGAACCGCCGCTGCCAAGATAGGCCTTGTCGAGAACGGCCACATCGGTAATATCGTGGTTCCGAGCCAGGTAATACGCGGTAGCCAGACCGTGCACGCCACCGCCAACCACCACCGCGTCATAGGAGGTCTTCAACTCGGGGTCGCGCCAGACCCTCGGCCAAGTGTGGCCCCGCAACCCTCGCCAAGCCAGAGCGGCGGCGGAGTACCTCGGCGGACGATGCCGCAACTGCCCTAGCGACCTGGCCATAGGTCGAGAATTGGCGTGAACTGCCTCAATCCGCGACGAGCTTCACTCCAGAGACGGATGCAGATGAGATTGCGTTGAACCTTTAGGAACCTTGAAGAATGACAGGAAAGCATTCGGGGGTGGGTGGCGGTGACGTTGGGTGGCTGTAGCATGGTGCCCGGTGACCGAAAGCGTAGCCGATACCAATGGCAGCCCGGCGCAGGCCGTGTTTGAAGCCATGCGTCTTCGCCGGATGCACCGCGTCTTCACTTCCGAACTTCCGGCCGCCGAGGTCCTCGATCGACTTGTCTACGCGGCCAGCCGGGCTCAGGTAGCCCGCCCGGGTATCCGGCATCTTATCGTCGTCACCGACCCTCGGCTGGTTCGGACGGTGCGGAGTGCGTGTCCAGGTTTCGTGAACAACGCACCCGTTGTCATCGTGATCTGCAGCGACCTCAGGAGGGCTGAGGAAGTCATGGGACCCCGGGGAGTAGAGGTCGTCACCCGGCTCGACAGCGGTGCTGCGGCAGGTTACATCACTATTGCCGCTCCCACACTCGGGATCGGAGTGTGCAAAGTCACGAGTTGGACAGAAGAGGTGGTCCAAGCGATCTTTGGCATTCCGGACCACATAAGGCCGGAAGTCCTGATGGCCATCGGGATTCCCGTAAAGAACCATCCCAAGCCCGTCAAGGGTTTCCATCCCAGTGTCCACCACGACCTCTACGGACAGGATTGGAGCCACCCACGGTGAGCGATGCCAGGCCCGACGATCCGCTCTTCGACTTCGTCCTCTATCTGATCACCTCTGCCCGTGTCAGCCTTGATGAGAGGGCGATATACGGTTCATTTCGGCTGATCGAAGGCGCCAGCCGACTCATCGAAGCGGCCGAGGAAATACCTGGGTTGAAGGTGGACGACTTCCTTCGGGAAAAGCGGGACTCAATCGACCAGAACAAGGCTCGGATGATGCTGGAGAAGGATGCCTACCGCAGATGGCTCACGGACCTGGCGGCCGGGTTGGCCTCCGAATCCGTGAAGCGAAGTATGGGAGAAAGCTGACAACGGGTAGTGATAACCGTCCCCAGGGAGGCGCCGGACCCGGATGGGACATGCCCTACGCCACGCCGCGGTAGACCTACAACCGCCGCAGGGCGTTTACAGCGTGGTGACTGCGTCACCGTCCGATCACAGAGTTGAGGTTTCGGTGTCCAGGCCCAGGCGCATCCGGCCCATGGTCTCCATCGTCCTCGGCGCCACTATGGCATGCTGGGCCGCCACCGCGGTGTCCCGGAAGCAGCGCTGGATAGGACTGGTGCGATACACCGCGGCGCCGCCCGCGGTCTTGAACATCGACGCGGCCGCATCGGCCGCGGTTTGGGTGGCGTGGGTTGCCGCTAGCCGGATCCGGCGTTTCTGCTCAATGGTCGAGGGCCGTCCCGCCTGCGCGTCCTCAAAGGCATGATCCACCGCGTCGAGCAACAGCGTCCACGCCGCGGCCAGCCGCGCCTCGGCTTGGGCGACCTCTGCCTGGGTTGCGGCCCGCCCGGCCAGGGACCTGGTGCTGCCCTGGGGCATCTTCGCCCCAGCCAACTTCACCAGTTCGTCAATACTGCGACGGGCGACACCCACCGCGACGGCCGCTACCCCGCTGGCCAGCAGCCCAAAGAACGAGAACCGGGACAAGGCGTTGTCCCGCACCGGTTCCGCCGCGACTATCTGCACCCAGCGTCCCTCGGGCACAAATACATCCCGCGCCTCGAAGTCGACCGAGCCGGTGCCGGCCAGGCCGGCCACGTCCCAGGTGTCAAACAGTTCGAGGTCATCGGGGTCCATGAACACGAAGGGCGCCGCCAAGCCGTCGGGCCGGGGTTCGGGCCGCCCATCGGCGCCGACCACGAAACAACCGCCGCCGATGGTGGTGCAATGCTTGACTCCAGAGCCCCACTGCCAGCGCCCCGACACCCTCAAACCGCCCGCTACGGGCACCGCTCGGCCCCGGGGCACCACGAATCCTCCCCCAATGGCCCCGGGATCACCAAACAGGTCCCCGGCGTGCGGATCGGGAAGGTACGACGCCAGCACCGACGTCGTTGAGGCTATGGCAACGCACCAGCCGACCGAGCCGTCATGGTAGGCAAACTCCTCGAAGACTTTCAAGCTCTCAGTGGCGGTCACCCCGGGTCCGCCCAGATCGTCGGGCACACATAGGCGAAAGGCCCCCGTCGGCCGGATCCTATCGACCAGGTCCGGAGGCAGCGTGCCCAGCGCCTCGATGTCCGCTGATCGGGCCCGGACCTGCGGGCCGAGATTGCGGGCCGCAGCCAGCACCGGATGAGTCATGAACCCCAATTTAGGGCCTCTCCCCAACTTCTCCGATGTCAGGACCGGCTTTGTTGGCCGTTAGTCGTGTCAGGAGTATTTGCACCCGGCGTGATTCAGAGACCTGCCGGCACAGCCCCCGGTTGCCAAACCGACTGATGGAAGCGAGTCAACCTCACCAGGCCAGACCACCCGAGGGCACCGACAACTCCCGGAAGATGAGTGGCTCGCCAATGCTCCTGGAGACCTCCTCATGGGCAGACCGTCGGCGGTCGGCAACCGTAGTATCGACCGGTATGAGCCGTTTCAAACAGCCGCTGTTGCGCAGTTCAGCACATCAGGTTGTACGGTTCGCAGAGGAGCTTCGCCTCGACTGGTCACGGACTCGGGTGAGCGGGTTGTCGGCTGAGATCGCATTCTTCGCACTCTTGGGGCTGTTCCCGGCCGTGGTGGTCTTTGCTGCCGCGCTCGGTTCGCTTGACGTGGTGATGGGCGAGAGCGCGGCTGCCGACACCGAGCAATGGGTCCTCAATCAGGTTCAAGAGATCTTCGGCTCCGACAATACGCTGCGCTCTACCATCGCGGAACTCTTCGAACGGTCGAATGCAGGACTGATCACCGTTGGCATCGTTTTGACGATGTACCTGGCATCGCGGGGTTTTGTCGCCATGGTACGCGCTCTGGACGTGGCGTATGGCCACGATCAACCGAGAACCTGGCTGTCTACCCGGGTCCTGGGTTTGGGCCTCACGGCTTCCACGATTCTGGTGGCCGCCCTGGTTGCCGCGATGGTGGTGGTCGGTCCTCTGCTGGGCGGCGGCGAGGAGGTGGCCGAGCGTCTGGGGGCTGGCTCCGCGTTCACCGCAGCTTGGGGGTGGTTGCGCTGGCCTTTGGTATTCGCGGTGTTGGTCTCATGGGCCGCCTCCGTTTACCACATGGCGTCCCGCAGGCGGGTGCCATGGCGACGGGAATTGCCGGGAGCCGTGGTGGGAACCGTGTGGTGGCTGGTTGTTTCGGCAGGTTTCCGCGCCTACCTCGAGTTGGCCTCCAGCGGTGTGAACGCCGTGTTCGGGTTGCTGGGTGGGGCTCTGAGCCTCCTGCTGTGGTTGTATCTTCTGGCGATGGGCCTGCTCGCCGGGGCCGGGTTGAACGTGGTGTGGACTCACCGCAGGCAGTGACCGGCAGGTACCCGGGTGTTCGCTCGTATCCAGGAAAGTGTTTGGTGTCTTTCGCCGCTGAACCCATCCCCAGATATTCGGATCACAGGGAAGGCCCCACTAGATCCAGCCGGTCTCCCCCGCTGGTCTGATCATCCGGAGCAAATGGGTGCTACTATGCAGTACCTATCCCATAAGGGTCTTTTGCGCAGGGAGCCGTGATGCTCGGAGCTCAGGACACCGGTATCGACGGGTTCTCATGACTCTCGGGTTGAGGCCCACCTTGACCGGGCGAATACGGCGACATTCACGAGAGTCCTGCGCCCTACATCGAGGGAGAAACCGGTGCCATACAGTTTTGAACCACGCCAGATGTACAGGATGCCGACCCACTTCGGCCCGAGCTTGGGTCCCCGACAGGGGGTGGATGGAAACCGATACGCGAACACAGGCAGTCCCAATAAAACGATGTATTCGGTCAGATTTCGTACTACGGCTGACGCGTTGGACAAGCTACTTCCCCCCAGATTCGAACTCGTCGGCGAGCCGGTCGTCACCGTAACGGCGAGCTATATCACCAACATCGAGTGGCTGGCGGGGCGCGGATACAACACGCTCGGGGTCACTTGTCCAGTTGTCTTTCGTGGTGAACGGGCCAATACTGCGGGCGCTTTCCTCATGGTGCTGTGGGAGAACCTAACTGACCCGATTATCACCGGCCGCGAGGAACTGGGGTACCCGAAGATCTACGGGGAACTTCCCGAGCCGCGTCACTTTAACGACACAACACATTGCAGCGCAGGTTGGCTAGGACACCAGTTCATGTCGATGACGGTTCGGGAGCAAACCAAGTTGGACGACGAGGAGATGGCCGACTTAGCCATGAAACAGCAGGGTCTTCTTCTCTACAAATACATGCCTCGGACCCACGACTGGGGAAGACATGATGTCGAGTACGTCACGTTTACGCCTCCTCCCGACCTGAGTCCCTATCTCAAGGGAGCCTGGACCGGGGAAGGTTCTGTGTCCTTTCATAAGTCGACGTGGGAGGAACTTCCGACGTTATTTAACATTGTCAACGCGCTGGCGTCCTTGCCGGTTCTTGAGACGCGATCCTCAATGACGCTGATGACGGTTGGAGGCACGGATTACAGTTCTCAACGGATCTTGAAATAGCCGCTGCCAGGTTACGGAAACCACGCACCTTGACGCTGAGGCTCTCAGAGCTTGACGGCTCATTCCCTGATAGAAGAAGCCGCTAAAGCGCTCTGAGTTTAGGATCCAGGAGGTCTCGAATGCGGTCACCGATCAGGTTGAAAGAAAGCACCACCAGACCTATCGCAGCTCCTGGGAATACGGAAATCCACCAAGCCGAACGGATCAGGTCACGCCCGTCGGCGACCATGCCACCCCAGGTTGGCGTCGGCGGAGGAACCCCGGCACCAAGAAAGCTCAAGGTGGCTTCCACCGTGATGGCCCAACCGATCTGCAGGGTGGAAAGGACGATCACGCTGTTGAGCACGTTCGGCAGCAGGTGTGAAGCCATTATCCGCAGGGGTGATCCTCCCGCGACTCGGGCGAGGGCAATAAAGTCGCGTTCCTTCAAGCTGAGAACTTCCCCTCGTATCAGACGGGCATAGCGTGCCCACAGGATCAGCGCCATTACTGACACGACAACCGTAACACTTGGCCCGACAATGACAGCGAAAACGAGAGCGATCAAGATAGCGGGAAAGGCCAGCCAGCCATCGACCAGTCGCATGATCACCGTATCAACCCAACCTCCGAAGTAGCCGGCGATAATACCGAGGGTCGTTCCGATAGACCCTGCGAGTAGGACCGTGCCGGCGGCCACGGCCATGGACACCTGAGCGCCCTTGATGAGCCGACTGAGGATGTCGCGGCCTAGGCTGTCCGTCCCCAGGGGAAACTGCCAGCTACCTCCTTCTGAAAAGACCCATCCCTGGCGGGCGTGCGCCAAGTTCAATTCATCCGGTCCGTGGGGTGCGATGAGGTCCGCCAATAAGGCGGCCGCTACGGCCAACAAAACAATCAGAAGAGGAAGTATGGGAAGGCTACGCCAGGTCGTGCCCAATCCGGTCCGTACCTTGCCAAAGAACTCAGACACTACGACGAATCCGCGGATCGATGACTGCATATGACAGATCTACGAGAAGATTCACAAAGACAATTAGTGCCGCCCACATGATGACTACAGCCTGCAGCACTGGGAAGTCCCTCCATAGAACTGCCTCGAAGGCAAGCCGGCCCAAACCCGGCCACGCAAAGACGACTTCTGTCGTGACCGCAGCAGCTACGAGAACGCCATACATGAGTACCACAAACGTAACCACCGGAATCAAGGCATTTCGGAAGGCGTGCATCCACACAACCCTCATCTCGCTGGCACCCTTGATACGAGCAAGCTTGGCGTACTCGCTGTCAAGCACTTCAAGCATGGCCGACCGCATCAGTCTCGTGATCCCGGCTCCGGTAAAGAGACCCATAGTTGCCGCGGGAAGCAACAGATGCTGCCAGGTTCCCGAACCTTGCGCTGGAAACACCTGCCACCTGACTGAGAACAGAATGATCGCTAGGACACCGGTGAAGAAGGGCGGAAGTGATTGACCCAGAACGGCTAGGCCCATTGCGATGCGATCCACGATCGTATCGCGCTTCACTGCCGCAAGGACACCGAGAGGAAGGCTGAATACGACCATGAAGAGAAGTGATGTGCTGACTAGCAGGACCGAGTTCCCAAGGCGGTCCACAACAAGTTCAAGAACCGGTAGCTTGGTACGTATCGATCTGCCAAAATCCCCCTGGATCACATTGCCCAGGAAGGTGAGGTACTGATCGACGAGTGGCTCGTCCAATCCCAACTCATCGATCAACTGCATCCGCTGTTCGGGCGTCGCTTCTACTGGTAGCAGGACATCGACCGGGTTACCGGTCGATTGGCTCAACGCGAATACAACCACGCTGACACCGAGGAGGGTAACCAACGCCTGTAATGCACGACTTACTATGAGCCTTGTCATTACCGGAGTGTGTCGGTACTCGCCGCGGGAGCTAGAGACATGACTTCATACCTCGAGCCAGATACCTGCCGCTCGGGTTGTCCAACACCTCACCTTCCGATACTGCCAAATACCCACGCCTCACCACGTACTTCGGGAACCCTCTAGATGTGAGGCCTCCGTAAATCGAGTAGTCCGAACGACCGTGCAGAGTGTGTGGCCCTATCTCACGGGCTTCCCCCTCAATCGGGACGATGGCAAAATCGGCGTCGGCTCCAACGCGTATGGCACCTTTTCGGGGGTAGAGACCGTATGCCTTTGCGGCGTTGGTGGCGGTCAACTCCGCCAACCTACGTATGTCGAATCGACCCGTCTCGAAGCCGAGCGCGTACGCTAGCGGAAATAGGGCCTCCGACGACGTGATGCCACCGTATGGGGCGTCGAATATGGTTCGTGCAGCTTGCTTCATAGCCTTCGTGCGAGGTGAGTGATCGCTTGAGAGCAAGTCAACGTGCCCTGCGTCGACCGCGTCCCAGACTGCAGCCACATCCTCACTTCTGCGAAGCGGGGGGCCTATCTTCCCGAGGGAACCGTGCTTGAGAAGGGCATCCTCCGTCAATATGAGGTAGTGAGGCTGGGTCTCGCTCCATATCCGTGGTGAAGCCGCACCATCCTTGAGCCGAGAGAGCACGCCAACAGTCTCGGCTGCGGACAGGTGAACAAAAAGCACATCGCAACCAGTGAGTTCGGCCAGCGCGGCGGCTCGGAACATGCCTTCGGCTTCGAGGATTCCCGGGGAGCATCGCAGGAAGCCCTCAGCGTCGGTCGGATCGCGTGTGTATTCGATATCGTGGTAGTACTTGGTCGCCCTCCCGTTCTCGGGGTGAATCAGGAGCAGACCATTGTGAGAGGCTACGGCCACCATCAACTCGACCAGTTCATCATCTTCCAACATGGCGCCACGCACGTAATATCCGAGAAAAGCCTTGTATGTGGTTACCCCCAACCCAACGCCTGCATCAACCACCTCGGTCAGCGGGTCTCCCGGTAAGCACAGAGCGTTGATAGCGAAGTCGACCGCAGAATGCTCGGTCCCGAACTGGATCTGATATTTGACGGTGTCGATCAATCCCATCTCGGGTCCACGACTCACATAGGCTCCGACCGTCGTGACGCCGCCCATTACAGCCGCATCGGTCGCCTGCTTCAGATCCTCGGCGAGAGGATCGATCGTGTGAAAACCACCCACCGAGGTGTGAACATGCGGATCAACGACGCCGGGTAACACCCATGCTCCGCGAGCATCTACGACCGGACCACCGGAAAAGCCAGATCCGATCGACTCGATGGACCCGTCCACGACATGGATGTCTGCGTCGACAACGCCAACTTCTGTCACAACCCGGCCACCCCTGATGATCAAGGTAGCGCCACCCGAATCCCTGGACACATCAAGCGTTGCGGGAGTCATGCGTTCCGCAGGACTCGGCCCGGGAGGGCGCCGGTGTGCTCCCCATCGTCTATCACGAGGACACCATTGACCATGACGTGCGAAATCCCCAGGGGGAACTGGCGGGGACTCTCCAATGTTGCCGGCGAGTGAATCTCGAGCGGATCGAATATGACCAGATCGGCGACGAAGCCATTGCGCAGAATCCCTCGATCCTGGAGCCCAAGTCGTTGCGTCGGCAGGGAGGTGATTTTGCGAATCGCATCCGCCATCGACAACAGCCCTTCGTCACGCACGAGATCGCCGAGGACCTTGGGGAACGTGCCATAGGAACGCGGGCTGGGGTAGTCGCCCAAGAGAAGCGCATCGCTTCCGACCATGCACCTGGGGTGGGCCAGGACTTTCCTGTTGTTGGTGGCGTTATTGGCGTAAAGACCCACCTCTGAAATGCCAAGATTCTCGTCGAGTAAGAGATCGCACAGGGCATCAAGCGGGTCTTTTGCCAGATCTTCCGCAATCTGGCCGATGGTCATCCCGTCAAGCTTCTTGTTTCGAGGTTTACGAAACCCGCCCAAGGTAATTCCGTCGCCCGCCCTCCAGCGAGCTGCCCGCGGATCGGTTTCCTGACGCATGCGACTGCGAACTTTCGGATCGCGGAGCCTGGCGAGAAGGGCTTGCGGCCCACCCTCATGCGTCCATTCGGGGATCATTACCAAAGCACGGCTGCCGGTGTGTACGTACGGGTAGGCATCAAATGTCACGTCAACGCCGTCGGAAGTTGCATCCTCTACCAGCCCGAGCAGGGGACGGAACTGGCCGTTACGCTTCCAAGTGCTGGCGAAGTGCGAGACATGGACCGGCACTCCCGTTCTTCTCCCGACATCGAGTGCCTCAAGGTTGGGATCGATGAAGCCGTCGCCGGATCCGTATCGAATGTGAGTGACGTACACACCTCCCATGTCCCGGACAACCTCGCACAGCGCCGCGATCTCATCCGGCGTCGCATAGCTGCCTGGTGGGTAGGTGAGCCCGGTAGACATGCCGAATGCGCCGTCACGCATCCCAGAACGCAGCAATTCCAGCATCTTCCTTGCCTCGGAGTCCGTGGGAGGACGGTTATTCCAACCAACGGACGAAATGCGAAGAGGAGCATTCCCGATTACATACGCAATGTTGACCGCTACTCGTCGATCGTATTGAGAGAGGTACTCATCGACGGTGAGCCACTGCGGGTTCTCGGGCAAATGACCATCCAGACCCCCGTTGAGCATTCCCCAGTGACGAAGGTCCTCTGCAGAAAGGAATGGGGCGTAGGAATTGCCATCAACACCGATCAACTCGGTGGTAACACCCTGGCGCACCTTTGGCTCGTGCTCAGGATGCTTGAGGATGACCATTGTGGAGTGGGCGTGCATATCAACGAAACCTGGGCACACTATCTTGCCTGTAGCATCAATCACGCGCCTTGCCTTCAGACTTGAGGTGTCACCTGAGATAAGTTGGATCTTGGCTTTCTCAATGGCGACGGAGGCGCCGAACCAGTCGGAACCTGTACCGTCGTATACCCGACCGTTCTTGATAAGAGTTTCGACCATCAGGTCCCAACCCTCGACAGCGCTGATCCGAGGTGAGTCAACACGTGTACCAGGCTCCCGGCATACCTGGCGATATCGCCAGAGTCCACTGGTAGATTGGGTAAGGCCGCCAATTGCTGCTGGACTGGGTGTCCCCGCCAGGCAGGACACATGCGGCTCGCTCCCAGGGCACTCGAGACCCGGGGGTGACTTGGCGGTAACGTTCCATCTCTGGAATAGCTGGGCACATCCGACCAGACCTCCTGTTCAGGATGGAAAACCGACCTTGATGTGAGTTGAGGATAGTTGTTCCATTGACTCTTATGTCGAGTTTGAGGTAGTCGTTGGGTCGGTTAGCCGCCCAGGATGCTCCCATCTTTTGCAAATCGGTTGGCGGGTGTGCCATCTCGGGTGATCAGGTCTGCTTGGCGCGACTACTCAACTCCACTGCAAGCACGAGACCGGCTGCGACCAGCACAAATCCTGCGGCTGTCACCCACGCGAAACGATATGAGAATTGATCGATCAGAAGACCGAAGAGTGGCGGTCCGATACCTCCTCCGACGTAGAACCCGACCTGGGTCACCCCTGTGGCACGAGCGGGATCTTTCTGATTCCTGTCAACCACCGCGTGAGCTAGAAGCCCGGACCAACCCGAGACTCCCCCGAACGAGGTCATCGCTCCGACGAGAACAAGCGTCGGTTGCGCCGTGGTAAGCAGCAAATAGCCTACGCTACCAACAGTCAGAAGCCACACTATGCCAACGTAACCCCTGGTTGAACGGCGATCGGCTAACCATCCCCACATGACTCGCATGGCAATGGCTGAAGCACCGCCTGCGGCGAGTAACAATCCGGCAGTAGCCGCGCCGATGCCCGTTGCGACAGCGAAGGAGACTAGGAAAGCGCTAAGGGCAGAACCGCCGGCCATTGCCAGAGAGGTTGCCAATACCAGCACGACAAGTTCCTTCGGGGGACTGCCGCCGCCATCTCTTTCAGGGGGCTTGCTGAACCCCTTGAATGATTTCGGCAGCCGTGCCCAAAGGAGAGTCGCACCGCCTGCTGCGATGGCGAAGGCCCAGCGCCAGCCGATAGTCACCGCAACCGTCGGCACCGCCAATCCCGCCAACAAGGCGGCGAGCGGAATGGCAGCGTGCTTGATGCCTAGTACCGTGGCCCGGTTGCCTGCAGGCACAGTTCGCGTGATGAAGAGATTCGTAGAAGTCTGCGCTAGTGCGAATCCCAGCCCGGTTCCGATTAGGAAGCCTGCGTACAAGACGGGACTTCTCCCACCCAGCGCGATACCGGAAAGGGATACAAGAGTGAGAATCACAGCCCAACGCATCGACATCGCTGGGCGTCTTTCGGCAACTCGGCCCAGCGCAGGGGATGCCAAAGCAGAGCTCACATGGAAGGCGCTCAACATAATGCCGAACCCAGCAGGACCGAGTCCGAATTCGGCGCGTATCTGGACACCCATGGCACCGGTTAGAAAAACCGGCACAGCACCGAGCGCCACCACGCCGGAGGCGACTGTCGTTACCCGAGCCCGCCTCATTTGCACACAGCAGGAGTACTGTTCGCGTAACCTCGGGGTCCAGCCACGCCGTAGCCGCGACACCGCCTCACGACCGTACACTCCCTTCGTGTGAGAACGTCATCCCACGCGCCCTTGATTTCACTTCACGCGTGGTTGGCGAAGTAGATCCGCTCGGCCGTAGCCCCCAAGACTGAGGCCATCTCATCAGTGTTCAGCAATCGCCCGAGGTACTCCCGTAGGTACCCGAAGACATTCGAATACCCTTCCCAATCCGAGCAGCGAGGATGGTCAGAGCCCACCATTACCCGATCCGGCCCGAAAGCATCGAGAGCCATGTCGATGAAGGGTGGGATAGCGTCAAAGTCAAATGGTGGACTACGGTGAGGGACCGGTTTGGGGACGAACTCGCCGATCCCAGGCAGTTTCAAAAAGACATTGGCGTATCGATTCAACGCCAGGACCCGCTTGAAGTCGGCATAAGGAGGAACCGGATCATTGGCCACAAACCCGAGGTGTTCGATGATGAATGGCATCTGTGGAAAGCGTTCCACCAATCCGGCGAATTCCTCAGACACGAATCCCTTCATGGCATCCGGGCCATGCAAAGCCCACAGGTCCACCAACATGCCCAACGTGTTCGCCTTCTTCCAAACAGCCAACGGATCTCTGCCTGCTGACCTCTGCATCGGCGTGAGCCGCACCCCAACCACACCCTGGCCCGCCCAGTATTCGAGCTTCTCCAGACAGTCCGATGCAGCAGTGTCGACAGCGCCCACGATGGCAAACCGCCCCGGGAATCGATCGGAACACTCGACTAGGTAGCTGTTGTCATAGTTGGTGGATAGCTGCACCAATACAGCTTTGTCGACATCGGCTCGCTCCATCTGGAACAGGAGTACCTCAACTGGTTCAAACCATGTATCAAGGACATGGCAGTGGGTATCTACAGTGAGCATCGGTTGACTATTCAGGTCACCAGCCCTGCGCGAGGAAGTCAATTAATGCCTTGTCGGCTGCGGCATAGAGGCAATCTACCCCTGCACCTTCGTATGCTCGCAGCCGCTCTCTCACCTCATCGTCGTCCCCGTAACAACCGATATTCTCAATGATCTGGTCGGGAACCAGCTTGGACGCCTCCACAATGGCGCTTCGGCTGGCCGGCCAACCGCCCACCACCTCTCGGATTCGATCCGCCAACTCCGGGTCGATTCCGGTAGGTCCCGCAACGTGTGGTTGCTGGGCGATGAACTGTGTGACGACGACCTTGTCCCCAGCGATGGCGGTCGGTTTGTCGTTGGTACGGCGAATGGTGCATGGCTGCACGATATCGATGTCGTCGAGGCTGCGGCCTGCCGCCTCGGCCCCCACCTGTACCTGCTGAACCTCGTCCCGCGTGGCTTCAACAGTGTGACTGCTGTTCAGGACCACACCGTCGGCAACGCGACCGGCCAGTCTGAGCATCTGCGGTCCGACGGCGGCCAGGTAGATAGGAACATGGTGTGGACCAGTTGCATTGTGGTCGAGGAACACATCGTCGAACCGTACATATTCGCCTTCATAGGTGACCGGTTCCCTGCGTTCAAGCAGAAGTCGAATCGCTTCGACGTATTCACGGGCCGCTCGAATGAGTTTGGTCCCGCGGTCGATGCCAACCTTGGTGGCGATCGGATCCCACCATACACCCAGGCCGAGAATTATCCTTCCCGGCGCCAGGAAGTCCAAGGTGGCAAAGGTCTGTGCGATCAGGGCTGGATTGCGAGTAAAGATGGGGAGCACGCCACATCCGACCCTGATGCTCTCCGTGTATGCCGCATATACGGCCATCGGAGTTATCGCATCATTGGTGAGACGCCCTTCCGCCATCCAAACTGCATCCACACCAACGTCATCAGCGTATTGAGCCAGGTCGATATTGTTGCGAATTCCGGCACCCGGCAGCTTGATTCCGAATCTCTTGGGTGTTTTCATCAGGCTATGCCTTCTCCAGCTCAGCAGTGACTGGTCGTCATGGCCGGAGGGTCTCGAAGTTCACGGCCGCTATGGATCCGTTGGTTGGTGACCAACTGGCTATCCGGGGACCCTTACCCCAAATCATGTCGGTAGTGGCGATGGGAAGCACCGCGAAGGTGTCGTAGATCAGACTGACGGCGCTGCCGGCAAGATCCGCTCTCTTCGCAGGGTCAACTTCAGATCGGTATTGACCGTAGATGTCGTCGAGTGCAGGATCGCCGAAAGCCGCATAGAAGCCTCCGACATCCTTGCTGATGACCCCGATCCTCAGGGCGTTCTCAGTGGTTGTGCCAGCCGTAACGAACCAAAGGTGAGTGAATGGCTCGGTGAAGTACGGCGCCTCGAGGAAATTCGGACGGATTGTGGCGAAGTCTGTGGGCCTCAACTGAGGGCTAAGCCCGGCTATGGTCCAAAAGGCTGCAACAGCTTCCTGGATCCGCGGAAACTCCGGCGTTGCGCCGAACGCGTATTGGTACATCGTGATCTCTTGGCCGACTAGCCCCAGATCCTGAATTTCTTGCGCGGCGGCACCGGGATCGTACGCGTATGGGGTGAGGCTGGGGTCGTGCCCTTCCTGGCTCGGAACCGCTGCGAAGCTGGCGGCAGGCACCGCTGTGCCCTCGGGGTAAATAGCGGAAACGATCGCTGCGACATCAACCGCTTTGATGAGAGCTTCGCGGGCAGCTTGGTTGTGATAGAAGAACTCGGTCTTCCAGGGCATGCCAAACGCCATGCTCAAAGTCTGGACGCGTTTCGGCCCGGCAATTTCCAGGCCGGCGGCCAGCACGTCGGGAGCCGTAAACGGGTCCATCAACGCAAGATCGGCGTCTCCGCGCTCTAGGAGAGCCAATCGGCTGGTCGCTTCGGGAGCGAGGACTATGCGAAGAGTCTCGAATCCGGGTATCCGGTCAGGGTTCCAATACTCGGTGTTCGCATTGAATTCGACGAACTCTCCAATGGCGCGATCGCTGAAGACATAAGGTCCGCTCCCGAGAGGATTCTCGTTGAACCCATCGGCGCCCCCCATCGCTTCCCAGTGGTGCTTTGGGATGATCGCAAGAGTGTCGTTCACTCTGGTCAGGTCGCGAAGGAACAGAGCGTTTGGCTCCTTGAAGGTCACTTCGAGGCTGTAGTCGCCCGTGACAACGGCAGAATCGAAGTTATTCTGCATCTTTCCACAGGAGGTGCAGGCAGAGCCTTCACTCGCGTACAACTCGAAACTGAAGGCGACGTCCTCAGCGGTAACCTCCACACCGTCGTGGAAGGTCATGCCTTCGCGGAGTTCGATCGTCCAAACCTTGGCGTCCGGGGAGGATTCGACAGCCCTGGCTGCACCGTTTTCGGTCGTCGGGTTTCCGTTCTCATCCATACCCATGAGGAAATCAAAGGAGTTGCCCCAGTACGGCAAGTCGGGGTTCGAGGACCGGGTCGGATCAAGGAGTTCATTACCAAAGGTTGGAATCGCGACTGTCACGGTCCCTGTGGGCCCAGTTGCCGGTGGGTCAAGAGTGGTAGACGTGGTTGAAGTCGGCGGCGCGGTGGTCGCGGCCGATTCTTCGGTTGTAGCCTCCGGCGCAGTGGACGTGGTTGCAGGTGCGGTGGTAGCCGCAGCTTGGGTGGTTGCAGTGGTTGTGGAGGTTGAGGGTGTGTCCGTTTCACCGTCTCCACAAGCAGCGAAAATAAACAGGAGTGAGGATAAGAGAGCCAGGTACCGTCGCATTTTTACAGTTCTCCATTTCGGGATGGCGCTAACTAGAACCCTAGTAGCAGCCATCTGATCCTGGCCGGTGCCGATGCTTCTATGTTTTGCCAAATCGGTGTTTCATGGCTATCGAATTCCAGATGCTTTTATGTTTCCAAATCGGGTCTTCTCGAGGGGTTGGGAGGTCCAAATTGGGTGGTAAGTCTCCCTTGCGTTCTCGATGGCCGACGGTTTCATTCTCAACACGGCGTCGTTTCGAACCTCCTCCGGTTTGTCGTACTGTCCTCTCAATCCTTGGGATCGAATTGATGACAGGCCACCAGGTGACCAGGCCGGACTTCGATGAGTTCTGGTCTCTCTGTTACGGTTCTTTCGTAGAAGGTGGGATCGTTGCTCCTTGCTGCCACCGAGACCGGACATCGGGCATAGAAGGCACAACCGGAAGGGGGCTTAACAGGTGACGGGATGTCGGAAGCCAGTAGACGGGCTGCTTCTTCATCTACCATTGTGGTCGATCGTGAGCCAGCAATTAGCGCCTGGGTATAGGGATGCAGCGGGTTTTCGAATAGCTCTTCTGAAGGAGCCACCTCTACAAGTCTCCCCAGATACATCACAGCCACTCTGTCGCTCAGATAGCGGACGGTCGCAAGGTCGTGAGCGATGAGCAGATACGATATGTGAAAACTGTCTTGGAGATCACGGAGAAGGTTCATGATCTGCGCCCGGATCGAGACATCGAGTGCTGAGACGGGCTCGTCGAGGATGATTACGGATGGATTGAGCGCCAGTGCACGGGCAACCGCAATTCGCTGACGCATTCCACCACTGAACTCATGCGGGTAATGCCTCATGACGGTTGGACTGAGCCCTACGGCCGCCAGGAGTTCCTCAACACGAACCTGAATCTCCGCCTTTGGCAACGGTTGGTTGATGACTATCGGTTCAGCGATGATCGATCCGGCTCGCTTGCGGGGATTGAGAGAACTCCAGGGGTCCTGGAACACTGCCTGAACCGATGCTCGATAGCGTCTTAGCTTGGTGCCCCGGAACTTCGCCACGTCCTCCCCCTCGAAGAGGACACGGCCGGACGTGGGCGCGATGAGCCGGAGGATCATTCGAGCAGTGGTCGTCTTTCCTGATCCGGATTCGCCAACCAGGCTCAAGGTTTCTCGTGGATAGAGGTTGAGCGTCACACCATCTACAGCTCGAACGAACTTCCTCTCCTTCAGCGGTAACACAGTTCCACTGCCAATTGGAAAGTGTTTTTTTAGGTCTCTAACTCCAATGATGGGGTCGGGATGGTTCATTCCAGCAGCCAACAACTCGCGGAGTGATCGTCGGCGGTGTCGAATTGCAGAGGATATGACTCTCCGCAGCGGTCCATGGCGTACGAGCATCGGGGTTCAAACGTGCATCCCTTCGGTAGATCGTAGATCGACGGTGGACTCCCCCCGATGGAGTTGAGCCTCTCTCTGCCCCGGTCGACAGACGGAACGGATTCAAGGAGCGCCTGCGTGTAAGGGTGTTGTGGAGAGGAGAGCAACTCAGCGGTGGGTCCAGTCTCAACGATCTTTCCTGCGTACATGACTGCCACCCTGTCGCACATCTTGGCGATGATGCTGAAGTCATGAGTGATGAAAAGGATCGCAAGACCTCGCTCTCTCTGTATTGCTCTTAGGTGAGCCAGAAAGGCAGCCTGCAGCGTAACATCCAACGCGGTGGTTGGTTCGTCCGCAATGAGCAAATCAGGATCTGCCGCCAACGCGATCGCACCCACTACTCTCTGACGCATACCACCACTGAACTGGTGAGGGTGATCGTCGAGCTTCGACTCGGGTTCGGGGATGTGTAACTGACGGAGCAACTCGATCACCCGATTGCGCGACGTCGACTTGTCCATGTTGCGATGGAGTCGCAGCGGCTCGCCCACCTGCTTGGCAATCGTGACAACGGGATTCAACGACGTCAAGGGATCCTGGAGAATCATCGAAATCCGTTCTCCTCGAACCTTGCGCATCTCCCGTTTCGAAAGCGTGAGAATGGACTCCCCATCCAGTTCCACCTCACCGCAGACAACCCTTGAGGCAGGCCGCGGATGTAGACCGATGATCGAGAGGGCGGTGATGCTCTTACCGCACCCCGACTCGCCAACCAACGCCAACGTCTCGCCTCGCTCCAGGTGAAAAGACACACCGTCGACGGCTCGGCCGGTTCCCTGCCTCGTAGTGAAATGGACCTGAAGGTTGGTAACTCTAAGCACAGCGGTGCTCGTCGGTACGGCGTCCGTGGATGGCTAGTCGACCGTACTCTTCCGGCGAGCTGCACAGCATGGAGACATCAAGTCACCAGCCTTCCAACATCAGGTCTACTGCTCGGCGCATATACGTGATGTTATCGGGTAGGAGCAAAGGCATCGTGATTCCAGCCGCCACATACTCACGGATCCTTCCGCGCACTTCGTTGTGGTCACCGTAACACCCGAGGCTTTCGACGAGACTATCGGGTATCAAGTCAGCCGCCCTGATGGCTTCCCTCTCGGATGAAGGCCAGGACATCATCGATCTCAGACGGGCGACAAGCCGAGGATCGGCTTCAGAGGACCTGGCGATGTGAGCTTGTTCGGCAATGTACCGCGCAACATCCGGTTTGTGTCCTGCTATCGCCCTCTCTTTGTTGTTATCGACACGGATCCGCATCATCTTAAGAATGTCGATTTCGTCATAGGAGCGGCCTACCTTCATCGCTTCCTCGCGGATGACCTCAGCCTCGCGGCGCGTGGCGGCCACAGTGTGACCGCCGTTCAACACGATGCCATCCGCCACGCGGGTAGCCAAACGCAATAGCTGAGGCCCCACGGCACCTATGTATATACGGATCTTGTGCGTATCATCAACCCGATTCTCCAGCTGAACTTCCCGGAGCCGTACGAATTCGCCGTCGTAACTTACGGGACCCTCTGCAGTAAGGAGAAGCCGGATCGATTCGACAACCTCCCGCATGGCCGTAACGGGCTTCTTTAGGCTGAGACCCACGCGAGTCGCTAACGGGTTCCACCAAGCGCTCAGACCGAGTACTACTCGCCCGGGCGCCAGCGCATGAAGTGTCGCGAATGTCTGAGCAATCAGTGCTGGATGCCGCGTCCAAATGGGGAGCCCGGCGGTACCTACGCGGATCCGGGCTGTATTGGCTGCGTACACCGAAAGAGGTGTGATCGCATCTCCTGTCAGCCGTGTTTCGATGGTCCAAAGCGAGTCGACAGACTCGGCATCCGCCAACTTGGCCAATGGAATCGCTTCCCTAATGTGATTGCTCGGCAGAGCCACCGCGAAGTTGCACTCGGACATGCCCCGATGGTACTTACGGACCCATCAGGCGCCCACGAGACAACCACCAGCGATGCGGCAGGGCCGCTTGGCGTCCTTCAGCAAGACTGCCTGCGACTTTTCGACAAGTGACCTCCGCGGTCGGGGGACGACACGCGATTTAGTGTCCTAGGCAGGCGAGTTGGAACGGGCGCCCCCTACGAGGTGACCGCCCAACGGCCGTCCTAGGATTGCAGTAATAGCCATAGTGATGCCTGGAGGACGTGAGTGATGCAATGTCTGTTACCAATGATGCAATGTCTGTTACCAAACCGCAGATTCCCTAGAGTCGGTTCGGTTTGCTTGGCTGCAGTCCTGCTGTTCTCGGCATGCGGCTCCGAAGCGGAATCAACCACGACCTCGCCTGCGACAACAACTACCACGTTGCGACCCACGACCACCACGGTCCCACCCACGACCACCACGGTCCCACCGACAACCACCACGGTCCCACCGACAACCACCACGGTCCCGCCGACAACCACAACCGCTGCGGAGGCTTCTCAGGAAGACGCCGGACTCGACATCGACGCCGAGACGACATGGCGAGACCTGTTCAACACCCTGACCACATCGGAGCAGTCTTGCATTGAGGACGCATTGGGAGAGGATACGGAGTGGGTGTTACAGCAGGTGATCCTGGTGGCGGATGAAACCAGGTTGTGGGATGCTCCGATTTACCCATGCCTCCCGGCCCCCCTGTTAGAGGCGGTGTTTTTGGCCGGCATTGTCTACGGAATGGAACTGGAAGGCTTGGAGGTGGGCGAGGAGCAACAGTCCTGTCTGCGGGAGGTCATTGCCGAGATGGACGGGGCCGCCTTGCTGTTGGCCATCGCAGCGCAGGTTGACGCCCCTGACGAATCCGCCCAGATGGAGAGTGCCGCCCAGTTGCTGGAACTGATGGCCGGCATTCTGAGATGCATACCGGGCTTCGATATGGGGGTGGGAGAGGACTCGGTCTTGGGAGAGGATGTCGACCCCTTTGGTTGGGCCTGTCCGATGGGTACCTCTTCGGATGGGGTGGAGAGCGCCACGCGGGTGGGCCTGGGGGAATCGGTTGAAGGTGTGGTGGAGTCCGGTGGGGATGCGGGTGTGTTCGTATTCGGAGCGGTGGAGGACGAGTTGTATGAGATAAAGGTGGAGTTGGGTTCACTCTCCGACTCGATCTTGGCTGTGTGTGATGCCGAAGGGTTTGAGTTGGCGTGGAATGATGACTACCAGGGTTCCCTGGCATCTCATTTGTTCTGGAGGGCGCCCCACAGCGGGGATTTCTACGTCGGTGTGGCTGGTTACAGTGAGGGTTCCTATGCCTTGACAGTCGCAGTGTCCGACATCGTAGACGACCACCCGGATCTGGCTGTCGGCGCCACCGCGGTGGGCGCGGGAGAGGCGGCTGAGGGCGTGTTGGAGTATCCCGATGATGTCGACGTGTTCGCGCTCGAGGCGGTGGAAGGCGAGTTGTATGAGTTGGAGGTGGAGTTGGGTTCGTTGTCTGACTCTGAGGTGGCGGTAACTGATGCCGACGGGGTGTGGTTGGGTTCCAACGACGACCGCGGGGAAGATTCATTGGCGTCTCGGCTGGTATGGAGGGCGCCCTACAGCGGAGATTTCTACATCCAGGTGTCGGGTTACGGACAGGGATCCTATGCCTTGACAGTCGCAGTGTCCGACATCGTAGACGACCACCCGGATCTGGCTGTCGGTGCCACCGCGGTGGGCGCGGGAGAGACAGTTGAGGGCGTGTTGGACTATCCCGATGATGTGGACGTGTTCGCGCTCGAGGCGGTGGAAGGCGAGTTGTATGAGATAGACGTGACTTTGGGCACCCTCACCGACTCGATCGTCACCGTGAACGACTCCGACGGATTCCAATTGGCGTGGAATGATGACTACGAGGGTTCCCTGGCGTCCTGGCTGGTATGGAGGGCGCCCCACAGCGGAGATTTCTACGTTCAGGTGTCGGGTTACGGCGAGGGATCCTATGCCTTGACAGTCGCAGTGTCCGACATCGTGGACGACCACCCGGATCTGGCTGTCGGTGCCACCGCGGTGGGCGCGGGAGAGACGGCTGAGGGCGTGTTGGACTATCCCGATGATGTCGACTTCTTCGTGCTCGAGGCGGTGGAAGGCGAGTTGTATGAGATAGACGTGACTTTGGGCACCCTCACCGACTCGATCGTCACCGTGAACGACTCCGACGGATTCCAATTGGCGTGG
>Ga0209544_1000607_pt1 | contig 47224 bp, 41 predicted proteins | sample MesohylPK_FD_187297 | JGI IMG/M metagenome (GOLD analysis project Ga0209544, IMG submission 187297) | Host-associated microbial community of the marine sponge Aplysina aerophoba from Gulf of Piran - sponge mesohyl, lysed by proteinase K... | ecosystem: Host-associated > Porifera > Sponge >... | reverse complement strand
GACGCCAGTGGTCACGAACGCCCCGACCTCCGCCTCGATCGCGTAGATCTCGCCGGCGCCCCCGTCGGAGTCGGCTGCGATCTCTGCCGCCGAGAGCGCGCATGCTGACGCGACCTCTCCGGGAACCCGCAGCCCGGCATGAGGAACTGAGACGACGAGGGGCAGCTTCACTGGACTGGCCGAGAGGCCGAGCGGGCAGGCGCGCCGATCGGGTCCATACGGGCGAGGCCGTGGCCCGAGAGGCCCGTGAGCGCAGCGAACAGGAGCGGGAGCGACACCGCCGCGACGCGAGGGGCTCTCACTTATCCGCGCCCGCTCGAAGGCGCCGAGTCCGGACCGTCGGCGGCGCCGTCTCGTCTCGGGTCGGCCACGCCGATCAGCCGGCCCCCGTCGTTCATCACCAGCTGTACACACCCCAGGTAGAACGAGTAGGGATCCCGGCGGTCCACATCGAAGCCGTGCCGCTGGAGGGCGTCCAGCACGTCGGTCGATACCCGGGATGCCTCCACTGACGCCACGCCGTGCAGTGAGCAGTGAAGGCGGGGGGCGTCCACCGCGGCCAGCGGTGACGAGCTCCTGAGCCGGATCAGGACCTGGAGGATCGACGAGGCGATGCGCTCGCTCCCGGGCGAGCCGATCGCCAGCCACGGCGCCCCTTTCCTCAAGACGATCGTGGGGGCCACGCTGGCCCATGGCACTGCGTTCGGCCTCAGGTGGTAGGGGTGCGACGCGTCCTCGTACTCGAAGGCGCTCATGTAGTTGTTGTAGAGGAAACCGAGCTGGGGCGACGCCGCGCACGAGCCGTAGACGTTCTCGATCGACTGCGTGAGCGCCACCGCGTTGCCGTCCGAGTCCATCACGGAGAGGTGGGTGGTCTCGCCGTGGGCGTGGGGCGCTCCGATGCGCGCCGCCACCGTCCGGGCGTACTGGCGGTTCAGCATCTGCTTGTCGGAGACTTGGGAGTACAGGTTGGGATCGAAGGGGCGGTCCCTGCGGTCGATGAGCGCCTGCCGGATCGACTTCGCCAGGCACACCGCGCCGTCGGGGGTGTCGATGTCCTGGAGCCCGCGGGGGAGGCTCTGATGGATGTTGAGCATCTCCACGAGCGTGCGGCCCGCCCCGGGCGGCGGCATCGTGAGGACGTCGTCGCGGCCGAGTCGCCCCGACAGGGGCTCTCGCTCCACGGGACGGGGGATCTGCGCGAGGTCGTCGGCTCGCAGGATCCCCCCGTTGGCCTCCATGTCCTCATGGATCAGGCGGGCGGTCAGACCCAGGTAGAAGTCCTCGTGGCCGCGCTCGGCCAGCCGGCGCAGCGTCGCGGCCAGGACAGGCTGCCGGAACCTCGTTCCGGCCCGGTGCGCCCGCCGTCCGTCCTGCAGGAACAGCGGCCCCGCCGAGCGGGTCTGCAGGTGCTTGCGCTCCCGCCTGGCGAGGCGGTGCTGCAGCAGGCTAATCTCGTATCCCTCCTCGGCGAGCACGATGGCCGGCTCGATGACGGTCGCCCAGCTGAGGCGCCCGTAGCGCTCCAGCACGTGGGCATAGGTGGCGGGCGAGCTGGGGACGGTGGTGGCCAGGTGCCCCCGCCTGCGGTCGGCTGAAAGGTTGGCGAAGGTGTCGATCACCGCCCGGTGCGGAGCCCGCGACGAGCCGTCCACGGCCACAGTGGTGCCGGAGGCTCGGTGATGGACGAGCATCATGGTCTGACCGCCCAAGCCCGACGCCGCGGGCTCGCACACACCGAGGGCCAGTGCGGCCGCGACCGCGGCGTCCACCGCATTGCCGCCCTGCTCGAGCATCCTCGCGCCGGCTGCCGTGGCCGCGTAGTGAGCCGTGCTCACCATCCCCTTCCAGGACGCGGCTACGCGTTGGGGCTCATGGAGGCGGGTGCCGGCCAGTTCCAGTTGGTCGGTGTCGACCTCCCGCCGGCGCCGCGGGCGCGGCCTCTCCGCTTCGGGGTCAGCAGGCCTGGACGGGTGCGGTTGCGCCCCGAGCTCGGTCATCCGGTCAGCGCTCGAGCTGGCCGATCAGGTACTCCGTCAGCAGCAGCGTCCGCTGGACGAGGCTGATGCGCTGGACGGCCTCGTCGGGCGTTCCCCGGTCCCTGGTCACCGGGGCCATCCCGCACACCACCGCCGTGTCGGCGGGAACCAGTCCGGCAACCGACGGCCAGGCGGACGATTCCCGCTCCAGCGGGATCTCCCACCGCACCGCGGCAGCCTCGAGGGCCTCCACCAGCGCTGCGTTGTTGGGTCGGTCCGGCATGGGGGGCCGGTCGTCGAGCCGGTCGAGGTGCCACTTGGGTCCGCCGCGGCCCAGCGCGGCCCGCATGGCCGCCTCGGTCTCGTCCGCCTGCGCGGCCTGCAGGTACGACATCATCAGCGACACCTCCACCCGGTGGGGCACGAACATCGCGTGCCGCTCGGTCCTCAAGTCGAGCGCGGCTATCGAGATGCGCTTCCGGGGGGAGTTCAGCGCGCCGATGGACTGCAGCTTCTCGCAGGTCCAGTCCACGACCGTGCGGCGGCGGCCGATCTGGGCCGGGCTGAGCCGGTCGCCCTCCACGGTCAGCTCGTAGCGGCGGCTTCCCCGTCGCTGGGTGAGGATGCCGTTGCCGACGGTTCCGGGCCGGCACACGAGAACATGGTCGGCTCGCTCAGCGGCCTGCCGTATCAGGGGCCGGCTCTGCACTGCGTCACGGCCCTCGTCGGCGTACAGCATCACGCCCAGCGGCAGCCTGCGCAGGCCGCGGATGCTGCGCAGCGCTCGCAGCGAGTACTCCAGCATCACCAGCGGGCCCCGGGACCGCCCGACCCCCTCGCCGTAGAGCCATTCGGGATCCCGCCGGAACCCCTGGCGCACCCAGTCGGTGACGACGGGCACATCGATGTGGGCCAGCAGCAGGACGCCGCCCTCCAGCCCCCGGACCGTCTCCCATGTGTAGGCCTCGGGTCCATCGGTGAGCTCGGGCACGGACCGCATCCCCACCTCGGTGAAGATCCGGTCGGCCCGTTCCGCGGCCCGCGACAGGCCCAGCGGGTCGTCGGTCCGGCTCGAGACCTGCACCCACCGCTGCAACGAGCGCTCCATGGCGTCGCGGCGCTGGGTTATGTACTGGAAGGCCCGCTCGGACCGGTCCGCGGCCCGGGCGTCGACCGGCGGGGGCTGCGGGGTGCCGAAGTAGCGGGCGCTGGCCACCTCGACCAGCCGGTTCACGAAGGCCCCGAAGTCCAGGCCGACGTGGGCCGCGCCCACCAGGTAGGACCCGTGCTCTCCCAGGCTGGGCAGGCTGTTGGCCTCCAGCACGTAGAGGTTGTCGTCGGCGTCCATGCGCATGTCGACGCGGGCGCAGTCGTAGAGGCCCAGCGCGGTGAACGTGCGCACTGCGATCTCCTGGGCCTGCTCCGTCGACTGTGCGGAGATCGGCGCCGGGCACACCGGCTGGATCTGGCGGCCGCTGCGGCCGGTCTTGTCCTCGTAGGTGTAGATCTGGGGGCCGTCGCCGAAGCTCAGCAGCACCGGCGGGAAGGCCTCCGGGGGGCCGTTGCCCAGCAGGCCGACGTTGATCTCGCGGCCCTCGATGTACTGTTCGGCCAGAACGGGCTGGCCGAACCGGTCGAAGATGACCTTCGCGGACCTGCGCAACTCGTCTTCGTCGCTCACCACGGCCAGACCGAACGACACGGCCTCGTTCTTGGGCTTGACCACCATCGGATAGGGCAGGCCGGCCGGGATCGGCGTCTCGGGCGTGTCCAGCACCGCGAACTCCGGCGTGGGGATGCCGTTCTGGCGCAGGATCATCTTGGTGACGACCTTGTCCAGCGCCAGCGAGTGCCCCAGCGGCCCGGAGGCGACATACGGGATCCCGATCATCTCGAGAATGCTGGGCACGTGGGTGTAGCGGGCCTGGCCCTGCAGGCCGTAGGAGACGTTGAAGACCATTCCGGGACGCTCGCCCTTGACGACTCGGGGCATGAACGACTCCAGCTTGGAGATCAGCTCCTTGTCCGCCTCGAACGCGGTCACCCGGTGGCCGCCCCGACGCAGGGCCTCGGTGAGCCGCTTGATGGTGGCCAGGCCGATCTTCTCCTGGTTGGGCATGCCGAAGAGGTTGATGACGTTCCGGCTGTCCCGGTTGTATACGACGGCGACCCTCACAGGTCTAGACAGTACCGCGTGCCGGAGGAACGGCCGGCTCCAGGACGCGCTCCGCTGCGAGATTCAACCCTGGGGACCGGTAGCGTTTCTCTCCGTGCCTCTCGTGACCGCGTACCACCGGCCCGCGTCCCTGGGCGAGGCGCTCGACCTGCTGAGCTCTCCTCGGCGAGCGGCCCTCGCCGGCGGGACGACACTCAATTCAGACCGTGAGCCCTCCGACCTGGAGGCCGTCGACCTGCAGGCGCTCGGGCTGGACCGGATCGCCGCGGCCGGCGGCGGCCGGGTGAGCCTGGGGGCCACCGCCACCCTCGATGCGGTCCGCCGCGGCGAGCTGCTGCCCGAGTCCTTGAGGGAGCTGGCCCGGGCCGAGCAGCCGTCCACGCTTCGGACGCTGGCCACGGTGGGCGGTCTCGTGGCCAAGGCCTCGGCTGAGAGCCTGCTGCTGGCCGCCCTGCTGGCCCACGAGGCCCGGGTGGAGCTGGCCGGCCCCGGCGACGCCGGTTCCGCGGAGCACGGGCTCGGCGAGCTGCTGGCCGCCGGGCTGACGGCGGGCTCGCTGATAACCGCGGTGACCGTCGATCCGTCCGGGAGCACCGCGGTGTCCCGCACCGGCCGCACCCCTGCCGACGTCCCCATCGTCGGCGCCTACGGGCGGCGCACCGACGGCTTCGTGGCCATGGCCCTCACCGGGGTGGCCGACCATCCGGTGCTGGTGGACGTGCACGACCCGACCGCAGGCCTGGACCCGGCCGGCGACTTCAGGGGCAGCCGCGAGTACCGCCTGCACCTGGCCGTCACGCTCACGGCCCGGGTGATGCAGGAGCTGTACCCATGACCATCGACGTCACGTTCGAACTCAACGGCGCTCCGGCCGCCTTGGCCGTCGAGCCCCATCACACGCTGAGGGAGGCCCTGCGCCGGCTGGGCATGTTCTCGGTCCACTTCGGCTCCGACAGCGGCGAGACCGGCGCGGCCGCAGTGCTCTACGACGGGCGGCTCGCCTCCGCCGACGTGATCCTGGCCGCCTCCGCCGACGGCCACCGGGTCACCACCGTCGAGTCGCTCAACGTCTCGCCGGACCTGCATCCCGTGCAGACTGCCTTCGTGGCCGTCGGAGCCTTCCAGTCCGGCTACTCCGCGGGTGCGATGATCCTCGGCACGCTCGCCCTGCTGGAGGAGAGCCCCGACCCGTCCGAGGACGAGATCCGGGACATGCTCTCGGGCATCCTCGACCGCGAGACCGCCTACGTGAAGCCGGTGGAGGCCGTCAAGCGGGCTGCGGCGGTGCTGCGGGGGGAGGAGACCGAGCCGTTCACACCGCTGGTCATCGAGCCGCTCACCGACGGCTACCGCCCTCCCGCAGAGCCGCCCACCGCCGGCCCGGCGCCCGAAGCGCCCCGCGCCGTGCCCCGGCTGGTGCCGTCGCGGGAGGTGCCCGACATGGCTGTGGTGGGCAAGCCCGAGGTCAAGGTGGACGCGGTGCGGCTGGCCAAGGGCAACCCGGCCTTCACCGACGACATCGAGCCCCGCGGGATGCTGTACGCCAAGGTGCTGCGCAGCCCCCACGCCCACGCCCGCATCCTCAGCATCGACGACTCGGCGGCTCGAGCCGTGCCCGGCGTGCATGCGGTGCTGCACCACGGGAACACGCCCCGGGTGAAGTACGCCTCCGGGGGGCAGAGCTGGCCCAACCCCCACCCCTACGACCAGGTGAGCTTCGACGACCGGGTCCGCCACGTCGGCGACCGGGTGGCTGCGGTGGCGGCCGAGACGATCGAGGCGGCCGAGGAGGCCGTGCGGCTCATCAAGGTCGAGTACGAGGTGCTGCCGGCGGTGTTCGACGAGCGCCTCGCCATGGACCCCGACGCCCCCAAGGTCCACGACGAGGACGACACCACCCACATCTGCGACCCCCAGCGCAACCTGGTGCACCACCTGGCGGCCCAGCGCGGCGACGTCGACGGCAACCTCGCGTCCGCGCCCCACGTGTTCGAGCAGACCTTCAGGGTGCACCAGGTCCAGCAGTGCCCGATCGAGCCCCACATCTCGATGGCGTGGCTCGACTCCGACGAGCGGATGGTGGTCCGCACCGCCACCCAGGTGCCGTTCCACACCCGCCGGATGCTGGCGCCGCTGATCGGCATGGACATCAAGGACATCAGGGTGATCAAGCCCCGCATCGGGGGCGGCTTCGGGGCCAAGCAGGAGATGCTCATCGAGGACATCGTCGCCCACCTCGCCATCGCCACCCGCCGGCCGGTGCGCCTCGAGCTGGACCGGGCCGAGGAGTTCTACGCCAGCCGCACCCGCCATCCCCAGACCATCACGTTCCGCACCGCGGTGGACGACGACGGCAGGCTGCTGGCCCAGGACATGCGCATCATCGGCAACACCGGCCCCTACGGCACCCACGGCTTCACCGTGCAGATCGTGTCGGGGCTGCGGGGCCTCACCTCCTACAACGCCGCCTCCAAGCGCTTCGACTGCGATGTCGTCTACACCAACATCCCGGTGCCGGGCGCCTACCGGGGCTACGGCGCCCCCCAGGCCGAGTTCGCCCTCGAGGCCCACATGGAGGACATCGCCCGCGCCCTCGGCCTCGACCCCATCGAGTTCAAGCGGCGCAACTGGGTGAAGGTCGGCGACGAGATGGACATCGCTCCGCACTTGGGCGAGCGGGCCGTGGCCGAGGAGGAGCTCGACGAGTACCCGAAGGTCATGTCGTCGGGGATCGAGGAGTGCGTGGCCCAGGGCATGCGCGAGGTCGACTGGAGCCGCCGCGACGACGCCGCCTGGAAGGCCCCCGCCGACCGTCCCGACATCCGGCGGGGTCTCGGCTTCGCCTTCTGCATGCACGGCACGGCCATCCCGTTCCTGGACATGGGGGGCTGCTCGATCAAGCTCAACGACGACGGGTCGTTCAACATGCTCATCGGGGCCACCGACCTGGGCACCGGCGCCGACACCGTGATCGGCCAGATCGCGGCCGAGGTCCTCGGCGTGCCCCTCGACGACATCAAGGTGTACTCCAGCGACACCGACATGACGCCGTTCGACACCGGCGCCTACGCCTCGTCCACCACCTACATCTCCGGCACGGCCGCGCTGCGGGCCGCGGAGGCGGTCCGGGTCAGGCTCAAGGAGCGGGCCGCCATGCTGCTGGACGTGGACGAGCCGTGCACCATCGAGCTGCGCGACCGCCGGGCCTACGCGGCCGACGGACGCTCGGTGACGCTGGAGGAGATCGCGCTCGACTCGCTGCACTGGCAGGAGCAGGAGCAGATCATGGGCACCGCCTCGCACGTCTCGCCGGACTGCCCGCCGCCCTTCGCGGCCCAGTTCGCCGAGGTGGAGGTGGACGTCGACACCGGCCAGGTGACGGTGACCAGGCTGGTCATGGCGGTGGACTGCGGGGTGGCCATCAACCCGGTCACGGCCAGCGGCCAGGTGGAGGGCGGCATGATCCAGGCGCTCGGCTACGCCCACTGCGAGGAGATGGTGCTCGACGACGAGGGACGGATGGTCAACCCGTCGTTCGGCCCCTACAAGATCTACCGGGCCGACGAGATGCCCGACACCGTCGTGTACCTGGTCCAGACCATGGAGGACAGCGGCCCGTTCGGGGCCAAGGCGGTGGCCGAGATCCCCAAGGACGGCGTGGCTCCGGCGGTCCGCAACGCCATCCTCGACGCCACCGGGGTAGCCATCAACGATCTGCCCTTCACGCCGGAACGGGTATGGGCAGCCCTGCAGGCCGGAGCGTAGATCCGTAGCGCCCGGCGCACCGGATCCGGCGGCGCTGGCCCGACCTCGACAGCGAGCCGTCCGCCGATCCCGCGGAGCCGACGTGACATAGGCGGGTCATGGACCTGCACGCCGAGGACCGCCGCGAGCGCATCACCGGCCGCGGCGGCGCGGACCAGGCCTCGGTGACCGGGGGCCGAGGGCCGTGCCACAGCCTGTCCGTGTTCGTCTTGATGCAGATCTCTTGGATCTTGATGCAGATCTCTTGGATGATGCGCACATCACATGGCCGGTGTGGTACGGTGCTTGTGGTTCTGCTCGGGTGATGCCGACCGGAGAGGCGTTGGAAGCTTCTCTCTCTTGACGGTGCCGGCGGTTCGGGCGTTGGCCCGGCCGCATAGACGGGACTGCCGCAGACGGGACCCTTGACAGCGATGTTCGACACCGATACTGACACTGGCGCTGGCGGCGGGTCTGGCCGCGGTTGGGCGGGGCCGGGTTCGCCTTATGGCGCAGGCGTTGCGCTCCGCGGCGTCCGCCGCCCGCTGCCGCCTCTCCGGGAAGGCCCGTTGTTCGAGGGCGGCGCCGGGCTGTTCGAGGGCGGTGCTGGGCTGTTTGAGGGTGGTGCTGGGCGGTGGGGTGACGGGCCGGCGCTGGGGGATGCTGGCGCTGTCGGCGGCGGTGCTGTTGTATGGGGTTGCGGGGTTCCCCGATCCGTCCGATCCCGAACTGGGGGTCGCGCAGGCGCAGAGCGCGACGTCCGCGAGGGTGCGGCTGAGCTGTCCTTCGGGGTTCTCGCTCAACCGCGCGGCCGGTGTCTGCGAGCAGGCGTTTGTCGAGTCGGCGCTGACTCGTTCGGTTTGTGTGCGCGGGGTTCTGGGCGCTCGCGGCCGCTGCTGGTACAGCGCGTTGGAGAGGAAGGACCGCCCGCAGGTCCCCGGCGCGCTGTCGTGTCGGCGCGGCGGGACGTTGTCGGGCTCTTTGTGCACGTTGAGCTACAAGCGCCGCTGGGTGAGCACTGTCTATGGCGCCTGCGTGTTCGGCACCGCGGCCGGCAGCCGCTGCGTGCACTCCAAGGCGGCCCGCTGGGAGGGCCCGCCGTCTCATGGCGCCTATGTGTGCGACGCGGGCTGGACGTTGCGGGGCTCGACCTGCACCCGCAGCACGCCGCGGCCCATAGTGAGGCGCGGGCACTGGAGGCCATGCGCGCCCTTCTACCGCGCCTCGGGTTCTACGTGCTCGCTGACCTATCGAGCCACACGCGCCGCGGCCACCCCGGGGGCGTGCCCGTCGGGCTGGAGCGCCGCCAGCGCCACCAAATGCCAGCGCACCGTGCGGCGCTCGCAGGCACCCAACACAGTCACCTACTGCAAAGCCGGCTGGAGCCGGACCGGGTCCAGCTGCCGCATCGTCATCGCCACACAAGCGCCCACCAGAACCCACTACTGCGACCCCGGCCGCACCCTGCGGAACTTCCGAGGCACCCACTACTGCGTCACCACCACCACGACCCCCACCCCCACCACCACCACCACGCCTGAGCCTGAGCCTGAGCCGACCACGCCCGAGCCTGAGCCGACCACGCCCGAGCCGGAGCCGACCACGCCCGAGCCTGAGCCTGAGCCGACCACGCCTGAGCCGGAGCCGACCACGCCTGAGCCGACCACGACGTCCACGATGCCGCCGCGGTGTGCGGCGGGTGAGCATGCCCACAATCCCGATTTCGGGTCCGGTGTGCATCCGCGGTGGGTGAAGGACACTCGAGCGCATCGCGGCGCTCACGGCGGCGGTGACACGCCCACGGGCTGTCATGGGGATCATGCGCCGCTGGTGAGGGTGCTCATCGAGGACTATGCGGGCAGCACTCGCTCGGGTCCGGGCGCGATGACGGCCACGTTCACGGTCACGCCCGCAGACGCCACGTGCCGGGCGCTGCTGCTGGGCCGCACCAACAACCGGGCCTCGATCAGCCCCCGAACCGGCTCCAGGCGCACCGTCACAGTCACAGCCGCGGCCATCGACGACATCAACGTGTACGTCTACTGCACCCACGCCACCCTCAAGCGCAGCATCGAGAAGGCGGTCTTCACGGTGCGGCCCGCAAACGCTTGCCCCCGGTACACGGCGCTGGGCGCGCTGGGATCCATCGGTCCGCTGAAGGGCAACTGGGACGCAACCGACTGCCTGTCGACATGGCGCGGCAACGAACAGACCCCCTACTATGTCGAACGCTACACCTTCGCCCTCGGCCGAGCGGCCACAGTCGCCGTGACGGTCGGCTCCGACGATCACACTCCGGTGCTGCTTGTGCTGTCGGCAACCGGCGAGTCCCAAGACCCCAAAGAGGGTGAACCCAACAAGTTCGAGCTTCCGGCCGGGAACTACGTCGTCGAGGTCACCACCACCACCGCACGCGCGACAGGAGCCTTCACCATCGCGGTGTCCGCGGCGGCGGCCGCAGAGCCCGAACCGGAGCCGGAGCCGGAGCCGGAGCCGGCGACGGTGAGCGGCCTGTTGGCGTCATATGACGCCACCGTGGGTGTGGAGGTGAGCTTCGAGTTCACATTCTCGCCCTCGGCGGCGACGCCGTCGGTGGGGCCGGTGTCGCTGTCGGGGCTGGAGGACCTGGCGTTGACGCGCCGCGGCGACACCGCCACGGTGTCGGGCACACCCACCCGCGCAGGCGCCTACACCGCGACGATCGCGCTCACCCAAAACGGCCACAAGGACACCTTCACCACCACGATCAACGCCTCCTGCGCCGCCGACGACGTCGAGCACACCGACCGCAGCTGCGTCGCGCCGGCAACCGTCACCAACCTGAAGCAGCGACATGACGCCACGGTGGACGCGCCCTTCAGTGTGGGCTTCAACTATGAGCCCGACGACGCGCGGGTGTCGGTGTCGGTGTCGCCGTCGGGGTTCAGCCTCATAAAGTCTGACCGGTCCGGCCTGTTCGCGGGCAGCGCCGGCCTCGCGGGCACCCCGACGCTGGCGGGCACCTACAAGGTCACGATCACGTTGACCCAGACCGGCCGAGTCGACGACCACACCTTCACCGTCGTCGCGGCCTGCCCCCAGGGCCACACCCAACAGAGCGACCGCAGCTGCGAGGCCCCCATATGCCCCGCGGGGTCTTGGGGCAGTCTCGGGCTCGACAACCGCACCGTGGCGACCACGGCGTCCTGGGGCGCCACCGACTGCACCTCAAAGAACCGTCAACCGGGCCGCCACGCGCGCTACTACACGTTCACCCTCGGCGCCGCCGCGGACGTGGCCATCGACCTCAGCTCACAACACGACACCTACCTGTATCTCATGTCCGGGCTCGACACCCGCAGCGGATTCCTCCACCGAAACAACGACATCGCCGGGCACGACAGAAACTCCCGGATCCTCAAGCGCCTGCCCGCAGGCCGCTACACCGTCGAGGCCACCACCTACTCAGCCAACAAGACCGGCCGCTTCAAAGTACAGGCACGAGTCGTCGCAGCCCCTGACCTCACCGACTTCATCAGCAAACATGACGTCACCGTGGGCCAGCCCTTCAGCATTGAGTTCGACTACCGGCCCGCAGCCGCGCAACTCACAACCACCGTGCACCCGTCCACCCTCACAATCACCGACACCGACACCGCCGGAGCTGTCACCATCACAGCCACCCCCCGACTGGCGGGCACCTACACCATCACCTTGCGGTTCGCCCAACCCGGCCGAACCGACACCCGCACCATCACAATCAACGCCACATGCCCCACCGGCCAAGCACCCAGCCTCACCGGCTCCGGTGTCTGTGAGTCTTTGGCGACGGTGCCCGCAGGCTGTTCGGTGACTGAGTTGGGAACGCGCACGCCATGGTGGGGGCGCGTGTACTATGAGGGCCCCTACCTTGACTATGGCACGTCCGCGCCCGCGGCGTGCACATCGCTGAGCCAGAGCGGTGCCCGCGCGAAGTACTGGAGGTTCACCGTCCCGGTTCATCAAGAGCCCGGTGGCATATCGGCGCAGGTGGGCCTGGAGATCGAGAAACTCAAGATCGTACCGGTGCCTCTGGAGCCTGAGGCCAACTCGGGTTATCCGTCGCTGACGCTGTGGAAGTACCGCCCCACCTTGGCGCCCATCACGCCCCGAGCCATGCAGCGCGTCGCGTCCGGCACCTCCCGGCAGGGCGCGCTGCATCCCACGCTCGACGCCTCGCTGACCCCCGGGGACTACCTCATCGAGATCGCCCCCACCCGCTCAACCGTCGGGTTGGGACGCTACGGGCTGGCCGTGACCGTGCCCACCGCAGAGAGCGTACACGACGACGTCAAGAAGCTCGGAAACACCGGCCTCAACGGCCGTGGGCTGACCCTCGCGCAGTTCCTCGCCGCCAGAGGCAGCCTCGCCAAGAGCAGCGGCGGCGGCAACTTCGACCCGCCAAGCACTGACTATCCGTGGCTGCCCTTCACCAGCGACGGCTGCAGCATCCCGGTCGACATCTACCAGCTCGAAGATCATGCCCCGTTCCATGGGGGAACTGTCTCGTTCCTCTATGCGTGCTTGCGTCACGACTTCAACTGGCGCAACCTCCACCGCGTCAAGCACCACCTGCAACACAATGTTGGAGACGTATGGACAGGAGCTGTCTCCCGCGAGACCAACGGACGACTGGGCGAAGACTTGAACATACTATGTAATGCCAACCAGCCTGGATTCAGCCAGACATCAGTCCACTATACTTGGACGCTCTCACAGTTGGGGGTGGATGACTGCGAAGCTTCAGCCCGAGCTATGAAGTTTGCTGTTGGACTGGTGCCGTTCCCTCGAATAGGCTCAGGCTATACGCACTAGGAGCAGAATGACCAGATCGCGGAGAAGAGAAGCGGCTGCTCACGGCATGTGGTGTGAATGCCGCGTACGGATCAGATTGGTAGGCCTGCTTGCAGTTGTTGCGCTTTCAGGTGCGTGCAACTCACAAGATGACGGCGCGCTTGTTCATGACACATCGGGAACTGACTCAACGGTTCCGTACACGGACGAAGATTTGGGCCTGGACGCATCTGATGTCTCAACTGCTGAGGTATCCGTATCGGGTACGGGCTCAACGGTTCCGTACACGGACGAAGATTTGGGCCTGGACGCATCTGATGTCTCAACTGCTGAGGTATCCGTATCGGGTACGGGCTCAACGGTTCCGTACACGGACGAAGATTTGGGCCTGGATCATGTAGTTGATACCTACCGTCCTGTCGACATCAGCTTCGCGCGCTTTCGTACCGCTGAGGAAAGGTGGGCAGCTGAAGATGAGCTGGAGGATAGAATCTACACGACGTCAGGACATGAACTTGAGCGCGCCGCCTTTGAGCTACGGCTCTATACGGTAATGCTCGCTGCGGAGGACACGCTGCCGGATGATATCGGACGGCATAAAGGTATTCTGTTTGACGCCTTGTATGAAGCGGTGGACGAATGCTCGGCTGAAGCTGGTTGGCCTCAAATACAACTCTACGATGTATCGAATGATGACGTCCTAAAGTATGAGCGGGAGTTCGGACTATCATTGGAGATGTTTCTTGATCTGCGCCATGAGTGCAGCAAGTATGCGGTGACCTATCCGACGCTGGATCCGCAGTATCGTGACGAATTGCTTTCTCGTAGACGTGAGCATTTTATGCAGGCTGTGCGTGATTGGGTGGCCGCCAATCCCGATCTGGTGGTGCCCATTGAGTACCACGAGGGTGCCAACACTCCCTACGCGGACCGGTATCCCGATTCGTGAGGCGACAGCGACGGTCCCTGCCGGTGCGCCTCTACCGAGTAGAGCACCACCTCAGACACGGGGACACATGGAACGACACCGTGCGAGCACAAGCCGACGACCGCTTCAACCTAGACCTCAAACGCCTATGCAACGCCAACCGAGGGACACCGCCGGTTACCCATAGGCACTACGGTTGGGAGGTCCCGGGAGATCTCGTCGCAAAATGCCATGCGGTGGCTGATGCCATGAAGTTCGGAGTGCAGACCTATCCCATGTTCCGGATCAGTTATGAATACGACGAAATCTAGGAGTGCCCACCATTGTTTGGTACGCGATTGTGTCTCAGAGTTGATCGCGGGCGTATCGCGTACGAAGACTGCTCTGGGCGTCTGGATCTGTCTGCTGGTGCTGGGGAGTGCTGTGGTGGCGTGCTCAGATGACAGTGACTCGGATCCAGGCGCGAATGAGCTGTCGTCGGGCGATTCGTGGGTGGAGCGCGCCGCTGCACAGCATGGCAGTGACGGTTCCGGGCTGTTCGCGGGATACACAGAAGATGAGATCGGGACCGAGATCCTCGTCGACGACCGGCTGGCCCGCCGTCACATACTTGCGCGATACCGTACCTACGAGGACGCCGATCTGGCATCAGTCGCTGATAGCGATCTGAGTTCTATGAGTCCCGAGGCCCGCGACCGCGCCTATTTCGAACAGGCTGTAAGGCTGTTGTTCCTCGGTGCCGATGACGCCATGCCGGCCGAGGTCAGCGACGCCTACCAAGAGTTGTGGCATGCCTTCTACAGGTCGCTCGACTTGTGCGTGGAGCGCTCAGAATGGCCCGAGGCAAAACTATACAGCGTCCGGGATGATGGCTACATGGCTGGCTCATTTGAGGAATTCCAGTTCTATCAGCAGCAGTATGGGATGACTCTGGACGAGTTCATTGATTTTGAGCATGAGTGCCACAAGTTCGCGGCTTCTTATCCGGCTTTGGATCGTGAGTACCGTGACGAGTTGTTGAGGATCCGCCGTGACTACTATTTGGAGGTTCTGCGGCTGTGGATGCGCGACAATCCTGAGATGGTGGTCCCGATGACCTATGAGCAGAGCGTCAACCATCCCTACCAGGACTATGTGCGCGAGATATGCCGGGCTGCCGACGACCCCGAGGAGTGCGCCCGCTCTGAGGGTGTGAGCTTGTCCTGAGAGGGCCGGGCGTGGACATGCCGCAGTCTCGGCGCAACCGGCACGGCGATGGTGGGTTGACGACGCTGGAGTGGTTGTTGGTGGTGGCCGCAATAGCGGGGTTGGCGGCGGTGGCGGTGGTGCTGGTGCAGAATGTGGTGGGCGGCACCGCGGAGCGGGTCGAGTCCCACAGCGCCCGCCAGGAGGCCGCGGAGCTCGCAGCGCTGGAGTTGACCCAGCGCTGGCTCGCCAAGACGCCGAACTCGCAACAAGACGCCGTCGACATCAACCGCGACTTCTCACAGAAGTGCCGCACCCTGGGGATCATCTACGGCGACATCGACCTGCCCCCCACGCCGACGCCGGGCGAATTCCAGTCACCGAAGGGATGGAAGAGGCCTCCGTTGGACAAGCCGTCATGCAACCTGGTGTGACGCCTCGTGTGGGCGCTGGACGGGCCGCCGGCTCGGTGGGGGCGCCTGCACCCGCCGCGGACAAGCCGTTTGGTGTGGGCTTCAACTATGAGCCCGACACCGCGCGGGTGTCGGTGTCGCCGTCGGGGTTCAGCCTCAAGGAGTCTGACCGGTCCGGCCTGTTCGCGGGCAGCGCCGGCCTCGCGGGCACACCGAGGCACGCCGACACCTACAAGGTCACGGTCACGTTGACCCAGACCGGCCGCGCCGACGACCACACCTTCACCGTCGTCGCGGCCTGCCCCCAGGGCCACACCCAACAGAGCGACCGCAGCTGCGAGGCCCCCATATGCCCCGCGGTGTCTTGGGGCAGTCTCGGGCTCGACAACCGCACCGTGGCGACCACGGCGTCCTGGGGCGCCACGGACTGCACCTCAAAGAACCGCCCGCCGGGCCACTACGCGCGCTACTACACGTTCACCCTCGGCGCCGCCGCGGATGTGGCCATCGACGTCAGCTCACAACACGACACCTACCTGTATCTCATGTCCGGCCACGACACCCGCCACGGATTCCTCCACCGAAACAACGACATCGCCGGGCACGACAGGAACTCCCGGATCCTCCAGCGCCTGCCCGCAGGCCGCTACACCGTCGAGGCCACCACCTACTCAGCCAACAAGACCGGCCGCTTCAAAGTACAGGCACGAGTCGTCGCAGCCCCTGCCCTCGCCGACTTCCAAGCCACCCATGACGTCACTGTCGGCCAGAGAACATCACCGACTCCGGACGCGTCCGGCTGCGGGGCCTCCTCGACGCCGGCGACCCCTACGGCGAGGTCCGCGACGCCTGGCACCGCTGAAGAGACCCTGCGCTCGATCTATGACATCGACGACGCCGACACCGGCGCGGCGACCGTCGAACAGCTCGCCTGCGACCTCCAGGACCCCGGCCTGCCACCCGAGGTCAACCGCCTCGGCCGCACCCTGTGGACCTGGCGCACCCAGATCTCCAACTGGCACACCGCCCGGGTCGCCAACGCAGCCACCGAAGCCGGCCCAACAACCTCGTCAAACGCGTCAAACGCTCGGGCTTTGTTACATGCTGCAACACCGAGAAACGGCGTGAAACTTGTCCAACACTCGCACCCCGGAGCCAGCCTGCGACACGGGGTACCAGAACCAACTCTGGTGCCGGCACCAACGGAGGTCGACGTCGTCTTCCCGGATTGGCTCCCGACGCACACGGTTCACCAAGTTGTTCGAGCGACTCAGAGTGACTGACCGATGGCTATTGTCAGCGCCCCGCCCCGGACGCAGCGCTGGCTACGCTCTCGGCGATGAACTCGGCGAACGGCTCGATGGTCTGCCGCACGCTCGCCTGCTCCAGCGCCTCCATGTACGCCTGTCTGTCCTCGACCCGCACGACGGTCCAGGAGTAGCCGCCCGAAGCGAGCATGATGTTCATGATGAAGCGAGCCAGACGTCCGTTCCCGTCCGGATAAGGATGGATGTACGCAAAGCAGAAGTGCCCCAGCACGGCCCGCACCGACGGCTCGGCTTCCTCGCCCAGCAGCTCGAACAGCGTCTCCATCGCCTCAGGCACCGCTTCCCACCGCATGGGGACGTGACGCGAGCCGCTGAGGTACACGGGACGGCGCCGGTAGCCCTCGAGATCGCCCGCGGCGAGGAGTCCGAGTTCCACCGACGGTCCGAAGAGCAGCCGGTACCAATCGCGGTGGCGGTCGCGCACCAGGGCTGCGGGGTTGGCGCCGTGGACGACTTCCTCCACGGCCGCGCGGACCTGCCCGAACGTCCGCCGGTAGCCCAGCGCCGCCACTGCATCGCGAGTGGAAGCGTCGCCAGGGTCCGCACTGGGATTCCATGTTCCGGTGCGGACTCGATCGACGAATTCAGGCGACACCCGGTAGCCCTCGATCGATAGCGAGTGGTAGGCATCCTGGATGTAGCTGTCATCGACGGCGGCAAGGTAGGCGACGATGTCCGCCGGCAGCCCATGGGCCCGGGGCATCGTGTGGACGACCACGCTTCGGAACCTGTCCCACATGAGGCGCAGCCGAGTCGCGGCGGGATGCTCGGCCACCCGCGGCGACCACGTCGGCGCCGCACCTCCGAAGGGGCAGGTCTCGCGTGTGTCGTGACCGGCGCTGCGCATCGCCCGGACCACCTCTTCGGCGATGTCCGTCCGGCCAGCGGCTCTGAACGCTCCCGCCAGGCGCCCGGCGATCGTCGTGTGCGCACCGTCGAGCAGACGTCTCAGGAGCGGGCCGTGATCTCCCATCTGCCCCAGCACCGCCATCACGGCAACCTCCTGCGCCTCGAAGAAGCGCTCCGAGGCCCGCACGAGCGCGACGTCGATGCTCAGCAGCCGGATTCCGTCGTCGTCGAGCATCACGTCGGCGGGCTCGGCCGCGTCGGTCGCCACGAGGTGGAGCAGCGACGTATTCCCGGGCAGATTGACGACGTGATGCGACGCGCCCCTCGAGCGGACGACTACCTGATCGGGGATCGTGGTCACCCCGGCGTGCCGTAACAGCGACCCCTCCGCCGAGAGGTGCCACGACTCGCCGAAGCGATGCTCGCAATAGAGGGCGCAGAATTCCCAATAGCAGCCGTACCACCTCGTCGAGTCGCCCTGTAGAGCCTCGGGATCGGCCGCGAAATACCATCCCTTCGTGGCCCGCTGGAGGAAGCCGTTGCGCATGAGGCGCTCTCTGTGCGTGCGCGACAGTTCTGACGAGCGGAGCACGCGCCGGTCGCGCCGGTCGCCGAGCACGCGTGAGAGCTCCGCCAACGATGAAGCCAGTTTCTCGTTCGGAGTGGGCACTGGGCCTCCAGCACCGGTACGGCCCTTGTGGCTCTTGCGGTCTGCGACTCCGATGCTACCCACCGGTGTGCTCAAACCAGCGAATCATGCCGCGGCAAGACCCGCGAATCATGCCGCGTTGAGACTCGCGGATAGTGTCGTGCCCAAGCTAGCGAGACGGCCCACCCACAACGTCACTGTCGGCGTGCCGTTCAGCACCAGATTCACCTACCGGCCCGCAGCCGCGCAACTCACAACCACCGTGCACCCGTCCACCCTCACAATCACCGACACCGACACCGCCGGAGCCGTCACCATCACAGCCCCCCACCCCGACTCGCGGGCACCTACACCATCACCTTGCGGTTCGCCCAACCCGGCCGCACCCACACCCGCACCATCACCATCAACGCCACATGCCCCACAGGCCAAGCACCCAGCCTCACCGGCACCGGTGTCTGTGAGTCTTTGGCGACGGTGCCCGCAGGCTGTTCGGTGACTGCGTTGGGAACGCGCACGCCATGGTGGGGGCGCGTGTACTACGAGGGCCCCTACCTCGACTATGGCACGTCCGCGTCCGCGGTGTGCACATCGCTGAGCCAGAGCGGTGCCCGCGCCAAGTACTTTTTGGGCGCTTCGAGGGTGGGTTGACGACGCAGGAATGGTTGTTGGTGGTGGCCGCGGTGGCGGGGTCGTCATCGATGGTGGCTCGGTTCCTGATCCGGGGGGCGGGCTTGAGACCGGGTGGGATTCGGTGGCGGTGAGGGTCGCTGTCACGCCGGTCCGCCGCAAGTGTCGGCGAGGACTGCGTTCGCCTCGTTGCTGTGGCCCTCGAGGGCCTGGGCGACCGCCTCGCGCACCTGGGCGATGGGCGCGCTCCCCGACTTGTACACGGGAGGGATGAAGTTGACGGTGACGATCCTCGACGTGTCGAGCCGGTCAGCTTCGGCGATGAGGTCTCCCAGACGGTCCAGGGGGATGTCGGTCTTGACATGCTGGGAGATGATGTCGGTGAGCGCCACATAGCGTGCCAGCGCCTCCAGGGGAGCGACCTGATCGATCAACGCCCCGACCACGCATCGCTGGCGGGTCATGCGGTGATAGTCCGAACTGCCGGCGCGGGAGCGCACGTAGGCGAGCGTGGTCAGGCCGTCCAAGCGGTGGTAGCCCGGTCCGACATTGATGGCGATGTGGCGACCGCCCGCAACGATGGGCGCGATCCGGTCCTTGACGGACTCGCGGACTTGCACCTCTATGCCGCCGAACAAGTCGATGGCCTTCACGAATCCGACAAAGTCGACCATCACGTAGTACTGGATGTCGAGGCCGGTCAGCTGGGCTAGCGCCAGCTTGACGGCGTGGCCCGCCTTGTCCTCGACGCCGGGGAAGGCATCGGGGTGCCGCAGTCCCAGGCCGTAGATCTCGTTGGCGATGCCCGGATAGCCGTCGGGCCAGCGGTCGGCGGCCGGGGTCCCTTCCGGGAAGGTGACATGCGTCCAGTTGCGGGGCACGTTGAACGCGGCGGCGTCGCCGGTGGCCACATCGATCGACAGGACGATGATCGTGTCGGTTCTCACGCCGCTGCGCCGGTACCCGCCGTCGCTGCCGAGCAGGGCGATAGTGAGCCGGTCCGCGCCGTCCCGAGTGGTGGTCTGGGGGGTTGTCGTGCGGGTGGCGCCCGTCTGGGGCGTCGCATCAGAGGATCCGGTTGTGTCGGGGGTGTCGGGGTCTGGTGTGCTGGTTGTGTCGGGGGTGTCGGGGGTTCGGGCATCGGTCGTCGCGGTGGTGGGGTGAGGTGGTCCGGTCGCTGTGGCGGCGTCGGCAGCATCTGGGGCTGCGGTCTCCGTTGTGCTGGTTGTGTCGGGGGTGTCGGGGTCTCGGGCATCGGTCGTTGCGGTGGTGGGATGAGGTGGTCCGGTCGCTGTGGCGGCGTCGGAAGCATCTGGGGCTGCGGTCTCTGGTGTGCTGGTTGTGTCGGGGGTGTCGGGGTCTGGTGTGCTGGTTGTGTCGGGGGTGTCGGGGTTTCGGGCATCGGTCGTTGCGGTGGTGGGATGAGGTGGTCCGGTCGTCGCGGCGTCGGCAGCATCCGGGGCATCGGTCTCCGTGGGGGTGGTGGGAAGCGGGGTCGGTCTGGCGGTCTGCGTGTCGACGGCGACGAACACCTCCGACAGCAGCGACAGCTGAGCCGCGGCGAGCCTGATCACAACCAGATGGGGCGCGGCGATGAACAGGGCCAGCAACAGCAGCGCCGCCAGTTTTCCCAACCGGCGCAGGGCGCTGCTGGACCGCGCCGGGCGGCGTCGCGCCGCGGTTGCGAAGGCGTCGGCCGCCACCGCCCAGCGGAAGGCCAGAGCACATATCGTGGCGACCATCAAGGCCAGAATCGACGGCCTGGTCACGGACCAGGTGAGCAAGGTCCCCGCGCGGCGAGTCAAGAAGTATGCGATCCCGCCTGCGGCGACGGCCAGAGTGGCGGCGGCGAGCAGCAGCCCACGGCGGTTCCTGTGACCCATGTGTCCCAGACCGGGCCATACCGCGGAGAGCGCCGCAGCCACCAGCGGATGGGGTCCGCGCCATGGCCGGCCTTCCCGCATTCGCAGACCTCCTCGGGGTCGGCTGCTGCCATGTCTGGCATCGCATTCCCGGCGGCAGGCCGTCTCGCTAGAGGCAGTCTACGCCGTGCTGGAGAGGGTAGATCGTCGCGGCCGGCGGCGCGGCGGCTCCAGCGCGGCATCGCGCCGGGACGGTGCACTGTCGCGGACCGCCGCCGGCATTGCCGAGCCTGCCGCGTGGCCTGCCTCGCCAAACTCGCAGACAGACCACTAGCGTTGCGGCCTGTGTGAGCTTCCAGCGCGCGTGGCACCACCAGGAGCGACCAGTGTGCCGAGGCACGCATCGGCAGCATGCGGGTCGGGGCGCGGCGACGTGCCGGCTCCTGCCCGGGTCGGTCGGCGTTGCGCGGCCGGGGGTCGGGGATGATCGTCTCGGGTGACTGGGCGGTGACCGCCGCGCTGGAGGAGCCTCGCCGGGACTGGGCCGTGCGGGTGGCGGACGGGCTGATCGACGACTGCGGCCCGGCCAGCGAGCTGCGGGCCCGCTACCCCGGCGACGACTTCTGCGACGGGAGCGGCTGCGTGCTGCTGCCCGGCTTCGTCAACGCGCACGTTCACCTCTACGGCGTGCTGGCCCACGGCGTCCCGGCGCCGGCACAGCCGGTGGCCGACTTCTGGGGCTTCCTGGACGACTACTGGTGGCCCCTGGTGGAGAACGCCCTCGACTCCGAGATGATCTCGGCCGCCGCCGCGTGGGTGACGGCCGAGCTGGCCGCCGGGGGGACCACCAGCTTCTTCGACATCCTGGAGGCCCCCAACGCCGTCGGAGACGCCCTGTTCGCGCAGGCGGAGGCGGTGGCCGCCAGCGGGCTGCGGGGAATCCTGTCGTTCGAGGCTACCGAGCGGATGGGCCCGGCCAACGGGCAGGCCGGGCTGGACGAGAACGTGCGCTTCATCGAGGCCTGCCGGGCCGGCGGCGGCCCGTCCGGCATCGGGGACCGGGTGTCGGGCGCCATGAGCATCCACACCACGTTCACGTGCAGCGAGCCCTTCATACGCCGGGCCTTCGAGACCGCGGCCGACCTGGACGTGTTCTGCCACGCCCACGTCAACGAGGGAGTGCATGAGGGGCGCTGGTGCACCGAGCATCACGGCATGCGCACCCTGGAGTTCTACGAGCGCATCGGGGTGGCGTCGCCCCGCTTCCAGGCCAGCCAGTGCGTGCAGCTGTCGCCCCGCGAGGTCGAGATAATCGCGGCGACCGGCGTGAGGGTGTCGCACATGCCGCTGTCCAACTGCGAGGTGGGCGGCGGGATCGCGCCCGTCCTCGAGATGCTGCAGCGTCACGTGACCGTCGGGCTCGGCTCCGACGGCTACCTCAACGACATGTTCGCGGTGATGCGGGGCGCCTTCCTGCTGCACCGGGCCGCCACCCTCGACCCCGGTGCGATCAGCGCGGCGGCGGTGCTGCACATGGCCACCGAGGGCTCGGCCCGCACGCTCGGCCTGGAGCGGGTGGGCCGGCTGGAGCCGGGCTGGCACGCCGACCTGCAGCTGGTCGGCATCGACGGCCCCAGGGGCCTGCCCACCCCGGTGGAGGCCCACAACCTGCTCGACCAGCTGGTGCTGTGGCGCAGCGCCTCCGATGTGAGCCGGGTGATGGTGGGCGGGGACTGGGTCGTGGACGGCGGCGAGTTGATCGGCGCCGACCTCGACCGATTGAGGGCCCGCACCCTCGAGCAGGCGGCAAGACTGTGGTCGTGAGCCCCGTCAGTTCCCCGCCCGAACGCTCTGTTCGCGGGAATCGGCCGTACTGGCCGACAAGCGCGAAAGAAGCGCCCGAATGCAGGCCGAGGCCGTGAGCCTGTTGCGCCAGGTGGCCGACGCCGTCGACGGCGGGGTGGCGGTGGCCTCGGCCACCGTGGTCGACACGTCGCGCTCGGTGCCCCGGCGGGCCGGGGCCAAGATGCTGGTGTTCCGCGACGGCGCCATCTCCGGCACCGTCGGCGGGGGCGAGATGGAGGCCCGGGTGGTGGCCGAGGCCGTGGCCGCGCTCGCCGACGGCCGGTGCCGTCTGCTGTCGTACCGTCTAGTCGACCCTGTCCGGGGCGATCCCGGCGTCTGCGGGGGCGACGTCCGGATATTCGTGGAGCCGCACATGCCCAAGCCCACCGTCATAGTCATCGGATTCGGACACGTCGGACGGGCCGTGGCCCAGCTCGCCCAGTGGCTGGGGTTCCGCGTGGTGGCCTCCGACGATCGGGCCGGGATGGAGGGCGACCCGACCGGCGAGGAGGACCTCGAGGGTCTCGCCGGCCGGCCGGAGGGCGATGCGCCCGACGAGCTGGTCATCGGCTCCGTCGACGACCTGCTCGCGGGGCGGGTGCTCGACGCCGACGCCTCGGTGGTGCTGGTGACCCGCAACGTGGACGTGGACGCGGCCGCCCTGCCCGCCCTGCTGGCCACCGGCGCCGGTTACGTGGGGGTCATGGGCAGCGAGCGCCGCTGGGCCACCACCCGGGCCCGCCTGGAAGCCGGCGGCGTCGATCCTGGCGCCCTGGACCGGGTCCATGCCCCCATCGGCATCGAGGTCGGGGCCGAGACCCCCGAGGAGATCGCGCTGAGCATCATGGCCGAGGTGATCGCCCATCGCCGGTCCTGAACCGGGCGATGCCGGGTCTTCGCCGCTGTGCGTGCTGCGGGGCGGGGGCGATCTGGCCACCGGCGTGGCCTGGCGGCTCACCCGGGCCGGCTGGCCGGTGGTGGTGCTGGAGCTGCCCGAGCCGTTGACGATCCGCCGCACGGTGGCGCTGTCGTCCGCGGTGACCGACGGCGAGGTCAGCGTGCAGGGCATGATGGGCGTGCTGGTCCGCACGGCCACCGAGGCCGTCACGGTGGCCGGGCGGGGCGACGTGGCCGTGCTGGTGGCCCCGACGCTGGCCGGGCTGGGCCCTCTCCGGGCCGACGTGGTTGTGGACGCCCGGCTGGCCAAGCGCAACATCGACACGGCCATCGGCGACGCCGGGGTCGTGATCGGCCTCGGTCCTGGCTTCACTGCGGGCGCCGACTGCCATGCCGTGGTCGAGACCATGCGGGGCCACCGGCTGGGCCGGGTGATCTGGTCCGGCTCCGCTGAGCCCGACACCGGCACGCCGGCGGAGCTCGGGGGCCGGTCGGCGGATCGGGTTCTGCGGGCCCCGGCCTCGGGCGAGGTCGTCTGGCACGCCGCCATCGGTGATCGGGTGACCGGGGGCCAGACGCTCGCAGAAGTGGGCGGTGCCGCCGTGAGCGCACCGTTCGACGGGGTGCTGCGGGGCGCGATCTCCTCGGGAGCGACCGTGCCGGAAGGCCTCAAGATCGGCGATGTCGACCCCCGCGGCGACCCGGCGGCGTGCTGGGAGATCTCCGACAAGTCCCTGGCGGTGGGCGGGGGAGTGCTGGAGGCCGTGCTGGCCCGCCGCGCCGGCCGGGCCTGAGAGGCCGCCCCGCAACATTGCCGCCTGTGGGCCGGGCATCTTAGGGTGAGCGTTGTGGTTCAGCCTGAGTTCAACGTCCTGCCCCATGGACCCGTCGAGCGGGCCGTTGAGATCGCCCAGGTCGCCGAGACTCTCGGCTATGAGCGGTGCTGGGTGTACGACGAGGGGCTCGCAGCCGCCGACGTGTACGTGGCCATGACGGCCATCGCGCTGGCCACGACGTCGCTGGAGGTCGGCCCGGGCATCACCAACCCCTACACCCGCCACGCGGGCGCCACCGCGAGCGCGGTCGCCTCCCTCGACGAGCTGTCGGGCGGGAGGGCCTTCCTGGGCGTCGGCGCCGGGGGAAGCCTCACGCTCGATCCCCTCGGCATCGACCGGCGCCGGCCGCTGGCCGCCGTGCGCGAGACCATCGCCGCCTGCCGGCGCCTGTTCGCGGGCGAGACCGTCAGCGTCGACGGCGTCCACGTGCGCTTGAGCGGGGCGTCGCTGCTGCACGCCCGGGCGAGCACCGAGATCTGGCTGGCCGGGCGGGGACCGAGAATGCTGGAACTCGGCGGCGCGGCCTGCGACGGGGTGCTGGTCGACTTCGTCTACAAGCCGCACCTGGGACCGGCGGTGGAGCGCATCCGGGACGCCGGCCGGGCCGCGGGGAACCGGCCCCGCATCGCCTACTCCACCATGCTGGTCACCGACGACGACGACATGGCCGCGGTCAAGCCCCACCTGACCTACCGGCTGGTCGACACGCCTGCGGACGTGAAGCAGGCCATCGGGCTCGCCGATGCCGACGCGGCCAGGATCAGGGCCGCGCTCGCCGACGGCCTCGAGGCCGCGGCCGAGCACGTGCGGGATGAGTGGGCGCTCCCCTTCGTGATCGCCGGCGCCCCCGGCGAGTGCCGCGACGAGCTGCACCGGCTGGCCGCCGAGCACGGGATCGAGTCGTTCGTGGTGCCCCTCCTCGACGACGAGCCGGCCGAGGCGCTGCTGCGCTCCGGCGCCGAGATCATGGGTCTCAGCTAGAATCCACGAAATATTCGTGACATAGTTTGAAACTGCTGGAACACCGGTAACATGGCCGGTGCCGCACCGGTTTGCAGGGTGCCGGGCGGCCCGCCTCAACGCTGGCGCATCGAGAGTCCCGCCTCCGAAGGCCGCGGCGCGCGGGGGAACAGCGTGATCATCTTGTACTGGTCCGTCAAGGGCGGGGTCGGAACGTCGGTCGTGGCCGCAGCCACGGCCATCCGCCTCGCATCCGAGGACCGCGACACCACCCTGGTGGATCTGATCGGCGATCAGCCGGCACTGCTGGGAATGGCCGCCGGCGCGACGCCGGACGAGCCCGGGATAGGCGACTGGGTGGCCGCCGGCGACGGCGTGGCCGCCGACGCCATCGGCAGGCTGCTCGAGGACGTGGCCCCCGGCCTGCGCCTGCTGCGCAGGGGAACCCGGCCGCCGCTGGCCGCCACGGAACCGGAGGGCGACGACCAGCGGCCGCGGCTGCTGCTGGCCCTCGAGGTGCTGGCCCGCGCCGGGCCGGTCGTGGTGGACGCCGGGCTGGACCTCGCCGACCTGCGCTCGGTGGTCGGCGCCCCGCACCGGCCGGTGTGCGTGCTGCGGTCCTGCTACCTGGCCCTGACCCGCGCCCAGCAGGTGCCCGGTCCCTACGAGCGGGTGGTCCTCGTGGAGGAGCCGGGCCGGGCCCTGCGGGCCCGCGACGTGAGCGCCGCGGTCGGGGCCTCCCACGTCGAGCGGGTGGCGTGGGACCCCCGGGTGGCGCGGTCGGTGGACGCGGGCACGATCGTCAGCATGCTCCCGCCGCCCCTGCGGCGGTTCGAGCTTCCGGCATGATCGGCCCGGCCGCCGTCGCCGGACGGGCCCGCACGGCCGCCGGCCTGCTGTCCGAGGACGGCTCGGAGGCCCTCGTCGAGGTCGTGCACCGCAGGGTGGTCGACACGATGGAGCATCTGCCGATGCCGGCCGCGGACATCGCGGCGATCGTCCGTGCGCTGGCCCCCCTCACCCCGACCGATGTGGTCGACGACGTGGTGGAGCGGGTCGCCGCCCGGGTGGAGGGTCTCGGTCCGGTGGAGCCGCTGCTGGCCGACCCGTCGGTGAGCGAGGTGATGATCAACGGACCGGGACCGGTGTGGATCGAGCGGGATGGCAGCGTCAGCCGGAGCGCGGTGTCGCTGGACAGGGCCGCGGTCGATCTGGTCATCGAGCGGATCGTGGCCCCGCTCGGCCGCCGGGTGGACCAGCTCACCCCGTGCGTGGACGGTCGGCTGCCCGACGGGTCCAGGGTCCATGTGGCGGTTCCGCCGGTGGCGGTCGACGGCCCCTATGTGACCATCCGCCGCTTCGTGGTGCCCGACGTGGCCCTGGAGCTGTTCGCGGCCGCGCCGGTGGTGGAGCTGCTCGAGAGGCTGGTGGACCGGGGGGCCAACATCGTCGTCAGCGGAGGCACCGGCGCGGGCAAGACCACCCTGCTCAACGCCCTGGCCGGCCGGGTCAGCCCCCGGCACCGGATGATCACCATCGAGGACGCCGCGGAGCTGCAGCTCGAGCATCCCCATGTGGTGCGCTTGGAGGCCCGGCCCGAGTCCCGCGAGGGGGGCGGGGCGGTGACGATCCGCGATCTTGTCCGCAACGCGCTCCGGATGCGGCCCGACCGGATGGTGGTGGGGGAGGTGCGCGGCCCCGAGGCGCTCGACCTGCTGCACGCCCTCAACACCGGGCACGCCGGCTGCCTGGCGACGCTGCACGCCAACGGGCCGGTCGACGCGCTGCGCCGGCTGGCCGCCCTGGCCGCGGCCGCCGATGAGCGCCTGGGCGTGGCCGCGGTCAGGGACCATGTGGCGTCGGCCATCGACGCCGTCGTCCACGTCGGGAGGTTCGACGGCGGGGCCCGGCGGGTCGCAGCCGTCGCCGAGGTCGACGGCCACGACAGCGTCCGCCTGCTCGCCGACGACAGCGGGGTCCGGGGGAGCGCGTCGCGGCCCTCCCGCCTGGTGGCCGGTCCGTGAGCGCGCTGCTGGCCGCGGTGCTGCTGTTCGCGGCGCTGGCGCCCGCGCCCCTGCGGCTGGGGACACGGGGACGGTCCGGGCGTCTCGGATGGCTGCCGGGCGGGACCGCGACCCGGCTCGCGGCCGTGAGCGGGCTGTGGGGGCGGAGACATGGGCGGGACGACGCGATACCCCAGGCGCTCGAGTTGACGGCTCGGGCGCTGCGCTCCGGCGCGTCGGTGCTGACCGCGCTCGACACGGTGGCGACGGAGATCCCCGAGACCGGATGGCGGCAGGTGGTCGGCCGGGTGAGCGGGGGCCTGGGCCTCGCCGAGGCGCTCGACGGCTGGGTCCAGGACCTCCCCGAGCGCCAGACGGCTGCGGCCCTGCTGGTTCTCGGGCACCAGTCCGGCGCGGCCATGGCGGCCAGCCTCGACCGGGCCGCGACGTCGATGCGGCAGCGGCGGGCCCTCGGTGACGAGATCCGGGCCCTCACCTCCCAGACCCGGACCTCCGGGATGGTCGTGGCTGCGGCACCGGCCGGGTTCGCGGCGGTGATCGTGGTCGCGGACCCCGGCGCGCTGGGCGCGCTGGTGGCGACTCCGTTCGGGCTGCTCTCGCTGGTGGCGGGCGTGGCGCTCGAGGGCCTGGGCGTCTGGTGGATGGCGAGGCTGAGCCGGGGGGTGGTGAGATGGGCGTGAGCCTCGTGGCCTCGCTGGGGGCGGCCCTGCTGGTGCTGTGGGCGCTGGACACGGACCCGGCGCGGCGCGGCCTGGCACGACGAAGGCTCAGGGGCGTCGACCGGTCCGGCCAGGACCCCGGCCGTGTCCTGGCGGCCCTGGGCCGGCGACTGTCCGGGGGTGTGGTCGAGCCCGCCGACGAGGCGTTGGTGGGGATCGCGAGCCTGGTCTTCGTGGCGGCGGTCATCGCGGTTGGCGTGGTTGGAGGTCTGCTGACGCTGTTGGCCGTCGTCGTCGCGGTGGCCGCGAGGCGGCGGGCTCGTCACCGCGACCGGGTGCGGCACATCGAGCGCCATCTGCCTGAGGTCCTCGACCTGCTCGGGCTGGTCGTCGGGGCCGGGAGGCCGACCGTGTCGGCTCTGGCGGACATCTCTGTGCGGGTGGTGGAGCCGTTCCGATCGGAGCTCGCGGCGGTGGCCAAGCGGGCCGCGGCCGGCGAGCCGTTCACCGAGTCGGTGAGGAGGCTGCAAGAGACCCTGGGCCCCGGTGTCTCGTCGGTCGTGCACGCCGTCACCGCGGCAGAGATCGACGGCGCCCCGCTGGGGCCCGCCCTCGAGCGGGCCGCGGACGAGGCTCACCGCCGTCGGCGGGTGCGGGCCGAGGAAGCGGCCCGGCGGGTGCCGGTGCTCATGCTGTTCCCGCTCGTGTTCTGCATCCTTCCCGCGTTCTGCCTGCTGACCGTCGTCCCGGTGCTCGTCGGGACCATCGCCGACCTGCGATTCCCGTCCTGAGGCCGAGCGGAGCCCCACTCCGGCCGGTCCCACTGATCCCATGACACCGAAGCCGTTCATCGCCTCCCGCATTCGGGTGGCTCGGCGAAAGGAGCGAACATGATCATGCGAACCCTGGCCGCGCTGACCACGCGCTGCTTCCTGGCCATACACCGTCTCCCGGTCGGCGGCGCCCGACCCGGTCGGCGGGCCGGCGACCGGGGCCAGACCACGGCCGAGTACGCGCTGGTCATCGTCGGCGCCGCCGCGGTGGCCCTGCTGCTGCTGACCTGGGCGACCGGCTCCGGCAAGATCACTTCGCTGCTGGACAAGGTGGTGGACACGGTCGCCAACATGGTCAATTGACCCGCCGACTGAGAGGCCGAGCGGATAGGGGCGCGCGAATGGCTCGGAAGGAGCGAGGCCGTGGCCCGAGCGGCCCGTGAGCGCCGCGAACAGGAGCGGGCAACACCACGCCGCGCCCGTTCCCGGCGGCCGCGGCGCCAGTCGGGGCAGTCGACGGTGGAGTTCGCGCTGATGGTGCCGTTCCTCGCGTTGCTGCTCCTGACCGTCGTGCAGGTGGGTCTGCTCGTCCGCACCCGGGTGCTGGTGACCCACGCAGCCCGGGAGGCAGTGAGATCCGCGGCTGTGGGGGAGGCCGACGGCGAAGTCCGCTCGGCCGCGCTCGCCTCGGCCGACCTGGACCCTCGGCGGCTGCACGTGCTGGTCCGTCGCGGCGGAGGCACGGCCACGGTGGAGCTGACGTATGTGGAGGCCACCGACGTTCCGGTGGTGGGACCGCTGGTGGGCGAGGCCACCTTCGAGGCCCGGGCCACCATGCGCCTGGAGCAGTGAAGGCCCTTCCGGGAGTCGTCGCCGGGCATCGTCATGCAGGTCGGCAGACGCATAGTCGGCTCGCTCAGGCGGTACCGTTCTGCACTGTGTCGGTGACGATTCGGTGCTCGGAACAGCCTCCGTGGACCGTTCTCAGCGTCGGCGGCGAGCTCGACGTGGCCGGCGCCCCCGACCTTCGCCAGGCCGTCGTCAAGACGGTGGCCGGCGGCTGTCGCGGGCTGATCCTGGACATCTCCGAGCTGGACTTCATCGACTCCTTCGGCATAGGCGCGGTCGTCGCTGCGCTGAAGCGGCTGCGCCAGCGCGGCGGCGAGTTGGCGCTGGTGTGCCCTTCGCCCCGGATTCGCCGGGTCTTCGAGATCTGCGACCTTGACAGGATCATCGCGATACACGACACGATCGCCGGCGCGGCGGGGTCGCGGCCGGCGCCCGCGGCGGCAGCCTCGGTTCCGGTGACGCCGTGAACGGCGCCGCGCGCAACACCGTGGAGATCGAGATCCCTCCCCGGCCCGACTACGTGTCGCTCGTCCGGGTGGTGGTGGCCGCCGCCGCGGAGCTGGAGCCGAGCTTGGATGCGCCCCGGGTCGACGATCTCCGGGTGGCGGTGTCGGAGGCGACCACCAACGCGATCCAGGCCCACATCCGCTCGGGCTGCACACGGCCCGTGCAGGTCAGCTGCCGGCGGTCCGGCCGGCGGGTGTCGGTGGTGGTGCGCGACCAGGGTGGAGGCTTCGACGCGGACGCCCTGCTGGAGACGTCGCCCCCGGAGTCGCCGGTCCGTCTGGGCCGGGAGTCGGGGATGGGCATCTCCATCATCCGAGCACTCGCCGACGAGTTCCACATCCGTTCGAGCCCGCGCGGCACCGAGGCTTGCCTTATCCTCGACTCGCCCTAGCCCCGCCGCTTAAGAGACCCAGCACCGGCAGACCATCGCGATGGCCTCAACCCCAGGAGACCACTCCGAGACCCCTCCGCCGTCGCCGCTGACGTGGATCGGCAGCGATCGTCGGCTGGCCCGGCGGCTCGGCCGGCCGGTGCTGCGCTTTCTGCGCATAGAGGCCGCCAGCGGCCTGCTGATGCTGTTGGCCGCACTGGTCGCCCTCGTCTGGGCCAACTCGCCCTGGCGGGACTCGTACCTCGACCTGCTGCATACCGGCATCCGGTTCGAGATGGGCAGCGCGCTGGTGCTCGATGAGCCGCTGGAGGCGTGGATCAACGATGCCCTCATGGTGATCTTCTTCTTCGTTGTCGGCTTGGAGATCAAGCGCGAGCTGGTCGTGGGCGAGTTGCGCCGCCCGAGAGCGGCCGCGTTGCCGGCCGTCGCCGCTCTGGGCGGCATGGTTGTCCCCGCGCTCATCTACTTCGCCTTCAATGCGGGCGGCGAGGGAGCCGCCGGATGGGGGATCCCGATGGCGACCGACATCGCGTTCGCGGTCGGGGTTCTGTCGCTCATGGGCCGGCGGGTCTCGAACTCTCTGAAGATCTTCCTGCTCACGCTGGCGATCGTGGACGACATCGGCGCCATCGCGGTGATCGCAGTGTTCTACACCGACGACCTGTCGTTGGACTGGCTGCTGGTGGCCTTCCTGGTCGTCGCCCTGCTGGTCTTCATGCGCCTGACCCGCATCTGGTACACGCCCGCCTACCTGCTGGTTGGAGTGGTGCTGTGGCTAGCGGTGTTCGAGTCCGGGGTCCACGCCACCATCGCCGGGGTGATCCTCGGGATCATCGCGCCGGCGCGGCCGCTCGTGAACGAGAGCACCTTCGACGGAATGGTGGTCAGATGGTTCGAGGGTGGCTCGTTGAGTCCCCCGGCGGCGCGGCGGGCGTCCTTCGAGGTGCGCGAGCGCGTGTCGGTGGCCGACCGCCTCGCCAACCTGCTGCACCCCTGGACCAGCTTCGTGATCATTCCCATCTTCGCGCTGGCCAACGCCGGGGTGGAGCTGTCGTCCGACTCCGTCGAGGCGGCGCTGAGTTCGCCGGTCACCCTCGGCATAGTGCTGGGCCTGGTCATCGGCAAGCTCGTCGGCGTGGGATCGTTCACATGGCTGGCCGTGCGCCTCAAGTTGTGCGAGCTGCCTCAGGGTGCCACATGGTCCAAGATTCTGGGCATAGGCGGTGTCGCCGGCATCGGCTTCACCGTGTCGCTGTTCATCACCAACCTGGCGTTCAGCTCCCCCGCCATCATCGACCAGGCCAAGATCGGGATCCTGGTGGCATCGACCATCGCGGCCCTCGCCGGCGCCGCTATCCTCCGCAGTTCTCGACCGGCGGACACTGCCGCAGCGGCGCAATAGCGTCGTGCCGGTTCGGCGGTGTGCCCGTCGAGACGTCTCCGCCAGTTCTCGACCGGTTTCCCAACCGTTGCCAGTCGCTGCTTATCCTGTCCGAATCCAAGTCTGGTGACGAGCGCCTGCTCGTCGGATCGGTTCCAAGTCCATGGCCAACGCCCTAGTCATAGTCGAGTCGCCCGCCAAGGCGAAGACGATCTCCGGCTATCTCGGCGACGGCTACGTCGTGGAGTCCTCCATCGGCCACATACGCGACCTTCCCAGCCGGGCGGCCGAAGTGCCCAAGGCCTACAAGTCCGAGCCGTGGGCCCGACTCGGGATCGACGTCGACAACGGCTTCAAGCCGCTGTACGTGGTCAACAGCGACAAGCGTGACCAGGTCCGCAAGCTGAAGAGCCTGCTGGCCGACGCCGACGAGCTGTACCTGGCCACCGACGAGGACCGCGAGGGCGAGGCCATCGCATGGCACCTGCTGGAGGTGCTCAACCCGCGCGTCCCGGTGAAGCGGATGGTGTTCCACGAGATCACCAGGCCGGCCATCTCCGCGGCGGTCGCCTCGCCCCGGGAGCTCGACCGCCGGCTGGTGGACGCCCAGGAGGCCCGCCGGATGCTCGACCGGCTCTACGGCTACGAGGTGTCGCCGGTCCTGTGGAAGAAGGTGATGCCCCAACTGTCGGCCGGCCGGGTGCAGAGCGTGGCGGTGCGCATCGTGGTGGAGCGCGAGCGGGAGCGGATGAGCTTCGTCAGCGCCTCCTTCTGGGGGCTGACGGCCACGTTCACACCCCACGGGGAGCAGGGGCCGGAGTTCACGGCCGCTCTGGCCTCGCTCGACGGCTCGCGCATCGCCACCGCGCGCGACTTCGGTCCCGACGGCCGCGTCGCCCGCGACGGCCTCACCGTGCTCGACGAGGCCGGAGCCGCGACCCTGGTCGCAGGGCTGCAGGACTCGGACTTCGCCGTGAGGTCCCGCACTTCCAAGCCGTACCGGCGCCGCCCCGCCCCGCCGTTCATCACCTCCACCCTTCAGCAGGAGGCGGCCCGCAAGCTGGGAATGTCCTCGGCGGCGGCCATGAGAGCGGCCCAGTCGCTGTACGAGAAGGGCCACATCACCTACATGCGGACCGACAGCACGTCGCTGTCGTCGGCAGCCGTGGCCGCCGCCCGCTCAGAGGTGGCCGCCCGCTACGGGCCCGATCGGCTCCCGGCCAAGCCGAGGACCTACGCCAGCAAGGTCAAGAACGCCCAGGAGGCCCACGAGGCCATCCGGCCCGCCGGGGAGGCCTTCACCGATCCCAGGACGGTGGCCCGGCAGGTGCCCCGGCCCGAGGCCCGGCTGTACGAGCTGGTCTGGAAGCGGACGCTGGCCAGCCAGATGACCGACTGCACCGGCGAGACCGTGCAGCTGCGGGTGGGGGCCCGCACCGCGGCGGGCGCCGACGCCGAGTTCGCGGCCAGCGGCACGGTGATAACCCATATGGGCTTCCGCGAGGTGTACACCGAGGGCACCGACGCCGGCGAGGCGAGCGAGGCCGCCGACGAGCGGCGCCTGCCCCCGCTCGGCGAGGGCGACCCGGTCAGCCGCCGCGGGATGGAGGCTTCCGGGCACGAGACCCAGCCGCCGGCCCGCTACACGGAGGCGTCGCTGGTTCGGCGCCTCGAGCAGCTCGGCGTGGGCCGGCCCTCGACCTACTCGTCGATCATGGGCACGATCACCGACAGGGGCTACGTGTGGAAGAAGGGATCGGCGCTGGTGCCGTCGTTCACCGCGTTCTCGGTGGTGAACCTGCTGGAGCGCCACTTCCCCAGGCTGGTCGATTACGCCTTCACCGCCGAGATGGAGGACGACCTCGACCGCATCGCAGCCGGTGCCGAGCAGCAGGTGCCGTGGCTTCAGCGGTTCTATTTCGGCGGTTCCGACGACCCGGGCCTCAAAGAGAAGGTGTCCAGCCGTCTGGGCGACATCGACGCCCGCTCGGTGAACTCGATCCGGCTGGGTGTCGACGACGACGGGGTGGACGTCGAGGTCCGCGTCGGGCGCTACGGCCCCAGCGTGCGCCGGGGCGAGGACTCGGTCTCGGTGCCCGACGGCACCGCTCCCGACGAGCTCACCGTCGACCGGGTGCTGGAACTGCTGGCCGCCGGGCGCGACGAGCGGGCGCTGGGCACGGATCCCGAGACCGGACTGTCCGTCGTGGCCAAGTCGGGCCGTTACGGACCCTACGTGCAGCTCGGACTGGCCGACGAGGTCCCCGACAAGCCCAAGTTCGCATCGCTGTTCAAGACGATGGAGCTGGAGACGGTCACTCTGGATCAGGCGCTGATGCTGCTGTCGCTGCCCCGCACGGTGGGGGCCGATCCGGCCGACGGGGTGGAGGTGACCGTGCAGAACGGCCGCTACGGGCCCTACGTGCGCAAGGGTTCCGAGAGCCGCAGCCTGGCCGGCGAGGACCAGCTGTTCACCGTCACCCTCGACGAATGCCTGGCCTTGCTGTCCCAGCCGAAGAGCCGCGGCCGCTCCGCAGCGCCGGCCGCACCCCTGAGGGAGCTGGGGGAGGATCCGGTCACGGGCCGGGCCGTCGTGGTCAAGGACGGGCGCTACGGCCACTACGTCACCGACGGGGAGGTCAACGCATCCCTGCGCTCCGGAGACACGGTGGAGGCACTCACCCTCGACCGGGCCTGCGACCTGCTGGCCGAGAAGCGGGCCAAGGGTCCGGCCAAGAAGCGCCCCGCCCGCCGCAAGCCGGCCCGCAAGCGCAACTGAGAAGCGGCACCCGAGCCGACGGGCGCAAGCCGCCGCCGCCGACGGCCGCAAGCCGCCGCGCCTAGCCTCGGTAGTCGTGGCCAGAGAACCGCTTCGCTCCTCGGCCGGCCTCCGGCTCGACGAGGCCTTCGAGTCGGTCCGGCCCTCGGGGCGTCTGGAGCGGCTCTTCGGCACGCGGGACTTCTTCAGGCTCTGGATCGCCCAGGTTGTGTCGGCCTTCGGCGACTGGCTCGGTTTCTTCGCCACGATCGCCCTGGCGCGCCAACTCGCCCCGGAGGGGTCTGAGAGCACCGCCATAGCCCTGGTGCTGATCCCTCGCGTAGTGCCGGGCTTCTTCCTGGCCACCGCGGTGGGTGTGATCGTCGATCGGCTCAACCGCAAACGGGTGATGGTGGCCTGCGACGTAGGCCGGGCGCTGGTGCTGGTGGCGTTGCCGTTCGTCGACACGCTCATCGGGCTCATAGTGGCCAGCTTCCTGCTTGAACTCCTGACCATCATGTGGCAGCCCGCCAAGGAGGCGACGGTCCCCAACCTCGTGCCCCGAGACAAGCTCACCGCGGCCAATTCGCTCAACGTGACCGCGGCCTACGGCATGTTCCCGGTGGCTGCCGGGGCGGCTGCGCTGCTGGCCAAGGCCGCCGAGGCGATGCCGGACGAGGGATGGGTGACGAACCTGCGGCTCAACGAGGAGGGGCTGGCCTTCTACGTGGACGCCCTGACGTTCCTCGTCACCGCCCTCATCATCTGGCGCATCGCCATTCCCGAGCGCACCCGCGACGAGCGCCGGGCGACGGAGCGGGGCAACCTCGACCTCGGCGGAGCTGTCCGCGAGCTTCGGGAGGGCTGGCGCCTGGTGGGGAGAAACCCGATCGTGCGGTCGGTGAACGTCGGGCTGGCCACCGCGGTGATGGGCGCGGGGATCGTGATAGTGCTGGGCTCGCAGTTCGTCGACGCGGTGATCGTCGGGCGAGAGGCCGACTTCCATGCCGTGCTGTTCTCGCTCGGTGTCGGCATGGCCGTGGGCGTGGCCTCGGCCTCTGCGCTGCAGAATCGCATCAACCGGACCTACGGGTTCACATCGGCACTCATGGGCGCGGGTGTGTTGCTGCTGGCCGCCGCGTCGGTGGACCGGCTGTCGCTGATGATCCCGCTGGTGGTGATGCTCGGGATGCTGGCCGGACCGTCCTATGTGCTCGGGTTCACGCTGTTGCACGAGAACGTGGCCAACGAGATCCGGGGCCGGGTGTTCGCTGCGCTGCTGGTGCTGGTGCGGCTGTGCTTCCTGATCGCGATGGTCGTCGGGGGCGTTCTGGCCGATCTGCTCGACAACCTGTCGGAGCGCTGGTGGGACGGGGCCATCTCGGTGCTGGGAGCCGAGGTCGAGCTGCCCGGCGTGCGGCTGACGATGTGGCTGGCCGGGGTGATAATCGTGGTCGCCGGCGGTCTCGCCAGTTTGAGCCTCCGCTCGGGCGCGGGCCGTGAAGCAGCCGAGGCGCCCGATGAGCCGGCAGCTGAGCCTTCGGCGGGGTCGCAGCGGTGAGCGGCCGGCTCATCGCGGTCGAAGGCGTGGATGCGTCGGGAAAGTCCACCCAGGCCCGGATGCTCGCCGATTCGCTGGGAGCGGAGTGCACGTTCCAGTTCGGCGCCACTGATGTGGGAAGAGTCATCAGGGACGTTCTGCTCGACCCGGCCAACGAGTCGGTCGACGACCGCACCGAGGCGCTGCTGATCATCGCCGACAAGGCTCAGCACGTGGCCGAGATCGTCGGGCCGGCGCTGGAGTCCGGCCGCGACGTGGTGACCGACCGCTTCACTGCATCGACGCTCGCCTACCAGGGCTACGGGCGGGGCCTCGACCTCGACGAGTTGGAGGCGATGATGCGCTTCGCCACCGGGGGGCTCGAGCCGGACCTGAACGTGCTGATGGACCTGCCGCCCGAGGAGGCTTGGCGACGGCTGGGATCTTCGGTGGATCGATTCGAGGGGCAGGGCCGGGAGTTCCTGGAGCGGGTTCGCGACGGCTTCCTCGCTCTGGCCACCGCCGACCCCCAGCGTTGGGCGGTGGTGGACGCAGCCGGAACCGCCGACGAGGTGGCAGCCCGGATCCTGACCGCAGTGAGTGACCGCCTCGGCGGCGTTGGATGAGTCTTCTGGAAGCTGCTGTGGAGACGGCTCCGATCGATCCGTGGTCGCCGGTGGTGGGCCAGCCGCGGGCGGTGGCCTCGCTGGCGTCGGCGGTGGGATCGCCGGTGCACGCCTACCTGCTGGTGGGGCCGCGCGGCTCGGGCAAGAGGACGGCCGCGGCCGCGTTCGCGGGCGAGCTGATCGCGGCCGCCGACGAGCGGGCGGGCACCGAGCCGGAACGGGCGGAGCGGCATCGCCGGCTGGCCGCCCGCGAGGAGCATCCCGACATCTTCGTGCTCAGCCCGACGGGCAACAGCCTGCGCCGGGAGGAGGAGGTGTCGCAGCTCATCGTGGAGGCGAGCCGCACGCCGGTCGAGGGCACCCGCAAGGTGCTGGTCGTGGACCGGTTCCACACCGCCACGCCGGCCGCGGCCGCGGCCTTGCTCAAGCCGGTGGAGGAGCCCGCGGCGACGGTGGTGTGGGTGCTGCTGGCCGAGCAGGTGCTGCCCGAGCATGTGACCATCGCCTCGCGCTGCACCCAGGTGGATTTCGGTCCCGTGCCCGACGAAGCGGTCGCGGCGGCGCTGGTGTCCGAGGGCCTGGCGGAGGCCGATCGGGCCCCTCTGGTGGCGGCCGCGGCCGCGGGCAACCTTCACCGGGCCCGGGTCCTGGCCGCCGACAAGCGAGTGGCGGCCCGTCGGGAGGCGTGGTGGGGGGCTCCGGACCGCCTCGACGGCACCGGGGCCGCGGTCGCGGTTCTGGTGGCGGAGTTGCGGGAGATGATCGACGAGGCCGGCGCCGCGCTCACCGAGCGGCACCGGGCCGAGATGGCGGCTCTGGAGGAGCGGGAGGCCCGGTTCGGCGCCCGGGGCTCGGGTCGCCGCGACATCGAGGCCCAGCACAGGCGCGAGCACCGCCAGTTCCGCACCGACGAGATCCGCTTCGGCTTGGCCACCCTGACTGTGCGGTACCGCGAGCAGATCCCAGCGGAGCCGCACGATCCGGCTCCGGACCGCAGGGCCATGAGGGCCATAGACCGGCTCCGGGCCACCGCCGAGAGCCTGATCCGCTCCCCGAACGAGGCCCTCGCCCTCCAAGCCCTCTTCCTGGACCTCCCGCCGGTGGCAGGGGCCGTCCGCGGACGGTGAACCGCTAGCCTGAGCGGGCGCTTCGCGGGCCTGCCTGCCGGGCGCGCAGGCCCGAATAGCTCAGTCGGTAGAGCGACGCTCTCGTAAAGCGTAGGTCAGGGGTTCGAATCCCCTTTCGGGCTCCCTCACTCCCGGCTTCGGAGCTGCTGCGCGGAGCCCTTCCCGGACTCGCTGCGAGTGCGCGTCCTGCAAGCCATCTACACTGCGGACCCATGACCATCGCTGGAGTCGTTTGGCACTTCTGGATCGCCGTCCCGCTGGCCGTGGCGGGCATCGTGTCGATCGTGGCGACGATCGCCGGCTATCTCCAGAAGGTCACCTACAAGCGATACCCGAGGGACTGAGCTAGCCCGCATGGGGGCCGCCGCCGGCGATCCCGGCGATCCCGCCGGAGACTCCGCCGAAATCGCAAGGCTGGTCGAGTCCGCCGACTACGACGGATCCGCCGAGCCCGAAGACCGGTCGGATCCCATCGACTGGGACATGGCCCGCCGTGTGGCCCTGCGGACCGCGAGGCGTGAGCCCTACGCCGCGCCGCGCTGGCGCGACGGCCTGGCCGAGGACTTCTTCGAGTGCACCCAGCGGGCCGAGGAGCTGGTGACCGACTGCACGGGCCTGCGGTCGAAGGCCGGCCCGGCCCGCGGAAGGGTCACCGACCGCGCCGGCTGGGTCGACGCCAACCTGGCCTCGTTCCAGCGACTGCTGCGTCCTCTCACCGACAAGCTCGGCTCGAGCTCCGACGGGGTGATGGCCCCCATCACCCGGCGGGTGGCCGGCGCCGAGCTCGGAGTGATGCTGGGGTGGATGTCCACCCGGGTGCTCGGCCAGTACGACCTGCTCGTCATCGAGGACGAGAAGCCCGAGGAACAGGACATCGTGTACTACGTGGCCCCCAACGTGGTGGCGCTGGAGAACCGCTACGCGTTCGACGCCGGCCAGTTCCGGCTCTGGCTGGCGCTCCACGAGGTCACCCACCGGGCCCAGTTCACCGGCGTGGACTGGATGCGCTCCCATTTCATCGGCCTGGTCGAGTCGGTGCTCGACTCGGTGGACCCCGATCCCAAGCGGATCGCGGAAGCCGCTCGCCGGGTGCTGGAGGCCCGCCGCAGGGGCGAGGATCCCTTGGCTGCGGGCGGCGTGATGGCGCTGTTCGCCTCGGAGGCCCAGGTCGAGACGTTGGAGAAGCTGGGCGGGCTGATGAGCCTGCTGGAGGGCCACGGCGACGTGACCATGGACCGGGCCGGCGACGGTCTGGTCCCATCCGCGCCCCGCTTCGGCCGGGTCATGCGCAACCGCCGCAAGTCGGCGCGGGGCTTCAACAAGGTGTTCCAGCGGCTGATCGGCCTCGACGCCAAGATCAAGCAGTACGCCGAGGGGGAGCAGTTCATCGAGGCCGTCGAGGAGGCCGGCGGCACGGCCCTGCTCGACCGGGTGTGGGAAGGTCCCGAGAACGTCCCCGGCATCGCCGAGATCCGCAGCCCCGACGACTGGATCGCCCGTATGGGCGCAGCGGCCTGAGGAGGCCCGGCTCGTTCTGTGCGCAGTCTCCCGTCGCTGCGGCCGGATTCCGCACACAGGATGCGGCCCGAGGCCGGTGTCGCCGGCCACGCCGGGCAGGGGTCGCCTTGAGCGAGGCATCGAGCGGAGGCGCCCCGGCCGTCGACGTCGGCGCGCTGCTGGCCCGCTGTGGCTTCCCGGTGCCCGGCACCGCGGTCGACTGCGGACTCTCGGGCGGTCCCGACTCGTCGGCCCTGGTGGCGCTGGCGAGCGAGGCGGGGCTCGAGGTCACCGCCTGGCACGTGGACCACGGCCTGCGCCCCTCGTCGGGCGACGCAGCCGAGGCGGCGCGGGCCATCGCGGCCCGGCTGGGCGCCGGCTTCGAGCTGCGCCGGGTGTGCGTGGAGCCGGGCCCCGATCTCGAGGCCCGGGCCCGCGACGCCCGCTACGGGGCCCTGCCCCCGGGCGTCCTGGTGGGCCACACCGCCGACGACCGGGCCGAGACCGTGCTGTTCAACATCGGCCGGGGCGCGGGGCTCGCCGGCGCGGCGGCCCGCCATGCCGGGGTCCGCCGTCCCCTGCTCGGGCTGCGCCGCTTCGAGACCCGGGCCGTGTGCGAGCTGCTCGGCCTCCCGACGGTGAGCGATCCCATGAACGACGATCCCGCCTTCGCCAGGGTCGTGATCCGCAACGACGTGATGCCGGCGCTGGCCAGGGCGCTCGGGCGTGATCCCGTGCCGCTCCTCAACCGGCACGCCGACCTGTCCTCGCAGGCACTGGAGGTCGTCGCCGACCTTGCGGCCGGCCTCGATGCGGCCAGCGCGGCCGAGCTGGCCGCGGCCCCCCGGGCGGTTGCGGCCGAGGCGCTGAGGGCATGGATCTCCGAGACTGTGGGCCTGCCCCCGTCGGCCGCCTCGATCGACCGTGTGCTCGGCGTTGCCGAGGGCCGCAGCGTGGCCACCGAGATCACCGGCGGCCATCGGGTGGCCCGCACCGCCGGCCGGCTCCGCATCGAGACCCGACTCCAGTAATCGCTGCCACAGGGCGGTATTGGCCCCGTCGGGGCCCGGTATGGTGCCAGGGTGGGTTCGCCGCCGGATCAGCCCGCGGCACGTTTGCCGCTGCCGCCGGGGTCGGTCGGGCGCGCCATCATCACCACCGAGCAGTTGCGTGCCCGCGTGGCCGAGATCGGCGCCGAGATCACGGCCGACTACCAGGGCCGGCCGCCGCTGCTGGTCGGTGTTCTCAAGGGCGCCTTCGTGTTCATGAGCGACCTCGCCCGGGCCATCGACCTGCCCGTCGAGTTCGACTTCATGGCGGTGTCGTCGTACGGCTACAGCACCGAGTCCAGCGGCGTCGTCCGCATCATCAAGGACCTCGAGACCGATGTGCGCGGCCGCCATGTGGTGCTCGTGGAGGACATCGTCGACTCCGGTCTCACCACCGGCTACCTGGTGGAACTGCTGCGGGCCCGGGGACCGGCCAGCTTCGAGATCTGCGCCCTGCTGGTGCGCGAGGACGCCCGGTCCGACGGCATCCGCTACGTCGGGTTCTCGGTCCCGGCCGACTGGCTGGTCGGGTACGGGCTGGACGTGGCCGAGCGCTACCGCGAGCTGCCGTCGGTGCATCTCTTCGACGTGGGCCCCTCATGAGCACGGAGAGCTGCCCATGAGCGGCAAGTGGTCCGAGGGCATCGAGCCCCGCGGGTTCCGCTGGATCATCACCGAGCGGTTCGGCGTGTGCGAGCGGCCCGGCGGATACGGAGCCGGGCACCGGCGCGTGCGTCGCCTCGAGGAGATCATCTGGCTGCGGCGCAACGAGATCAGTCTGATCATCAGCCTCACGGCCATCCCCTACAACCTGCGCGACTATCACGAACAGGGTCTGGCCTACGTGCACCTGCCGCTCTCGGGCGCCGGCGACTCCCGACGCCTCGGGGAGATACTGCGCACCGTTCACGAGAACGTCGCCAGCGAGCGTGTCGTTCTTCACCACGACTCGATCGGGGACCGGTTGTCGGGGGTCGTGGCCGGCTACCTGCTGTGGTCGGGCCTGGTCGACAGCGGCCCCGAGGCCATCACCATCGCCGAGCAGCTCCTCGAGCGCGAGCTGGGCCCCACGGCTCGCGAGCTCGTAGCCATGGCGGGGGAGCTCAGGTCGTCATGAGCCCGGCAGACGCCCCCCGCACCGCGGCGAGGCGGGCCTTCGTGGCGCTGGGATCCAACCTGGGCGACCGGATGGCTTACCTGCGGGACGCGGTGGACGGCTTCGACGATGTGGACGCGGTGTCCGACGTGTACGAGACCAAGCCGGTGGGCGGCCCCGAGCAGGGCCCGTACCTCAACATGGTCGTGCGGTTCCGGACATCGGCGAGCCCCCGGGAGCTGCTCCGGCGGTGCCTGGACCTGGAGCTGGCGGCCGGCCGGGTGCGAGTCGTGCGCTGGGGGCCCCGAACCCTCGACGCGGACGTGCTGTGGATCGACGGCGAGCAGGTGGATGAACCCGATCTGGTGATACCCCATCCCCGCATGTACGAGCGGGACTTCGTGCTCGTGCCCCTGGCCGAAGTGGGCGCCGACCTGCTGCCTGACGGCTACGACCCCTGGTCCTGCGACGGCGTGGTCAGCCTCGGTCCGCTGCGCCTCCAGTAATGCGGTCGGTCCGCATAATCGGCGGCGGGCGGGCCGGCGGAGCCGTGGCGGCCGCGCTGGCTGCGGTCGGCTGGCAGGTGCGCCCCGTCCTCGGTCGGGCTGCGCCGCCGGACGAGGTGGCGGCGGCGGCGGCCGATGTCGACTTGGTGCTCATCGCCACACCCGACGCCGCGGTGGCCGAGGTGGCCGCCGCAGTGGAGCCCTCGACCACCGCTGCGGTCGCCCACCTGGCCGGGTCGCTGGGCCTCGACGCGGTGGCCCCGCACCCTCGGGCGGCGGCCCTGCACCCGCTGGTGGCGATGCCGGACGCCGCCGTCGGCGCCCGGCGCCTGCTGGCGGGCTGCTGGTTCGCGGTCGCGGGCGACCGGATCGTTCGCCAGGTGGTCGCCGACCTCGGCGGGCGGGCCTTCGAGGTGGCCGACGGCGATCGAGCCGCCTACCACGCGGCCGCGGTCGTCGCCTCCAACCATCTTGTGGCGCTGCTGGGCCAGGCCGAGCGGATCGGCGCGCAGGCCGGGGTCCGGTTGGCCGCCCTCCTCGACCTGGTCCGGGCCACCGTCGACAACGTCGAGGAGCTGGGTCCGGCCGCGGCGCTGACCGGTCCCGCGGCCCGAGGGGATGAGGCCACCGTCGAGCGCCACCTCGGTGCCATACCGCCCGCTGAGCACCCCGCCTACCGGGCTCTGGCCGACGAGGCCCGCCGTCTGGCCGGCCGTGATGTGGCGCCGTGACGGGCTCGGCGAGTCGCCCCGTCGTCGAGGACACCATCCGCGGCCTGCGCGCCCGCCTGGACGAGGCCCGCGCCGGCGGGCAGCGGGTGGGACTCGTGCCCACGATGGGGTTCCTCCACGCGGGCCACCGCTCGCTGATCGAGCGTGCCCGATCAGAGAACGACCTGGTGGTGGCGTCGATCTTCGTCAACCCCCTGCAGTTCAGCCCCGGGGAGGACTTCGACGACTACCCACGCGACCTCGACCACGACCTCGCTGTGTGCGCGTGGGCCGGTGCCGGCATCGTCTTCGCGCCCGGCCGGCACGAGATGTACCCCGGGCCGGTGGTCACCACGGTTCGCCTCGGCACCCTGGCCGACGTGCTGTGCGGCGCCTCCCGGCCCGGCCATTTCGATGGGGTGGCCACTGTGGTGGCCAAGCTCTTCTCGATCGTGGGGGAGTGTTCGGCCTACTTCGGGGAGAAGGACTTCCAGCAGCTGACGATCGTCAGGCGCATGGCCAGAGACCTGTCGTTGCCGGTGCGGGTGGTGGGCTGCCCCACCGTGCGCGAGCCCGACGGCCTGGCCCTGTCCAGCCGCAACGCATACCTGAGCGAGGCCGAGCGAGTCCAGGCGCCGGTGCTGCGCCGGGCCCTCGAGGCCGGAGCAGCCCTGGTGGAAGCAGGGGAGACCGACGGGGCCGCGGTAGAGGCCCGCATGGCCGCGGTGATCGGCAGCGCTTCGCTGGCGAGGATCGACTACGCGGCCGCGGTGGACCCGGCCACCCTCACGAGGGGCCAGCAGCCACTGCAGGGCGATGTCCGCCTGCTGGTGGCAGCGCGCTTCGGCAAGGCCCGGCTCATCGACAACCTGGGCTGCCGAGCGGGCTGAGGGTGCTGTTGTCAGCGCTGGGTGAGCCTGCGGTTGGCTGTTTGCGGGGCGGCCGGGCTGCGGGTGGGGCGGTCGGGCTGTGAGGGTGCGGTGGTGGCAGGTCGCGGTGGTGTTGGCGCTGGTGGCGGTGGTGGCGGTGGTGCATTGGGACGAATGGTGGGAATGGTGGCGATCTTGGGCCATCGCCGGGGTGGGAGTCTGGGCCATGAATCTGAGCGGGGTGCCGTTGCTGAGACTGCTGGCGGTAGTGGTGACCTCGGTGGCGGCGGTGGCGCTGGGTGTGCTCGTCGTCAGGCTCCGGTCCAAGCGTCGTCGAGCGCGTCGTGTCGCCGTTGTCGTGCTGGTTGTGATCGCTTTGGCCTTCGGCCTGTTGGTGCCCTCGTTGCCCCGGCCGGCGATCGAGGGCCAAGAGGTTGTTGTCGGGCAGCGCTTCGCCTACTTCCCCGACCTGGATGTAGCCATTCGCAGTGTTGAGTGCGGCGAATACTGCCTCGTAGAGGTCACCGGCACCAACACCGGAGAAGACACCTATTTTCGCGATGGTTGCGGCATCCGGTTCGAGCCTTTCGTGAGCCTGGTCGGTCGCCGCGGAACCGTCTATTCGCCAGAGGCCGAGGATCGCCTCTGCACGGATGAGATCGTTGATTTTCCGTTCGGAGCAAGCGACACCGACGGCGTCGCTATTGATGTCACGGTCAAGGGCCTTCTTGACCTGCTCGACGTCAGGGGCAGTGACGAGGTTGTTGCGGTCGTTTTCGGGTCCGCGAGGGCGGTTGCGGCCACCGATCGCTACTCGTTGATCGGCCCCCACAACGACCGTCCCGGCTGGTGGGCAGCGGCGGCGGCCGGGTTGCTCAAGCTGTCGTTGTTGGCGGCGGCAGGTGCCGTGGGCGCAGCAGTGCTCGAGATCAGGCCGTTGATGGTCAAGCGGTTCAAGATCAACCGAAGCGCACCGCTGTCCGACCTGTCCGCTGGCACCGACGACGCCGAGACCGCCAGGCGCGCCCTGACCGGCTTGATCCGCGGTGGCCGCTCCGGCCGATCCGACACCTCCGAGTAGTTCACCTAACGGCGGGGACGGACCCCCAGCGCCCACACCTCACCCAGTGAGGTCCCCGCGGCGCACTTGTGCGGGTCTGGGGCTGCACTGCGGGAAAATCAAGAATGAGCCGGAGTCCGTGCAACCCCGGGGCACAACCTGGGTGAGCGTCCACGGCGGACTCGGGAACAAACGTGTGTGCGATCAGTGGGGGGACGGCATGATGCGCTGCTTGGGCGAAGGCCGCCCACCCGCCAGCTTGGGGCCCTTCACCAATGCCGCCCCGGCTGAGGCCAGGGTTGCGGGATCCTCATCGTCCCTGACAACGGCATTCCACCATGTCAGGAGGCCTTGCCGGCGGACCCACGCACCAACCTCGCCAGCGTCACCGTATCGGCGGATCCGACTAATGGCGTGCTGCGCCCCAGGAGGCCGCGCGGGCGTCCGCGCTGGCTGAAGCGCTAAGACGACGCGAACAGGCTGCGGGCCGGGTCCACTCGGGCGGTGTTGCCGTTCGCGGGTGGCGGCGCCTTCGACTTTGGGGGCGTGGCTGCGGTCGTTCACGTGGGGCCATGTGCGCCAGCTCGACCGGGCCCAGGAACTGGCGCTTACTCGGGCGTGCGCTGCGGCGCCCGCGGTGGCCGAGATGACGGTGGATCTGGACTCCACGGTCTGTGAGGTCTGCGGCAAGGCCAAGCAGGGCGCCGCCTACGGCCACACCAAGGTGTTGGGCGGCTATCACCCGCTGGTGGCGGTCAGAGACGACACCGGCGAGATGGTGCACACCCGGATGCGGTCGGGCAACTCCCAGCGCGGCCATGTGCGCTTCATATCTGAGACCCTCGCCAGGATCGGCCGTCTGGTGCCCGAGGCGGCGGTGACGGTGCGCGCCGACGCGGAGCCGGCCTTTGATCCGTTCACTGCGCCGACGCGCTCTGGCATCGACCTCGAGCGTCTGCGCGAGGCGGCCGCGACGGTCACGCCCGGCGACGCGGACTGCGCCGCCGTGCCGGCGTTCGAATAGTCTGAAACTGTTGTGTTGAACGCAGCCACATCAACTGCGCAGCCACGGCCCGGCAGGGCGCGGCGAGCCGGAATGCCCAAACACGACGAAGCCGCAGACTCACATGCACTGCGGGGGCGGCGGTGCTGGCTGTGTTGTGGGGCTGTCGGGTTGTGACTGGAGGGTGGTGGTGGGCGGCCTGGGCGGCTGTCGGGTTGGTTTTGGTTGTTGTTGGTGGGGTGTCGGGGTTGGCTCGTCGGGGGGTGTGGTGGCGGTGGGCGGCTGTCGCGGTGTTTGTGGGCGCGGTGGCCGCGGTGGCGTTGTCGGGTTCTTCGGGTCCGCCGGCTGACCGGTTCGAGGTGGACTATCCGTCCAATCCGGGCTATGGCCGCGCCGATGCTCCTGGGGGGGCTTTCGTGGATCTGTCCGCGGGCGCGTTCCGCACTTGCGGGGTGCGTGCCGGCGGTGAGATCGAGTGCTGGGGCGACGACTACGGCGAAGCCCCGCGGGGCCGGTTCGTCAGCGTCGACGTCTGGGACTCCTATGGGGTGGGCAACGCCTGCGCTGTGGCCGTCGACGCGTCGCTGGTGTGCTGGGGCGCGTACCGCGGCGGGCAGAGCCTCAGGACTCGCGGCCGCGGCGACGGCGTCGGGGGGGACCAGACGCCTGCGGGGGACTTCGCGGCGGTGTCGGTGGCGGGCTGGTTCTCCTGTGGGCTGCGCACCGACGGGTCCGCGGTGTGCTGGAACCACATCCCGGGCAACTTGAACAGGCCCGGCAACGCGCTGGACGTGCCTGAGGGGCCCTTTGTGGAGGTGCATGCGGGCGTCCCGCCGTGCGGGCTGCGCCCGAGCGGGGAGTTCGTGTGCTGGAGCGCGAGCGCAAACGACGTGGTGAGGCAGGAGTACTCGCATGAGAACTCCTTTTGGCATGAGCGTCTGGTGGCGGTGTCGCCGGGATGGGGACTGACCGACGACTACTTCCGGGGCCCGCCTTGGGAGTTCCCTTACGACTATGTGTGCGGGATCCGGCCCGACTCCACGCTGGCGTGCTCGACCTACTACGGCGACCACGGCGACCCCAGGGACGAGTACGTGCAGGTGGATCGCACTGCGGGCCCGTTGTGCGCGTTGCGCGCGGACCGCTCGATCGCGTGCTGGAACCTCACCAACGTACGCTCGTGGGACGAACTCTCGGACCCGCCCCCGGGGGAGTTCACCGACATCGCGGTGGGCGCGCACCATGCCTGCGCGATCCGCGTCGACGGCACCGTGGCCTGCTGGGGCGAAAACAGCGACAAACCCCTGCCCGACCCGTGCCCTGAAGGCTGGTGCCCGCTGGAGTGATGCTCGCTAGTTGTGACAACCACGGCGGGCAGCGCCCCGCGAGCCGCAGGCCTGCTGCGCTGGTGACTGTATGACCCCGCCCCCCGAATCAAGGAGTTCGCCATGAGCGTCGCCCGCATCCTCGGCACCGTTGTGACCGCTACGATGATCCTGGCTGCGTCGATGTCCCCGGCCGCGGCCCAGCAGCCGCCTCGGGCGGAGCCGGTGCCTGCAGTAACTGGTCAGGGGTCTGGGGCGGCTGGGGCTGCGCCGACTCTGGGTGCGGGTTTCGTGTTGGAGGGTGTGTGGCTGGCGCCGGGGGTGGCGTCTTTGGGTTGGGACGACGTGGAGGCCGCGGCCGGCTATGAGTTGATGTTCCGC
>Ga0209544_1000602_pt1 | contig 47588 bp, 41 predicted proteins | sample MesohylPK_FD_187297 | JGI IMG/M metagenome (GOLD analysis project Ga0209544, IMG submission 187297) | Host-associated microbial community of the marine sponge Aplysina aerophoba from Gulf of Piran - sponge mesohyl, lysed by proteinase K... | ecosystem: Host-associated > Porifera > Sponge >... | reverse complement strand
GCAGCCCCGACGGCAAGATGCTGATCATCGGCGCGATCGAACTCGGGGATGGCAACACGCCGGGCCGCCTGCGGTTGTCCGGGATCTCCTCATACAGCGTAGCCGACCTTGGAGGTTCGTCGAAGCCGCTGCACATCCCGACGCCACCATCAAGACCGATGGCTGGTCCGGCTACGCCGGCGTGCCTTCCGACCGCCACGAGACGCATGTGGTCGGGAAGACCCCCGCTCACCTCGTTTTCCCCTGGATCCACCAGATCTACTCCGGCCTCAAGGCAAGGCCCAAGACCTACAACATGTCGATCATGCCGGAGCCAGGTGCATAGACCATTTGAAAAATATTGCATTCGGTTTGATGACTGAAACTGCTTACTCTGTATTTCCGTCCTCAAGCAAACGCCATTTATTGCAATATTTCAGTGCACTATGGGATCGATGGAGAATCTACTCCGGCTTAGGTTCGGTTCTGCGGGGTCAGGATCTGCCGAGAGCACGTTTCCCGAAAATGCCGCGAGGAAGTTCAGCCCTGCGCCCGTCCGCGCCCTCGACGGGGCCCGGCGCTCAAGCAGGGGCTTTGCGTTGGTCTGCCCTGGCATGGCATCTCTGCCCCCCACTGGCCCCACGGTTCGGAGAAATGTCCATGCACGACGAAACGGCCCGGCGGCTGGAGGCGGCGCTGGCGGACGACAGCCACGAGTTCGGGAACTTCTTCATCACCCGGATGCTCGGGCTCGACATTAGCTACCCGGGCGAGACCTGCCTGATCCGCTTCCCGGTCGAGCCGCTCCTCCACAACCCGCAGGGCAGCTACCACGGCGGCATGCTGGCTACCGTCATGGACGTCGCCATGGGTCACCTGATCCGCCATGCCACCGGGGCGGCGGGCCTGACGCTGGAGATGAAGACGCAGTTCATGCGCCCGCTCACCCTCGGGCCGGCCACCTGCGAGGGCCGGTTCCTGCGCCGCGGACGCTCGGTCGGGTTCATGGAGGCGAGGGTCAGTGACGGCAGCGACCGGTTGATTGCCCACGCCACCGCCACGTGGAAACTCGCCGGGGTCAGAACGGACGGTCGCCCTTGATGGTCACCCGGTATCCCGAGCGCACCTGTGGGTAGTAGTCCCAGATCGCGAGGTGCTGGACGCAGCGGTTGTCCCAGAAGGCGATGCTGTCCGGGCGCCACTTGAACCTGACCTGGTAGTCGGGCTTCTCGCAGTGGTTGTAGAGGAAGTCCAGAACGGCGCTGCTTTCCTCGCTTGGCAGCTCGTTGATCCGGGTGGTGAAGGTACGATTGACGTAGAGCGCTTTCTGTCCCGTCACCGGGTGGGTGCGGACCACCGGGTGCACGGCCTGGGGATAGACCCGGCCAGCGTCGTCGTACTGCTCGGAGTTGTAGCGACCGCGATAGACCTGCTCGCCCGAATGGGTGGCGGTCAGACCGTCGAGATAGGCCCGCATGCGGTCGGACAGCCCGTCCCAGGCGGCGTACATGCTGGAGAACAGCGTGTCGCCACCGGCGTCAGGTACCGTCCACAGGTGCAGGATGCTGCCCATCGGCGGTTCCGTGTCGCACGAGACGTCCGAGTGCCACCGCTCGCCGGCGACCCGCTTGGAATCCTTGTCGGCGTGCACGATCAGGATCTCGGGATGGCCGTCCGGCGGCGGAGACCCTGGATGAATGTGCAAATCCCCGAACCGGCGCCCGAAGTCCTTGTGCTGATCGACGGAGAGCGGCTGGTCGCGGAAGAAGATCACCTGGTGCTCCATCAGCGCGTCGTGCACCTCCTGGAACTCGCGGTTTCCCATCGGCTGCGAGAGATCGATCCCGGAAATTTCCGCGCCGATGCGCGCGGTCAGAGGTTTCACCGTGATGGTCTCGAAGCTCATGGTTCACTCTCCCGTAACGTCCCTTCGGGCCCGATGCCGCGGTGTGCGCACCGGTGCCTCGACCTGGTATCGACTTTCCATATGGGGCGAGGGCCGTGATCCAGTCAACGGTTTCTGCCGCGGCAGCGCCCGTGCGAACTCCATGCCTCCCTCCCTACACGGTGCGGTCAGCCGTTCGCCGCACGCACATAGCGCACCATGTGGTGCGGGGAGAGCCGGAACTCGCCCGGCGGTGAGCATCCGAGCGACAAGAAAAGCCCCCGCTTCCGTCGCCTCCGGTCGCCCGGCGGAGGAAGGATGAGTGCGGCCCCCGCGGAATGCCGGCTCGGACCGGTTCCGGGGTGCCGGGCGGAACGGGGTCGGGCGTGACCCGGGAGAGTGCGGGCTGTGTCGGTGATGTGGTACCGGGCCGGCACCTGCCGGACCGAAGCTGCCGGCGAATGCCCCGGCGCTGTCGCTGATCAGGGTGAGGCGCGCCGACGCAACCGCACCCGAAGACCCGCCGGCATCATGGTGAACGCGAGATGCTCACGGACTTCCGGACCGGTCTCGACCGCCTCGAGGTCGAAGTTCCGGCATAGCATGGCAAGGACCGCGCGGATCTCGAGCAGCGCGAGCGAACGGCCGGGACAGAGGCGCGGACCGCCGCCAAACGGCGAGAAGGCACGGCGGTCATGTGCACGCCCGTCGCGGGATTCGAGCCAGCGATCGGGGTCGAAACAACGGCCTTCGGCGAAGTTCGCGTCCTGCAGCGCGACATGGCGCATCAGCAACATGATGACGGTGCCCTTCGGGATCGCGCAGCCGAGCAGCTCGGTGTCGTCAAGCGGCTCGGCGGTGTGCAGGGGAGCCACGGGCTTCAGGCGCATCACCTCGTTGCAGAACGCGTCGACAAACGGCAACCGGTTTGCCTGCTCGACGTTCCCGAGCGCTTCGCCCGGCGCGATGAGTGCGTCGACCTCGGCCCGGGCGCGTTCGAACAACTCCGGGTAACGGGTGAAGTAATCGATCGCCCACGCGATGGTGTTCGCGGTGGTGTCCTCGCCGGCAAGCAGCAGGGTTCCGGCATTGGCAAAGATCTCTGCGTCGGACACGCCCGACCCCTCGTCGCGGGCGGCAGCAAGCATGGCTTCGAGGAAGTCCTCGGGTTCACTGTCGGGGGCCGCTGCCTGGCGCTCGCGCGCCGAGCGGATCATTTCCTCGACTTCGCTCTCCACGGCGGCGAGTGCCCGCTCGAGCGCCCGGTCCGAGGGAAGCCTGAACAGCCGCCAGTAGGGGAACGGCGCGTTGACGCGCCGGTGAAGGACGGGAAACACCTTGTCGAGATGCCGCTGGATCGTCGGGCCATCCGTCTCCAGCGTGTTGGCGTCGACCCTGAACGCCAGCTGGGTGGTGACGTCGACGGTGAAGAACATGAGATCCCGGCACAGGTCCACCGGCTCGCCGAGATCCGCCGCCTGCTCCCAGCGCCGCTGCAGGCGGGCTGCCGTTGTGGCGAGCTTCGGAAAGAACGCCGTCAACTTGGCGCGTCCGAGCGCCGCGGTGACCAGTCGGCGCTGGCGTCGCCAGTCCTCGCCTTCGGAGGCGAACACGCCCTTCAGCCCCATTTCGCTGGCGACCGACTGCAGCCGGCGGGTGCGGCGGAAGAGGTGCGGGCGCTGGATCAGGACGGACTGGATGGCGTCACTGTCCGAGACCACGACCATGGGATGACGCCCGAACCGGACCCGGAAGAGCGGGCCGTACTGTTCGGCCCAGTTCTCCAGTATCTGGTGCAGTCGATTGATGCGCAGGTGGTGCAGGTTTCCGATGATTGGCAATCCCCCGGGGCCGGGGAGGTCGCGGATTCGCATCAGGACACCGTCTGTCTGCGCCATGGCGCACGTTCCCTTACTCGGTCCCTACCGAAACGAGTATGCGTGATCGGCCGTGTCAACGAAAGCATGCGGGAGCGAAAGCCGGGAACCTGTCAGCGGCGCCGGCGGAATTTCTCGCATTGGGCTTGAACAGGAGGCCCCGAAGTCGATAGCCTCCTGCCCTTCACACGCGTGCCACCCATGGACGCGGATACGCTGGCGACCCGTCGGAGTGTCCCGCCAGGGCAAGGGTGCGCGGGAACGCAGGGGCGCCACCGCGTTCGGGATGCAGTCTTCCGGACAGGTCCGTGGGGCCCTGCTCACGATCGCGGGGAGCGAGGATATCATGGCGGCGAATGGCGGCAATGCGATGCTTTCGGGAGTTCGGGTCCTGGACATGACACAGTTCGAGGCCGGACCGTCCTGTACCGAGACCCTCGCGTGGCTCGGAGCCGAGGTAGTCAAGATTGAGAATCCCAAGGGCGGAGATGCCGGCCGGTTCGCCACCTCCGAACGCCAGGGTATCGATTCCTACTACTTCATGCAGTTCAACTCGGGCAAGAAGAGCATCACCTGCAACCTGAAGACGCCTGAAGGGGTGGCGCTGATCCGGCGGATGGCGCGTGAAGCCAACGTGTTCATCGAGAACTTCGCTCCGGGAGTGGCGAAACGGCTCGGGCTCGGCCCCGATGACCTGCGCGCCGAGAACCCGGCCATCATCTATGCGTCGGTCAAGGGCTTTGCCGAGGGCAGCCCGTACGAGAACTTCCTTTCCTTCGACATGATTGGCCAGGCCGCCGGCGGGGTGCTGTCGATAACCGGCGAGCCGGACGGTGCGCCGTGCAAGCCCGGCGTGACCCTTGCCGATACCGGGACCGGGATGCTGATGGCAATCACCATCCTCGGTGCGCTGTACCGCCAGCAGGCCAACGGGGAGGGCGAGGTGCTGCAGCTCGCCATGCAGGACGCCATGACCCAGTACAGCCGTCTCGCCTATGCGTACCGCGACGTGCACGGCACCGCGGCGCCGCGCGCGGGCGCCAAGCTGTTCACGGCCGGGAATGCGCCGGTCGGGATATTCCCGTGCAAGCCGGGCGGCAAGAACGACTACGTCTACATCTACACCACCAGGGCCGGGAACCATCACTGGGCGCGCCTGTGCACGCTGCTGGGCCGCGAGGACCTGATCAACGATCCGCGGTTCGCGGGACCGAAGGAGCGGGCCGCGAACGAGGCGGTGATCGACGAGGTTCTCACCGAGTTCACCCGCCAGTATGACAAGCGCACGGCGATGAAACTGATCGGGGAATGCGGCGTGCCCTGTGGTGCGGTCCTCGACGTCGCCGAACTCTACGACGACCCGGATCTGAACGCGCGCGGTATCATGCAGCACATGGACCACCCGGAGCGGGGCTCCTACAAGATGCCGGCCTGGCCGGTGAGAGTGAATGGCGGGCACCTGCCGGTGCCGCCGTCGCCGCTGCTCGGCGAGCACGTCGACAGCGTGCTGTCGGAATGGCTCGACATGGGTGAAGACGAGATCGGCGAACTGCGCCGCGCGGGCGCGGTCTGAGTTCGCGGGTCCGCATCCAGACGGTTGCCGCGCCGGCGCGCGGCGACGCATCCGGCCGGCGGAACCCCCGTGTTTCGCCGGCACCATTTCCAGAACCTGATCCGGAGGCAGCAAGGTGGCGCAACTCACCGGTTCCGAAATCCTCGCCAAGGCACTTCACAGGGAAGATGTGAAGGACCTTTTCTTCCTCATGGGCGGGCCGATGCTCCTCGTCGAGGAGACCTGCATCAAGGAGGGCATCCGCCCGATCGACGTCAGGCACGAACAGTCTGCCGCCCTGATGGGCCAGGCCTACAGCCGGCTGCTGAACAAGCCGAGCGTATGCATGGCGGCGAGCGGACCGGGGGTGACCAACCTGATCACCGGGGTGGCCAACGCCTATGTCGACTGCGTGCCGCTGGTCGCCATCGGCGGATCGAGCCCGTACCGCCAGTACGGCAGGCAGGTGTTCCAGGAAATCGATCAGCTCGCGATGATGAAGCCCTGCACCAAGTGGGCGGAGCGGGTCTACAACCTGAAACGCATTCCCGAGATGGTGAATGTGGCGCTGCAGAAGGCGATGGCGGGCAAGCCCGGTCCGGTCTACCTCGATTTCCCGGGTGACCTGCTGTACGAGCGTATCGACGAGGAGGAGGTCGACTGGACCATCAGCGGCCGGCCGCTCGCGCGGGCGCGGCCGCACGCCTCGCCGGAACAGGTTGCGCAGACCGTCGAGGCCCTGGCCGGTGCGCGGCGTCCGGTGATCGTGACCGGAGGCGGGATCCTGTGGTCGGATGCCAGCGACGAGTTGCGCCGGTTCGTCGACGCCACCGGCATGCCGTTCTACACCACCCCGCAGGGCCGCGGGGTGATCCCGGAGGATCACCCCTGTTCGTTCCTCACCATGCGTTCGACGGCATTCCGCGACGCCGACCTGATCCTGGTGGTGGGGACGCGGATGAACTACATCATCGCCCATGCGGCTCCGCCCAGGTTCAATGCAGACGCCACCATCGTGCGCATCGATGTCGACGAGGAGGAGGTGAGCACCAGCCCGCGGTCCGTCGATATCGGCATCGTCGGTGATGCCCGGGCGGTTCTCGGCCAGATCAACGCGGCGCTCGACGGAAGGGTCACGCCGGACCGCTACGCGGCGTGGCGCGAGACGCTGGCCGAGGGCGAGGCCTCGAAGCGGGCGAGTCCCGGCTCGAACAGCCTGTCCGATGCGGTTCCGATCCATCCCCTGCGGCTGTGTGAGGAGGTGAAGAACTTCATGGACCGCGACGCCATCCTGGTCGTCGACGGCCAGGAAATCCTGAACTTTGGCCGCCAGTCCATGCCCACCTTCGCTCCGGGTCACCGGCTGAACTCCGGGCCGTTCGGCACCATGGGGGTCGGGCTGCCGTTCGGTGTCGGTGCAAAGCTCGCCAAGCCGGACACCCAGGTGATCGTGGTGCACGGTGACGGCTCGTTCGGCATGAACGCCATGGAACTCGACACTGCGGTGCGCCACAACGTCCCGCTGCTGTGCGTGATCAGCCTGAACGGCGGCTGGACTGCCGATCCGGACGGGACCAAGCCGGGACGCGACCTCGGGTACACGCGCTACGACCATATGGCCGAGGCACTGGGCTGCTATTCCGAATTCGTCGAGGAGCCGGGCGAGATCCGCGGCGCGCTGGAGCGCGCCCAGGCGAAGGTCGACGAGGGCATGGTTGCCGTGGTCAACGTGAAGACCGACTACACGGCGAGGGCCGGCACCCAGCGGTTTGCCCAGTACTCAACCTGACGGAGCCGTGATGGATTCCGCGATCAGCATTGTACCGGTCACACCGCTTATCGGCGCCGAAGTGTCGGGGATCGACCTCGCACGCCCGCTGTCGGACAACGAGCTGGGCCTGGTCCGCCAGGCCCTGCTCGATCACCTGGTCCTGTTCTTCAGGGGCCAGGATCTGACCATCGAACAGCACAAGGCGTTCGGGCGGCTGTTCGGCGAGCTGCACATCCACCCGGCGCGCGACCGCAACGGGATCGAGGGACACCCGGAGATCCTGCATGTCAAGGCGGGGCCCGAGAGCACTAGGGTCAACGGTGACGAATGGCATTCCGACGTCTCCTGTGACGCCGAACCGCCGATGGGCAGCATCCTGAGACTGTTCGAGGTGCCCCCGAGCGGCGGGGACACGCTGTTTGCCAACATGTATGCCGCCCACGATGCGCTGTCGGCGCCGGTGCAGGCCTTCGTCTCCGGTCTGACCGCGGTTCACGACGGCGGACCGAACTACGTGGACCGGGCAAGACGTGCCGGCATCTACAAGCCGGACAAGGTGTTTCCGGCGCACGAGCACCCGGTGGTCCGCACCCATCCGGAGACCGGTCGCAAGGCGTTGTTCGTCAACAGGATCTTCACCCAGTCCATCGTCGGGGTCACCCGCCAGGAAAGCCGGGCGATCCTCGACTTCCTGTTCCAGCACATCGCCCGGCCGGACTTCCAGTGCCGGTTCCGGTGGGAGAAGGACTCGGTCGCGTTCTGGGACAACCGCTGCACCCTGCACCACGCGATGTGGGACTACTATCCGGAGGTGCGCCAGGGATACCGGGTGACAATCAAGGGCGACCGGCCGGTCTGACCGCCCGGTCAGGACACCTGCACACCGTACTCGGCGCCCGCCTCGATCACGCGCTCCAGGAAGTCGCGGGCGTATCCCCGGGCGACGAACAGGTCGAAGACCTCGGGCTGGCGGCAGTCGATCAGTACCGACTGGTGGAGCATCGCGGTCTGTGCGCAGCAGCCGGGCACGAACACCGAGGGGTGCCAGTCCAGCGGCGCGCCCTTCATGAGCAGGCGGCGGACGTCCCGGCCGCCGAGGCGCAGCACCGTGCGGGCATGTGAAAGGTCGCGGCTGGCGCCGGCTGCCGGTTCGAGCAGCCCGGCAAGGTCGCGGCTCTCCGGTTCCACCACCAGCCAGCGCCAGGGCCCGGTCCACAGGATGCGCGGTCGCCCGGTCCCGGTGGCCGTGCCGGGCTCCGCCGGCGGACGCATCCCGAGGATCCCGGCAACCTCCTCGCACAGGGCGCCCGCGACCTCGCCCGAGGCTGCGTGGATCTCGACCAGCGACATGGGGTGACGCTCGGCGAGCACAATGCCTGGTCCCCTGAAGTCTGGCCTGCCGTGCAGCCCGGGCTCGAGCACTCCGGCGAGTGCCGAGCGTCTCGCGAGTTCAGCCATGCAGCCGCTCCCCGTCGGGATCCAGGAACACCGGGTCCACCACCCTGACCTCGATGGCCTCGTTCCTCATCGGGAACATGGCCCATACCGTCGATCCGATCCGCTCGCGCCCGCCCTTCACGAACCCGAGCGCGATCGGGTGCGGCAGGCTGGGGCTGAGCCAGGCGCTGGAAGAGACATGGCCGAGCTTTTCGACCGGCGGCCGGGCCTGAGGATCGGCAACCAGGATCGAACCTGCCCGCGGTCGGGAGACGGCATCGACCGGAACCAGTCCCACGAACCCCGGCCGCGAGGCCGCGGTGAGACCGTCCCGCCCGGCCATCGCGTGACCGATGTGGAACTTCCTGCGGCTGACCATGCGCCCGAGCCCGAGATCGACCGCCGTGGTCCTGCCGTCGAGTTCTCCACCGGCGACATGGCCCTTCTCGATGCGCATGATGCCCATGGCCTCGGTGCCGTAGGGAACGAGCCCGTGCCCGGTGCCGGCGTCGATCAGGACCTCCCAGACACGGGCGGCGTGGTCTGCCGGTGCGGCGACCTCGTAGGCGAGTTCGCCGGAAAAGCTGATCCGGAACAGCCGTACGGCAACACCGGCAATAGAGGCGTCGCGCACCCCCATGTAGGGCAGCCCCTCGTCGGAGACGTCGAGACCGTCCACCACCCCGACGAGCATGTCGCGGCTGCGCGGCCCGGCAAGCGCCAGCGTACCCCACTGCTCGGTGACCGAGGCGAGGGTGACATCGAGGTCGCGCCAGTGCACCGCGAGATATTCCTCAAGGTGGGTCATCACCATGCCGGCATTCGCCGTGGTGGTCGTCATGAAGTAGCGGTGCTCGCCGACGCGCGAGGTGGTTCCGTCGTCGAACACGATCCCGTCCTCGCGCTGCATCAGCCCGTAGCGGGCGCGTCCGACCGGCAGAGTGCTCCAGCCGTTGATGTAGACCCGGTTCAGGAATTCCGCCGCGTCGCGCCCCTGGATGTCGATCTTGCCCAGGGTGGAGACATCGACCATGCCGACGGCGCTCCGGGTGCCGGTGACCTCGCGCGCGATCGCCCGGTTCATGTCACCCGCGTCCTCGCCGGGCCTGAGGTAGTACTGTGGCCGCAGCCAGTGTCCGGCATGATCGAACACCGCTCCGTTGGCTTCGTGCCAGTCGTGCATGGGTGTGCGCCGCTTCGGCGCGAAGTGCATGCCGACGTCACCGGCGGCAATGGCACCGAGCGCGACCGGAACCACCGGCGGGCGCGACCTGGGAATGCCCGCCTCGTCGATGGCAATTCCCCGTTCCTCCGCCATGATCGCAAGACCGTTCACGGAAGAGGTCCGGCCCTGGTCGGTGCCCATGCCAAGGGTCGTGTAGCGCTTCAGGTGCTCGACCGATTGGTAGCCCTCGCGATGTGCGAGCTCGATATCATCGACGGTGACATCGTCCTGCAGGTCGACGAACTTCTTCCCCCTGCCGGGCAGCCGCCACATCGGGCGGACCGGACCCACCGGCGCTTCCTCGGTGACGGGAAGCCCGGGCGCGCCGGCATCGAACCCGAGCAGCCGCGCGGCTTCGCTGCCGGCTTCGCTGCCCTGGCGGAGACACTCGCCGAGGCTCCAGGCACCGTTGGCGGCTCCGGCCGAACGCGATGCACCGGGCTCTGAACCGTCCACGAAACCGGCAAGCTCCGTATCGTAGACCGGTGCGCCTCCGGTATGGCCGTGAAGCTGGATATTCGGGCTCCAGCCGCCTGCAACAGCCAGCAGGTCGACCGAGTGGAGCCGGGTCTCGCCGATGATGCCGCGCCCGTCGGCCGACAGTCGCGCGGTCTCGATCCCGGTGAGCCCGAGGTGGCCGTGCGTCGCGGTGACGGCGGCGGCGTCGAGACACTCGATGCCGAGCGCGGCTGCCTGCTCGCGACCCGCGCCCTGGCCGCCGGCGCGGCAGTCGATCACGGCACGCACCTCGATACCGGCGTGCGCGAGGTCGATGGCGGTGCGATATCCGTCATCGTTGTTGGCGAATACCGCCGCGCGGCTGCCGGGCCTGACCGCGAACCGGTTCACGTAGCTGCGGGCCGCTCCGGCCAGCATCACGCCGGGCCGGTCATTGCCGGCAAAGACCAGCGGGCGTTCGCTGGCCCCCGTTGCCAGGACCACGCGCCGGGTGCGGATGTGCCAGATGCGCTGGCGGACCTCGAAGGGGTCGGGGACCGGCTTGTGGTCCGCGACCCGCTCCAGTGCCGAAATCACCGTGCCGTCGAAATACCCGAACCCGGTGGTCCGGGTGAGGACCGTGACGTCGGGCATGGCCTCGAGTTCGCCCACGGTGCCGGCGACCCACTCGTGTGCCGGGGCCCCGTCGAGGTGTTCGCGCTCCGCGCGCAGCCGCCCGCCCGGGGCATCGCTTTCCTCGAGCAGCATGACCCGGGCACCGGCCCGGCCGGCGGCGAGTGCGGCGGCGAGACCTGCCGGTCCCGCGCCCACCACCAGGACGTCGCAGAAGGCGTGCATGCGGTCGTAGTGATCCGGGTCGGGGTCCGCGGTCGGGCGCCCGAGGCCGGCGGCCTTGCGGATGAAGTGCTCGTAGAACCGCCAGCCCGGCATGCCCATGAAGGTCTTGTAGTAGAATCCGGCCGGGATGATCGGCGCGAACAGTGAGGTGATCTGCATGATGTCGGTCTGCAGGCCGGGCCAGCGGTTCTGGCTGCGGGCCTCGAGACCGGCAAACAGCTCGATGGTGGTGGCGCGGGTGTTGGGCTCGCGCCGATCGCCGGTCCTGAGTTCGACCAGCGCATTGGGCTCGTCGGAACCATCGGTGTAGATGCCGCGGGGGCGGTGGTATTTGAAGCTGCGGCCGACCAGCCGCACGCCGTTCGCCAGCAGGGCCGATGCCAGGGTATCGCCGCGGTAGCCGATGTAGCGCCGGTTGTCGAAGCGAAACGCCAACGGGGCAAGCCGGTCGATCTCGCCGCCATCCTCGAGGCGGAACTGCTGGCGGGGTTTCTGCAGCATCAGCACGGTTACCGTCCTCCCGCCGCCAGGTCGTCGGCCGCAGTCCCGGTGGCGAGGACCTCGTGGGTGAGCGTGTCGCGCAGCACCTTGACGAAGGCGCGGCAGCCATGGACGTGCTGCCAGTACTCGAGATGCGGCCCGCGCGGGTTGTCGCGCAGGTAGACGAAGTCGTACCAGGCATCTCCGCCGGCATCGTCCGACGGACGGGTCAGGGTCGCGTCGCCGACATAGGCAAATTCCTGATGGTCCCGGGGGCCGCAGTAGGGGCAGTTGATCCGGATCATGGGCGGTGGTCCTGTGCGGGTCAGTGCCGGTTCGGGAACGGACCGGCTCCGGGTTCGTCGACCATGCGGCCGTGGCTGAACCGGTCGAGCGACAGCCGGGAGTTCAGGGGATGCGGGGCACCGGTGGCGATGGTATGGGCGAAGACCCAGCCCGAGCCCGGGGTGGCCTTGAACCCGCCGTAGCACCAGCCGCAGTTCAGGTACAGGTTGTCGATCGGAGACAGCCCGATGATGGGGCTGCCGTCCATCGACATGTCCATGACGCCGCCCCAGGTTCGCAGCACCCGCAGGCGCGACAGGCTCGGGATCATGGAAACGCCGGCACTCATGACGTGCTCGATCAGCGGCATGTTTCCGCGCTGGGCGTAGGAGTTGTACATGTCGAGATCGCCGCCGAACACCAGGCCGCCCTTGTCGGACTGACTGACGTAGAAGTGTCCGACGCCGAAGGTGATCACGGAGTCGATCATCGGCTTGACCGGTTCGCTCACGCAGGCCTGAAGCACGTGGGTCTCGATCGGCAGGCGCAGTCCCAGCTTGGCAGCCAGGTAACCGGTGTGGCCGGCGACGGCAAACCCGATCCGGTCGCAGCCGATCGTGCCACGACTGGTCTCGACCGCGCGGATGCGGTTGCCCGACATCTCGAATCCGGTCACTTCACAATTCTGGATGATGTCGACGCCGTGCCGGTCGGCCGCGCGCGCCAGCCCCCAGGCGACGGCGTCGTGCCGGGCGGTGCCGCCGCGCGGCTGCAGCAGTCCACCCTTGATCGGGAACCGGGCGTCCTGCGAGAAGTCGAGGAAGGGCACCATGCGCCGGACCTGGTCGCGGTCGAGCAGTTCGGCATCGATGCCGTTCAGTCGCATGGAGTTGCCACGGCGCGCGAATCCGTCCATCTGGCCATCGGAATGACCGAGGTTGAGCACGCCGCGCTGGCTGAACATGACGTTGAAGTTCAGGTCCCGGCTCAGTCCTTCCCACAGCTGCAGCGACTTCTCGTAGAAGTGCGCGTTCTCGTCGAGCATGTAGTTCGAACGCACGATGGTGGTGTTCCGGCCGGTGTTGCCGCCGCCGAGCCAGCCCTTCTCGAGAACCGCGATGCTGCGCACGCCGTGCAGACTGGCGAGATAGTAGGCGGTTGCCATGCCGTGTCCGCCGCCGCCGATGATGATGACGTCGTAGTGCCGGCGTGGCTCGGGATCCCGCCAGGCGCGGTTCCATGACCGGTGTCCGCCAAGCGCGTGCCGCACCAGCGAGAAGACGGAATACTCGGCCATGCAGCCCCCCGCACGGATCGGGGCCCGGATCGTGCCGGGCGCGTAGGCGCCTACATACCATTCCGGCAGCCGTGTTGACAGGCGCGACGTGCAGGCCGCTGCCGGAACCGGTCAAGGACGGCGCCATCGCGACCGAACCTCCGGTTCGGGAGCCGGACCGCTCGCCATGTTCCCGACCTCCAGGCCTGCCCGTTCGTCGCCATCGCCCTCCGCGTGGCGTTGCACCGACCGGTGTCGGCGGGATGACGGGTGCGTCCTGCTCTCCTGCCGCTGCCCTATCCCGGGAGTTCCAGGTCGCGTGACGCCATCGCACTGTTGAATCGCGATAGCCGGAAGGGCGCCAGGTCAAAACCGGGCTCTTCGAGGCGGAACTGATCGAATGCGATGGCGAGGACGATCACGTTCACTTGCTGGTGCAGTACCCACTCAAGGTTGCCTTGTCGCGGTTGGTCAACAGCCTCAAGGGCGTGTCCAGCCGCCTTCTGCGCGAGAATCGCCCTGAAATCACCGGTCGCTCCCACAAGGGCGTCCTCTGGTCGCCGTCATACGTCGCCGGCTTCCTGTGGCGGCGCGCCCCTTTCCGTGATCGCCGATTACGTCACATTACAGCGGGAACCGGCCAACGGCCGCTCTCGCCTTCCTCCCCTCCCTCAAGGAAGCGGTATCCCGCGAGGTTTCCGATGAATCGGCATGGAGGCCGGGACATTTCGGCCTCCTGCGGAGCGGTACTTCAAGAATTGCGCCCATTCGGATTCCCTCCGACCTTCCATTCACTCGAGCAATTCGCTCAGGTCAGTCAGAGGAACCACCTCTCCATCCTGCCGAGATTGTCGATCCGTACCACCATAGACAACAGCCCTGGTGGCGATTTCCGGAAGCTCTTTCGCTACCCGGTTGAACGGATCAAACCAGTCGGAAGCGACCGTCGCACCAGACTTGATCTCCATGGCCGCCATGCCGTGGCTGTTCTCATACAGCAGGTCGCACTCAAGACCGCGGCTGTCCCGGAAAAAGGACAGGTTGGATCGGCGGCCCCGATTGAACCGGTGTTTGAGCGCCTCTACCACAACGGCATTCTCAAACAGCGGCCCGCGAAGAGGGTGGGTGGCGATCTGTCCGGCACGTTCGATGCCGATGAGGTGGCTCGCCAGTCCGACATCGTAGAAGTAGATCTTCGGCGACTTGACCAGCCGCTTGCGGATATTGGCGTGAAACGGCGGGAGCCGGAACACGACGTAGCTCGCCTCTAGGACCGTGAGCCAATGGCTTGCCGTGGTGTGGGACACCCCGGCATCCGCGCCCAGGGACGAGAGATTGGCCAGTTGTCCGACGCGCCCGGCGCACAGGCGGACAAACCTGCGGAAGTTTGCGAGATTCCGGATCTCGCCGATCCTGCGTACGTCGCGTTCGACGTAGGTCTCGAAATAGTCGCCAAGCGCCTGCCGGGGCTCGAGCTTCCGGTCGTGAATCCGGGGATAGAATCCGGAATACAGAATGTCGTCGATACCGTTGCTCGCGCCCGTCTGCCGCCGTTCGACCAGCGAGAAGGGCAGCAGGCGAAGCAAGGCCGTGCGCCCGGCAAGCGACTGGCTTATGGCGTCGGAGAGCCGGAACTGCTCGCTTCCGGTCAGAACGAAGAGGCTGTTCCGGCCTGCCTCGTCGGCCAGAACCTGGAGGTAGGACAGGAGATCGGGCACACGCTGGATTTCATCCAGGATGGCCCCGTCGCCAAGCCGCGCAAGAAACCCCCTCGGATCGGACTCCGCGAATTCCCGCTGATCCGGCGCTTCCAGATTGACATAGTCGAAATGCGGGAAGGCGGCGCGGCAGAGCGTGGTCTTGCCGGACTGCCGCGGTCCAGTCACCGTGACGAACGGGTACTGCTCGAACAACGCGACCAGGCAGGGTGCAATCTCGCGGTTGATCATGGCCCACTGTAGCCTGATGGTCGATATATTGCAAATAATACTTGCATATTGTGCGGTCAGTAGTGGTTATTGCCGAGCCCCTTCCTCAGAAGACCCGAATTTGCGCGGATAACTCACTCGGCTCTTCACATGACAGGTTCGCTCAAGCGGGCGCGACCGGTTGTCGAACGCGGGCCGGCGGCAGCAGGAACCGCCACATGCGAAGGGCGACACCATCGCCGAGCGAAAGCTCGGCATCCCGAACCAAACCGGACGAGACCGCGAACTCGACGAAGCCACCGGGCGTGCCTGACTCGCTCCGCGTGACCAGACCCAAGCGGCGGGGCCAAGTCCGAAACGTCTTCGAACGCGCGCCTCGAGCCTTGCAGAAGCCAGCCCTGGTGCCATCCGGGACCTCCAAACCGGACATCAGGCGACGCCGCTTCGTGGCTGCGATACACTTGCTGGCACTGCACCCGTCGTGGCCGATATATCTTTCACCCATGGAAACTCCTCCGATCTTCAGGAATGGACCGGAAGCCTCTCTCGCGCGGAACCAGAGCCGATCAACGCAAACGCTCACCGTCGTCCTTTGTCCGTCTTCGAACGTCGAGCGTGCACAGACGTACAAGGCAGAACGATGCGCCCGGCATGAGTTGAACCACATCACCCGTCGGAACGCGCGCGCCGGGCATTGCGCACGAGCAAGCCACGTCAGGCACCTGTCGACGACCGGAGCATCCACCGGCTGCCGGCCTGCAAGGTTCACCGGGATTCGCGGTCTGGCAGTGAACCTTGCCCTGCGAGACAGGCGCAGAGGTGCGAGACATGCACCACCGAAGGCATGGGTCTTCCGCGCGTATTTTCCGTCAGCTTCCGTAATGACGGACACTCATGACCGCTGGACCACTGTCAGCACGGGTCGGTCCGATTGACGAGAAACCACATCCGGCATAAGCGGGGGGACCGGCGGCGTGCCGGGCAGGCATTGGAGAGCGGAGGGGAACAACATGTCGGGCAAGACCATCATTACCTGTGCCGTGACCGGCGGCGCGGATACCGCGGACAGGAACCCGGCGGTCCCGGTTACCCCGGTCGATATCGCAAACTCCTGCCTCGAAGCCGGCTCGGCCGGCGCGGCGGTGGTCCACATCCACGTGCGCAACCCGGAAACCGGCAAGCCCTCGATGGACCCGGCTCTCTACCGCGAGGTGGTGGCCCGCATCCGCGACAGCGGATCCGACCTGGTCATCAACCTGACAACCGGACCGGGCGCCAGGTTCATTCCCGGCGATACCGAGCCGGTCGACATGGCGCCCGGCTCGACGATGCGCTCACCGGAAGTCCGGCTCGAGCATGTCGACGACCTGCGCCCGGACATCTGCTCGCTCGACGTCTCGACCATGAACTTCGGCGAACACGCCATGGTGAACGTCCCGAAACACCTGCGCGCCATGGCCGGCCGCATCCGCGAAATGGGAGTGAAGCCCGAGCTCGAAGTGTTCGATACGGGCCACGTGCTGCTCGCCAACCAGCTGATCCGTGAGGGTGTGATCGCCGAACCCCCGCTGTTCCAGCTCTGCCTCGGCATTCCGTGGGGCGCCCCGGCCACGCCGGAAGGCATGAGCTTCATGAAGAGCCTGTTGCCGGAGGGTGCACCCTGGTCCGGCTTCGGCATCTCGCGTGCCGAGTTCCCGATGGTGGCACAGGCGGCAACTCTCGGCGGACACGCGAGGGTCGGGCTGGAAGACAACCTCTACATCGCGCGCGGCCAGCTCGCGAGCGGCAACGGGCAGCTGGTGGAACGCGCCGTCACCATCATCGAGAGCATCGGCGGGTCGGTGGCCGATTCGGCCGAAGCCCGGCAGGTCTTCGGGCTGTCACGCAACGAGTTCCAGGCATCCGACGGCGCGGGGGGACACCTGTAGCCGCGGCAGCAGCGCCTGCATCAGGACCCCATCACTGGCACCACGGGAGGCCCGGAGCGATGAAGGCATGGGAAATTCGTGGTGACGGCGGCATCGACGCCCTCACCCTGTCCGAACGCGAAGACCCGGAACCGGGACCGGGCGAGGTCCTGGTGCGGATCACCGCCTCCTCGATCAACTACCGCGACCTCACCACTATCGAGGACCCGGCACCCCGGAGCATCCCGTATCCCCGGATCCCGAATTCCGACGGAGCCGGAACGGTGATCGCAACCGGGGACGGTGTCACCCGGTTTTCGACCGGCGACCTCGTCTGCGGCACCTTCTTCCAGGGCTGGATCGACGGCCCGATCACCGCCCTCGACATGGGCCGGGCTCTTGGCGGCACGGCCGAGGGCATGCTTGCGCAACTCCGGGTCCTGCCCGAGGACGGGCTGGTCCACGCGCCACCGGGGCTGTCGGGCCGGGACGCCGCGACGCTGCCCTGCGCGGCCCTCACCGCCTGGCATTCCCTGGTCGAGGTCGGCCGGGTCGGCCCGGGCGACACGGTACTCCTGCTGGGCACCGGCGGGGTCTCGATCATGGCGCTGCAGTTCTGCGGCATGCTGGGTGCGCGGGCGATCATCACCTCATCGAGCGACGTGAAGCTTGAGCGGTGCGCGGAACTCGGCGCCTGGGCGACGGTCAATTACCGGCGCACCCCGGAGTGGGATCGGGAGGTGGTCAGGCTCACCGACGGGAGGGGTGTTGACCACACGGTCGAGGTCGGTGGAGCCGGGACACTCGCACGCTCGATTGCGGCAACACGGATAGCCGGTTCCATCGGACTGATCGGGGTGCTGACCGGCGGCACGATCAATCCCACCCTGATCATGCGCAAGTCCCTGCGCCTGCAGGGCGTGTATGTCGGCAGCCGTCGCATGTTCGAGGACATGAACCGGGCGATCGCCCACCACGGCATGCGACCGGTCATCGACCGGTGCTTCGACCTTGCGGATGCCCGGGCCGCCTACCATGCGATGCGCGCGGCCGGTCACTTCGGCAAGCTGGTGATCACCGTGGCGCAGGACTGATCGACGACTACTCGTCGGCCACGAAGTTCAGCTCGATCAGGACCTCGTTCGGATCCCGCATGAAAATCTGCCGCAGCTTTCCCCCGGGCACGAGCCGGGTCTCGTGCTCGTACCCCTTCTCGGTCAGGAAGGCCGTGTACCGGTCGAAGCCGTCGGCCGCGAACGCCACGTGGTCGATCACGCCCGACCCGCGTTCGGACTGGTCGTCGACCCCGATCAGGTGGATCACCGCCTCGGGGCCGCAGTAGAGCCAGGCTCCGGGAAAGTCGAATGCGGGGCGGTCACCGTTGGTGAACCCGAGGATGTCCTCGTAGAACGTGACCGTCTCGTCGAGCTTGTCGGTCACGATGTTGACGTGCTGCAGCATGGTCAGCGTCATGGTCAGGGCGCCTCCTTCACGCCTGGCTGGGCAGGTTGGACGGAATGTCCGGGTCAAGGGGATAGAGCGGACGGCGGAGATTCTTCCACGGAAACAGGCTGTAGTCCGATGCCGTCGGACCGGGTCCGGCCACCATTACGATGTGCCGCGCAATCGGCTCGAAGCCCGCCCTGAAGTGCTGGCGTGACTTGATCAGCACGAAGTCCTTGCCTGACGGATCGATGCCGCAGTGGGTGAAGCAGCCGGTATCGAATGGTTCGTAGCGGTCCTCCGAGACCACGATCTCCACCGAACCGGTATCGAGCACCACGGTGCGCCCGATGCTGAGCGTCACCCCGGTCATCATCGGACCGGTAACGGTGAACACGCCGTCCGTGATCCGCCGAACCCGGCCCTTCACCGGCAGCGGCTCGCCAGTCAGTCCCATGGCCGGCATGTCGGTCTTGCCGCCGATCTCGATCTCGACGTCCGCACCCACTCCCGCCCGGATCATTTGCGCGACCGCCTCCGGATCGGCGATCGGGCCGGCGACCACATTCTCGAGTCCGAGCGCAAGCACCTCACGCAATGCCGCCATCACGTCCTGGTTGCCGCCGGAACCGGTGTTGTCGCCGTGATCGACCAGCACCACCGGTCCCCCGGTCAGGGTCGCGGCCCGTGCAAGCGACTGTTGCATCGGTTCGATTTCGAAGATGAACCCCTCGCGATTGTCCCAGGCCTCCTGCATCAGGTCGAAGGTGAGCCGTTCCGCCCGGTCCCGCGGTCCGACCACCACGGCCGAGATGCCGACGTGCTCGATGTCGGCGAGCGGAAAGCACCCGAACACCGATGCCAGCATGACCTCGCCGCTGGCTTCGGCGGCGCGGGCGCGGTCCATGATCGACTGCATTGGCGGTCGCGATGGCGCGTGCACGTTCATGTGCGGCAACAGCGGCAGCGAGTGCCAGGCCGTCGACACCCGTTCCCCGGCCATGACCCGCAGCAGGGCCTCGCCGGCCCTCTGGCCGGTCTCGTACATGTCGACATGCGGGTAGGTGCGGTAGCCGGCCAGCACGCTTGGCAGCGTCGCGAGATCACGGGTCAGATTAGTATGGAAATCGAGGGCCACCGCGATCGGCAGGTCGGGGGCCTCGGCCCGCAACCGCCGCAGCAGTTCGCCCTCACCGTCATCGTACCCCTCCGTCACCATTGCTCCGTGCAGATCGAGGAACAACGCGTCACATCCGCGCCTGATCTCTTCCAGCACCAGGGTCACCACGTAATCGATGACGCTGTCGGCCGCCGGAGCGCTCGGGTGGGCGTTCGCGGCAACGGGAACCACCAGTTCGGCGCCTTCCCGCTCGGCAATGTCGATGTAGGCAGCCAGCGGGTTGTTGGTGCCGCGATAGTGCCTGATCGCGGTCTCGCCCCGGGCCGGCGCGCCGGTGGACCCGATGCGTCCGAATGACGACAGCGGTGTCGGGACCGGGGAGAAGCTGTTGGTCTCGTGGCGCATGAGCGCGGCAACGAAACGTTTCCGTGACATGGGACGTGCCTTCGCCTGATTGGACTGCCTGACCGTACCTTGCGCCGGTACACCGTCCGGCTGGCGCAGCTTAGCGGATCGGGCCCGATCCGAAACCCCGTTGCGCGCAGCCCCGCCCTGTGCCCTGTACAGCCAGACCCCGACCGGTAGGATGTGGACTGTCCCCCCACCGGATGCGAGCGAGCCGAGCGGATGTCCGACGATGACCTTCTGGAACCCGTCATCACCATCGCCCGCGCGGCCTGCGAGGCGATCATGGCGCACTACCACACCGGTGCGGAAATCAGGAACAAGGCCGACGGCTCTCCGGTGACCGCGGCCGATCATGCGGCGGACGCGGTCATTGTGCCCGCACTTGTCGCGCTCACCCCGGACATCCCGGTGATCTCGGAAGAACGGGTGGAAGCCGGAGACGCGGCGACGATCGCCGACGGACCGTTCTGGCTGGTCGATCCGCTTGATGGCACCAGGGAGTTCATCAGCCGGAACGGCGACTTTACCGTCAATATCGGGCTGGTCAGGAATCGTGAACCGGCACTCGGAGTCGTGGCGACGCCGGTTGACGGACGGATCTGGGCCGGGGTCGCCGGCACCGGTGCCTTCACCGAGCCGCACCGGGGGGCGCGCCGGAAGATCAGGACCCGTGTTGCCGAGCCGGACGCGCTCACCGTGGTTGCCAGCCGGTCGCATCGCAGTCCCGAACTCGAGGAGTACATTGCGGGTCTGCCCGTTGTCGCCTCGGTTGCCCGCGGCTCGGCCTTGAAGTTCTGCCTCGTCGCCGCCGGCGAAGCCGATCTCTATCCGCGCACCGGCCCCACCATGGAATGGGACACGGCAGCGGGCCACGCGATCGTGCTTGCCGCCGGTGGCAGCGTCGAACGGTTCGACGGCGCCAGCTTCACCTATGGCAAGCCGGACTTTCGTAACGGCTGGTTCCTGGTCCGCGGCCGGAATTCCTGAGCCCGGGTCACGGCCGCCACCGCAGCAACAGGCGTTCGGCCCGCGCGATCATCCAGTTCACCGTAAGGCCGAACACCGAGAGCAGTGCCACGCCGGCGATCAGCTGGTCGGTGGCGAACAGTGACCCTGCAATCTGGATATAGGCACCGATCCCCCGTTCCGCCGCGATCAGTTCGGCGGCAACGATCAGGATGATGGCGATCGCCGTGGAAACTCGCATGCCGGACAGGATGGCCGGCAGGGCTCCCGGCAGGATGATCTTGCGCACGATCGAGAACCAGCCGAGACCGAACGACTGGCCCATCCGGATCAGGGTGCGATCGACGTTGTCAACCCCGCCATAGGTGAAGATCACGGTCGGAAACAGGGTTCCGAACAGGATAAGCGCAACCTTGGATTCCTCTCCGATACCGAACCAGATGATGAACAGCGGCAGCAGGGCGATCTTCGGAATTGGAAACAGCGCTGCGACCAACGGGGCGAGTCCGGCCCGGACCAGGGAGAACAGCCCGATGGCCAGACCGATCAGTCCGCCGAGTACCGTGCCGCTCACCCATCCGAGCAGCAGCCGGCTGAGTGACGCGGCGAGGTGCTCCCACAGTTCGCCTGATACCCAAAGCTCGACCAGTGCGCCAACCGCCTCGCTCGGGGCCGGCAGGACCAGCGGCGAGATCACGCCGGTACGGGCCCCCGCTTCCCAGGCTGCGACCAGGACCAGGAACACGGCGGGACCGACCAGACGCACGGGCCGGGGCGCAAACCCGCCGCCGCGGAAATGGACCCGACGGGCGCGTTCCCGGGTGTCAGTCACCGGTCAGCTCCAGGTCAACGGCGCGTGCTTCGTCGCGCATGACCGTCCACAGGTGTTGCCGCGTGATCTCGAGCGCGGGGTCGGAGGGATCGCGGTCCCAGATCGGTGAGTCGATCTCGACCGTCTCGAGGACCCGGCCCGGCCGGCGTGACATCACGACGATCCGGTGACCGAGACGTACTGCCTCGTGCAGGTTGTGGGTCACGTATATCCCGGTCAGGTTTTCGCGTTTCCACAGGTCGACCAGGTCGTCCATCATCAGTTCGCGGGTCTGGCTGTCGAGTGCCGAGAGCGGCTCGTCCATCAGGAGGACCGCGGGCCGCACGGCAAGGGCGCGGGCAATGGCCACCCGCTGCTTCATGCCACCCGACAGTTGCCTCGGGAACGCATCGCGGAAATCGGCAAGCCTGGTGCGTGCCAGCACGTCACCGACGATGGCCTCGCGGTCGTCGCGCGACAGCCCATGGTCCTCCAGTACCAGGCTGACGTTGCCCGCCACAGTCCGCCACGGCAGCAGGGCGAAGTCCTGGAAGATGTAGGTGAGCGGGTTCAGCGAACGTTCGGGCGGCTCACCGACCTGCAGGACCTGGCCTGAGGCCGGCTCTTCAAGCCCTCCGACCAGCCGGAGCAGTGTCGACTTGCCACATCCCGATGGCCCCACGATACAGGCGATGCGCCCGGCATCCACGACAAGACAAACATCGTCAAGAACCGCGACGTCACCGTACCGGTGCGAGAGGCGTTCGATCCGCAGCTGCATCCGCCACGGTCCGCCCTGTGCTCAGTCGTCTATCTCTACGTAGCTCGTGTCAACCAGCTGGTCGATGGTGATCCCTTCATCCACCAGTCCCTCGGACTTGAACCACTCGAGCTGGTGCCTGACCGAAGCGAGATTGAGCCGGGCGTCCGGTTGCAGCCGCATCGAACCGTTGCGGATGGACGGTGCCGCCTTCTCGTAGGGGCGCGAGGTATAGACATACCGGTGGATCAGCCGCGTGGTGCTCTCGAGCCCCGCCTCGCCCCCGGTCCGGTCGACCATGTTCGCGTTGAAGTCGGCAATCCCCTTCGAATAGGCACGCAGGAACCGCGTGGTCAGGTCTCGCTTGTCCGAGGCGTTGGCACTGGATGTGAAGATGGCGGTCACCTGGTAGGTGTCGATGTAGTCGGCAACATTGCCGATGATCCTGACCGCCCCGCCGCCGGCCAGTGCCTTGGCGATGTGCGGAACAATGGTCCAGCCATCGATCTGGCCGGACTTCAGTGCGCCGATGACCGCGCCGACCTTCTGCAGCGGCTTCAGGCTGACCTCGGACAGCGCAAAGCCTTCCATTGCGGCGATCTGCGAGATCATGTAGTGAAACGACGAGCCGGTCTGGGTGATACCGAACGACCGGCCGGCGAGCATTGCGGGTGTGGTCACTCCGTCGTCCCAGGCCTGGTTCGATACCAGGATCTTCTGGCCATCCACGCCGACTTCCTCGACAAGAGCGCCCCCGATCACCTTGATGGCCCCCTTGCCCGCCAGGTTGATCAGGCCTCCCGAGATCGCGGTCACGCCGTAGTCGATGTCACCGGACGCGATCGCCACTGCCATGGGTGCCGCCGCCTGGAAGAAGTGAAACTCGACGTCGAGACCTTCCTCCTCGAAATACCCCTTTTCGAAAGCCACGAAGGCACCCGAATGCGAGGTGAACCTGAGGGCTCCAAGTCGAACCTTGTCCTGGGCCAGGGCAACCGAGGCGGTAAGGCCCAGCACGGCCGCCATGACCATTGCTGCAACGGACGCACGCCATCCCGAATAGATCATCTTGCTGTCTCCACGCAGCGTTCCCTGTCGTGACGGGCGTTGTGCCCGGGCACAGGAGGAAGACCATACCCAATGCGTCGACCGGGATTCAAGACGGAGCCGGCGCCTCCGCGGCCACGCGAGCTGCCGACGGGGGACCGGCGAAACCGGGACCGACGGGACCGTCTCGGATGCAGCATGCAGCCGCGCCATGCGTTCCCTGGAAACAGGACACCGGTTGCCGGAGTGATCTCGTCCCGTCCGGGCCATGGGCAACCTTTCCGCCGCGCGGCTCTCCCGGACAGGTTCCGGCCATGCGGCGCACTTGCAATGCCTTGCATCCGGACAGGCTACAGGTCGGCAGCCGGCAGTCCGGCGTGCGAGTGCCGCCGGTTTGACCTCGCTTCCGCCCCCGTGCGACCATTCCGCAGTGCACCATCCGCGGTTCCTGGAGGACATGAAATGACCGAGGCATTCATCTGCGACGCCGTCCGCACACCGATCGGCCGCTATGGCGGTTCCCTTTCATCGGTCCGGACGGACGATCTCGCGGCGGTGCCGATCGCCGAACTGATGAAGCGGAATTCCGGCGCCGACTGGACCCGGGTGGATGATGTCTACTACGGATGCGTGAACCAGGCCGGTGAGGACAACCGGAACGTCGCTCGGATGGCGCTGCTGCTCGCCGGGATGTCGCCCGACGTGCCCGGGGCAACCGTCAATCGGCTGTGTGCCTCCGGGATGGAGGCGGTCAATGCCGCCGCCCGGGCGATCCGTTCCGACGAAGGATCGTTCTTCGTCGCCGGCGGGATCGAGAGCATGAGCAGGGCCCCCTTCGTCATGGCGAAGGCCGAGACCGCGTTTGCCCGGTCGGCCGAGATCTATGACACCACCATCGGCTGGCGGTTCGTCAACCCGAAGCTTGACGGCATGTACGGTTCGGATTCGATGCCGGAGACCGGAGAGAACGTCGCCGAGAAGTACCAGGTCCGGCGCGAGGACCAGGACGCCTTCGCCCTGCGAAGCCAGCACAGGGCGCAAGCCGCCATGGAATCGGGTCGCATCGCCCGCGAGCTGGTTGCGGTGGAGGTGAAGGGGCGCCGCGGCGCCGTCACCATCGTGGATACCGACGAGCATCCACGCCACGGCACCACCATGGAAGGCCTCGCCAAGCTCCCGACCCCGTTTCGCAGGGAGGGCGGCAGCGTGACCGCGGGCAACGCGAGCGGTGTCAACGACGGTTCGGCCGCAATGGTGGTTGCCAGCGAGGCTGCGGCCCGGGAACACGGGTTCACTCCACGTGCGAGGGTGGTGGCCTGCGCCACGGCCGGGGTGGAGCCCCGCATCATGGGCATCGGCCCGGCCCCGGCGTCGCGCAAGGCGCTTGAGCGCGCGGGTCTCGACACCTCCGACATGGACGTGATCGAACTGAACGAGGCCTTCGCCAGCCAGGCGCTGGCGACACTGCGCGAGCTCGGTGTCGCCGATGACGATCGGCGGGTCAATCCGAACGGCGGCGCCATCGCCTTCGGCCACCCGCTCGGCGCCTCCGGAGCCCGCCTGCTCCTGACCGCGACCCAGGAACTCGAGGAGACGGGTGGACGCTACGCACTGTGCACAATGTGCATCGGTGTCGGCCAGGGGATGGCGACCGTCATCGAACGGGTCTAATCCCGACCCGGGCCGGGTACGGCGCCGGGCAGCGGGTTTCCCGGATCGAACAGTGCCCCGGTCGGCAGGCGATCGGAACGGCCCAGGGACGTTGCTGACCTCGCCGGGCGTCGCGTGCACCCGGCTCCCGGTCAGGCGTACCGAACCCGGTACCCGCACAGAGCGGCGCCACGCCGTGTCGCCCGACCGGGTTCGCCGATCGCCGCCGTCGCGCTCGATTGCGTGCGGCCAGGCCGTCGGGAGGTACCTGCGGCCGGCGCAGAACCGCGTGATCCGGCGCGGCGCGGCCATGATGCACCCGCGACTGGTATCGTCTCCGCAGACCATTGTCGCCGTCCTGCATCTGCGGGCCGGCTTCCCGTTGATCACGCAACACCGCGGGCTGCCCCGTGCCCCGGCCGGCACCGGTGGCGATGACGGAACGTCCGGGCTCCGGGACGGTGCCCGGAGTTCCGGCACCGCGCGTTCTGGTCTATGCTGCACGTGTACCAGCCCGTCCCGCGAGACCGCTGTCCGTGCCGGGGAGACGACGGATGACCGGAACACGGTTCCTCTACCTGAACGTCGGACATTCGATCGATCATCTGTTCATGCTGATGTTCCCGGCCGTGGCTGCGCTCGCAGCCGCGGACCTGGGCGCCGGGTACGGGGAACTGCTCACGCTCGCGACCGGCAGCTTCATCGCGTTCGGCGCCTTTTCGCTCCCGGCCGGGTGGCTCGCCGACCGGTTCAGCCGCGAGATCATGTTGTCGATCTTCTTCATCGGCATCGGCGGGGCAATGATCCTGACCGGCCTGGTCACCGAGTCGTGGCACATCGCGGTCACGCTGACCCTGGTCGGCATGTTTGCCGCCATCTACCACCCGGTCGGCCTTGCAATGGTTGCCCGCGGCGGTGGCGATGTCGGTCGCCGCATCGGCGTGAACGGGGTCTGGGGCAACATGGGAGTCGCCGCCTCGGCGATTTCCATCGGCCTGTTCGCCGATTTCGCCGGCTGGCGCGAGGCATTCCTGACCGCGGGCCTGGTCTCCATCGTTCTCGGCATCGGCTGGACCCGCCTGACGCGCGCCGACCGGCTCGCCGCAGGGGCGGCCCGCAAGCGCGATGCGTCGCCGTCGCTCGACTGGAAACGTGTCCTTGCGGTGGTGTTCATCACCACCACCATCGGCGGCTTCATCTTCAACGCGATGACGGTCTCGATGCCCAAGGTGCTCGATGACCGCCTCGCCGTCTACCAGCTGTCCGCCACCGAAGTCGGGGCGATCGCGTCACTGGTCTACGCTGCAGCGGCCTTCACCCAGGTCGCGGTCGGACGAGCCATCGACCGGTTCGCCATCAAGCCGATCTTCCTCGGCCTCATGGCGGGACAGGCGATCGCGCTTTACGCCGCCATCAACTCCGAAGGCTGGATGATGGTCGCGATCGCCGTGCTGGTGATGGTGATGGTGTTCGGACAGATTCCGATCAACGACACCCTGATCGCCCGCCACACGCCGGATGCGTGGCGCGGCCGGGTATTTTCGGTGAAGTACGTGCTGTCCTTTACGGTGTCTGCCGCCGCGGTCCCGTCGATCTCGTGGCTGTACGACAGTGGCGGCGGCTTTCCGACCATGTTTACCGTTGCAGCCGGAGCCGCGGTGATCATCACGTTTGCCGTCGCCGCCCTGCCCGGCAGGCAACGCACCGCGCTCGAAACCGCCGTCGGCGGCGATGACTGACAGGGGGTCTCCCGGATGAAATTCGGACTTCTTTACGAACACCAGCTGCCGCGCAGCTGGACGGAAAGATCAGACTACGACCTGCTGCACGAGGCGATCGAGCAGGTCGAACTCGCCGACCGCCTGGGCTTCGACTACATCTGGGAGAACGAGCACCATTTCCTCGAGGAGTACTCCCACTCCTCCGCCCCGGAAGTGTTCCTGGCCGCCTGCGCCCGGAACACCAAACAGATCCGGCTGGGGCACGCCGTGGTGCTCTCGCCGCCGCCGTACAACCACCCGGCCCGGGTCGCGGAGCGGATCGCGACACTCGACCTGATCAGCCATGGCCGGGTCGACTGGGGTACCGGGGAGAGTGCCTCGCGGGTCGAGATGGACGCCTTCGGCGTGACCATGGAAGACAAGAAGGCGATGTGGGCCGAGGCGACCGAACAGTCGGCCAACATGATGACCATGGAACCCTACCCCGGTTTCGAGGGCCGGTTCTTCTCGATGCCGTGCAGGAACGTGCTGCCCAAACCCTACCAGCAACCGCATCCGCCACTGTGGGTTGCCTGTTCGCGCATGGAGACCATCCACGCCGCCGCGCGCGCCGGGATCGGTGCACTGACCTTCGCCTTCGTCAACCCGCAGGTCGCACGCCAGTGGGTGGACGAGTACTACGCGATCATCAGGTCGGACGAGTGTGTTCCGATCGGCCACTCGGTCAACGCCAACATCGCCATGTGCACCGGGTTCTCGGTGCATCACGATGTGGAGGAGGCGAAACGCCGCGGTGCCGACGGATTCCGCTACTTCGGCTACTCCCTCGGCCACTACTACGTCTTCGGCGACCACCAGCCTGGGGTAACCCCGTTGTGGGAGCAGTTCGAACGGGCACGCGAAAGCATGGACGATGTCGGCAAGGGCAGCGGCATCGGCACGCCGGACGAGGTGCGGGACCACCTTCAGGAGTTTGCCGATGCCGGGGTCGACCAGGTCATCTTCATCCAGCAGGGCGGGAAGAACCGCCACGAGCACATCTGCGAGGCGATGGAGTTGTTCGCCGCCGAGGTAATGCCGCACTTCAAGGAGCGGGAAGCCGAGCTCGAGGCCCGGAAATCGGCCGAACTGGCGCCCTTCATCGAGGCCGCGCTCGCCCGCAAGCCGCGCATGCGGCCGCTCGAGGAACACGAGATTCCGGTGATCAGCGCCTTCGGCCGCAACATCGTGCAGACCGAACAGGACGAGTCGTCACGCTCCCTGCACCACGCGGCCGCCGACATCACGGTTCCGGCGCGCGATCCTCTGGCCGGGCAACGCGGATCCGCCGTGCCCCCCGGCGAGGACTGAGCGGGCGGCGGGCATGCATCCCTTCCGGATACGCCGGCAGGAGCACGGGCCATGAGCGCCGGACCTGACATACCGCTTGCCGACGGTTTCGCGGCACCCGATCGGGCCGAGTGGGAAGAGCTCGCGACCAGGGCGCTGCGCGGACGACCGGTCGAGGAAGCGCTTTCGACCGACACGCCCGAGGGTGTGACACTGAAGCCGCTTTACCGGGCAGACGACCTGACCCCGGGTGCGGCTGCGGCGCGTGCAGCCATCCCGTGTCCGGATGATCGCGACCGCTGGGACATTCGCCAGCTGCACTGCCATCCCGACCCGTCGCAGGGCAATGCCGATATTCGCGCCGACATCGAGGGTGGCGCCCATGCGGTGCTGCTCGGACTCGATTCTGAAGCACGGCGCGGCGAACCGGCCGAGTGCGGCACCGATGGCATCGTGCTGCGCTCGCTCGAGGACTGGCTGGTCCTGTTCCACGGTGTCGACCTCGCCGCGGTAGCGATCGGTCTGCGGGCCGGGGCATCGACGCCGGCCGCGGCGGCGCAACTCCTCGCCTGCGCCGACCGCCAGGGCGTGCCGCCCTCAAGCCTGACGGGTTCGTTCGGAGCCGATCCGCTCACAGGCCTCGCACGCGACGGACGGCTGCCGGCACCCGTGGCCGACCAGCTGGAGGCGACAGGCGACCTCGCACGCTGGTGCGCAGGCCATCTGCCCGGCATGCGCGCGATCGAGATCGATACAGGCGCCTACCACGCGGCCGGAGCCACCGAAACCCAGGACATTGCGTTCGCCGCCGCGACCGGTGTCGCCTATCTGCGCGCGCTCACCGACGCCGGCATGTCGGTCGACGACGCTGCCCGCCAGGTCGGGTTCTGCCTTTCGGTCGGCACCGACGTGTTCCAGGCGATCGCCAAGCTGCGCGCCCTGCGCCGGATCTGGGCGCGGATCATCGAGGCGTCCGGCGGCGGAATGCAGGCGCGCATCACCACCCTGGCCGCGACCACCGCGGCACGAATGATGAGCCGACGCGATGCATGGGTGAATGCCCTGCGCGCCACCGCGAGCTGCCTCGCCGCGGGGGTGGGAGGTGCGGACAGTGTGACCGTGCTGCCCTACTCGCATGCCCTGGGAGTTCCCGAAGCCCGCGCCCGGCGCATTGCGCGCAACACCCAGACAATCCTGATGCGCGAATCCGGGCTTGCCCGGGTCGTGGATCCGGCCGGCGGTTCCTACTACGCGGAGCGCCTCACGAGCGACTACGCCGAGCAGGCCTGGTCGCTGTTCCAGGACCTCGAGGGAAGCGGAGGCATGGCCCGTGCGCTTGCGAGCGGCCGTGTCACCACCATGCTCGAACAGGCGTGGGAGCGGCGCCTGGGTGCGCTTGCACGTGGCCGCGACGTGGTGACCGGGGTCTCGCGGTTTCCCGATCTCGACGAGGCGGCCGTCCCGTTGGCCGAGGTCGAAACACCCGCCCCCGTCAGGTCCGCACGCCGGTTCGACGTCCCGGGAGACGGCGATCCCGCCGCACTTGTCAGGGCCGCGGCCGCGGGCGCGGACCTCGCCACGCTGCTGACACCGTTACACGGCGAGCCGTTGATCATGAACGCCGTGAATCAGCATCGTCTTGGCGAAGCCTTCGAGGTGCTGCGCGACGCGAGCGACCGCTGGCGGACCCGTTACGGACGGCGCCCGGCCGCCCTGCTGGTTCAGCTGGGCACACCGGCCGAGTATACCGAGCGCAGCGTGTTCGCGAAGAGCTACCTCGCCGCCGCCGGTATCGGAGCGATCGAGGTCCCGGTGGAAACCGCGGAACAGGCGGGAAACACGCTTGCGGTCCACGACGTGGACCTCGTGGTCCTGTGCTCGTCGGACACGGTCTACGCCGCCTCGGCTGCCGCGGCCGCGGCCGGCCTGAAGGCATCGGGGGCGTCGAGAGTGCTGCTCGCCGGCGGGCCAGGCGAGGACGAGGGGACACTGCGCTCGGCCGGTGTCGACTTCTTCATCCATGCCGGTGATGACATGCTCTCCACACTGACCAGACTTGCAACCGACCTCGGGATGACCCGGCCATGAGCATCCTGCCCGACTTCAGCACCCTCTCCCTTCACGGCCCCGAACCGGGTCCGCCACCTGCCGGAAACAGCCGGTGGACCACGCCGGAAGGAATCGAACTCAAGCCGCTGTACACCGAGGACGACACCCGGGGGCTCGATTTCCTGGGTGGCTGGCCCGGCATCGCCCCTTTCCTGCGCGGCCCCTACCCGACCATGTACGCGACTCGGCCCTGGACCATTCGCCAGTACGCGGGCTACTCGACGGCTGCCGACTCGAACGCGTTCTACCGGCGCAACCTGGCGGCCGGCCAGAAGGGGCTGTCGGTCGCGTTCGACCTCGCAACCCACCGCGGCTACGACTCCGATCACCCGCGGGTCGCCGGCGACGTCGGCATGGCCGGTGTCGCGATCGATTCCATACTCGACATGCGCGAACTGTTCGACGGTATTCCGCTCGACCGCATGAGCGTCTCGATGACCATGAACGGTGCGGTCCTGCCCGTGCTCGCGCACTACATCCACGCCGCCGAGGAACAGGGTGTGCCGAGACGGGCACTGGCCGGGACCATCCAGAACGACATCCTCAAGGAGTTCATGGTCAGAAACACCTACATCTATCCTCCGGCGGCATCGATGCGGATCATTTCCGACATCTTTGCCCACACCTCGGCGCGGATGCCGCGGTTCAACTCGATCAGCATTTCCGGCTACCACATGCAGGAGGCCGGGGCGACCGCCGACCTGGAACTCGCCTACACGCTCGCCGACGGCATCGAGTACGTCAGGGCCGGGGTCGACGCGGGCCTCGACATCGACTCCTTCGCCCCGCGCCTCTCGTTCTTCTGGGCGATCGGCATGAACTTCTTCATGGAAATCGCCAAGATGCGTGCGGCGCGGCTGCTGTGGGCACGGCTGATGAAGCAGTTCGATCCGCAGGACGCGCGGTCGCTGTCGCTGCGCACCCACTGCCAGACCAGCGGCTGGAGCCTCACTGCCCAGGACGTGTTCAACAACGTGACCCGGACCTGCGTCGAGGCTCTCGCCGCGACCCACGGACATACCCAGTCACTGCATACCAACGCACTCGACGAGGCGCTCGCGCTGCCGACCGACTTCAGCGCGCGCATCGCCCGGAATACCCAGCTGCTGATCCAGCAGGAAACCGGCATCTGCTCGGTGATCGATCCCTGGGGCGGCAGCTACTATGTCGAGCGCCTGACGCACGATCTCGCTGCCCGCGCCCTCGGCCACATCGACGAGGTAGAGGCACTCGGTGGCATGGCGAAGGCCATTGATGCCGGTATTCCCACGATGCGTATCGAGGAGTCGGCCGCACGCACCCAGGCCCGGATCGACTCCGGGCGTCAGACCATCGTCGGGGTCAATTGCTACCGGACCGACGATGACGAGCCGATCGAGGTACTGAAGGTCGACAACGCCGCCGTGCGCCGCCAGCAGATCGAGAAGCTCGAACGGCTGCGCGCCGAACGCAACCCGACCGCCGTGGACGCCGCACTCGACCGCCTCACCCGCTGCGCCGGGACCGGCGACGGCAACCTGCTCGAACTCGCCGTCGAGGCGTCGCGCACCCTGGCAACGGTCGGCGAGATGTCGGATGCACTGGAGAAGGTCTGGGGAAGGCACGTGGCCCGGACACGCACCGTATCCGGCATCTATGCCGGTGAAGTCGGCACCGATGCCGGGGCCGCGGCACGGGTACTCGAGCGCGCTGCCCGGTTCGAGCGCCGGGAGGGCCGGCGACCGCGGATCCTGATCGCCAAGATGGGCCAGGATGGCCATGACCGCGGCCAGAAGGTGATCGCCAGCGCCTTCGCCGATCTCGGCTTCGACGTCGACATCGGCCCACTGTTCCAGACCCCGGAAGAAGCAGCCCGCCAGGCGGTCGAGAACGATGTCCACGTCATCGGCGCCAGCTCGCTTGCCGCCGGCCACCTGACACTGGTGCCGGAACTGCGGGACCACCTGTACGCACACGGGCGCGACGACATCATGATCGTTGTGGGCGGCGTGATTCCACCAGGCGATATCGACGATCTGCTGGCGGCCGGAGCCGCCGCGATTTTCCCCCCCGGCACCATGATCGCCGAGGCGGCGCTCGACCTCCTCGATCGACTGGAAGCCGCGGTCGACGCCGGGTAGCCGGCGCCATGCCGGGCGAAGGCGCGCGCCGGATCGCGATTGCGGATGTCGGGGCACTCGCCGACGCAGTCCGTGCCGGTCACCGGGCCACGCTCGCGCGTGCCATCACCCTGGTCGAGTCCCGCCACCCCGACCACCGGCGGACCGCCGACCAGCTGCTGACCACGCTGCTTCCCGATGCCGGCGCGGCAACGCGGATCGGGATAACCGGGGTACCGGGAGTGGGCAAGAGCACCTTCATCGAGGGTTTCGGGCGGATGCTCACCAGGTCGGGGCATCGGGTGGCGGTGCTCGCCGTCGATCCGACCAGCGCGCGGACCGGCGGCTCCATCCTGGGCGACAAGACCAGGATGCAGGAGCTCGGGCGCGATCCCGATGCCTACATCCGCCCTTCGCCGACCTCGGGTGTGCTCGGCGGGGTTGCCCAGGCAACCCGCGAGAGCATGATCATCTGCGAGGCGGCCGGGTTCGACGTGATCCTGGTGGAAACCGTCGGGGTCGGGCAGTCGGAGACCGAGGTCGCCGGCATGGTCGACTTCTTCCTCGCGCTGATGCTGCCGGGCGCCGGCGACGAGCTCCAGGGCATCAAGAAGGGCCTGCTGGAACTGGTTGACATGATCGCGATCAACAAGGCCGACGGCGCCACGGCCGAGGCGGCGGGGCGCGCGGCCGCGGAATACCGCCGGGCACTCGAGATCATCACCCCCGCCAGCCCGGCGTGGCGCCCGCCGGTCGAGACCTGCAGTGCGCTGACCGGGGCGGGCCTGGAAACGATCTGGAAGCGGATCGGCGACCATCGCCGGACTCTCGGCGATACCGGCGAATTCGACGAACGGCGGCGTGCCCAGCGGGTTCGCTGGATGTGGTCGACCATCCGCGGCCAGCTGATGCACGCACTTGATCACGACCAGGCGGTCAAGGCGATTCTCGATCAGGTCGAACCGGCCGTGGCCGAGAACAGAGTGCCGCCCCGGGTGGCCGCCGCCCGCGTGCTTGCCGCCTTCGGGTCGATACCCGGCAGCGGAACCGCCTGACCGCGACGGGCCGGCGGTGTATACCGGTCCGGCAAACACCACTCGCAGCGGAGGAGACCGACATGTTCGTGCGACCACCCGCAGAAATCGGCATGGCCGAGCAGGATGTAGATACCCCTGCACTGATCATCGATCTTGACGTGTTCGAGGCCAATCTCGCGCACATGGCCGAAACCGTCCGCTCGCTCGGCATCGCGCACCGCCCCCATGCCAAGACCCACAAGTCGGCCGATATCGCGCGACGCCAGGTTGCTGCCGGCGCGGTGGGACAGTGCTGCCAGAAGGTGGGCGAAGCCGAGGTCCTGGTCGCCGGGGGCGTCCAGGACATCCTGGTGTCGAACCAGATCGTCGGGCAACGCAAGATCGATCGACTCGCCGCACTAGCCCGCGAGGCACGGATCGCGGTCTGTGTCGACGATGCGCAAAACGTCGCCGATCTGAGTGCAGCCGCCCGGCGGTTCGGTACCGAGCTTGACGTCCTGGTCGAGATCGACATCGGCGCCGAGCGCTGTGGCACCATGCCCGGCGCGCCGGCAGTAACGCTGGCGCAACAGGTGGCAGCCGCGCCCTCACTGACCTTCGCGGGTCTCCAGGCCTACCAGGGCCGGGCGCAGCACATCCGTGGCCACGGGGAGCGGCGACAGGCGATCCTGCATGCGGCCAAACTGGTACGCGAGACGGTGGCCGCACTCGAGGCGGCGGGTCTCGCGTGCCGGCTGGTGACAGGTGCGGGGACCGGAACCTACCCGTTCGAGGCCGAAACCGGCGTCTGGAACGAGATTCAGGCCGGGTCGTACTGCTTCATGGATGCCGACTACCAACTCAATCTCGATGCCGACGGCGAACAGGATGCCACCTTCCGGCAGAGCCTGTTCGTGCTGGCAACCGTGATGAGCCGCCCCACCCGCGACCGCGCCGTGACCGACGCGGGGCTCAAGGCGGCCTCGGTCGATTCGGGCCTGCCGCGGCCGGCAGGCCTCGAGGACGTTACCTACGTCGGCGCCTCGGACGAGCACGGCACGCTGACCCTGGGGCCGCGGGCACCCGAACTGGCTCTCGGACAGAAACTGCGCCTGGTGCCCGGGCACTGCGACCCGACGGTCAATCTCCACGACTGGTACGTCGGTATCCGCAACGGAACCGTGGAAACGATCTGGCCGGTCGGTGCTCGCGGTGCCGGCTTCTGACTGCACCATTGACAGCGGCGACGCGGATACTCATGTCTGCCGCAACCGATGACGACCCTCGCCAGGAGAAACCGGACAGCATGGCCGCCGTTGCCGAACCCGCACTGCCCGAGGAGACCATCCGCGAGGCCCAGGACGAACTGATCGCCGAGTTCGGGTTCTTCGACGACTGGATGGACCGCTACCAGTACCTGATCGACCTCGGCCGCAAGTTGCCGACGATGCCGGATGCGTATCTGCGTGACGAGTTCAAGCTCAAGGGTTGCCAGTCCCAGGTCTGGTTCGTCGGCGAACGGACCGGGGACAGGCTGGTCTTCCGCGCCGTCAGTGACGCCGCCATCGTCTCCGGGCTGATCGCGTTGCTGCTCCGGGTCTACTCGAACCGGACACCGCGGGAGATCCTGGAGACCGAACCGGATTTCATCATCGAGATCGGGCTCGCGGACCACCTGAGTCCGACCCGCAAGAACGGACTGGGTGCCATGCTGGGAGCAATCCGTACCCGGGCCCGCCTTGCATTCGAGGAGTCTGCCCGACATCCATGACCGCGCTTGACGAGCTCTACCAGGACCGTTTGCTTGCCCTTGCGGGCGAGATTGCGCGTACCGAACGGCTTGCCGACCCGGATGCCACCGCCACGGTTGTGTCCCGTTCCTGCGGCAGCTCGGTAACGGTGGACATCGATCTCGCTGACGACGTAATTGTCGACTATGGCCAGACCGTGGATGCCTGTGCGCTCGGCAGCGCGTCGTCATCGATCTTCGCCCGTGCAGTGATCGGCAAGAAGGTGGCCGAGATTCGCCGGGTTCGCGACACCATGCGGGCAATGCTTGCCGGAGAGGGTCCCCCGCCGGATGGTGACTGGTCCGATCTGGCCCTGCTTGAACCGGCCCGTGTCTTCACCAACCGTCACCAGTCTATCATGCTGCCGTTCGATGCGACCGTCGCAGCGGCGCGCCTGGCATCGGATGCCGGCTGAGGCCGTCGATGCGTCCGGTCATCGCGTCGGCAGGATGTCGGACACATCCATGCACGCCACGCCTGTCAAGAAAATCGTTGCATGCCGTGACCGGTTCGCTACAGTGCGGCATCGTCTTGCCTGGAGCCTGACATGAGTTCGAAAGATGCGCGACAGGATCCGGGTTGCGCGCCCGCCGATGTCTGTTATCGGGCGGTAACCACGGCCTACCGGCGACTGCGCGAGTGTGGCGCAACAGAAGAAGTTTCATTCAAGTCCGCGGTCTCGGTCTTTCGGCACCATCACCCGGAGGTTCCCGCCTCGAGGGCATGCTACCTCGTGGCCGACTGGCTTGACTGACGCCGCCGGGTTGCCAAGAGCGCGCCGTAGCGCGGGGCGAACAGCATCGACAGCAGCTGCAGGATCCCGACCGTGACGGCAATGGTGCCGGCCGCATTCAGGGAATTCGGACTTCCGTAAAGTCCCGGGCCGAAGGCTGCGAGGGCATATCCGACTATGGCTGCGACAGCGGCGACCAGGACCGAAACCCAGACCTGCAGGGACAGGCGGTCGGTCAGCATGCGCGCGACACACGGTGGACCGACGAACATCGCGATCACCAGGATCGAGCCGACCGCCTCGAACGCCGCCACGGCGGCCGCCCCGGTCGCCGTGACAAGTGCAATCGCGACCAGACGCGGTCGGAATCCCAGCAGGGCGGCCAGTGCCGGATCAAAGGTCGAGACCGCCAGTTCCTTGTGGAAGCAGCCGCAAAGACCGGCAAGAATTGCAAGCACGACCGCGAGGGTGACGATCTGCCTCGGTACTGCCGTCAGGTCTCCGGGCGACATCCACAGCACGGTCTCGAGACTGCCAAATACGACATGCCGGGCGTCAATGTAGCCATCGGCGACGTCGGACCACTCGAGCATCGCGACGCCGACGGCGAACATGGTGGTGAACACCGTCCCCATGGCGGCACCGGCCTCGAGCCGCCCGCAAGCGCGCAACAGTTCAATCGCTGCCACGGCCACGAGGGCCGCCACCAGTGCGCCGGCCATGATCGCGACACCGGTCAGCGCGCCGGTCACCAGTACGGCACCGACGATGCCCGGCAGGACAACATGACTGACCGCATCCGCCAGCAGGGCCTGGCGACGCAACACCAGGAAGCTCCCGACCAGGGAACAGGCCACACAGGCAAGCACGGCGGTCAGGATTGCCGGAAGGTCCAGCACGAGGAATTCCTGCAGCGTCATTCGGACCCCGCCCTCGCACGAAGCTCCGCAACCGTGTCGGCGGGAAGCACCTCGCCGATCGGCCTGCTGCCCCACTCGGGTGTCGCGAGCGCCCGTTCCGGATACCACTCGAGGTATAGCTCCCACAGTCGCCAGTCACTGGCGGTCGCCTCGGCCTGCGCATGCCCTCGCAGCGTGAGTTCCGCATCGGCACCGAGCACGCCGGCCGAGCGCAGCATGCGCCGCGCGGCACCTTCCGGCCGCTCACCACGCGAGCAGGCAAGCAGTGCCTGGCGGAAGATGACGCGACGGCGAAAACGTCGCGCGTGCACCAGACGCGAGATCACGCCGCGCGTCGGAGCCACTGCAACCGAGACCGCGCAGATTGTCGCCGCCATGATGACGATGACCGCTCCGGTCGGCATGTCGGGCCAGAATGCGGATGCGGCACTGCCTGCATAACAGGCGCCTCCCCCGACAAGGCCCGAGATTACCAGCATCACGCCCAGTCGATCGGTCCAGAACCGCGCCGTGACCGGGGGAATGATCACAAGTGCGATCACCAGGATGAGGCCGACGGTCTTCAGCCCGGTCACCACGACGAGGAGCAGCAGCGCGGTCATTACCATGTCGATCGTTACGACCCCGAGTCCCAGGACTGACGCATGTTGTTCGTCGAGACACACGGCGGCGAACGGCCGCAGCAACGCCAGGGTTACCGTCATGACCAGGAGTGCCGCCGCCGTGATCGCCACGGCCTCGTCGGCGGTCATGGTCGCAGTCGCACCGAGCAGGAATCCGTCGAGACCGGCCTGGCCGGCAGCAGGCAGGGTCTGGACATGGCTCATCAGCACCACGCCGGCGCCGAAGAAACCGCTCAGTACAGTGCCGATCGCCGCATCCTCGCCGAGACGCGTCCTCTCCCTGATCCAGTGCACGGCCAGGATTCCGAGGACCCCGGTTGCTGCAGCACCTGTCGACAGCAGCACGATATTGCGTCCGGATCCGAAAACCGCCAGGCCGAACAGGAAGGCCAGCGCGATGCCAGGCAGGGTGGCGTGGCTGATAGCGTCGCTGATCATCGACCGGCGTCGCAGCATGGTGAAACAGCCGATCACACCGGCGGCAACGCCCAACACCGTTGAGCCCGCCATGACCAGCGCCGTGTTGTAACCGGCGTCAAGAACCAGGATACGGGCAAGTCCGGCCAGCCCGGAAACTTCCATCAACCGGCGCCGATGCCGGCTCCGGCGGTTGCGAACCTGCCGTAGGTCCGGCTGAGGGACGCGGAGGCGACGACGCCCCCCACAGGTCCGGCTTCGACCACGCGGCCGTTGAGCAGCAGTGCGTGGGTAAAGTACTCCTGCAGGGTCTCGAGGTCGTGATGGACCACGACGATTGTCCGGCCCGCATCCGCAAGTTCACGCAGGATCGTCATGATCCGCGTCTCGGTAACGGCATCGACCCCGGCCAGGGGCTCGTCGAGCAGGTAGATCTCCGCATCCTGGGCCAGGGCACGCGCAACGAACATCCTCTGGCGCTGCCCGCCCGACAACTGGCCGATCTGGCGCCCGGCGCTGTCCGCGAGACCGACCCGGTCGAGCATCTCCAGGGCCCGGGTCCGATGCCTGCGGCGCACCGGTCGGAACCAGCCGATGTCGCCGTAAAGGCCCATCGCGACCACGTCGAGGGCCGAGGCGGGAAACTCCCAGTCGACGACGCCCTGCTGCGGGACGTAGGCGACGGTTCCGTCGCCGGGCTCGAACTGCCTGCCGAACACCCGGACGTGTCCCGAAAGCCGCGGAACCTGCCCGATAACCGCCCGCAGCAGTGTCGACTTTCCGGCACCGTTCGGGCCGACTACCGCGGTAAGGGAACCGGCCGCGGCACTGAACTCGACGTTCCACAACACCGGGCGTGAACCGTAGGCAACGTTAAGTCCCTGCACGTAGAGGGGCAGATCGGTTGTCGACAGCGCGCGTCCGGCCGGCGGTACCGCTTCAGAACCGACCATTAACCGTTCCCCCTGCAAGGTGTCGCCGCGAAACGGAGCCGCCCAGGGCGCCGACAATGGTTCTGGCATTGTGTTCGATCATGCCGACATAGGTGCCCTCGGGGCTGTGCGGCGCGCCCATGGCATCGGAGAACAACCGACCGCCGAATCGCACCCGGTGCCCCGCCGCAGCAGCACCCTCGATCAGGGCCCGGACATCACGCTCCGATACGGAAGTCTCGGCGAAAACCGCCGGGATATCGCGGCTGACGAGCATGTCGACGATCTGCTCGATGCGCCGCAGCCCGGTCTCGCTGTCGGTACTGAGACCCTGAATCCCGACCACCTCGAAACCGAACCGGTCACCGAAATATCCGAAGGCGTCGTGGGCGGTGACCAGCACCCGCTGACGGGCCGGCACGGTCCGGGTCATGGTCTCGACCCGCGCCTCAAGCTCCTCGAGCCTGGCGAAATAGCGCTCCGCCCTATCAGAAAACTCGTCGGCAGCCTCGGGCGAGAGAGAGGAAAGCACGGTCACAGCCCGGGCAAGCGCCTCACGCCACAGGTCCGGGTTCATCCAGATATGCGGATCAGGCAGCGCGGCGCCGCGAATACGCCGCGGCGGCAGTTCCTCGGCCAGCGCCACTGACGGCCGGCTGGCCGCCAGGTCCCGCAGGACCTCTTCCATCTTCGCCTCGAGCCTCAGTCCGTTCCAGAAGACGGCGTCCGCCCGAACCAGGCGCGCCATGTCGGACCGCGTGGGCCGATAGAGGTGCGGATCGACCCCCTCTCCCACCAGGTTGATCACCTCGCCATGGTCGCCGACGATCTCGCGCAGCGGTTCGCCGATCTGCGCAATCGTGACGACGACAGACAGTCCGGCCTGCGCCGGAACCGCACCGGCCAGGAGCCACAGGCAGACCCACGCGGCAACCCGCCATGATGCCGGGCCCTGAGGCCGGTCCATGCACGTTCGACGTCGGGTGTGAATGTGGTGTAGGCTCATTGCTCGTCAAGCACCGGCAGGCCATCCGCACGCGTTGCTTTGTATGTCCGCATCAACTTCGTAACATATAAAGAAAGTTAGTGCATGCAAACAATGTGCGTCAAGTCGTCGGATCTCCCGGACGTGCGGCCTTGGTGAAACGGGGCCGCAGCGGTTCGCCGGACGAGGGTTCGCGGACACCCGTGATCGACCTCGCCGATTCCGGACGGCGTGCAGCCCTGTTCCAGCGGGTTCGCGACGACCACAGCGTCGAGATCGCCGAGGACTACGTCGAACTGATCTCTGACCTGATCGAGCACCACGGCGAGGCGCGGCTCGTCGACCTCGCCGCCCTGCTCGGTGTCACGCCCCCGACCGTCAACGCGACAGTCCAGAGGTTGCAGAAGGACGGCTACGTCGACTCCCGGCCCTACCGCGCCATCTTCCTGACCCGCAGGGGACGGGAACTCGCCGAGTGGTCCCGGGCCAGGCACCGGGTGGTGCTCGACTTCCTGCACGCGCTCGGCATCGCGCCGGAAACCGCCGAAGCTGATGCGGAAGGGCTGGAACACCATCTGAGCGACGAGACCGTCACGGCGCTGAAACGGCTCACCGCGAGGCTTGACCAGGACTGAATTCTGCCCTGGCGTCAGCGTTGCGCGACGCGAACTCCGGTCAGTTCCTCGAGGACCTCGGCAAGTGACCAGATCTCGTGCCGCGAAAGCCCCCGGGCCTCGGCGGCGAGCCAGATCTGGGCAGCGGCGGCACCCATCGGAACCGGAACGCCATTGGACTGGGCAAGATCCATGGCGAGACGGACATCCTTGCTGACGGTGTGCAGTCCCTGGGCCGCAACAGTTCCGGGCTTCGGTGCGGAGGGGGTGTCGAGCATGCGCCCGACCACGTTGTCGAATATCCGGCTCCCGCCGGTACTCACGCTCACCACCTCGTGGATGATCCGGGGATCAAGTCCGGCCTTCACGCCGAGCAGCACCCCCTCGATCGCCGCCGCCGCATTGCAGGCCATGATAAGGTTGTTCACCAGCTTGACCGTCGCTCCCGCCCCGATACCGCCAACGTGAACAACGGTGCTGCCGAAGGCCCTGAGCACCGGTTCGGCGCGCTCGAAGTCGGCCGCCTCGCCGCCCACCATCACCGTCAGGTCGCCGTCGCGGCGCTGGCGGATGCCACCACTCACCGGGGCATCGAGCACACCGATGCCGCTGTCCGCCGCCCGTTCGGCGACCCGCCGGATCACCTCGGGCGAGATCGTGCTGGTGTCGATGTACACGTCGCCCTGACTCGCCCCGGCAAGCACTCCGTCCGGTCCCAGGGCTACCTCCTCGCTCGCCGCATTCGACGGCAGGGACGCAATCACCACATCGGACAACTCCGCCACCCGGGCCGGGGACGCTGCCGATGAGGCGCCGGCGGCGGTCAGTGCCGCGACCGGCTCTTGCCGCAGGTCCGCGACCACGAGCGGAAAACCCGCACGCAGGATGCACTCGGCGACTGGCCTGCCCATGCCGCCGAGACCGATCATTCCAACCTTCATCGTTCCATCTCCAGGTGAGTCGCCAGGCGAGCGGAGCCTGCCGCTCAGGCAGCGTGAAACGGCCGGTTGTCCCCGGCCCCTGCGGCGAACCGGGCGGTGCGGTAGTCATGCACCGTCACCGGTGGATAGCGCGGTGGATCACGCTCGTCGTGACAGCTTGGCAGACAGGAGACGACGGCGTCGTAGCGCGGACCGACGAAGAACCCGATCGACAGGCGCCGTGACCGCGTCCCCGCGTCGGCCGGCGGGATCACGACCCGATGCGGTGTCGACACCAGCCGGTCGTTGGTCCAGCGCATCAGGAGATCGCCGATATTCAGGATCCAGGTGTCGGCAATGGCCGGCGCCTCGATCCAGTGTCCATCCGGTCCCCGCACCTGGAGTCCGCCCGGCGCGGGATCGTTACGCAGGATTGTCATCATGCCGACGTCGGTATGTTCGCCGGCCCGCAGCTGACCCGGCTCGACCGGCCGGTCAACGGCCGGATAGTGCAGCAGGCGCAACTGGCTGGTGTGGGCCGACCCGAGGATGTCGTCAAACGTGTCGTCCGGCATCCCGATACCACGAGCGATCACTTCGCCAACGGTCCGCATCAGCTCTTCCATCCCGGCCCAGTAGGCGCGCATCCGTTCCCTGAGATCGGCAGGAGCTTCCGGCCACAGGTTGGGAGCGAAGTTCGGGTAGCTGGCCGGACCGGCAAAATAGGGATCGTCCGGGGGAAACCCCTCCGGACCGATCGCGAAGACCTCCTTGACATCGGGCGGGCCGTCCCCGCCCGCCATGCGCACCAGGGTCTCTTCTCCGAACGGGATGTATCCGCGGTTCTGGTCATTGCGCGGCCGGCGGACCCGCAGCTTCTCGGTTCGCGGGAGATCGAAAAACCGCAGGGCCGCCTCGTGCAGCGCCTCGCCGACCCGCGGATCAGGCCCATGACCCCTGATGACGGCAAACCCCAGCGTCGTGAGCGCCTCGTTGAGCTCTGCGGCGACATGGTCCCCGCCGGCTGCGTCCCCGGACCGGAACGGCGCCAGGTCGATGGCGGGAATGGAACGGGTCATGATCTCCTCCCCGGGATGTGCACGCGTCCTGCACGGGCCAGCCCCTGAAACAGGTCGGCCCTTTCCGGTATCCCGGAAAGGGCCGGTGGTGGAGCCAAGCGGGATCGAACCGCTGACCTCTACAATGCCATTGTAGCGCTCTCCCAGCTGAGCTATGGCCCCGTCGCGCATCCAGCCGTCCAGCAGGCGCCTGTTCCCGGATACGGGACATGTTTCATGAAGCCACGGCGGACTTCCGGGCCGGCCTCACGGTTCACCGGGCGCCCAACGGCCGATTCTTTCCCGTGCACCGTCACCAGCCCCCGCATGTTTCCATCTTCTCATGCCACGGTCAATCCGGGTGACGCCGCAGCGTGTCCCCCATAGCGATCCTTCCCGCCGCGTGCAACAGCACGGTCACGAAACCGTCGCCGGCGATGCGTCAGTATGTCTCGTCGTCCCGATCTCCTCTCGAGTCCTCCGACCCGTCGAGATCGCCGTCATCGACCAGGTCATCGGAGTCATCGGCCTCTCCCAGCCGGTCTTCGTCGATCTTGGGCACGACCTCGCCCGGTTCGTCTTCGTCGGAGAGTACCGTGTCGTCGTCACCGGACCCGTCCTCGCCTTCTTCATCCGCACCATCCTCGTCGTCGAGATCGTCCTCGGCCTCCTCCTCCTCGCTCTCGTTCTTCGGGTCTTCGGCCGGAACGCTCCGCGCCCGTCTGCTCTTCAGCACGGTTTCCGGATCGTATCCCATGCCGCATGCCGGGCAGTGGACCGGTTCCCTGTCGAAGTCGTAGTACGAGTAAACCTCGCACTCCTTGCTCTGGCAGAACCGCTTCGATCCCCATTCCGGCTTCGCCACTCCCCGTCTCCCCGTACCTGACCCCTCCTGAACGCGGCGCGGGCATATCCGCAATTTGAAGGGGTGTCAAAAGGTAAATCGGACTTCCCGGCCGGCCCGCGGCAAGGTACTTCCGGCGGGTACCGCGCAACGGTAGTATCGGCGCATCATGGCGCAAGATGGCCACACCGACGACCTGTTCTCGGACTACGAGATCGCGCCCGAGTTCCCGGACGAGATGTTTGGCTGCGACGGCGAGCCGCATCCGCAGTGCCGGGAACTGTGGGCCGCGCTCAGGGCGATGCCCGCCAGGCAGATCGTCGCCATGCAGGAACAGGCTGAACGCTCGTTCATGCGCGACGGTATCACCTTTGCCGTCTACGGGGACGACGGCGCCCAGGAACGCATCATCCCGATCGACTTCCTGCCCCGAATCGTGAGCGCCCGCGACTGGCGCCAGCTCGAGACCGGTCTGGCGCAGCGGGTCAAGGCGCTGAACATGTTCCTCGCGGACGTCTACGGTGCCGCCCGCATCCTGAACGACGGCGTCATTCCCGTCGACATGGTTCTCGGGTGCCCCCAGTACCGGGTGCAGATGCGCGGGGTCGAACTGCCGCACGGCATCCATGTCTCCGTGTGCGGCACCGACATCATCCGCGACGGCGGCGGCTTCAAGGTGCTCGAGGACAACCTTCGCTCGCCGTCCGGCGTTTCCTACATGCTGGCGAACCGCCAGGCGGTAAAGACCGGACTGCGCGACCTGTTCCGGCGCCACTCGGTCCGGGGCATCGAGCACTACACCGGCATGCTGCGCCAGACTCTTGCCGACCTCTCACCGCGGGGCAACTCCGATCCCTGCATGGTGCTGCTGACGCCCGGAATCTACAACTCGGCCTACTACGAGCACATGTTCCTGGCCCGGGAGATGGGTATCGAGCTGGTTCAGGGAAGCGACCTGCTGGTGCATGACGGACACGTGTTCATGCGTACCACCGGAAGACTGCGCCAGGTCGACGTGATCTACCGGCGCATCGATGACGACTTCCTCGACCCGCTTGTCTTCCGGCCCGACTCCCAACTGGGCGTTCCGGGGCTGTTTCATGCCTGGCGGCTCGGCAATGTCGGGATCGCCAACGCGCCGGGTGGCGGGGTTGCCGACGACAAGTCGGTCTACAGGTACGTTCCAGACATGATCCGCTACTACCTCGCCGAAGAACCGATCCTGGCCAATGTCGAGACCTACCTGTGCCGGGACCCGGAACACCTGGCCTACGTGCTCGACAACCTCGACACGCTGGTGGTCAAGATGGTTGGCGAGTCAGGTGGCTACGGCATGCTGATCGGGCCCCATGCTTCCAGGGCGGAACGCAGCGCCTACGCCGAGAGGGTCCGGGAGGATCCGGCAAACTTCATCGCCCAGCCGACACTTGCACTCTCCAGGGCGCCGTGCCTTGCAAGCGGACGCGCCGCCCCGCGGCACGTCGATCTCAGACCGTTCATCCTGCAAGGGCGCGAGACGCGCATCGTTCCGGGCGCCTTCTGCAGGGTCGCGCTGACCCCCGGTTCCCTGGTGGTGAATTCGAGCCAGGGCGGAGGCGGCAAGGATCTCTGGGTGCTGGACGAGCCGGAGTGATGCTGTCGCGCGATGCCGAGGGCATCTACTGGATGAGCCGGTACATGGAACGGGCCGGCCACGTCGCCCGACTGGTGCTGGAACAGCTGGATGCGGTGCAGGACCGCCCGCTCGGCGCCATCGAACGGGGCTGGCAGCGCATCTACACCGCGATGGACCGCTCTCCCGGCGGCGGCGAGTTGATCGCCGGCGGCGAGAACGTCGACGAGATGCTGCTTGACGCCTTCACGCTGGTCGACGACCTCACCTTCGAACCGTCCAACCCGAATGCGCTGATGTCGTGCATGGCACAGGCGCGCGAAAATGCCCGCCAGGTGCGCAGTGTCATCAGCCACGAGATGTGGTCGTGCCTGAACGTGGCCTTTCTTGAAATGCGCGGAGTCCGGCTCCAGGACATCTGGATCGACCAGCCGCAGGGTTTCTTTCGCGATGTCGCCTCGACGGCCACGACCTTCAGCGGCATCGCCGACGCGACCATGTACCGTGACGAGGTCTGGCACTTTTTCCTGCTCGGCCGCTCCATCGAACGTGCGCAGCGACACCTGGCGCTGCTCGATGCCCACATCGGCCTGTTTCCGACGGAGGAACGGCACTGGGTCTTCGACTGGGGATCACTGCTTCGGGTCTGCGAGGCCCGGGGGGCATTCCGCCGGGTCCACTCGAACGAATATCCGCCCGGGACGACGGTCGACTTTCTGGTCGCGGATCCCGCGCTTTCGGGCTCGATCGCCCACGCGCTGGCCACGGTTGCCGCCGCCTGCGATGTCATCGGCGGCGAGAGACAGGATGAACCCGCCCGTATCGTGCGTCGCCGTGTCGGGCGCGCCCGGGCCCTGATCACCTATGACTGGCCGATCCGCAACGCCCACGATGATGCCGCGACCCGGGCCATGGTCAAGGCGCTCCTGCAGGCCTGTCTGGGGTTTCACACCGATCTCGAACAGGCGTACTTCAGGTACGCCGTCCGGGACATGTCTGCCGGACAGTCCAGATGAGCACCAGCCGCCGTTTCTCGATCACGCACGAATCGGTCTTCTCTTATGAGCAGACCATTCCGGGCTGTGTCATGCTCGCCCGGCTCTGTCCGTTCAACGACCGCGGGCAGCGGCTGCACGGCTTCGGGATCAGGATCGATCCGGAGGTGGTACCGGTAGCGTCCGACGACGGGTTTGGCAACCTGTGCCATCTGTTTACCATCCATCGCCGTCACGACCGGGCAACGCTGAGATCTTCGGCGGTGGTCGAAACCACGGATCCGCCTGCCCTGCCCGACCGGCTGGAAGCGGTCGACTGGGACCGGCTCGCGACCGCGGCACGTTCTCCCGAACTGTGGACCTGGCTTGCGCCGAGCCGTTTCGCTCGCCCGGGCCCAGCACTGGACGGCTTTGTCGAGCGCAACAACATTCGGCCGGGTCCAGACCCGCTCACGACTCTTCTCGAGACCTGCGGCGCGCTGTACCGGTCGTTTACCTATGCCCCAGGAGCCACCACGGTGAACTCGGAGATCGACGTCATCCTCGAGAGTAGCGAAGGGGTCTGCCAGGACTACACGCACGTCATGATCGCGCTGGCGCGCAGCTGGGGCATTCCGGGACGCTATGTATCGGGCTACCTGCACCTGGAGGGGGTCAGCGGCGAACAGACCCCGGAGGGCGCCAGTCACGCCTGGGCAGAGTTCTGGCTGCCTGACCTCGGCTGGATCGGACTCGATCCCACCAACAACACCCGGGCCGATCATCGCCACGTGAGGATCGCGCACGGACGCGATTACGACGATGCTGCTCCAACACGCGGCGCGGTCCTGGCCGGCGCCACCGCCCGGGTCACGGTGGCGGTCATCGTCGACGAGCTCGACCAGGCGGCATCGCCGCCGCCTCGTGCGCCTGAACCGACCGAACAACCACGGATGACGGGCCTGCCATGGCACAGACATGCGGTACAGGCGCCGGCATCGTCGAACGCGGACCAGTAGCCAGTACACCACCGCACGGAATCCTCGGGTTCCATCGACCCGGACCCGGACTACTGCGGAGCAGGCCCGAACGGCGAATCCACCGTTCCGGGCCGCCGTCCTCCTCCATCTCAACCTGATTGTCGCTTGAGTTTGAGGCTGTTTGTCGCACTGCAAACCAGAGCAAATCACACTGCTCCGTGGTGTTGCGCTGTCGCCATGTGACCGTGGTTCAGCGCGACACGCGATATAGTGGGTTTTCCAGAGAGCCGGAAAGCAGGCTCGTCACTTCCGGGACGGGCAACGCGCTGTCGTTCGTTGCTTCGATCCACCGCAACAAGGGCACCGAGGCAAGGGCCACTGCGGGGAGCGACCCTTGAGCCGACAGCACGCTGTCGGCGGGCAAATGAACAGGTTGCAGTTCCACCCACGCCACCCCTGAAGAGATTTCCGAAAGTCGTCGACAAGTCGATACGCGAACCAGCGTCGAACCTGCAATCCGTGGCGCACGTGAGGACGTTGCTGCAACCCCATTCCGCTGTCCAGTTTGCCCGGCAGATCTTCCTATCCGGTTGATGGTCGGTCCAAACGCTGATTTGCGGCTTTCAATTACCCACATCCTGACGTTGAGAAGAGCGCACGACGCAATTTAACCCATCTTTAACGTGCGCCGTGGAAAGGTGCGTTTTCCTAGTGGGTGCAAACCCCACCCAACAGTTGTCGCTTCGGTTGGTAGCAGCCAGGGCGGTTTACGGAGGTAACGATGTAGACTGAAGCACTCTGGTGTCAAA